>OIYY01000050.1_pt1 | contig 85535 bp, 77 predicted proteins | sample 1588341 | NCBI WGS metagenome assembly OIYY01 (sample SAMN03283287) | human gut metagenome | biome: human-associated habitat; material: feces | host: Homo sapiens | place: Peru | collected 2012
GCCGACATCGAAACGGTGCAAAAACGTTACGACAAGGCGTTCGGAATGATTAAATCGGGCGACAAGAAATATAAAATCGAATCGGATATACTAAAAAAGGTTTTGGATCGCTTGGAGCAGGAACTTCCCGTAAGGGGAATGGAACTTTCCGAGGACGAGCAGAAATACGTCGACGGTCTCTTTCTTCTTTCCGCAAAGCCCGTAATTTACGCGGCTAACGTTTCCGAAGAGGATATGGGCAAGGATATAGCCGATATTCCGCTTGCAAAGCAGGTTGCCGATTACGCCAAAAAGGAAAACAGCGAAACGCTCGTCATCTGCGCGAGAACGGAAGAGGAAATTTCCGAGCTTCCGCCCGACGAAGCGGCTATCTTCCTCGACGATTTGGGCTTGAAAGAAAGCGGACTTAACCGCCTCGTCAAAGCTTCCTATAAACTTTTGGGGCTTATAAGCTTTTTAACTTCGGGCGAGGACGAAACGAGAGCCTGGACGATTAAGGAGGGAACGAAAGCTCCTCAGGCGGCGGGAAAAATTCACAGCGACTTTGAAAAAGGCTTCATCAGAGCTGAAGTTACAGGATATCAAGATTTTGTTGACAATGGCTCATACACAGCTTGCAAAGACAAAGGCGTTACAAGGCTTGAAGGCAAAGATTATGTAATGCAAGACGGTGATATCGTTCATTTTAGATTTGCAGTGTAAGCAGTAAATAATACAAAATAATTATTCAATAATTTTCGGTGGCTTTTCAAAATAGCCATCGAAAATTCTTTTATAATCGTTCATTTCTGTGCAATACGCTTCCAAGTCCAAAGAAAAACCTTTTGCTATTGGATAAGATTTTATGCCTAAAGATTTATACATTGCCCGCATTAATACGTTAGAAATAGCGTCAGAACCTCTCGCCCAAGGGGTTGCATGTGCTAAAAGCCAACGAATTTCTGCAATCTTAGAATTTATTTCAGGCAATTGTGCTTCATTAACATCCCTGCTATTAAAAGATTTCTGAAAATCTTTGTATACTGAAAAAATATGCTTAAAAGCATTATTTATATTTTTAGGATTTCCATGTAACAAAAATTTTTCATTTGAACCAACAATAGGCACAGTTAAGTCTATATCTTCATATGGCTTTTTAAGCGGATGTACCGCCACAAAGTCAAATCTTCGTTGGTAGGTTGCATATCTTGTTATTTCAGAATAATTTGTTGTCAAAGTTAGTTTATCCCAATCCGTTAAATAACGCCAGTGAGTTCGAGGCTGTCTTAAAATACCAGTGTGATTAATTTTGAAAATATCTTTTGTAAGATCATTTGCTTTTTTTACACCGGATACTATTGATATTAAAACACTTTCAGCTAAAGTATTTTTTCTTATCAAATCAACCGCATTATCTGCCGTATTTCTCACTTCATTAGCCCATTTTTTATTTTTTCCATATCCTGAGATTGGAACATAAAAATCTTTACGCTCAAATTTTAATTTTCTTGAATTTATATTCGCCTGAAAAGAAGGGTTGTAGCTTTGAATATTCATAATAATTTTAAAAACACTAAAAATATTTTTTGCTAGTTAGCATGAAAAATGTAAATTTATTACAGTAAATTTTCATGATTTCATTTACTAATTATAACAGATTGTAACAATATCATTAAAATTATTAAAGTTTTAAAAAAATATGCCGTTATACATAACGTAAGTAAGATGAAAAAATGCAAATTCGTATAACTCTAAATAAAGAAAGAGTATCCTCATGGGTAACAACACAATCTCACACAAAATTGATGCTTATGCACAAGCAAATTTGAAAGCATTGAAGCAAGAAGAAGCAAAGACAGGACGCAAAATGACAAAGTTTGATATTGCGCAGTACATGCTTCAACACGGCAAACTTAACAAAAACGAATATGCAAACTGGATGAACACGTCAGAAGGTTTCAATGCTCAAGCAATGACACAAGCTCAAAAAACCGCTCTTAGACAAGGTAGCGTTTGGGGTTTTGCCGGTTATGGTGGAGGACAAGAATCTTATTTGGATAGTATGACCAGTTTTTCACAAAAAACTCCTATTGAAAGACAAAATACAATTTCAGGTCATCAAATGAAATTGAACGAAACTGTTGCAGAACGTAAGAAAAAAGCTGCGGAAATGAATAATTATATCAAAAACCAAAGAGTTTTGAACTATAAAAAAACAGCAGAAGAACAAAAGCTTAAAGCCAGAATTGATAAATTACCTACTCCTACTGAAACTTACACAGAGTTGATGAATGATTTGAAATTTCAAAAAATGGATAGAGGTGAAAAAATCAAATTCTTAATGGAAACTACGGGTAAAAAGGCTTATGAGGCAAGAGAACGTGGTGACAAAGAAGCTGCAAAAGAATACTTAATGCAAGGCATGAGTTATGTTTTTGCATACATGGACGAAAAAATTGGTATAAATGATATTAAAGAACCATATAAACAAATTGGAAGATTCATTTCTGATTATGTCGACAAATTTGTTGATGATGGTGACGATGCCAATTTGAGTTTAGGCGAAAGAGCCTGGGAAACTACAAAAGGCGCTGCTGATGCGGTTGATAGTTTTATAGGTACACAAGGTGCTGCAATGATGGGCACACTGGCAATTGCAAGTGAAGCCGCAGTAACAGCTGGCATTGGTAAACTGTTTGCAATAGCAACACAAGGATACTTTGCATTTGAAGGAACTGGTTTAGTCATTGATGGTTCCGAAAAAATTTACAATGCTGAAACAAAAGAAGAGGCAAGAGTTGGTGGTCAAGAATTTACCACTGGTGGCATTATGGTTGGCGGTGCAGTTAAATCTGTAAGAGGTGGCGAAAAAAATGTAAAACCTCAAAAGAAAAATGTACAACAAAAAAATGAAAACACAAAATCTGAAAGTATCAACGAAAACACACAACAAAATGAAACTCCTCAAAATATTAACAAATCAACAATTAACAAAGATATAGAAACAACTTCTAAACCTTCTGCAAAAATTGTTAAAATGGAGCCTAAAATTAAACAAACAAAACAAACCAACACAGATAATAAATCTAAAGCTTTAACACCAAAAGAAGCAGAAACAAAAGCCACTTTAGATAAGGCTGGTTTTACCGAAGACGTCATCAATCAAATGATAAAAGATACTCAAGGAAGTTATGGTGATTTAGTACCTTCTACTTTAAAAATGGTAGAATATCTTGAAAATAGAATTGCAAAAGGTGAAAAACTTTCTCCTCAAATGATACATGAAGCTATTCAAAATTGTGATGGTGTTTATAGACAACCGGGATATGGTAGTGAATTCCAAGAAACTCAAAAAGAATTGCTTGGTAAATATTGGAATAGAGCTAGCGAGCTAAAAGAAGCATTACGTACAGAATAGCCTGTAGCAGGTAGGGTGGGAAAAGCGTGAGCGATTCCCACCTTTTTTAATGTTTTTGGTGCAAAAATTTACACCATGCATTTTAAAAATTTTCATGCGGTCAAGATTGAACGTATTTTACAAAAAACCGCCTTTGTTAGGGAGGTCGCAGATGTTGGCGAGGCTTTGCCGAGCCTTACAGATGCGGGTGGGTATTTAAAATTGAAAATGGAAAATCATTTTTGAAAAAGTTAATAACACCCTCTCCCGTCCTCCGGACACCCTCCCCCAAGGGAGGGAACTAAAGTCGTTCAAAGAGTAAGTAGAGTGGGAAAAGTGTAAGTTATTCCCACCTTTTTAAGGATATAGAGCGCAATTTTGCACAGAAAACTTAATATCAACCGAATCTACAACAAAACTTCGCCACTTTTCATTTCACGCTTAATATAATTCTTTGTAAAAAACCTATCAATCTTTTTATAAAGAATCACAGGCATTTTTAAAATTTTATTATCTCCGCACAAAACTCCGATTTTTCTACCTTCAATTTCACAAATCGTACCTGCAGTCTTATAATTACTATTATTCTCAAGAATTTCCGTACCGAACGGTAAAACCGCAAGGCAAGTGTTTTTATGATAAAAATATGCACGCCCCCAAGGATAAATTGCTCTTATCAGTGCATAATTCTCTTCTGCGGATTTTGTAAAATCTAACTCTAAACCGCTCGGTGTTGAATAATATGTTGCTTTATCCTCTCTTTGTGTAAGCGGAATTATTATATCTTCTCTCAATGCTTTTAACAACTCACACACAACACCGCGAGCTGTCAAAACCGTACGTTCTTTTAAAGATTTTCCTGTATCAGACGGATAAATCTTAACTTCTTCTTGCGCTATAATTGCACCCGTATCAAACCCCTTATCCATAAGATGAAAAGTCACACCGCTCACTTGTTCGCCGTTTCTTATAGTCCAAAAGTACGGATTCGGTCCTCTGTATTGCGGTAAAAGCGAAGGATGAGCATTAATAGTCGCAATCTTCGGTATATCATAAATTTCTTTCTCAAATTTTTCCGACCAAGAACCGACAAGCACAATATCAGGGTTGAGCTTTAGGAGTATTTTCTTAAATTGCGGACTGTTTACGCTTTTGACTTCTATTTCATGCAAATTATAGCTTTTAATATAGTTATACTCAAATGATGAATTAAATACATCTTTAAAATGCCTCACAAGCGGTGAATATTTGATAGTTTCATGTCTTAAAACACCGACAATTTCACAGTTGGCATCGAGCGCACCTGCAATAAGGTTAGTAAACATTTCACCATATCCGACTATAACTACTTTAAGCATGCCTCGATATCCTTCTTAATTTGTTTCTTTAATTCTTCTAAGTTCTGGAATTTTATTTCACCGCGAATTCTGTTTAGAATTTCAATTCTTAATTCCTGACCATATAAATCACCGTCAAAATCAAAAATATGAGTTTCTGATACAGGACTCAGTGTATTATGCACGGTCGGCTTCATACCCCAATTCATAATTCCGCGCTTTTCACCGATTTTTACATAATATACGCCATAAGGTATTTTAACTATACTTTCGGGATAATCAATATTTGCGGTAGGAAAACCTATCATTCGCCCAATTTGTGCACCTTTTTTAACAACACCTTGTATTGTAAAATTGCTTCCTAACAGTTCATCTGCTAAATGAATATCGCCTGCAATAAGTTTTTGTTTTATAAACGTTGAACTTATAACATCCTCTTTGTACTTGAGCGGTGGAATACAAAAATATTTGTAACCATATTTATTTTGGTTGGCTTCGAGAGTCTTAGAATTTCCACATCTGTCTTTGCCAAAAGTATAGTTAAAGCCTGTAGATATAGAAATCGGATTATATTCTTTTTTTAGAAACTCTAAAAAATCATCTGCCTGCATGCTAGAAATTAGAGAAAAATCCAATTCTACGATTTTTTTAACACCAAGTGATTTGATTTTAGTGAACGAATCACTTCTTTCCAAAATCAATTCTTTTGTTTTATTAAAATTCTTGAGTGTAACTAAAATCGGACATGACGAAAATTTAACAGCGGAAAAAATAACCTCTTGATGTGCAAGATGCACGCCGTCAAAAAAACCAAGAATTAAACCATTGCCCATAAAACTAAACTATTGTATTAAGTTTTTTGCCTAAAATTTGATTGTGGCAAAAATTCTTCCATTCATTAATATTATCATAAACTTGAGGTAACTTTTCAGCATTAACTGTTTTTTTGTTAGAATAAGGAGTTAAAGAATTAAATGATGTATCACCAATAGTTTCATTACTGCGATTATTGTAAAACGGCATATTACTACTCATATAGTAACCGTTATTGCGATTTACGGATATTGCAGAAACTAACATAGTCACCCCTTTTGTTAAATTTTTCGGAGCCTAAAGAACATGCCTTACAAACTCCCACGAACAAATTGTACCACACTAACGATTATAGTGCAATAAGTTTGTTGGGGAATTCTTTTATAAAAATTGCATAAAAAAAAAGCTATGAACTTTTTATCGTGCATAGCTGTTGATTAGGGATATGTGTATCGTCGTTTTTTAAGGAGTATAGATATATATTAGCAGTAGTTTTTTAAAATAAAATCATCAAAACGTATGATTTTCTTAACAAATCTTAACAAAAGTTTTACTGCTTTTAATTATAGCCAAACAGGGCTAAAACCTTCCTACTAGTTAGATTGGGTATTAGTATCATTGAAAAAAGATTATTATATATTAGAATTAGATAAGTAGACTAGACGGGAGTTGAGTTTTATGAAAATCGATAAAAAGAAACTTACTATACAAATACTGACATTCGTGGGATTATTACTTTCTGTGAAGCTGGCATGCATATATTATGTTGCAAACTATGAAAAGTATGCACTTTCAAGCTTTTGCTCAATCAATGACTTCGTAGATTGTGATGGAGCCGCAAGATCAACGGTTTCGCAATTTTGGGGTATTCCGCTTGCTTATTGGGGAATTTTCTTTTATTTAACTGTTTTATTTTTAACTGTTGTTGATTATTTTAAAAAATTTAGAATATTTAAGTTTTTAGAAGTTTTTAAAAACCCTATGCATTATATTGGTTTTTTAGGAACTTTGGCATTTGTGTGCTCGATGGTACTTGCAGGACTAAGTATTTTTAAAATACACAAACTTTGTATTTTATGTTTTGTAACATATTTTATTGATTTATTTATCGCCCTTGTTGCCTCTTCAGGACAATTTAAAAAGCTTGTAGAAGCTTTCAAAACGACTTTTTTAGATTTTATAGCAGGCGCAAAACAGTATACTAAAACTTTTATTGTTTTAGTAATAATAGTGGCTTCTTTTTTAACTTATAGCGGAGTTACTTATAGTTTTGTTCCTCATATAAAGAAACAAAAAGCTATTTTGAAATATCGTGACATGAAATTCAATCCTTATAGAGTTAAAGGCAATACTTTAGGCACAGAAAACGCCGATGTTGTTATAGAGCTTTATTCAGATTATGTTTGCCCTATTTGTTATATGGAAAATATAATGTTGCATGAAGCGGTTAAAGATTTTTCTAATATAAAAATTGTTCACCACAATTTGCCGTTTGATAAAGAATGTAATCCTTATATCACCGTAAATATGCACCCAAATGCTTGTTTCATGGCAAAAGGTGCACTTGCAGCCGGAAAACAAGGTAATTATTGGGAAATGGGTTCACTTTTATACGAAAATCAACCTACAAGAATGGAAGACATGCTAAAACTTGCAGACCAACTAGGTTTTAACAAAGATAAATTTGTGCAAGATATGGAATCAGAAACTACTGCGAAAGAAATTGAAAACGAACTGGTTAACGCCAACAATCTCGGAATTGACAGCACACCGACTATTTATATTAACGGTGATCAGGTTGTCGGAATTAAACCATATTATGAGTTAAAGGATTTGTTAATAGAACATGGAGCAAAACCTAGAAAATAAAATATTAATTCATGCTTGCTGCGGAATTTGTTCAGGATATCCTATTTCATTATTGAAAGAAATGGGATATTCGCCTGTAGTTTATTTTTGCAACCCTAATCTTGATACAGAGGAGGAGTTTAACAAACGGTTAGATGCACAAAAAATCGTTTGTATGTATCATTGGGTAGATTTAGTCATCGAAGATTATAAACATGAAGAGTATTTAGAAACTGTAAAAGGTTTAGAAAATGAACCGGAAAGAGGCAAACGTTGTGTAGAATGTATTCGCCTGCGTTTACGCCAGACCGCAGAAAAGGCAAAAGAGCTCGGTATAAATAAATTTACAACTTCACTTCAGATAAGTCCTCATAAGAATTTTGAAATAATTTCTAAAATTGGCAAAGAACTTGCTGGTGGTTTGGAATTTATAGCTATTGATTTTAAGAAAAAAGACGGATTTTTGAGAACAAATCAACTTTCTAAAGAGCTTGGTATATATAGGCAAAATTACTGTGGTTGCGAATTTGCAAAATCACATTTAAATAACAAAATAAAAAAATAGAAGAATATCTTTTTTATTGAAATTATATAAATTTCCTGCTAAAATAATCACACTATGAGAAAATTAATTATTACTTTATTAACAACTTTATTGTTGTTCGGACAACAGGCTAATGCCTCAAACATTGAAGTTTTACCTACAATGCAGAGTAAAACAAACGTACAAGACCGAGTTTGGGTTGGAACCTTCCAAATTGTTTGGAACGATTTCATGGACAAAGTCGCCCATACAATTGTTAAATTTCCGGAAGGAACTCCTGATATCGTTAATGAACTTAACAGACAGGATTTCACTGTAAACGAACTCAGTGAAAATTGCTATTATCGCTACGTTGGAAAAATTCAAAAGAATACAAAAAAGACAATTGCAAAAGCAATTAGAAAGAAATTCCATGAAACTAGCGATTTATTAGACAAATTGGATTTAACACCGTCTAAAGATAGATTTATTGTTTATGCGATATTAAAGAAGGATTTTCAATTTGTTTCAGCTTTTGATAAACTCGGACAAGCTGATTTTAGAGGAAAACAGACAGAATTCTTCGGTATCAACAACAGTTCTGATGAAGGTTTAGATAAAAATGTAAAAGTTCTTTTCTACAACACACCTTCTGATTTCGCTGTAGTTCTTGATACGGTTGGAAAAGATGAAGTTTACTTGTATAAGACACCAAATACAAAAGCTTTTAATTATATTTATTCTGATATGGTTAAGAAACAACAAGCGTTTAAAGGTGAAACTGATTTCAGAAAAACTGATGAGTTAAAAGTTCCGAATTTGAAGTTTTTTGAAGAAAAATCTTTTGAAGAAGTCTGTGGAAAAAGAATTAAAGGCACTAATTTAATGATTGATCAGGCAATGGAAACGATTAAGTTTGAGATGGATAATACCGGCGTAAAACTTAAGAGTGAAGCTGCAATGACAATTATGAAGATGTCTTTGGAACCGCAATTTGAGCCAAGATATTTTAATTTTGACGACACATTTGTATTGTTCCTAAAAGAAAAAGGAAAAGATAAGCCTTACTTTGCTTTGAGAGTACATGATATAGAAAATTTTCAATAATTAAAGAACATAAATAAGCCTTAAACAAAATGTTTAAGGCTTATTTATTAAAAATACAAATTTTATTATCAATACAACCTGTGTTTGCACAAAACAATTTAAAAGATATTTTAAAATTGTATCAATACCTTACTTTCATGCTAAAATAAAACCAACAAAACTGGAGGTGTTGAGTGGCAGATTTTAATCAACGTAAATCCGCAAAAGAGTTTTCTGAATTTTGGCAAGGTAAAGGTTATGAAAAAGGGCAAAGCCAAGCTTTTTGGTTGTCATTATTGAGAGATGTATTTGGGATTGAACACCCTGAATCTTTTATTTCTTTTGAAGACCAAGTACACCTTGACCATACAAGTTTTATTGATGGTTATATCCCATCTACTCGTGTAATGATTGAACAAAAGAGCCTTGGCAAAAACTTGAACCAAGCAATTAAACAATCTGATGGAACGTTACTTACTCCATTTCAACAAGCTAAAAGATATATTGCAGAACTTCCTGTATCTAAACACCCACGTTTTGTTGTTACTTGTAATTTTGAAGAATTTTTTGTTTACGATATGGAACAACCGAAGGGTGAACCAGAGGTTATTAAATTAAAGGATTTAGAAAAAGAGTATTATAGACTTTCATTTTTGACTAAAACTGAAAATGTACATCTTAAAAAAGAAATGGAAGTTTCAATAAAAGCTGGCGAAATCGTTGGTGTAATTTATGATGCTCTTTTAAAACAGTATTATAATGCCGAAAACGAAGAAACCTTGAAAAGTTTAAACATCTTGTGCGTTCGTCTTGTATTTTGTTTATACGCAGAAGATGCAGGAATATTTGGCAGAAACAATATGTTTCTTGACTATATGAAACAGTTTAATGCAAAACATTTTAGAAAAGCCTTGATTGATTTGTTTAGGGTTTTAGATACAAAAGCTGAGGAGCGTGACCCATATTTAGAACCTGATTTGGCTGCTTTTCCATACGTAAATGGTGGTTTGTTTGCAAATGAGAATATAGAAATTCCTAATTTTACAGATGAAATTAGAGATTTGATTTTAGAAAAAGCAAGTGCAGATTTTGATTGGTCAGAAATCAGCCCGACAATTTTTGGTGCAGTTTTTGAAAGTACATTAAACCCTGATACACGTAGAAAAGGTGGAATGCACTACACTTCAATCGAAAATATTCACAAGGTTATTGACCCATTATTTATGGATGATTTGAATGCAGAATTTCAAGAAATTTGTAATATCAAAGTTGATAAAACAAAAGATACAAAATTAAAAGCATTCCAAGAAAAGATTGCAAATCTAACATTCTTAGACCCTGCTTGTGGTAGTGGAAACTTTTTAACTGAAACATATATTTCATTAAGAAAGTTAGAAAACAAAGTATTGTTTGAACTTCAAAAAGGTCAAATCAAAATTGGGGCTGTTACTAACCCAATCCAAGTTTCTATTCGACAATTTTACGGAATAGAAATCAATGACTTTGCTGTAACTGTAGCTAAAACTGCTCTATGGATTGCAGAATCTCAAATGATGAAACAAACCGAAGATATTGTTCACATGAATTTGGATTTCTTGCCGCTAAAAACTTATGCAAATATCGTAGAAGCAAACGCTTTGCGTATCGATTGGGAAACAGTCGTTCCGAAAGAAAAATTAAATTATATAATGGGCAATCCGCCGTTTGTTGGACAGGCATTGAGAACTAGCGAGCAATCAGATGATGTGGTAAGAATTTTTGGACAAGGTAGTTCTGAAACAAAACTAGATTATGTTATATGCTGGTACAAAAAAGCAATGAATATTATGAAATTAAATACAAAAATTCATAGTGCATTTGTTTCAACTAATTCAATTTGTCAAGGTGAGAGTGTTCCTACATTTTGGAAAAATTTATGTAACGATGGAGCCGAAATTCAATTTGCTCATACAAATTTTTTATGGCAAAGTGAATCAACAAATTCTGCTGGAGTTTATTGTGTAATTGTAGGATTTACAGCAAGTTCAATTAAATCTGAAAAATTTTTATTTGATAATAAACGTTTTATAAAAACAAAACATATAAACGCATATTTATATCCTGCTCCAGACATTTGGATAGAGAGTCGTACAAAGTTTAAAAATGAAAATTTGCCTAAAATAACAAAAGGAAGTGAGCCAACTGATGGAGGTAATCTTTTTTTATCACCAGATGAAGCTAAGACTTTAAAAGAAAAGTATCCAAAATTAAGTAAATATATTAGGGAGTTTGTTGGCGGTGATGAAGCTATAAAGAACAAACCTAATGTTATTACAAAATATTGCCTTTGGTTCGAAAATGGTAATCCAGCAGATTATGTAAAAATTTATGATATTAGTATCCGTCTTGAAAATATTAAAAATTTACGCTTAAATAGCAAGGCTGATCGTATTCAGAAAAAGGCTTTTGAACCATATTTATTTTGTCAGATAAGACAACCAAGCGAAAATTATATTGTAATTCCAAGACATTCAACAAGTTCAAGACGATATATTCCAATGGCATATATGGATAAAAATATCATATGTGGAGATTCTACCTATATATTGGCAAGTGGTTCTTTATTTGTTTTTGGAGTATTGAACTCTAATGTTCACAATGCTTGGACAAGAACTGTATGTGGTCGATTAGCCATGGCTATTCGTTATAATCCATCAGTTTACAACAACTTCCCTTGGTGCACACCAACAGATGAACAAAAAGCAAAAATCGAAAAAACGGCTCAAGGGATACTTGATGCTAGAGAGTTGTATCCTGAATGTTCTTTAGCCGATTTGTATGATGATTTGACTATGCCACCTGAACTACGCAAAGCTCACCAAGAAAACGATAAAGCAGTTATGGAAGCCTACGGTTTTTACAAAAAAGACGAGAATGGCAAACGCACTTGGCTTACCGAATCCGAAACGGTTGCGCAATTAATGGAGATGTATCAAAAACTTACAGAGAGCTAATTAAAGAAGACCTTAAAGGTAACGAAATTTACTGATGTTTAACCTTGGAATAAATTCAGATTTGAGAATGTCAGATATTTTGGCTTTGCAGTAAACTATGCCGATATTTGGATTATTATCCAATATTTTTTACTGTTTTTTCAACATAAGTAACCATTTTTATATCCATTTATTTTCACTATTACTGCCTTGCTCGCTGGCGTTTAACAGGGCTACGTGTTTTGCTAATGTGCTAATAGCACAACCGCAAAAGCACTCCGCCCTCAGCCACCTCGCACTCGAACCAAAAATGTGGTTCTCCCTCTACTGCAACATAATAAAAAAGATAGGTCAAATACCTATCTTTTTTATATGGGCCGCAGTGGACTCGAACCACCGACCTCACCCTTATCAGGGGTGCGCTCTAACCACCTGAGCTAGCAGCCCGTATTTTATTTTCAATCTCAAATAATCAGCTATTTACCCTCGACTACTCTCGACAAGTTCTAATTTATCATGAACATTTTTTTAAATCAAGTCTTTTTTCTTATTAATTTTTTATTTTATTTTCAAACAAGTGAAAACCTTTGAGTTGAGTATTTATTATTTTTAGTGTAAACTTTTGTTACGAGGTTACTATGACAATTCTTTATATTTATATCACAATCTTTACAATATTTTATACTATTTTGGCATTAGCCAGTCTTAAATCAACTAAGAAAATCAGAGATAAATACACAAACAGAGATTCTAACATTTGCGTTGTTGTATACGCTTCTGGTAAAGTTGATACATTAGAAAATCTTTTGAAACAACTTAAAAACCAAAACTATCCTAAATCACGTTATACAATTTATGCGATTTTAGATAAGTGTGAAAGTCTTTCTGATGTGACTTTACAAACCGATTTGGATGTAAACATAATAAACATCAATAACCTTGAGCCCATAGGTAAAAGCCAAGCTTATTCTATTTTGGCAGAAAAACTTTCAGAAGTTGAAAATCTTGATGCTTATGTATTTTTAGATGCAAAAAACTATGTAGATTCAGATTACTTGAGCAACGTTAATTATTACTTAAGTAAGTATGATGTTTTCATGCCAAGCGTCAACTATATTGGTGAATACAAAGACTTAAAATTCTGGGATTGCGTAAGGGTTACATACTCAAGCTATGTTTCAAAATTCATTTATGCAACTAGAACCCGTTTGGGATTAACAAACTTAATTAATACCGATAGTTTTGTTATAAAAAAAGATTTATTAAATAATATAGGTTCTTTTGATTTTCAAGATAAAACTGCAGAAGTTATTTACACTATTAAACTAGCTAAAGAAAAAGTTGCAGTAGCTTCTATTAATGATTTAAAAGTTTATAGAGAAGTAGAAAATTATGATAACAGAATACCATCTTTGTCTAAGCGTATAAATATTTTTAGAACAGGTATTGCAAATTGTCCTAATTTTATGACACAAGAATACATTTGTTCATTAGTTCAACCTAACGTATTATTTATTATATTTGCTTATGCAATATTATTAAAGCATGCATATACATTCCCATTTTTGGTGGGGTATTCAACTATTTTAATAACTTCAATTGTTTTAATATTGGCATTTTGTGTAAGTCTGTTGAATGTAAAAATTTATGCAAAAGAATATATTTATTTATTTGCATATCCAATATATTCTTTTGCGCATGTCATTAAAAATTTTCCACCAATAAGAGGAACTAGAAGATTTATAAAAAATAGAAGCCGTAAACACAATGTTGAAAAAATGCTTACTAATGTTATTGTCACTGATGGACGTCATGATTTCCAATGTCAATTGGAATTGATTTCTGATGACGGTTTAGCCAGAGTTAAATTTATTAATAAGGGTAAAACTTATACAACAAAGAACAACCATTTGCGCATGGTGGATGCAATTCGAGAATTAACAGAAAAATTAAGTGATTATGGCTTGTCATTAAAGATTTGCCAATGTTGCAAATTTTTTCAACCGCTTATTGATGGTTCAACAAACATGGTTAAGGGGTGTTGCAAATGCCAGTTCCAGGGTAGAGTTGATGGAGATATAATTCCAACTCTTGTTTGGAACACATGCCCTAAGTTTGAAGAACAAAATGTAGTTAATTTATTCTAAGTTGTAAGTTAAAGCTATTCGTTCTGATTATTAATCTATGTATATTTCATCTATAAGACGAACTGTAAATCTGCTTCCTGCCGGAATTGAGACATGCCCACCCTTTTGAAAGAAAGCGCAGATAGGTGATGTTAAGGTGTTTAAACCAAGGCAAATTGTGCCATAAGCAAACGGAAACGGCGAAAGGATTAATGTTGAGCCTTCTCCTCCTAGATTAACCGTCAACGTCATCATTTTATTAAAAATTGTTCTACCCCAATTTCCTTTTTTCCAAGTAGTTTTGAGATAAGTTCTGTCGCCTTTTATATTATTAAGAAAAATCTTTTTGGAGTCTGCTTTTGTAACGTAAGCGTTCACAGGAATTGTTTGACCTTTATAGAGCATGCTTCTTACTCTAATAACTACTAACCCTCCATTACAAGTAATTTGTGGTTGATGAGATTCCAAAATTTCGCCTGTGAATATTGTTCCCGCGGGAATCGTGTATTTCTTTCTTTGTATAGGAGTTTTAACTGCAAATTTAACAGTTGCTCCTTTTGTTTGCCAATCTGAAATTTTTGCAGAATTTACCACATCAAAAGTTGTTCCTGCATGGATTTTTTTATTGCCTTTATTATAAAATTGAGTTGATGGAGTGTATGTTTCTTGTTTAACAACTGTTTGTTCGGGCTCTTTGTATTTGCTTATTTCAGGAAGAGCTGGTAAAGTCTCATCATTGTCTTCAGTGTGAGTATCTTTTACTAATTTTGATGAATTGTAATTTTTTCTAATGTCATCATCGACTGTCATGTCCAAGTCAAATGCCCATGCAAATTGAGATGTAAACAAAATTAAAATTTGTAACAATAAAATCTTTTTCATAAAACCCTCACCCTAACCCTCTCCAAAAGAGAGGGAATGACCGAAATTTGTTTGATTATAAACAATTGTAACAAAATATTCATAAACTAGCAAAAAAAATTTTGATTTGTTTTAAGATAAATGTGTAGACAGTAAATTTAGATTGGAAACTATGATGAACATTCATACAACGCAAAATCTAATCTCCAAAGTGAGAAAACAATCAACCGACAATGTTACTATCCCTGAGATTAGATCAAATTATTTAGCAAAATCACGAATGCAAAATCTTTATGACCAGCCTGACTCGTTTGAGGGCAATGTGTCATTTGGGAAAAAGAGTGTAAATGCCAAAGATGCAAAGAAAGTTGTGAATAATTTAAAAAAAGCAGTTGGTGAAATACCGAAAGAAAGTAAATACACGAGAGAAAAAGGGGACAGTATATATGACCGTCCCTTTATTAATGGCTTTTTAAAGTTTGTTCATGGCAATGAAACTTTAACAACAGCGTCTATTGCTGCGGTTGCGTGTACTGCTCGTGCAGGTACAATTGGTATTCTTCCAGCAAAAGATGAAAATACAAGAACTAATAATAAATACGCAATGAGTCATTCTTTAGCTTCAGGTATTATTGGTTTTATTACAGCATTTGTATTGACCAAACCATTCCAAAATAGCGCAAGTTTTGTAATGAGTAGTATTAGAAAAAATTTAAAAGCGGAAACGTTAAAACGATTACATCCGCAGTTAGATATAAAATCAATAGGTTCTGATGATGCTAGAAAAGCAATGGATGAATGGAAAAACATGGATGGTAGAAAATTCTCCGATCAGATTAAAAATTGTGCAATGTTGCCTCAATTTAAGCTATTAGGAGAATCTTCTGAACAAACCTTTAAAAATATTCTTAAAGTAGATGCTGATTGGGCTTCTCAAAAAGGAAAATCTTTCAATGATGTTGTTCTAAAAGATGGTTCTAAATTGTATGATAAAGTTGATATGTCAAGACTAGGCTTGGTTGTCAAAGAAGACGGATTCGATGCTGAACAAATTTTATTCAAAGATCTTGATAAATCATACCTAGAAAATTTAGTAAAAGATTCTAAAAACAATAATTGGGGTAAATTAGATATTAAATCTGTTTATAAAGATGGTGAAGTTGTAGATTTCAGACAATGGAAAGATGTAGATGGAAAACAATGGAAATTGGATTTAGATGAAACATACGTAGCTTCACCTTATGAAATTAAAGATAGTTATAGACCTCGTATTACAGGTGAAAAACGATTTGATAAAAAAGAAGGCGTATATAAATTCAGAACGTTCCAAGATAATGGCGTAGATGACAAATTAGGAACTAAAATTTCTGATGATATGATTAAAGCAGAAGACGATAATGAAGTTCTATTCAAAGCTTTAGCTTGGGGACCTGATTTGTTATTTAGAATTCCTATTGCTACTGCAACTGTTGCATTAATACCTTGGATTTTGAAAAATTGTTTAGGTTTAGAAAAAACTAAAAAAATAGAACCTAAGCAACAAGAATCTATTAAAGAAAATAAAATTGCTGATAATAGTGATAAGCAAAATGAAAAACAAGTTGCTTTTAAAGGTAAAGGTGGTGATAAGCCGAATTGGATAGTAAGAAAACTTGCAGAATGGTATGGTAAACCTTTACTAGAATCACCATCAGTAGCAAAAGTTACAAGCTATTTGACAAAACTTCCGGGTAGAACTACGCAACATATGAGCGTATTAGGCTCAGCATTAACAAGCGGTATGTATGTTCATCAAACATTAAACAAGGATGAACTTGATCCGGATAAACGTAGAACTTTGGCAATTAACCAAACATTAGGCTTTATTGTTCCAACTATCGCAGCTTATTCTGTAAACTCGTTAATCAATAGTAGCGTTAAAAAGAAAGAATATAAATTTACAGGAAGACAACAACGTAACATAGATATTGCTAAAATGGAAGGTCGTTTAGAAGATGCTAAGAAGATGGCAAAAGAATTGGGTAATAAGAAAAAAGGTGTTAGAATTTTAGCAGACCTTATGACATTTACATTAATTTATAGGTATGCCGTGCCAGTAATTATCACTCCAATAGCAAACAAAATTGGTGATAAAATTAATGCAAAAAAAGCAGAAGAAAAAAGATTAGCGCAAGAACAACAAAACAATGCACAAGAAATAAAAATGACAGAACAAAAAGAATTAAAAAAAGCAGTATAATGCAAACCTAATGTGTACATACAAACCGCTTACTTTGGATATCTAAAGTAAGCGGTTTTATTTTTGTCTACGAGGCTAAAATACACCACTCAGAGTAGGTAATTAGAGGTCTTTAGTGTATAATTCAGGTATGAACACTGAATTTAAGACGATTAAAGATAAATTAGAACAACGAGAATTAGAAATTTTGAGTCCTTACGCAACAAAGTGTTTACACTCAAAAGGCAGAAAGCGCAAGCGGGAAGAACAATTTGAAATAAGAACCGAATTTCAAAGAGATAGAGATAAGATTTTACATTCAAAATCTTTTAGAAGACTTAAGCACAAAACACAAGTTTTCTTATCACCTTTTAATGACCATTTTAGAACTCGTTTGACGCACACCCTTGAAGTTGCTCAAATCGGCAGAACGATGGCAAGAGCATTGAATCTTAATGAAGATTTAGTGGAGGCTATTGCTCTCGGTCACGATTTAGGTCATACAGCTTTTGGACATTGTGGTGAAAGTACATTGGACGAGCTTTTGCCAAACGGATTTCATCATAATTTGCAAAGCGTAAGGGTTGTAGAAGTTCTTGAAGATATGAATCTTTGCAAAGAAACTGTTGATGGAATTTTGACTCACACTTGGGGGTATAAACCTAAAACTCCTGAAGCTCAGGTTGTTCAATATGCAGATAAAATTGCATACATCAATCACGATATAGAAGACTCTGTGCGTGCTGGAATAATTTCTGAAGACGATTTACCTTCTGATTGTGTAAAATATTTTACATCTAATCAATCTGCTCGTTTGGGTAAAATGATTACTGACGTTATCACAAGTTCTATGGATAATCCTAAAGTTACTATGTCAGAAGAAGGTTGGTTTTATGTAACAAAACTCAGAACGTGGATGTTTGATAATGTTTATTTAGACCCGATTGCAAAGGCAGAGGAAAAGAAGGCTAAAAATATTATAAGAGCTTTGTTTGAATATTACGTAAATATGCTTCAACCTTATTATGATGCTGATGAGATTCCGCAAATTGTGACAGACCATATTTCAGGAATGACAGATCAATACGCTATCAGGCGTTATAAAGATTTGTTTATTCCTATGCCATTAGCAGAAAAAACGAGTGATGATGCTTTATTAAAGAAAGCTCGTGAAAGAGTATGAAATATTTAGGTTTTAGTGTTAATTCCGGCTCTCTAAATATGGAAATTGATGCGCAAATGCTAGAAAATGTAATTTCTAATTCCGAAAAAAATATTCTTTTTCGACTTTACGGATGGTCTCCTAAGTGTATTTCTCTAGGTCGTAATCAAAAAGACGATTTTTTGACGGGTGAAATTGATGCCGTAAGAAGGCTTACCGGTGGCAGAGCCTTGTTGCATGATGACGAAATAACATATTGTTGTGTAGCTCCTGCAGATGCAATTCCAAATGGTCAAAGTGTCGTCGATTCTTATAAATACATTTCAGGTATTTTAATTGATTTTTTTAAAACGCTTGGCGTAGAACTTGATTTTGGTGAAAATAAACGAGTTTCTACGCATTATGATTATTGTATGTTGTTATCAACCGGCGCAGATGTTTGTTATAAAGGACAAAAAATTATAGGTTCGGCTCAATGTCGTAAAAATGGCTATATTTTACAACACGGCTCAATTTTATTCGGATATGATAAATCATTGTTGGAGAATCTATTTCATGAAGAGGTTAAAGGTATAATAACAGTTAATGAAATATTACCGACTTTAACTAAAGAAGAATTCGTGAAAAAGTTTGAAGAATTTTTATTACTTAATTAATAAGCCTTCGCTTCCCTTAGGTAAAACAACAGCTTGACCGAATACATTTTTTCTTACTTCAAAACCCTCCGGTAGAGTCTGTGTTCCGATTCTTATTCCAAAAAAGTTGTTTGAAATAGAATAACTACCGTATCCATTCATCACAAATTTTGCGTTAGGGGGTAGTTGTCTTGTTTTATTTATATCATTAACTTGTTTATCAGTTAAAAAGCCGGTAGCAAGACGAAAAGTGCCAATTTCTGGTGGTAAAGCTTGATTGTTAGAAGGTACAAATTGGTCGTTTCTCACCGGAGCTTGTACATTTTCTTTCATTGCTTGTTGTGGATATTGCTTGAATGTTGCTCCTTTTATAGGTGTACAATTTATTTCACTTACTGTACTAATCATGCTTACAAACCTCAAATTTAACTTCACTTCTAATTATAGAAAAACACGAACTAACAAAAATTTGCTAGTTTGTAACGGTTTGTAAAGGTAGTATAGGACTAATCATCCAACAAATGGCCTATTATTTTGCTAATAAATCCTTCACTATCACCATCTTCAATACCACCGTAGTGTCCACCATTATCATCTACATATCCATAGTCATGAAGGTTCTGAGCAGTTACTCTAACTGTTTCGTCATTTTCACTTAAATGTTGGTTTATGTTGTAATCATGTGTTTCATACCATCTATCCGTAACGCTCTTTGGGAATTTCCCTGTTAATTTATAAACAAATGCTTCTTTAGGTGTCATACCATTTGGAATAACCATATCATGAGCAGAATTTTCATTTCTAATTAATCTAGTATTGAGGTTCTTTAATTCACTAGCTTTTTGCATATTTTTTCTAACAAAAGAACCGTTTTGTGTTGTTATTGTTTTTGGCATAATTTTGTTTATCATTCTATTATCCTTTTTTAAATTGAATCATTTTGATGAGTTTGATCATATTCTTTCATATATTTATACGCTAAACTACTGCGCTTAAACATAAGCAAAAATTGAACTATTGCACCGGTCATAAATGCAGCATAACCGACTTTTTCTATAAGTTTTAATTTGTTTAGTGATGTCGTTGTGATTTTATCAAGAGAAAGTAATAATAAACCAAGAAGAGCTAAACCTTCTGAGGAGTTATTTATAGCTGATTTTGAAAGTTCTTCATCACATTTTTCACTTGCATATTTTCCACGTCTTTCACGATATTCAAAAGAACTTTTGTAATTCAAATTGTTTAATTTTCCAATACTATTAATTTTCATTATTTTCCATTCAATATATCATCTATTTTTTTGCCCCTATCGAGTTCTCTTTGTATTCTTTCACACTCATCGACAAGAGCATAACCAAAAGCTTTTGTTGTGTAACCTGCAATCCCGGCATTTATAGCGTTACCAATTCCAGGAATCCAACTAACCGTTTTTGACACGGCTTTACCTACAAAGTGTGCCTTAACTGTTAACATTATAGATTTAATAACAGCATCACCAAAATTAAAGCCATAAATGACTTTTACAATTTTTAATCCCATTGCTAATTCTGTAGAACTAAGAGCAATTTCATCAAAACCTGGCAATTGTGCTGAGAAAAAACCAATAAAAGCATTTGTCATAGTCATACCTACAACAACACCTTTAGCTTCTTCCTCTTTACTCATTGGATTATCGTCATAATCCCAATCTAAATATTTTAAATTTGATAATTCGCTTTTTTTCTGCAATAAACATCTTGCGAACTTTGTATTTGATTTTAATGCTTTAGATTCATTTAAATTTTTACCAATTTGATTAATATTATTTTTAGATACAACATTCTCTGAAATATTATTAATTCTTCTGAGAAACATACCTTTGGTGTTACCAAAAGTATTATTGTTAATTTGTGATATATACATTTTAAAACATAGTCCCTATAACTTAAATGTATTACTAGCAAATAAGGAAGTCAATATTTATATTAGTCATGTGGCTAGTATTTTGTTACATTACGTTACAAAAAATTGCAATATTTGATTGTTTAAACTATTTAAAATTAGTATGAATATAAATTATAATGAGAATTTATCGTTTGGTTCCGGATTAAATGCAAAAATTAAAATTAAAGAAAAATTTATTTTTCCGCGAAACATTGAAAGAGATTTTGCAAATAACTATGGAGTTGAAGCAAATTTTATTCAAAATAAATCAGTAGCTTTGGCAAATAAATTTTGTGTAAAAATTTTAGAAAAACTTGCAGAAATTTATAGACAAAGAGTTATTTTACCACCTTGTATTACTGTTTTTGAAAGGAATTGTTTAATAGATAAAAAATCTGCATTTGATTTTTGCATACCTGATACTAAAGAAGTTATAAATGGTGAATACCCATATCCAGGGCGTTCTGTATTTTTTCAAAATATCAAAGACTTATCTGAAATTGATAATATTACTGATTTTCAGTATAAAAATAAACGTACAAGTTCTTCTCATTTTTTAGCTCCTTTTATACATGAATGGCTACATAGCTTTCACTTGAATGCTATTTATAACAAATTTGGTTATGGTGGAAGTTGTAAGTATTTAAGAAAACAGTATCCTGTTAAAGTGCAAGGAATTACAGGCTTTGAACTTATAAAAAAATTGCAAACAAAAACATTAACTTCTAAAGAAAATGAAATTGTTTTTGATATTTTGGGTGAGTATGCAACTAATCCTGAAAATCAGTATTTAGAAGTCTTTAGTGAGGCTTTTACAAAATTCATTTGTGACTCTTTAAAAGGGATAGAATTAGTAAAAAATCCAATAGAGTTGTTAAAAAATACACCAGATGAATTTCAAAAGATAATAAAAAAAATTATATTTCCCACTTCTTAGGGTCGAATTTAAAATCTGTTACACGCATTTTTAAAGTTTTCAAATAAGGTTCAAATTTTTTGAGCAGAATTATTTTATAAAGTGATAATTCTTGAGCTACAACAGGGTTTTCGCAAGCGATTACCATAACACCACCCGGAAGCATTGAAAAAGGTCGAGATTTTGATTTGAATTTTTGTGGCAAGATTTTATCCCAAAAATTGTACAGATTTGTTCTTGTAATAGCTTTTTTCATCGCAGGATTATCCATCATTGCGCTGATGACACTATCCACTCCTTCAAAATCGGTATATAAAACTTGTTTCATTTTTGCTCGACGATTAGTTATTACGAAGTTTATTGTAGCATAAAATTCTAAAAATATCTTTATTAAATTCCAAAAAACAATTATCTTTATGCTATCATTTATTTATGAGTTGTAATTTAGATGAAATAATTAAATCTTCAAAAAAGATATTACTGTTATCTCATATGAACCCTGATGGCGATACTTTAGGTTCAATGTGTGCGTTATATAGTATGATTTATAAGCGTTTTAAAGTCAAAGCTGATATGAATGTAGTTTCTAACATTCCATACAACTACAAATTTTTACCAAATGTGAATTTGGCAGAACGTTATTTTGACAAATCGCTTGTATACGATTTAGTTATAACTCTTGATGTTGCTGCAATTGATAGAATAATGGATTCAAAAATCCTTTTTGACAAAGCAAAATGTACGGTTAATATTGACCACCACAAAACAAATCCGAAGTTTGGTGATTATCAAATTATTGAACCTAATGCAAGTTCTTGCGGAGAAGTTTTGTTTAATTATTTCAAGGCTAATAATTGGGAATTAACAGAAGACGCTGCAATTTGCCTTTATACTGCAATTATGACTGATACAGGCAATTTTAGATTTGAAAACACTTCCGCAAATACTTTTAGAGCCGCAGCAGATTTAGTTGAAACAGGGGCGAATCCTAATTACATCTACAAAAAATGCTACGAAACAAAAACTAAAAACTTTGTTATGTTTCAAAATTATTGTGTAAATAAGGCTGTATTTTTAGAAGATAATAAAATTGCTTACACAACCGTTTATAAAAAAGATTTAGAAAAATTCTCTGCCGGAGATGATTTTACGGATGGAATTGCGGAAACTCTTCGTGCTATAGATACAACAGAAGTTTCTTTTGTTGTAAAAGAAGTTGATACAAAATTAACAAAAGTTTCTATGAGAAGTAAAAAAGCTGATGTTGCAAAAGTTTGTATGAAATTCGGTGGCGGAGGTCACACTTTTGCGGCAGGATGTACAATTAAAGCAAATATAAAAGAGAGTATTGCACAATTATTGAAAGAAATTAAACTGTGAAATTTCAATTTAAAACACTACGAAATATAATTAAATCTGTTATTGAGAATGACTTTTTCGGAATGGCAGCAGAAATGGGTTTTATGCTTGTCATTGGGATTTTTCCGTTTATGTTGTTTTTAACTGCACTTTTTGGCTGGCTTGGAAAACATTCGTTTATGAATCCGCTTATTCTATTTTTACAACAGGTTATGCCGGATGATGTAATTTCTTTGATTGAAACCGTTTTAAATGAAGTTTGGTTCTTTTCAAAAGGCGGACTTGTTGCTACATTTGGTTTTTGTGTAACAGTAATGCTTTCAACAAATGCTTTAGCAATTGTATTAAAGGGATTGAACAGAGCTTATAAAGTAGAAGAAACACGTTCTTTTATTTATACAAGATTACTCGCATTAATTATGGTTTTTGTAAATGCGCTTGTACTGTTTTTAAGTATTAACTTGATTGTATTCGGTAAAGTAATTATTAAGTTCTTAATTGCGTATCTTGGTGTTACTGTTCATTTTGGAAACTTGATGTTAGCTTTGCGTTGGCCGATTGCATTTGTCGCTCTATATATAATGGCATATTTACACTATTATATTTTACCTGATTTAGGTGGAAGGGAAAAATTAAGACGAAAAAGCGCACTTCCTGGAACTTTATTTTTCTGTATTTCATGGCTTTTAGGTTCTTGGGGATTCTCAATTTATATCAATAACTTACATACTTATAACTTTGTTTATGGTACGATTGGCGGCTTTGCAGTGTTAATGGTTTGGCTGTATTATACTTCTATCTTGATTCTAATCGGTGGAGAAATTAATTCGCAACTTTATTCAAAATTAGAACGCAAAGAAATAATCAAAGCAAAAAGAACAAATAAAATTTAAGAAAAATTTTTTATTAATATTTATTTGAAAGTTTCATTGCTTTATACATTTCAAAAACGCTGATTAAAAAGAATAAACCGAAAACTGCTAAATAAGATTTATTTGAATAAACTAAAACATCGCCTATTTTTTCAGGCGCAAAAAGATTTAACAAAAATCCCATTGCAGTTCCTAAAAGCCCAACCATAGTAAAGAAACAAAAATTCATAATGCTAACTGCTGTTCCTGAAACCATTTTACGGTTGGTTAAGTGTAGAACTGGTACAAGCAATGATGTTAAGCTTGCATTACCAGCCAAAACGCAGAATATAATTGCAATTAGTGGTGTTCTTATATTAAAAATTAAACATGTACAAATTGTTAGCAGCGATAAAAACGTAATAACTGAGGCGTTCTTTAAGAATACAACTCTATGGTTATGACACATTTTGCAAACTGATGCGTTAATAATATTAAAAGCTGCCGCAATTATAGCCATAATAGAAAGAACAACTGCTGCTTTTGCTGTTGGCATACCACAAAAGTCTTCCAAAAACTTTTTGCCTATTATCGCCTGTATTGCGTAGGAAATTCCAAAATTACAACATGCGAAACTGAATAAATTTCTGTTATGTTTTTTGTGCAATACTAATCGAAACGGTAAGGTTCTCAATTTTACGTTACGATTAATTTCAGGATACTTAACTTTAGGTGAAAGAATTATAAATAATAAAACACCTGCTAAAATAATTAATGCAAGAATTACAAGAATTGTACGCCAGTTCATGTATTTCATCATAAATACAAATGGTGCGTTTGCTGCAATTCCTCCGCAATATCCGATGCAAAGCATTACCGAAATTGCTATACCGAAATTTTTATCTGAAAAATATTCTCGAAGTTCTCTTATTAAACTTAAATAAAAACAACTTCCGCCAACACCGACAAGAACTCTTGAAAAATACATTAGCGGTAAATTTGTAGAAATAGGAAACAATAATGCACCAATTCCTAAAATAATACCGCCGGTCAACATCACACGTAACCCGCCGTATCGGTCGACTAAAACGCCAATTATCAATTGGTTTACGGCATACAAGTACATGAAAATCGCACCAAACGCCGTAATGTATGGCGCGCTAACTGCTAATTCCTGTTGAAGCAAATCAAAAATTGCACCGGGAATCGCTATTCTTTGAAAATTAGCAAAGAAATAGAATAACGCACCAAGCGAAATTAGTGTAAAAAGTATCCCCTTATTATTTTTCATACTCCAAAATCAGTTTAGCTGTTAGCAGAAGTAACAACTTTATCTATCAAACCGTATTCGCATGCTTCTGCTGCTGATAAATAGTGGTCACGTTCACAGTCTTCTTTAACTTTATCAAACGGTTGACCTGAATTTTCAGCCATGATACCGATTAACATATCTTTCATTCTCAAAATTTCTTTAGCTTCAAGTTCAATATCAGTAGCTTGACCTTTAGCTCCACCCAAAGGTTGGTGAATCATAATTCTAGCACTAGGAAGAGCCATTCTCTTGCCTTTTGCACCTGCTGATAACAAGAACGCACCCATAGAAGCAGCTTCGCCTAGGCAAATAGTTTGTACATCAGCTTTAATTAGATTCATTGTGTCATAAATTGCCATGCCGGCAGTAATAACACCACCCGGAGAGTTAATATATAACATAATATCTTTTTCAGGGTTTTCGCTATCTAAAAGCAAAAGCTGTGCTACAACAGAGTTTGCTACTTCATCATCAATTTCAGTTCCTAAGAAAATAATTCTTTCTCTTAATAATCTTGAAAAAATATCAAAAGACTTTTCGCCTCTTGATGAAGATTCGATAACTGTCGGAACATAGCTTAAAATCTTTTTATAATCAGTAGTTTCTGTTGTCATAATTCTCTCCCTTATTTTATTTTAGGACTATTTTACAATAAATACCAAACTTAATCAATCATTGTTTTGTATCACTTCTTCAATGCGTTTTCAAGTGCTTTTTCTAAAACCTCAATTTTAGATTCCAAAACTTTTACTCTTGAAGAATTTTCTGAAGATGTAATGGATTCTTTTTCTAACTCTCTTTTATAAGAATTTAGTTTTTCATTTTTGACATTTATCTTTAGAGTCATTAAAAATATTGCAAGAGCAAAACCTGATAAAAACATTGTAACCATGGGAATATGCCCTGTTTGATTCAAAAATGTGTAACCGGCGCAAATAATTGTTAGTATTGATAAAATTATTAAAAAAATATTTTTCATAAGTCAGACTCCTTATAGAAAACATTGTACAATAAAATACAGGTTTATGCTAAACTATTAACAATAGAAACGAAAATCCGACGGAACAAATAGAATGGGTGATGAAGATAAACAGTTTGATGCCACCCCCCAAAAGCTTGAGAGAGCAAGAAAAGAAGGGCAGGTAGTTAAATCTAAAGACGTGTCAACCGCATTGTCTTTACTTGTGATGTTTTCGTTTATAAACATGCTTGCACCAATTATATGGAAGCTTATTGTCGGACTCTTTAAAACTCTTTATGAACAAATACCAAACCAACACATTGAAAATATTGGGATAACTTATATTCTAACAGTTACACTTATTCCAACAGTAGTGATTATTGGTGCAATCTTGTTCGTGGCAGCCTTTGTTGCGATAATTGGTGATTTTATTCAAGTAGGACCTCTTGTTGCAACTGCTCCTTTAGTACCAAAACTTGATAAACTGAACCCGACAAAATATTTTAAAAACCTGTTTCAAGTAAAAACACTGTTTGAGCTTTGTAAAAACATCGTTAAAGTTTTTATTTTAGGTTTAGTAGGTTGGACTGTTTATAGAGCACATTTGGAAAGTATTCTCATGCTTGCTGCTATAGATAACCATTTTGCAGTAATGATAGAATTCGGCAAACTTATTGTAGAATTTATCTACAAAGCTTGTATTGCATTTCTTATTATTGCAGCTGCCGATTATGGTATGACAAAGTGGAAATTTTTGAAAGATCAAAAAATGTCTTTTAAAGAAATTAAAGATGAGTACAAAAACTCTGAAGGTGATCCGCACGTGAAAGCAGCTTTAAGACAAAGACGTATGCAAATGCTGCAACAGGGCGCGATGGACTCTGTACCAGAAGCGGATTTTGTCGTAAGAAATCCGACCCACGTAGCTTGCGCCTTAAAATATGATTCAGAAACAATGCAGTCGCCGATGTTGACAGCAAAAGGAACCGAGCTTATTGCTAAAAAAATTATTGATATTGCGACAAAACACAATGTGCCCGTGATTGATAACGCACCCGTAGCAAGAGCTTTGTTTAGGATGGTTGATATTAATCAGCAAATACCACCAGAACTCTATAAAGCCGTTGCGGAAATTTTATTATTCGTTTATGGTTTAAAAAATAAACAACAAGGAAATAACCAATAAAAAAATCCCTGAATTTTGTTAATTCAGGGATTTTTTATTGTAATAAGTTTCAATTATTAGCACAGTGCACAAGAACTATTTAAAGACTTTTTTAAAACATCAACCTTGTCTAATTGTTCCCAAGGAAGATTTAAGTCCGTACGTCCTAAGTGTCCGTACGCAGCTAATTTTTGATAGAATTTACCGCCATTTTTAGCAGGCAAGTTTCTTAAATCAAAGTTTGAAATAATTGCAGCCGGTCTTAGGTCAAAGTTAGCTCTTACTAATTCTGAAATTTCGTCATCAGAAATTTTACCTGTGCCAAAAGTATCAACGAAAATTGAAATAGGTTCAGCTACACCGATAGCATAAGCCAATTCAATTTCACATTTTTCAGCAAGTCCTGCTGCTACAATATTTTTAGCAACATATCTTGAAGCGTAAGCAGCTGATCTGTCAACCTTCGTTGGATCCTTTCCTGAAAAAGCACCGCCACCGTGACGAGAATAACCGCCGTATGTATCTACGATAATTTTTCTACCTGTCAAACCTGAATCGCCTTGAGGACCACCAACTACAAATCTACCTGATGGGTTGATTAAAATAATTGTTTCGCTATCAAGCTTAATAGATTCAGTTTCGAACACATAATCAATTACGCATCTTTTCAAGTCGTTTCTGATAATTTCTTGAACTTTTGAGTTATCACTAATTCCGTTAATTTCAGCAGCGTGTTGAGTAGAAAGTAAAACGGTGTGAATTCTTGATGGTTTACCATCAACGTACTCAACAGTAACTTGTGACTTTCCATCCGGTCTTAAATATTTTAAGATACCTTCTTTTCTAACTTGAGCCAATCTGTAAGACAACTTATGCGCCAAGCTGATTGGAAGTGGCATAAGTTCAGGTGTTTCGTTACAAGCATAACCAAACATAATACCTTGGTCGCCTGCACCGATGTTTTCTGTTTCTGATTTAGAAGTATCAGCATTTTCGCTTCTACTTTCCAAAGCTTTGTTTACACCACCTGCGATATCTACTGATTGTTCATCAATACTTGTTAAAACAGCACAAGTGTCACAATCAAAACCACCGCCTGCTTGTCCTTCATAACCGATATTTCTAACGGTATTTCTAACTACTTGCGGAATATCTACATAACAATTTGATGTAATTTCACCACAAACAAGAACCATACCTGTTGTAGCAGTAGTTTCTGCAGCTACTCTGGATTGAGGGTCTTTTGTTAAAAATTCATCTAAAATCGCGTCTGAAATTTGATCGCAAACTTTGTCAGGGTGTCCTTCTGTAACTGATTCAGAAGTGAATAAAAATTTTTTTGATGTCATTTTTTTCTCCTTAATTTATATTACTCCGGTAAGGTTTTTAATTCCGACCCGGTCACATTAGTTACATTCTAGTATGAATGTCAACAAAAAGCAAGAAAATGGAGTGTTTTGCTTAACATTACGCAATGATTTTAAGAGGCAATAGGAAGTAAGTCTGGTTTACTAAGTTGATGTAATAAGTTGAAAGTTGTTTTAGATATTTTTATTTGTGAAATATGATTATTAAATATTTTTAATTAAAATTGTCGGTTGTGCATACTTGCCCAACAACAACTTAATGCCGTTGGCAATCGCTTACGCTTTTCTCAACCTACCGGCTTTTTTATAAATTTATTATACAAAGTTGGTGCAGAAATCTACCTATGCATAATTAACCGCCTATATCATTTTTTAGAGCATCAATAAATTCTTTTCTGTATAAAAAGCCCAAATGTGCGCCACAGTTTAGGCAAACAAGATGTTTTCCTGCAAGAGTTTTAAGTCTTGCTAACTGGTTCTTATTAATAAAATAATCATCAAACGATTGATAAATTTTATAATTATCTGCATGTGTTAAATAATCTGCAAGTGAATATAAACCTGTTTCATATTTTATATCATCAAGAGTTAGCATGCCGTTTTTGAGCAAATATTTTTCTGCATAATCTCGATAGCTCATATTATTAACTGTTTGATAAAAATCCGTTTTTGTATTTTTTGCAATATTTTCAATCGTGAAAATCAAATCTGAGAGTTTTTGACGCAAAATAAATGTTGTAATCAGCTTGCCTTCTTCGTCAGTAAAAGGAAGAGTATCAAATTCAAAATCAGAATTTTCTTTCAATTGAGATAATTGTAATATTTTAGCAGCAGTTATTGCAGTTTTATGTTTAACTTCGGGTGAATTTTTGTCAAATTCTTCGCTGTTTTTGTCGAGTTGTTCAAGCGCATAAACAAGTTCAATGGGTGGACTTATTGCAATAAATTTATTTATGCCGAGAGTGTTATTTTTACTTTCTTTTTCTGCAACAAAAAGAGTTGCCATTGCGCCAAAAGAAGTGCCAACTACGACTTTTTCTCGAAAATCGCAACCGTATTTTTTACAAACAGACTCCATAATTTTTGATGTCACGAGTTTTATATAGTCCGCGTCTTGTGATGGGATTCCGGGGCAATAGCCTTCCGGCATGCTTTTTACAAATTCCCAATGAAAATGACTTCCTTGAATAATTACAGAATATCCGGCGTCATAAAACATTTTTGCAAATATTATTGAGTGGTGAGCGTTTGAGCCTTCGCCAATTGACGGGTACATAATAACAAGTGGCGCTGTTTTATCTTTTTGTAAAATGTAGCGGTATTTATAAGGTTCTCTTGTGTCGTCAACGCTAATTGAAGCCGTTTTAATCCTTTTGGCAAAACTTCTGTTCCAGATAGAAAGCTCGTTCCACATTGATTTGTTTACTGAGCTATCATCAAATAAAGCCGTACGCATAGAATCTATAACGGGAGTTTGCGAATTATAATCATCTAAAACAATATCCGGCGTTAATGGAGGCTTTTTAATAAGCTCCAATTCAGCAGCCATACCGGTAGGTCTCCCTTCTTCCATATCTGATTTTTCATCATTACCGATTTGTGCAATCATTTCTTCCGCTAAAGCTGATTGTCCTTCTTGCACTAATTCTGCTTCTGTTTCCAATAAATCTTTCCTGTCGAGATTTGAATTTCGTATATAATTTTCTAATCCGTAAAGTTTTTTCTGAATGTCGTAAGGGTCGGCGTAAGTAGATTCAATCATCTTGGCAAGCGGTTGCATGTAAGAAGTTCTGTTTACCATAAGACCGAATTTTATAATAGAAGTCAGAGGCGTTGCTAAATAAACTGATGGATCAAGTGCTGCTTCCAACATTCTTCCACACAAAGAACGCGGAGTGCAGGCATTTAAAACGGGCATTACCATATAATGTCCTGAACTCATTTTGCATTTGCAAAGAGCTTGTTCCATGTTTTCGTTTGTGGGTTTTATTTTAAAAATTTTATCGGCAGGGTCAAATAGTCCGCCTAAGCCAATTGTAGAATTGGTTAGAAAACGCACGGTTTCTTTTTTTAATGCGTCACCATCTCTTTGTAGCAAACAGCTTGCCAAACGTTTCGGGTATTCAATATTGTTATAGGCATTTTTAATTCTGTCCATACCATATTTAGGCATAACTGATGACCATAAAATATGTACAGGACGTGCAATATATTTGTTTAATTTTGTATTCAAATTAAACATTTTACGGTTGAATTTTTCGTACTTATCTTCGCCGACATACATTGTTGCGTAGTCGGGGTATTTACAATTTTCGGTTTGAACTGCTTGGATGTCAGTTTTTGCTGCTAAAACGGAAATATTATTTAATGCTAAAAGTACTAATAAAGCAAATGATACAATTTTATTTTTAGAAAGCATATTTTCTCCTCATCAATAAAATTGTATTTACTTTTAACAAAATTTCTATCACCATGTCTGAGCATATAACTGACTTATTAAAATTTATTAAAAAATTACTATTTTAAATTTCGATTTCTTGACTTGCACCTATATTTAAAGTATCCTAACAAAGGTACGATTAGTACTTTTTAAGGACACTAGAATAATTTAGGGAAGAGAAATATGGATTTTACAACACTAACTATCGACGTTTTGAAAATGCTTTCTGTTGCAGGAAGTTATGGTATAGGGATTATTTTACTAACAGTTCTTGTTAGAGCTGCGATGTGGCCTCTAGGCTTGTCACAACAGCGATCTATGAGAACTATGCAAATGTTGCAGCCTAAAATGAAGGCTATTCAAGAAAGATACAAAAGCAATCCTCAAGTAATGCAACAAAAAATGATGGAATTCTACAAGGAGCACAAGTTCAATCCAATGGCAGGATGTTTTCCATTGCTTATTCAAATGCCAATTTTCATTTTGTTGTATTCAACTTTGATGAGTCCGCAATTTATTCAAATGGCAGGCGATTCTCATTTCTTATTTATTAATAGATTAGATGCAACTTTAAAAACTTCTGCAGGTGTTTCTCATGATGGAGTTTTGGGTGTAGCAAAGTATGATACATTTATGGCAGGCAAAACTGCTAAAGTTTATTTGAAGGGTGTAGAAGAACCTCTACTTAACGTTAAGGTTGTAAAACCTACAAAGGCTGTTGAAGTTCAAGGCGAACTTACTCCCGGTGAAAACGCAGATTTTAAAGTTAGTCTTGATAGTTTGAATTTAAAATTCAGCCAGCTTGACCAAATTGAAAAAGCTGAAATTGATGTAACAGATGTTCAAACAAAAGAAACTGAAACATTGAATTTTGAAAGAAAAGACGGTATCTTGATTAGCTCAATTCCTACAAAAGAAATGAAAGCTTCATTCCATTATGATGTATTATTGTTAATCGCATTGTTTGCTGTAACAATGGTATTCTCTCAAAAAGCTATGATGGCAATGAATAAATCTTCACAACAAGATCCTGCACAGGCAGCTATGCAAAAATCTATGAATACGTTTATGCCGATTATGTTGACATTTACATTCGTAATTATTCCAATTCCTGCCGGCGTACTTCTTTATTTGATTTCAAGCAATATTTTCCAAGTAGCACAAACTTTGGTTATTAATAAACAGTTAGAAGCAGAAGATGCAAAAAAAGAAGCTAAAGTCGATGATATTGATATAGCTAATGCAAAACAGATTAAAGAAAAATAAAATTTTAAACTTTATTCCCTCTCCACGGGGGAGGGTTAGGGTGGGGGCTTTTAATTAAGAACCACCCTAAATTCATAAAAGGGGTATAACATGTTATTATCAGAATTTGATTATCAATTACCGGAAGAACTAATTGCGCAACGTCCGACAGACAAACGTGAAAATTCTCGCATGATGGTTCTTAACCGCGATGAACATAAAATATTAAACAAACATTTCTATGACATTGTAGATTTGTTAGATGAAAATCATATTTTGATATTAAATAATACAAAAGTTATTCCTGCTCGTCTTTACGGTTATAAAGATACAGGTGCAAAGATTGAGGTTTTCTTGCTTAAAGAGAGAGAAAACAAAGAATGGGAAGTTTTAATTAAGCCTTCTAAGCGTGTTAGAGTCGGCACCGTTATTAAGATTTCAGACGAATTGTCTTGTGAAGTAAAAATGCCACTTCCAGATGATGGCAAATGGCTTGTTCAAATGGTTTATGAAGGTGATATTTTTGAAATTTTACATAGAGTTGGAAATATTCCGCTCCCGCCTTATATAGAACGTAAAATGTCAAATGAAGAGTTGAAAAAACTTGATTTTGAACGTTATCAAACAGTTTACGCAAAAGAAGAAGGCTCTGTTGCTGCTCCGACTGCAGGTTTACATTTTACTCAAGATATCTTGAAAAAACTTGCAGATAAAGGTGTTCAGATTGGCTATGTTACTCTAAATGTAGGGATTGGAACATTCAGACCTGTTAAATGTGATAACATTTTAGACCACCACATGGATTCTGAAACTTTTGAAATTACGCAAGAAACCGCGGATTTGATTAATAAAGCGAAGCAAGAGGGTAAAAAACTTGTTGCAGTTGGAACGACAAGCGTTAGAACATTAGAAACAGCGTATAAACTATTTGGCGGAATTCAGGCATGCAAGGGTGCTTCTGAGTTGTTTATTTATCCTCCTTATGAATTCAAGGTTGTCGATAAATTGATTACAAATTTTCACTTGCCAAAATCAACGCTATTGATGCTTGTAAGTGCCTTGGCAACAAAAGATTTTATCTTTGAAGCTTATCAGGAAGCTATAAAAGAAAAATATCGTTTTTATAGTTATGGCGACTGCATGTTCATAAATTAAACAGAAATTAAATATAAAGGCTTTTCAAAATAAAAAGTTTGTGTTATTATGAATTTAATGTCGCGGAGACGTGGCCGAGTCGGCTGAAGGCGGCACCCTGCTAAGGTGTTATATGGGGCAACCTGTATCGTGGGTTCGAATCCCACCGTCTCCGAATTTAAACCCACCAAGAGGTGGGTTTTTTATTTTTTAGTTTAAAGAAATGAAGCTACAAGTGTTTTATAATATTTAGTTATGAATCTTGAAGAATGTAAAAACGAATTTGAATGGTTTTTGAATGTTCAATATAAGGATATTGATAATTTAAAAGATAAAATTAAGGAATTTTGTAACAACTTTTGTTTTGATGATTTATATGATGAAACAAAGGTAAATGAATTATTTGACAAGGATTTAGAATCAAAAGAAAAGTATTACAAATTAAGTTATGGAAGTAATTCTAAAGATAATAAAGATGGTGATGATACAACATTAGCAAGAATAGGCTATTTCTTAATTCATAATGATTATAACGAAAATAAATATGCAATCCCCGGACTTAAAAGTTTTGATGATTTAGGTTCTGGATATAAATATAAATACAGAGGTGATACTATAAACACTTACTCTACACTTTTTGGTGATAGTAATCAAGGAAGGAATAAATTTTTTACAAGTTTAGAAGAAATAAATCAAATAGATTATTTTAGAAAAAAATATCAAACATTTGGGAACTTTATCGTTTTTCCTGCTACAACCGTTCAATTAGATTCGAATAAAAGAAAGTGGGATTCAATTAATACTTTTAGAGGAATAAACGAACATATTCGAGATTTTTTTGATTTGTCAATGGAAAGTTTTATTGACGGACATGAATTTGATATATTGAAACATCTCCCTGAAACTAAAGAATATTTTGATGTAATGAATAATATAAATAAATTTATAGAGATTAATTTTTTGCAAGATTATTTTGATAAAAATAATCAAGTAATAAAAAACAAATTTAACCATCCTCACCCTAAAACTCCCTATCATTGGAATTTTACCGATATAAGTGAAACGTATGAATACAGAAAATTTGCACTAAATTATATATCCGAAGCAACTAAAATTATAGAAAGAAGAGCTGATAAAATCTATCAAATATTGTGTTACATATATAATGTATAAAAAATTATTTGCTAGAGTTTAATTAGGACACAAAAGCCCCATTATAGTTAAATTTACTCATTGGGTCTATTGTTATAGTATTTAAATATTTAATCTGCTGTCTAAATAAACTATATCGTTAGATGTTTGAACTATATTTTTAGGTAAATTATTAACTTTTTGAATAGGAATAATTTGAGATTGTGCCATACTTTGCAAATTTATTTTAATTTTTTGCACCGGTACAGCAGGTTCATTTAAAACATATTTTGTGCTATTTTGAACTTTTTCAATAGGTTTACTTTCATTACCTATAGTCCATTTAAAACCAAAAGTTAAAACAATACCATTTCTTCCACCCTCTCTCAACATAGCTTGCAAAAATCCGCTACATTTATCATTCCAATTCTTTTGCAAACCAACACCATATTCGATATAAGGTTTTATGCTCATTTCTGGCAAGCGAACGTCGTTGGCAGTAAATTTTGTTTCGTTTAAGATATTCCATACCATACCAACCTTTGCATAAGGTTGCCAACCTCTTCCAATATTCCCCATAAATTTAATACTCGGGTGCAATTGTATAGAATGTAATGGGTCAGAAGATATTTTTACACCGGCAGCATTTGTATAATCAAAAGTATTTACATAAGTATATGCCATAAATATAGACGGTTGAATAATAAATTTGCCGTTATTAAATTCATAATTGTAACCTGTTTTACTTCCAATGCCAGCCATTAATGCTGTATAATTTTCCCTACCATACATCGTATGCGATTCACCATTGCTGGCTCCCGCATTTATAGTCAGTGCCGTAAAGAAATTTCCATTGTAGAAAGTTTGAGTTAATCCTAATATTCCGCCATTTGTGGTTGTTGAAACACCAGAATAGCTTTGAGAGGTTCCATTATAACCAATGTAAGGGGTAATTACTGTTCCCCAACCTCGTTTAAGCTGTATATATCTACTGTCACCACCTATCAATGAACCATATGATTGAATATCTACTCTCGGACCATTTGACAAACCGACATTTTCAAAATTTGCATATGGTTGATACCAAGTACCACCAGCTTTAGAATAATCATTTTCATATTGAATTGCTCTTGGGTCTGAAATTGCATATTGGTTACCCAATGTTCTTATTTTTTTTGGCAATGGCATAAATGAATAATCAGCATGCCTGAATGCGTAGCTAAATGTTTCATTTATAGCAGAATACGCTCCAACTTGTGAATTTACAGCTCCTGATAATACAGCCGGATTAAAATCAGCTGAACTTTTTCCGCCACCACGAGAGAATAAGAAATACCCGTTGTTTGGATTATAACTCACATCATATTTATATATTGGAGCAAAAGAAGTTGTTTGATATTCATTGTTAACGTCTTTACCGACTGTCGTTATATTTGTTTGAACTTTTTCTTTAAAACTATCATAAGCAAACGGAATGTACGTCTTTTCACTTGCAGAATCAGATAACAAATTTATTCCACTAACTGTAATAAGTCCATTTGCAACAGTTGTTGATGGAAGCCTATCCATCATAGCATTTTTCAAATCAGCATCTACTAATATATTGACGTTTCCATTTATCTTTAACGAATTCGCCGACAAATTATTAATACTATTGTTAATTAAGTTTAACGTTCCTGAATTCATATTAACATCATTAAACATATTAGTTGTATTTGTCGCTAGAACGTTTAATGTTTGATTATTTATATCCAAAATCCCTTTAACAACTGCCCCATCTAGCATTGTTAAGCTATCGTCGGCAATTTTTGTTGTCCCGTTACCTAAAATTGCTTTATCAAGTGTCCCTGACAAATTTAATACTCCGGAATTAGTTATAGTACCTGTTAAGTCGTTTGTATTAGAAGTAACTTCGCCACTGTTTATTAAATTACCAATATTTGCATTAACTGTTAATTTACCTGTTGAATCGACATTAACATTTTGAGATATTAAAGCATTGTTTGTTACAGACCCGATTATGTTTGTTGTACCTGTCCCGGAAACTTGTGAGGACAATGTGCCATTAGTTAATGTTAAAAGATTTTCGTTAATTATTCCTTTTGTTGCAATAATTTTATCTGCTACTGTTGTTATGCTTCCGGCATTTTCAATTTTATCCGTAGCTGTAAGTGTTCCGAGCGTATTATCCAATGTTCCGGTTACTTTTATTATTGATTGAGAAATATTCCCAAGATTACTTGATGTACCTGAAATTTCCAAATTTCCATTTCCGTTAATTGCTCCTGAATTTGTCAAATTCTTAATTTCTGAAGCCAAACCGTTATTTGTAATTGTACCTGAATTATTCGCATTAGTTGATATTTTTAAATTATTTACAGTCAAATTTCCAGTATTTGTCAATTCTTTTTGAATTAACTCTGATACAATTACTTTTCCTGTAGTATCTATATCTGTTTTGCCTGCACCAGTAATTTTTAATACTGACGTTGAATTTTTAACACTCAAATCGCCTTGATTTAAAATATCTCCTTGCAAAGTTGCATTATCCAATGTAATTTTCGCGTTATTGCTTGTTGCATTAATAATTAATCCGTCAGATGATATTTTTACATCTTTTACTGTTAAAGAATTTGCATCTGATATTGTAATACCTTGCTTATCACCAAGAATAATTGTTGACGTATTTGTTCCGTCAGTTGCTCCTGATATTGTTAAATTATCCGCTAAAATTCCTAAGTTTTCTTTTACGATATATCTGTCATTTGCGTTTGTAGTTGTAAACGTTTTATCTTTTGAACCAGCAACAGTATTTTGAACTATTAGAGCTAAAGTATCTCCATCTGTAGTATAATATTTAACACCTTCATTTGTTTTTATAACTTCATATAGGATTGAATCATTAACCAAGGAACCACTTGACTTTATCGCAGATGTTTTTTCAGAATATGTATCTGTTCTTTTCCAAGCTCCAAACTTATCCGACCAATCGGTATTTGCTCGTAAATCATCAGAGCCGAGAATTTCTTTTTCTTTAACCCCTGTTGTTGTATCTAAAAATATTCCGACACCGCCATTTGTTATTTTAATTGTTTTTGTATCCCAAATATTCTCAGTTTCTGTTTGATTTAATGTTAAATTTAACACTCCACTTCCTGATGTACTATTAAAAGAATCTGCTTTTGAATTTGACCAATCGACATCTATTGTAGCATTTCCGACTCCGTTTATTGTTGTAATATCATATTTTGAATAACTTAAATCACTTGTAGATATTGTTCCGTTATTCATATCCAATATTCCATCAATTGTTGTTGATGGTGCTAAATTTAATATTCCATTTACTTTTGTTGTGCCATTACCTGAAATTGTTTTGTCCAATGTTCCTGACAAATTTAATATTCCTGAATTGTTTATAGTACCTGTTAAATTAGTTGCATTTGCAATTACTTCCCCGGTATTCACTAAATTTCCAATATTTGCCCCAACTATTAATTTCCCAGAATCATTCACATTAACACTTTGAGAAATTATGGCATTATTTGTCACAACATTAAGAATATTTGTCAAACCGCTTCCGGTAATTTCTTTTTCTATATTACCTACCCCTAAATTTAAAGTACCATTATTAATTAGGGTAACATCTAAATTATTTGCATCAGTCCCCAAAACTCCTGAATTCATCGCTGTTGTTCCAGTAATTTTACCATCGATATAGTTATTATTTGCAAAATTTAGATTCCCGCCATTATTTGTAATGACAGTTTCATTTCCTTTGAGTTTTATATCCGAAATATTTAAAGTCGAACCTGAATTTACAACAAAAGAAGATTTTCCGTTCAAATCCAGTTCCGACAAAGTAAGTTCGCCAAGCGCATCTGTTTTTGTCGCCCCGACAATATTTAAATTTTTGTATGTTGAACCAAGATTATCTGATAATTTATAATTTGCAGGGGTTTTATTCCCAAGTAAATCTTCATCAAAAAGATTAAAAGTTTTGTCTAAAATATTGCCATCTTTATCTTTTAGCTCAGCATTGGTCAATGCAACCAAAGCATCTGATATTGTAGCAACTGTATTTGTATCAATTTTGGTAATTTTCAAATTTAGGCTGTCATTTACGGTATTTGTTTTATTCAGCCCTAACATTCCATAAACATCTTTTGTCGTAGTTATATCACCAAATATATCCTTATAATTTACCGTTGGTGTTAGAGGCTTCGTTATGCTTGTAATAATTTGTGTTATTTTACCGACCGCAGATGTAAGCGGAGTTAATTTATCACTCAACGCAAGTTGCAAATTATCAGTATTATCATTGTTTTGAATTATTTGGATTTTTAAGTTTTTGTCCAAAATATCATCAAACGCTGTATCTACAAAATTTAAACTATCTAAAGTTATAGAACCACTAGAAGATGTTTTTGTCGTAAATCCGTCTGCAATTTTGTCGCCTATCGTGTAATCCGAATTACTACCATCAACTTTTGACAAATCTAAATCAATATTATATTTTGCTTTTGCACTAGAATTAAGGGAATTAAATTCCGAAAAACTTTGAATTGCTCCATCTGCTGTGTCAATAACAACATTTTCACCAACAATTACATTCGCACCACCTTTAATGTCAGCTTTATCAAAAAGTTTAATTGTACCTGTTGAATCGCCGGTCAATAAGACATTATAACCACTTACACCATTAATGTAATCATTTAGTAATATTGTACCGTTTGTAGTTGCATTTAATGTAAGAGTTTTGCCTGATGCACCAACATTAATTGCTTCATAATTCTTTGTTACTCCACCATCAGTTGAAACATAATTCCCAGTGAATTCAGACAATCCATTATTATTTGCATTAATAACCAAATCTTGTCTTGTGTATATCGCACCACCATGCGCACTACTTCCATTAACAGAGCTTGCATAATTATTTTTAAAAATAGAATTATTTATTGCTTTAATAGTTGCAGTATTAATAATTGCACCACCATATGCACCTTTTAATGGATTTGCGGATTCTGTTTTTGCATAGTTATTTTCGAATATACTGTTTATTGAATCAATAATAGCATTTTTATAATCTTGTTCTGATTTTGTGTAAAAGTTTGATATTGCTCCGCCATATGCACTATTTTCAGTGGATACAGCATAGTTTCCGCTAAAATAAGCTTTAATATTCCCTATTTGAGCTATATCATCATTATTTAAGCTTTTTTCAACATAGTTTGCAATAACACCGCCGTTTGTGGAAAGTTCTGTTGATTGTACAGAGTTATTTTTGTAAGTTCCCAAAATCGCGTCTTTGACCGGAATTATTTTATTATTTTCATCAAGAGTATAACCAATTCCTACAAAAGCATTTCCTTGTCCACTAATAGAATTAGAAATTACACCACCGCTTGCATCCATTAACTTTGATTTAGAAACAAGAGTATTCCCAATATATTCACCATTAATACTTTTGATAATAGCATTTCCCTGACAAGATTGAATTGAATTTGCAATAATTCCTCCGGATGCATGCCTTCCACCTAAAGCCTTTGTGTCATCTGGAGCTGAAATTATGCTTTCTAAACGATTATTAGAAACTTGTTTTAAATTTATATCTCCAAGACTAACTGTAGTATTTGTAGTTTTCAAACCACCATAAAGAAAATTATAAATAATTCCGCCACGTGCATTATCATTACAATCAATAGCAACCAAATTATTATTACTTATATCATCAACCGTTATATTACCGTTTTTTGATATAACAATAGCATCTTCCACCGGAACTAATGCCGAACGCAATAATAAAGAAGTAATGTTTGTTGCTTTTATGGTATTTCCCTGAATTTGACCTACAGCGAGATTACCTATATTAGATGAAATTTTTGAATCTTTTGGTGACTCTTTTAAATACAACACAAAACCGGTAGAAGTAGAGTTTTCATTTCCTGTAATAACGTTATTATTAATTTCGCCAATAACTATATCATTAACATTAGCACCTTGAAGATTTATTACCCCACCACGTAAAAAATTCATTTCAATATTGTTATTTGAAACAGAACCTATAGAAATTGAATTAATATTTCCTGCTATATTTGTTATTAACCCGTTGATATCGTTTTTTGCTTTTATAGTATTTCCAACGATTTGCCCAATTTCTAGCGTGTTGTTAATCGTTCCGTTTTCGTTGTATATTAATCCGCCATCAATTTTTAAATTAGAATCAATTATATTGCCGGAAAAAGAACCAATATGCAAATTATCAATCGTTCCAAGCTTATTTTGTATAAAGCCGCCTGTAACCGAATTATTAGTGGTAGTTATAGTATTATCTTTTACTTCATTCCAATTTATTGATTGAACACTACTATTCTCATTATTTAAAATTCCGCCGTAAACATTAACTTTTGCAGTAATTTTATTTTTACTTACATCACCGTTCAAATTCAATTCGCCAACCGGGGTTAAAGTTCGTCTGTTATAAATTAATCCTCCCAAAACATTCCCTGCTGATGTTATTTGGTTATCGATTAAATCTGATATAATTCCTTTGGATTTTGCCGTTTGAATATATATAGCTCCACCCATAATACTGTTATTTTGAATATTTACTCTGCTAGAAGAAACACTAACATTGTTAAGAGTTGCATCGCAATCATTAAAAAACAAAACAGGTCCATTTTGAACAGCAGATGTCGTTCTATCGCTAATATCAACATTTTCCAATAATATAGTTGTATTTGCATTATTAACATTTATACTGGAATTTTTTCCAATATATTTCATGTTTTTGAGAGTTAAATTTGAATTGTTTGAAAAAACAAATCTTGAATCTTTTTCATTTATTAGATTATTTCCATCTCCATCAATTTCAATTGAATTAGCCCCAATTTTGATTGTACCCAAACTTGTAATATCTACAACACCTTCAAGCTGTATGTTAGTAGGTTCAGTTGCTTTTTGTATTACATTTTTTAATTCAGTACCTGAAGAAACCGTGACATCTTTAGCAACTACAAAACTATTGCCACTAAATATTAATGTCAAAAGAGTTGAATATAATAATAATTTCTTCTTATTTAGTCTACTTCTAGCTTCCTTCATTACAAATTATCATAATCAAAATAGGGCATAAATTCAAATAACGATAAAGTAGTATAATGCTACCAATATCAAGATAACTGAACATCTTTTAAGGAGTTCTCGTAAAGTTCAAAATAGGAATTTGCATATAAATTTCACTTCCGTTTAGCAGAATAAATTTGGAGATACGGTAAAGATATTTACTAGCAAAAAATATTTTTACCTGTTTTATGTAAACATAAAACCATGTACACAAATTCTATATATAAATCACCTTATACGCCCAACTTACAGAAATCATCTGTCAACATTCCAAAAATATCTTCTGTAAGTATGAAATTTTCTCCTGCTTTTGAAGGGGATGCTTTTATTTTAAATAGTAATCAAAAAATTCTCATAAAAAATAACTCGAGCTTTATTGCAAAATTAAAAAATTCATTTTCTGCAATCAAAGAAAAATTTTTTAATTCGCAAGATAAAAAAATACTTGAACGAGAAGAAGGTTTAGCAAACAGTTGTTTAACAGATACCATGAAAATGGCTTTTATTAATGCAAAAAATATACTGGAAAACATTGACTGTTTTGATTCCAAAGATTTAACTCAACTTCCTGAAGAACAAAAAAGAATCTTGAGAAAAAGTGTTAAGACACCATATTTCTGTTTTCAAAATTATACGATTTCTAATGATGCAAAAAAATACATAAAAGAGGCTAAAAGTTTAAAATCACAATTAAAACAAAGGTTCCCGGATGGTTTTTCTGTCGTTTCAGTTGGAAGTTCACCATCCGTTTTGTGTGATATTCTTAAGCTGGAAAATATAAATGTCAAATATTTGCCATTTTCGAGAGTTTTAGGGTTTGTGTGTAGAACAAATAATAATTGCATCAAAAAGCTATATAAAGAATCCGGCATCACACGTGATTATATCAACAAAGAAAAAAATGTTGTATTCATTGATTACACTTATTCAGGCAAGTGTTTAAAATCTATAAAAACCCTTACAGAAGCAATGTTCAACAAACAAAAAAATGTACACTTTTTAAGCATAAATAAAGACTTAAAACTAGATGAAGAATTTGTAGAACTTTATTTAAAATCATCCAACAACGGTTCTTTTTCATTTGTTTCACCGTTGGATAATCCGAAAGCATTAAATCTTTATGTAAACGATAAGTCAAAATTCAAGCCATCATTTGCCTCAAAGCTAATGAGATTTGCGCTATTAGATAAATACGGACAAATTTAATTGGCTATTTATTCTTCTTGTGTACATTTCGTCCCCACTGTGTTAAAATTTTGATATGGAATATCTTAAAACATTATATGAGAGATTTAAGGGATTAGATAAGAAGAAACGCAATTATTTTATTGCTGTATTTGCGGTGATTTTTGTCATGGCTTGGGCGTTTATTTCAGCAGGTGTAATCACTGCGAACTTTAACCGTTCACAACTTAAAAACTCTGAAGATGAACAAAAAGTTGATGCATCCGGCATTATTATTACTGAAACAAAAGACGGTAATAAATATTTTGAAATCTACGGTGAAACGGGGCATTACAGCAATGACCACAGTATTGCAACTCTTAATAATGTAATCGGTAATTTTTATAAAGAAAACAAAGTTGCAATGAGCTTTCAATCTTCTAAAGGAACGTATGATGAAAATGCAGGTGTGATAACTCTTTATGATCATACTTATATTGTCCTGGAAGACGGAACATCGCTTAACACGGACAAATTGACATGGTACGGCAACGGTAAAGAAACTGTTGCGGATGGTCACGTTGTTATCAAGAAAAACCGTGAAATGGTTGCAACGGCACAAAAAGGTGTTATCGACCCAGGGTATGAAAAATTTAGAATCATCGGTAAAACCAATACAAAGATTTTTAGCGATAAGGAGAAATAATGAAAAGGATTTTAATAGTCGCATTACTTATATTATCAAGCTTAGCGGTTTTTTCTTCTGACTTGATTATCGAATCAAAAACTCAAACATTTTCTGATTCGGAACACAAGATTAAACTTGATGGCGGAGTTAAAGTTAAACTGGATAATCTAACGGTACAAAGTGATAGAGCAGATGTTTCAGTAAGACGTAATAATAAGCTTGATACGGCAACTTTTTATGACAAGCCTTACGCCTACGAAGTAAACGAAAACAAGAAAAGAGAAGTTAAAGCAAATATTTTGCAAGTTTCTTTGATTAATAAAGTTGTTAGAGCAGAAGGCGAAGCTCAATCAGTAATCACGGAGGGTAATACGCCTATCGTTGTTATTAACGCCGATGTTCAAGAATACGATACAAAAAGCAGTGTAATGGTTTGTACGGGCGGTGTAACAATCAAATACAAAGACATTGATACTTATTCAGATAAAGCGGTTATTATAGCAGACCAAAAAGGCGGTTTGAGAAAAATCGACTTAATCGGTAACGCTAAAGTTAAACAAGAACAAAACGAATCAGAAGGTCACCATTTTGTTTATAATCCGATAACGGAAGAAATGAGTGTTTCAGGTAATACAAAAACAATTGCAATTTCCGATGATGGTAAAAAATTGACAATTCACTCTGATTATCAGCAATACAGCAAACAACAAAACACTTATGTCGGAAGTGGTCACGTAAAAGTTTGGTATGATGATTATTATGCACAAGGACCGAAGGTTTCAGTATTCCCGGATTCTAAAACTAATAAACCAAACGAAATTTATTTTGTAGGACGTTCTAAGATTGTACAACAAGATAAAGATATTATTGCCGACAAAATCAAAATGACGATGGATCCAAAAGATTTCGTAGCCGAAGGCAACGTTAGAACAATCATTCACAACATTGATACAAAAGACGAAGAGGACTTATAAATGTCAGAAAAAATAGATAAGGCAATGAGCCTGTTTAAAGAGCGTAAATACAAAGAGGCAATTGATGCTTTTCATTCGGTTTTGGAAACAGAACCTGATAATGCTGATATTTATAACAATTTAGGTGTTGCGTATTCTTGTTTAGCTAATTTTGAACAAGCTGAAAACTATTATGTTAAAGCAATCGAGCTTGACCCAGAACTTGCGCAAGCTTATATTAACCTTTCGGATTTGTATTATAAAGCCGGCGATTTAGCCTCCGCGCTTGGAACTTTGCAACGCGGAAGTTACGAATTGCAAGATAATTTAGCAATAGCACATTTGTTAGCAAGGGTTTATATAGAAGACCAAAGATGGGATGATGCTATTGACGAATTAGAGAGAGTTTTGGATGGTGAACCTGAAAACTATGATGCTTATTATGATTTAGGTCATGTTTATTTTGAACTCGGTGATTACGAAAGCGCGATTTCTAACTTTGAAACAGTTATAACTTATCAAGAAAACAATGAACTTCTTTATTACGCTTTAGCGCAAGCTTATGAGGCAAACAATGAAATTGATAAAGCAATTTCAAATTATTTGAAGGCAATTGCCGTTAATGACAAATTTACGCTTGCGTACAAAAAAGTTGGCGTGCTGTTCTTGGCAAGAAACGATTACGAAGACGCGATTGAATATTTTGAAGACTATATGAATTTTGATATTCCGCAAGAAGAAAAAGACAGTGTAGAAAAGTTAGTTGAAAGAATAAAAGCTAAGATATAGTTTCTTTTCTAGTGTACTTATGCTAAAATCGAGTAATGAACGACAAATATTGGATAGCGTTTTCTGCGATAGAACAACTTGATTCAACTTTTATCCAAAGGTTGTACAATTATTTTGGCGATATTGAAACAGCTTTCAAAGCTGAACTTAAAGACCTTGAACAAATAGAAGAATTGAGTGTAAGAAAAGCCAAAAATTTTATAGAAAAGAAAAAGAATATTAATCCCGATAAAGCTTTAGAAGAGGTTTTGAAGCGCGGAATTAAGTTTATTACGTTTGATTCAACCGATTATCCTTATATGTTGTCACAAATTTCAAATCCACCTATGACGCTTTTTTACAAAGGTGATTTTTCGATTTGTAATCTTGATAGAACCGTTGCGTTTGTCGGTTCAAGAAGAGCAAGTTTAAGTGGAAAAGATGGTGTAAAGCGTGTGATTTCGGACTTGAAAAATACAGATGTTTGTATTGTTTCTGGTTTAGCTTCGGGAATTGATGCCGTTTCTCATGAAAGTGCAATAGCTAATAATCTTAAGACAATCGGTGTTATTGCAAGCGGGTTTGATTATACTTATCCCGAGTCAAACAAACATCTTTACGAAAAAATAGAAAATGGCGCAGGTGTTGTAATAAGTGAATATTATCCGACATTTCAGCCATTGAAATTTCGTTTTCCACAAAGAAACAGAATTGTAACAGGGCTTTCTTATGGAACAGTTGTAGGTGAAGCTGCACTAAAAAGCGGAGCTTTGATTTCCGCTAATTTAACTTTAGAGCAAGGGCGCGAATTAATGTGCATCCCCGGTGCAATCAATAATGTAAATACAGAAGGTATTTATAAATTAATTAAAGACGGTGCGTCAATTGTGACTTGCGGAAATGATATTTTGAACGCTCTGAATTGGGAAATTCAAAAGGCAGAACCCACGAAGAAAATTGATTTGTCTTTAAATCCGCAAGAAAAAATAATTTTTGATATAATAGGAATTGAGCCAAAAGGTTTTGATGAAATTCAGACCGAAACAAAGCTTGAAACGGATGAACTTTTATCTTTATTAACAGTTATGGAGATAAAAAGTTTGGTGGAACATATAGACGGAGATAGGTATAAAAGAGCATGACAGCGGCAGTAGCAGAAAAGAAAACTACTAAATCAAAAAAGGAGAAGGCTTTAGTAATAGTCGAATCTCCTGCAAAATCTAAAACCATCAAAAAGATTTTGGGTGACGGTTACCAAATCGAAGCGAGTTTCGGGCATGTAAGAAATTTGCCAGAAAAAACACTCGGCTTTGATGTTGAGCATGATTTTAAACCGACTTACGTTATTATTCCCGAAAAGAAGAAAGTTGTTACAAAATTAAACGACCTTGCAAAGCGTTCTGACAAAGTTTATCTTGCATCCGACCCTGACCGTGAAGGGGAAGCAATTGCATGGCACGTTAGAGAACTTTTGCAAGTTCCTGATGATAAAGTTTTTAGAATAGAGTTTAACGAAATCACTCCAAAGGCTGTAAAATACGCGGTTGAACATTCGCGCCAAATAGATATGGACAAGGTTAAAGCGCAACAAACAAGGCAGATTTTGGATAAACTTGTAGGTTACAAATTGTCACCTGTTTTGTGGAAACAGTTGGGGAACTACCATCTTTCGGCAGGTCGTGTTCAATCAGTTGCACTTCGCATGATTTGCGAAAGAGAAGAAGAAATAGAAGCTTTCGTACCAAAAGAATATTGGTCAATTCATACAATTATGGATAAAGATGGCAAACTTTTTGAAGCGGAAGTTAATAAATACAAAAACAAGAAAATTGAGATTAACAACGAAGAAGAAGCAAACAAGATTAAAGAATTTTTGCTTAATCCTGAAACAGAATTTGTTGTTGATAAGGTTACAAAAAAAGAAACAAAAAGAAAGCCGACAGCACCATTTATTACATCAACTTTACAACGTGCAGCGAGTTCAAAACTCGGTTTCGGCGTTTCTAAAACAATGCAGGTTGCACAAAAACTTTATGAAGGTATCGAAATTGACGGCACTCCAATAGGTTTGATTACCTATATGAGAACCGATAGTGTACGTATTTCCGATGACGCGCACGAGATGGCGAAAAAGTTTATCACAGAAAACTATGGTGAAAAATATTATCCGCCAACAACGAATGTTTATGTAAAAGGCAAACAAAACGTGCAGGACGCCCACGAAGCCATTCGTCCTTCTTATCCTGAAAGAACACCTGAAAGCATCAAGCAGTATCTTGCACCAGACCAGTACAAACTTTACAAACTGATTTGGGAAAAATTCATGTCTTCTCAAATGGCACCGGCTGAAATTGCAAACAAAACAATTGACATTAAAGCAGGTGATTATAACTTGAAAGCCGGTACAAGCAAAATTTTGTTTGATGGTTTCTTGAAACTTTATAATGACGCAGAAGAAGATGAAAAAGATGCAGATGCAAAAATTCCTGATTTGGAAAAAGATGATAAAGTTAAATGTAAGGAAATTAATCCGAAACAACACTTTACGCAACCGCCTCCAAGATACAACGAAGCTTCATTGGTTAAAGCGTTAGAAGAACATGGAATTGGTCGTCCGTCTACTTATGCAACGATTATTACTGTTATTCAGACTCGTAAATATGTAGAAAAACGCGACAAAGCTCTAGTTCCGACTCTTTTAGGCAGAACAGTTTGTAAGCAATTAGTAGACCAGTTTGCAAATATTATGGATTACAAATTTACTGCCGGCATGGAAGAAAAATTGGACGAAATCGCTGAAAAGAAAGCCGTTTGGAATGTTGTTTTAAAAGAATTTTATTCTCCGTTTATGGAGGTTGTTAATTCCGTAATGCAAACCGCACAAAGGGTTAATATTGAAAGTGACAAAAAATGTCCTAATTGCGGTAAAGTTATGTTGGTTAAAACCAGCCGTTTCGGAACACAATTTTTAGGTTGTTCAGGTTATCCTGAATGTAAAACAATTATTTCATTAAATAACAGCATGGAATTAGATGATGCTAATAAAGACGGCGAACCTCAAACCGTTGATGAGAAATGCGAAAAATGCGGTGGTGCAATGGTTATGAAAATCGGTCCTTATGGAAAATATTTGGAATGTAAGGAATGTGGAAACCGTAAAAAATACATCCGCTCAACTGGAGTTAAATGTCCAAAATGTGGCGAAGGTATGATTGTCGAAAAAAAATCTAAATACGGCAAAATCTTCTTTGGATGTAACAGATATCCTGATTGTTCATACGCTTTGTGGGATGAACCGACAGGTAACAAATGTCCTGAATGTGGCGAATTATTGTTAAAGAAAACTACCAAAAACGGAGTGTTTGAGGTTTGTTCAAGCAGAACATGTTCCTATAAAAAGGCGATGGAGACGGAAGAAGGGACTGAAGAAAAAAGTGAATAGAACATAAGGGAATAAGAGGTTATAGAAATATTTTTAACAAAAATACGTTAATCTAACGAAAAATATTATTATAAATGTTTTATACCACCTATTCCCTTATTACCCTATTACCTTATTCCCTTCCTAGTTACATCATAATTTTTTCCAACTCTCTAACCGCATTCTCTACCGTATCATTTACAACTTTATAATCAAAATGTTTTGAATTCTCAATTTCTAACTTTATTGACGCCAATCGTTTTTGAATAGCTTCTTCACTTTCCGTATGACGACCGCGAAGACGTGCTTCCAATTCTTCTATTGAAGGTGGAGCAATAAAAATCAGTTCCGCTTCCGGCATGATTTTTTTGACATTCAAAGCTCCTTTGGTGTCGATTTCCAAAATCAAATTTTCACCGTTTTTTAAACAGCCTTCAACAAAAGCCTTCCTGGTTCCGTAATGGTTGCCTGAAAATTCTGCCCATTCTAAGAACTCATCTTTAGAAATACATTCTTTGAACTCTTCCGGAGTTAAAAAGAAATAATTCACGCCGTGCTCTTCGCCTTCACGTTTTCCACGCGTTGTGCAAGAAATTGAAAGTCTAAATTCTGGGTGTTTATTCAAAAATTCTTTAATTACAGTACCTTTACCAACTCCTGAAGAGCCTGAAATTACAAATAATTTTGTCATTATTCAATTCCTTCCAATCCTTTGTGCACAACTGTTTCATAATCAAAACTAACATCATCGGATTTTAATTCAAAAACTTCTTTTTCTGCTTTTTTGTCGTTACAATATTGTTCTTGAGTAGTTTCTTCCGATTTTTGCGCTTTTTTTCTAAAATTTGCAATCAAATCTTCTGTTAATTTGGGCATATCCATTGCTTCAGTACAAATTTCTATATAACACATTTTATTCATAATTTGCGTTACTTTTAGAGCTTTGTCAAAATCGTCCGCCGTTGTAACTTTTGTAGACCAAACTTCACCGTCAAAAACTCTTGCAAATTTGGCATAATTCATTTGCATAATATCGTTAAATTTATCATCAGGACTATCAGAAAGAACTCTTTCAATTGTATAGCCGTTGTTATTTAAAACGATAACAATAGGTTTGATTCCTCGACGAAGCATATTACCGATTTCCATTGCGGTTAATTGGTGTGAACCTTCGCCTGTTATCAAAATTACTCTCGATTTAGGTTTGGCAAGACAAACCCCAAGAGTAGCAGGAGTCGCCCAACCGATAGAACCCCAAAGAGTCTGAGTCTGCAATTCAACGTTATTAGGAAGCTTCATAGGAGCTACACCATGCGGAATTATTCCTGTTTCAGCAACAACAATATCATTTTCCTTAATAAATTCTTGCAATCTCGGATAAATATAGTCAGAAGTTAAAGCATTTGGGCTTGTAGGAACATGATCGTAACCGATTCTTGGTTTTTCTACAAATATTTCTTTTGTATCAACGAGTTTTGTTACAGCATCTAAAACATCCACCATTTTTACGTTTTCGTATTTAACACCATCAACATAAGCGTATGTGCCATAAATAGCAATGTGGCTATTTATTGAATACGGAACGTTAAAACCGAAAGCATTTAAATCTGTGTAAACAGGACCTACTGCAATAAGGCAATCTGTAGTGTTTACATATTTTTCAGCAATCGGATTTTTGAATTTTGCATAATATCCGCCGATATATTTTTCATAATCCATATCAACAAGATTTGTGCCCATCAAAAAGTTTGTGACAGGAATACCTGTTTTTGCAACAAATTCTTTAAATTCAATTCGAGCATCAAATCTTTTAACCAACAAATCTCCTAATATAACAGGCTTTTTAGAGTTATTTATTTTAGCAACGATTTTTGTTGTAACAAGTTTTAGGTTTTCTTCATCACTTGCCCAATCGTAACTTACTTCTTTATCGGAAATTTCAGCTTTTGCAATGTCCAGCGGAATTGCAACATATACAGGCTTTTTTTCTTTTACAAAAACTTTAAGAATTCTGTCTATTTCCATTTTTGCGTTATCTCTTGTTAAATAAGCTGTTGTAGCAGTTACCGGCTTATGAGCTTCATAGCAGGCATAATAATTAACATCTTGGAAGTTGTGGTGAACGCAAGTTTTTGCTTCAATGCATTTTGTAGCAGGAACACCAACAATGCTGATTACAGGAACATTTTCTGCGTTGCTACCTGCAATCGCATTGATAGCACTGAGTTCCCCAACTCCGTATGTCGTAATTATTGCACCATAACCACACATTCTAGCATAACCGTCAGCTGCGTAGCCTGCGTTTAATTCGTTCGTACATCCTATCCAATTCGTATTAGGATTATTTTCTACTGCGTATAATAGATTAAAGTTGTAATCTCCGGGAAGTCCAAAGAAATCGTTAATTCCAAGCTCTTCCAATTTCTTAATCAAATATTCGGCTGTGTTCATAAATACCTCTCTATATTTCGTCCATTTTAGCATGTGAAAAGTAAGAAATAAAGTAAAAATTATATAAAATTTGAAATATGCCAAATACACATTTTATGATACACTAAGGAAAAAGAGGTTGTAAATGCGCAAAAATATTTTAACAGAAATTAGAGAAAAGTATTCTGAATTAAATAAGCAACACTTATTGCCTAGTCAAGACAGTTCTTTTATTGAAACATGCAAAATATTTTTTGATGAATATAATCCTGAAATAATAAAAAATCTTGAAGGTGAGAAATTGCTTAATTGTGTTGCTTTTGTGACAGGTGATAGTGAATCTTTGGGACAAAAACTTGAAAGAGGTTTAAATGGAGATTATTTCGGGAATTTTGGTGGTTTGCAAACTCCTGTAAGATACATGGAAAATGTGTGGGCAACAGGAAGTGTAAAGACAAAAAAAGTAATTACAAAAGAGCAGGCTATTTTATGCGCAGAAAAAATTAAACTTAATATCATTAGAATTAATCAGGTGATTTTAAATATTAAAAGTAACACAGGAAATTACCAAGATTTACTTGATGCATTTGATAATATAGATGAGGATTTAGAATTCGCCTTATCATATTTTAAAAAATATTTTTCAATACTATATCCCGAATTATTTACTTCATTAGTTACTAATAAAGATTTTGAAGGTATTAATACGTTTGTTGGAATAAACGAAGTCTATAAATCATTAATATTAGAAAAATTCTTATTTGAAAACTATCCTAACATTAATGTTTGTGACACATTTTGGTCATTATGGAAAATTTTTGAAAAAAACGTTTTAAAAATAAGGGATGAATTTATAAAACATTTACAAACCAACGTAGTTCAGGAAAGTCCTTCTTATTCCTCTTATATAAAAGATGATTTTATTAAAAAAAGTAATTTTGCTGAAAAAATAAGAGAGTGCACAGGCAAAAATGTATATGAAATTACAGATGTTTACAAATTAGAAGAATTGTTTGCTGATTTAAAAGATAATAAGTTATGGGGAAGATATAACAAGAGTAAGGGTAACGGTATTCCTAACGCGATATTACACAAACATTATAAGAATTTTATTGAAAAAATACTAAATACTACTGCTTATACAGGAGAAAAAACAATGAATGATAAAGATAAAACACATTTAAATCAGATTTTATATGGACCTCCTGGGACAGGAAAAACGTATAATACAATAATTGAAGCAATGAAAATAATTGATAAAAACTGTATAGAATATAATTCCGATAATACAGTCAAAAATTATGAGACAGTACGCGAAAATTTTAAGAAATACAAGACATTAGGACAAATTGAATTTGTAACGTTCCATCAATCTTATTCTTATGAAGAGTTTGTAGAAGGTATCAAACCTGATTTAACATCGGGTGATTTGAAGTATGAAATAGAAAAGGGTATTTTTAAAAAAATCTGTGAAAATGCTTCTAAAAAATTCACAGATAATTTTGATGAAGCTTATGATAAATTTTTAAACGAAATCCCAACCTGCGTTGAAGAGAATTATTATAAATTAAATACAATTAAAAATAATAAAGTTTTTGGATTGCAACTTAACAGCAATAACAATCTAAACATTCATATGACAGAAAACTTTAATAAACAAGGTGTTATAACTAAAGAAAATCTAAAAAAACATTTTGAAAATGAAAGAAAATCTAAAGCCTGGGCTAATTATTATGATAGTATTATAGGACATTTGAAAAATAAGTTTGGACTCATATCCGAAAAAGCCACTTCTAAATTTTATGTTCTGATTATTGACGAAATTAACCGTGGTAATATTTCAAAAATATTCGGTGAGCTTATAACACTGATAGAAGAAGATAAAAGAGAAAATCTATCTGTAAGATTGCCTTATTCTAAAGATGTATTTACAGTTCCTAAAAACCTTTATATCATCGGAACGATGAACACATCTGATAGAAGTATCGCATCTATTGATATCGCACTTCGTCGTCGTTTTAAGTTTAAAGAAATTATGCCTAATTCGAATTTGGTAGCTGATTTCAACTGTAACTTCAAAGAATGTTTTGAAATTCTGAACAAAAGAATTTCTGTTCTCTTGGATAGAGATCATCAAATCGGTCATAGCTACTTTATTGAAGAAAAGTATAAAGACTCTAATGCTAGTGAACTTGAAACAATCTGGTTCGATAGTATTATTCCTCTTTTAAACGAATACTTCTACAGCGATTGGGAAAAGCTTCAAGCACTTTTGGGTAACGCGAAAAAAGATAATACTTCATTCATAAAAGTTGTAGAAAATGTTTCTTTTGCAAAAGAATATTCTTGCGAAGAAGGTGAGATGTTCGATTTTAATGCTAAATGTGATTTTAAAGCTGCTATGCAAAACGCTTTTGGAGATAAATTTAGAGGCTAAAGTGTGACAAATCCAATTGTAGTAAAAGAGTATTCAAATATTAAACTTGAAGACTGCGACTTAGTGAAATTGCACCATTATTTGGAATGTAAAAATTTAGGTTCTACTTTAAAAGTTACACCTGACGGAATAAAAACAAAATCTTGGGTTGGAGTAATCAAGTATAAAAAAATACATCTGCAAATTTTGCCCAAACTGATTTATACAGAAGAATACGATAACCAAAGTGAAGAAGAAAAAGAGAGTATTAAAGCTAACATTCTGCAAAATCTGATTTATATGCTTTCTTTTGTTAAAAAATTGGAAATTAAAACCAGTGATGCTGCAAAATTGTCAACTACAAAAAATCCTTTTATTGAGGTTTTGATAAGAGAATTTGCAAAATCTTTGTTTGACTGCTTAAAACGCATTACACCTAAAAAATACATTAGAGAAGAAGAAAATCTAAACTATGTAAAAGGTAAAATAAAATTTGCGGAAAATCTTCGATATAATTGCATAAATAAGGCAAGATTTTATTGTGAGTATGATGAGTTTTCAGATAACAATATCTTAAACCAGCTGTTTTTATTTGTATCAACTTGTTTATACAATATTTCTACCGATAATTACAATAAAAAGCTTCTTAAACTTATAATAAATTATTATAGCGATATAACTTTAGTAAGATTTGATAAATTTAAAGCGAACAAAATTAAGCTTTCAAGAAATCAAGAATTATTTAAAAAGCCATTGAAATTGGCAAAAATGTTTGTAGAAAACACAAGTGTTGATTTATCTAAAAACAAAATTGAAAATATTACATTAATTTGGGATATGAATAAATTATTTGAAGAATTTGTTTTTAAGATTTTGAAACAAAAAGAAAATGACCTTAATTTAAAATTTACGGCGCAAAAATGCAAACGACTATTCAAAGACAATAAATGTCGAAATACTTATGTTGATATTTTTGCAGAACCAAATAAAATTTCAAATACCAAACCAGCTAGTCCAGACAAAGCTTCAAAAATAATTATTGATACAAAGTATAAAAAATTAGCTTCAATTGATGATTTTTCTAATGCTGATGTTTATCAAGTCTCAACATACTGTTTTATTCACAATGCAGAATCCGCAATACTTATTTATCCGAGATGGAATACTGAAGAACCGGAAATTTCTGATGCTTGTTTGAACTCTGATATTAAGAATATAAATATCAAATTTAAAACAATAAATTTGAAATACGAAAATTTATCTGAACACCAAAAAGAAATAAACAAAGAAATTTGTGATATTTTTAAACCAAAAAATGATGTTAAAATTTGACTTTTCTTTAACCATCATTAAACTTTTACTACATCAAACGGATGATTTTATAGATATTCACTAAAGCGAATGTTCTATTTATCCGATACAGTATGTAAAAGAGGTACAACTATGCAAATCAACGGCGGTGTAAGATTCTGTGAACAAGGCATGAAAGCTTCTATAAGGGCAATGCATGTTCAAAGTGAAATTTTAGGAATGATTAATGAAAACGTGGCAGGTTTCGATAAAGTCGGTTTTCAAAGGCGCGAACCAGTTGTTTCGTCTTTCACTGAATATATTGGTATACACGGACTTTCGAGCACGGTAGATGACCAAGTCGGTCGTATCATGGTATCAAAAAATCCGCTTGACATTTCAATGGCAAATAAAGGTTATTTTCAAGTTCAAACACCACAAGGCGTACAGCTTACGCGTGATGGCAGATTTAAACTTGATAAAGCAGGAAATCTACTAAATTTAGAAGACAATCCTGTTCTTTCAGATGCCGGAATTCCAATAAAATTACCTGTAGTGCCTGATAATGCGGCTCAAGTTGTTGTAAACACAAAAGGTAAAATCAGCGTCTTAGATAAAAATTCAAATCAATTAGTTGAAGCCGGTCATTTGGGTATAGTAGACGCCAACGGAATGGCAGTTTTAAATCCTGACGTAAAACAAGGTTACAACGAATACTCAAACGTAACACTTCAAAACGAGTTTTTAGCCGTAAAACCGGTTGTAAGAAATTTTGAAGCCAATCGTCAAATTTTCTTATTAGAAAGTTCAAATTTACAAAAAGTTATAAGCCAATTAGGCTCTGTGTCTTAGGAGGTAAACTATGTATAGCATGCAAGCAGTAGTTAGAAAAAGTATAAACAACGCAACAATGCAATTTGAAAAACTCGGTTATGTAGCAAATAACCTTGCAAATTATAATACAGCGGCTTATAAAACTTCTCGTTTTGAACAAATTCTTAGAGAAGATGGATATATTGACGGTGCAATAAGAACAAACGCATTGCAAGGTTCTATTAGAATAAGCAAAAATCCTTATGATATCGCAATTGAAGGCGAAGGATATATTCCTGTTGTTTCAGAAGATGGCGAGATTCAATACACAAGAGATGGTGCTTTAAAACGCGGTGCTAACGGATATTTGATGACCGTTGATGATTGGATGGTAGGCGATGGTATTAAAATTCCTGCAAACTCATACAGATTTGAAGTTCGACCAAACGGCGATGTAATCAACTATGATAAAGCAGGTTCTTTGCCTGAAAAAATCGGTACAATTCCAATTGTTCAGTTTGATTGCCCTGAAGCCTTAGAACAAGGTCACAATAACAAAATGGTTTACAATGATGAATCAGGTGCACCAAAGATTATTAAGGATTCTGAAAATATCAGACAATATGCAACAGAGGTTTCAAATACAAATATCTACGATGAAATCAACGATATGATGAGATTGAATACTTCAATGATTGCGAGTTTGAACTTGATGAAGGTTGCTGACGATATGTACAACAAGGCAATCAATATTAGAGAATAGGCAGGATAAATTATGACATTTACAGCTTTAGATTCAATGGGTAAAACGGGTTTAATGCTTGATTTGATTTCACAAAGACAACGAGCTTTGGGTTCAAACGTAGCAAACGTTGACACTCCAGGGTATGTAAGACGTGATATTGATTTCTCACAATACTTAGGTTCAATGAATAGCCCGCTTGAAACAAAATTGTCATCAGAACTTGGGCCATCGGGTGTAATTGAAGACAGACGCAGAAGCGAAATTGATATTGCAGAAGAATTGACTGAAATGCAAAAGAACTCGCTTTTGTACACGATGGCAACAAGAAGAATGTCCAATATTATTACGGAGATGAAGACGGTTATTAATGTTGGTAAATAATTTCAGAAATTGAAAGTTAATATTTAAGGGAATAAGGTACTAGGGCAATAAGGGAATAAGAGATTTTAGATTATTGTTTAAGAAAATGCGCATAATAAACGCAATATGAAAATAAAAAATTTAATACCACTTATTCCCTAATTACCTTATTCCCCTGTTCCCTTAAAAACAACTGTCAACTCATTCAATTATCGACTAAAAAAAGAAAGAAGGCAAATATGAGTTTAATGGAATCAATAAATATAGGTTCAAACGCCTTAAAAGCACACGGTTTGAGATTAGATATCCACGCAAAGAACATTGCAAACGTGGATACACCAAACTATGTCAGACGTATTCCTGTATTGAATGCCTCAGAAGATATATCTTTTCACGGTTTGATGAACACTATGAAAGAAGATGTTTTCGGTTCAGGCACTTTGCCTTACCTGCAAGGCGGGGTTGTTTTTAACGGTTGCGTAGAAGACCCGACAGTCGGTGAAAGAATTTATTCACCCGGACACCCTGATGCTGATGCCAACGGCTATATAAGAGCTTCAAATGTAAATGCTATGGTTGATATGGCAGATGCGATTATGGCACAGAGAGCTTATGAAGCCAACCTTGCGCTTGTAAATATTTCAAAATCTATGGCAGCAAAAGCGGTTGAAATCGGCAGATAGTTCTTAAGATTATTACTAAAAAGCGATACATAAAATGTATCGCTTTTTTAATGTATAAAACAAATATATTATTTTTTTATTTTTGTACACCTTGAGCACCTGAAACGATTTCAACAAGTTCTTGAGTGATAGCTGCTTGACGAGCTTTATTGTAATCGATTGTAAGTGTTGTAATCATTTCTTCTGCGTTGTTAGAAGCTGCAGACATCGCTGTCATTCGAGAAGCCAATTCACTTGCGTTAGCTTCTAATAATGCTTGGTATATCGAATTAGTAATATACATCGGAACTAACTGTTGCAATACAGAATGAGGTGAAGGTTCAAATTCCATAACAGCATCAAGTTCGTGTGTTTCTGCCTTCTCAACTTTAACAGGTAAAACTTCCCACTTAACAACATTATAGGACATCATATTATTGAAATGTGTAGTTATAATATCTACACGATCAATTGTGCCATTAACAAAATCTTCCGCAATATCTTCTGCTATTAAGTTTGCTCCTGTAGCAGTCGGTTCATTTGCAATACTTATATAACCTTTTTTAAGTTCATAATTACCATTCCTATGTTTAAAAGCTGAAATAGCCTTTTGACCAATCGGATAAATTACAGTCTTAACACCGTTTTGTTCGTTTTCAGCCACTCTTTTTAAAGCTGATTTAATAATGTTAGCATTATAAGCACCTGCCAAACCTTTATTTGATGTGATAACAAGCAAACCTTCAACTTTTACTTCTCTTTTTCTAAGTAGTTCAGGATAATTACCTAAAGCTCGTTCTACTCTCAAACCTTCTATAGAATACTCACCATCAACTGTCGCAAGCATTTTTCTGAATAAATGTAATAATTCATCGGAAAAAGGTCTGGCAGCTTTAACAATGCTTTCAGCTTTTTTTACTTTAGCTGCAGCAACCATTTTCATAGCTTTAGTGATTTTCTTTGTATTTTGTACACTTGATATCCTGTTTTTTATATCTTTTAAATTTGGCATAATTTATCCTTTTTCTGCTTTAGCCCTCTCCTAGGAAGTAGGTAAAATTTTAAGTTGAGCTTTGCGAAACTTAGAAATTCGGGTAAGGGGTTCAAATTAATGGATTGCCACATCGCCCGATTTAGTAGTTGTTCCTCGCAATAACATCACATTTAAAATGTGATGACATTACAAGAATGTATTTTATCTCAATTTTAAATCCATACCCTTTTTAACAAGCAATGTAGCTAACAAAATTAACAACACTGTTTCTAATAATGGGTTTGGAATCATAAAGAACATGAATGATTTTACAATTACATATACAAATAAGAAAGCACCAATTAACATAAATGCAATTCTATTAAATCTCCATGCCCCTTCAGAATTGTCTTTGAAGTAGTTTACATATTCAACATCCGCTACGTGATGACATTTTGGAGAGTCTTTACATATAAATTCGTTTTTATATTCTTCTGCACATTCCAAACACAAAGCCTTTCCGCAAGCCTTGCAAACTGCAAACGCATCTCTGTCGTGGTGATTGTAACATTTCATAAACAATTCTCCTTTTCTTTTTTACCTCGCCTCTTGCGGGAGAGGGAAGAATTTCAAGTTGAGCTTCGCGAAACTCAGAAATTCGGGTGAGGGGTCAACCCTCTTAAAGTTATCGTTGGGCAGGTATGCCCAACCGACAATCTATATGAGCGAAGCGAATAAAACTTCTTATTCCCTTATTGCCCTATTACCTTATTCCCTTACAAGGTTTTTGAATAAGCTTCCAGCGCATCCTTCAACGCCTTCATATCATCATCGCTCAACTTAGCACCTTCATTTAACGCTTTGTTAAGTTCAGACATATTAGCTTCAAAGTATTCAAACCAACCTGTTTTGAACTCGTTAATTTTTTTGTTATCAACTTCATCCAAGAAACCTTCGTTTGCAGCGAACAAAATAGTAACTTGTTGTGCAACAGAAAGTGGTTTGTATTGAGGTTGCTTAAGAACTTCTGTAAGTTTTTGACCTCTCAAAAGTTGTTTCTTTGTTGCTGCGTCTAAATCAGATGCAAACTGCGCGAACGCTTCTAATTCTCTGAATTGAGCCAAGTCCAAACGCAACTTACCTGCAACTTGTTTAATACCCTTAGTTTGAGCAGCACCACCTACACGTGATACAGAAATACCGGCGTTAATAGCAGGTCTTACACCAGAGTTGAACAAAGCTGTTTCCAAGAAAATTTGACCGTCTGTAATTGAAATTACGTTAGTCGGAATGTACGCAGAAACGTCGCCGGCTTGTGTTTCAATAATAGGAAGTGCTGTAATACTACCACCGCCCAATTCATCAGAAAGTTTAACTGCTCTTTCCAACAATCTTGAGTGAAGATAGAATACATCACCAGGGTAAGCTTCACGTCCAGGTGGTCTTTTAAGAAGTAATGACATTGCACGATAAGCCTGAGCGTGTTTAGTCAAATCATCATAAACGATAAGAACGTGTTTACCTTGTTCCATAAATTCTTCTGCAATCGCAACACCTGCAAATGGTGCGATGTATTGCAACGGTGCAGGTTCATTAGCTGTTGCTGATACAATGATTGAATAATCCATTGCACCATGTTTTTCTAAAGTTTTTGCCAATTGAGCAACAGTAGATGCTTTTTGACCGATTGCAACATAAATACAGATTACATCTCCGCCTTTTTGGTTCAAAATTGTATCAATAGCAATAGCAGTTTTACCGGTTTGTCTATCGCCGATAATCAATTCTCTTTGACCTCTACCAATCGGAGTTAAAGCGTCAATTGCAGTCAAACCTGTTTGAAGCGGTTGGTGAACTGATTTTCTTGCAACAATACCCGGAGCAACTCTTTCAATCGGACGAGTTTTATCTGTAATAATTTCACCCTTGCCATCAATTGGACGACCTGTCGGGTTAATAATTCTACCGATAAGCGCGTCACCAACAGGAACTGATGCGATTCTGCCGGTTGTCTTAACTGTCATACCTTCTTTAATATGAATATAATCACCTAAGATTACGACACCAACATTGTCTTCTTCAAGGTTTAAAGTAATACCCAAAGTGCCTTTTCCGTCTTCAAATTCTACAAGCTCGTTAGACATTACGTTTCTAAGTCCGTAAATTCTCGCAATACCGTCACCTACTTCCAGTACACTTCCGATATTGGATACTTCAGCCTTAGCTTCATAATTTCTGATATTCTCTTTAAGAATTGAGCTAATTTCATCAGGATTTATAACTGCCATATCCTATCCTTTCATTATCTTCTTACTTAAATTATCCAATTTATGTCTGATACTATTATCAATGATTGTTTCATTAATATTAAATACCAAACCAGCAATAATGTTATTATCAACAGTCCAATTAACAATAACATTTTTCTTCAATTTATCTGCAATCCTATTTCTGATGTCATTTTTTCTGTCATCGCTTAAATCAATTGCAGAAGTTACGCCCACTCTTACAACATTATTTTCTTCTTCGAATTCTTTTTGAAATTCTTTAGCAATTTCGCCTATAATATTAACTCTTTTTTTCAAATTCAAAGCTATCAAAAAGTTGTATACAATTGGCATCAAATTATTTTGGAATAATTTACACAAAATAATTTGTTTTTCTTCAATAGAAATTGAAGGATTATTAATTACGTTGGAAAGTTCAGCAGAAGAGCGAATATTTTCATCCACTTCTTTTAAATCATCCAAAATATCTACTTTTGAGATACCTTGATTTTCGTTCGCCAACTCCATAAGAGCTTTCGCCCATCTTTTTGCAATTAATTCAGAATTTTGAGAAACCTTCATTTTCCTTTACCTTTCAAAAGTCTAGCTCTTATAACTATTTAGAGCTTCCAAACTTTCATCAATTAATTTTTGGTGTAAATCATAATTGTTGTTTAATTCGTTTACAATATGATTTCTTGCAACTTCAATAGAAGCCTCTGATGCTCTTCTTAAAATATCGTTCTTCAAAAGAGCTGACTTGTTTTCAACAAGTTTTTTAGAATTTTCTTTAATGCTTTCAACAGTATGATTAGCATCTTCTATAATCTTTTCACCGACAAGTTTTGCATTTTGTTCAGATTTTTTGATAATTCCGTCGATTTCTTCTTCTACGTGAGAAACCTTTTCTTCAATTCCACGTAAATGAGATTCTGATTCAGATTTCTTACGCTTTGAGTCCTCAATATGGTTTTCAATAGCCTTCTTCGCACTTTCTAACTTTGAAGATAAATCTGCTTTCTTAAATATAATTATAAAAACAGCCAAAAATATAACGAAATTGAATAAATTCGTTCTTCCTATATATTCAAAAAATGCATTTACAGCTTCCATTGTCAAACCCCGTGTTTATTAATGATACAAAATTTCATTTACTTTTTCATTGTCAAAGCCCTGAACTTCACTTCTATAGCCCAAAATACGTTCTACAATATCATTTGCTAAATCGTTCATCCTAGACTTCAAACCTTCCTTTGTTTCGTTTGAAACATTGTTCAACTGCTCATACGCAGCCTTCAACTCATCATTAGACACAGACTGTTCATTTTGAACAATCTGTGCTTTTTTAGATTTATACTCATCAATAGAATTCAAGTATTCGGAACGTGCAGCATTTCTAGCATCTAACAACTTTTCTTCATGTTGATTAGATAACTCGTCTGCTTTTTTCAAACATTCTTCAGCTTCTTCTATATTTCCATCGATAAAAGCTTGTCTTTCTCTCACAATCTTTTCCATAGGTGTATATAAAATCTTGTTCATCAAATACACAAAACAAAGAAAAGATACTATTGATACTAAAAATGTTGCATTAAATTCCATAATAAACTTCTTCTTACCAAATACCTACTAATTTCAAAGCGATAACCAATGCATAAATAGCACAAGCTTCTGATAAAGCAGCACCAACCATAAAGAATACTAAAGCTTTACCAAAGATTTCCGGTTGCCTAGCGATTGATTCCAAAAAACCTTTAGTTGCAATACCAATACCAACACCGGCACCAATAGCACCAAAACCCATTGCAACACCAGCACCTAATTGTGCTAAGTCTGAAATTGTTTTAACTTCTTCCATCTGTTTTAATCTCCTTCTTATATTAACTCAAATGTTTTGAATTATTCCTCTTCTACAGCTGACGAAATATAAACAGTCGTCAACAAAGCAAATACCAACGCTTGAACACAAGCGACCAATACCTCAAAAAACATTACCGGCAATGGTAATACATAAGCACAAATACCTAGAAGTGCTGTCATTAAACATTCACCTGCCAGTATGTTACCAAATAAACGTAATGCTAATGTCAACGGTCTTGTAATCATATCCATTAGCTCTAATAATGCCATAAAGATTGACATTGGCTTGAAATCATGCAAGAAATAACGAAATTTCTTTTTTGCAACACCTGCACCTACATAATAAATCAGCACTATAATAGCTAATGCTGCTGTTACGTTTATATCATTAGTAGGTGATGCAATTTCACCCGTTTTCAATTGAACCATTCTTAATGGCAATTGTCCCATTAAGTTTGCAGTTATAATAAACAAAAACAAAGATGCAATCAAAGGAATATGTTTTCTACCCTCTTTTGGCATTAAACTATCAACCAGACCCCAAAATGCACCTAAAATCTTCTCAAACATTAACTGAAGCTTTGTTGGTACGATATTAAGCTTCCTAGTAGCAACAAATGCCACAACAATTAAAAACGCCATCGCAGCCCACATTGTAACCAATGTATCCATATTAAACGCCATTGCATGACCTGCTATAACTTTATTAACTATCCAATGTCCTTCACTCATTGAATGACCTCTCTCTTTTTCATAAAAAATGTAGCACAAAAAAATTGCAAGCGCAACCTTCTTTTTCTGAAGAAAAAGAAGGCAAAAAGACCTTTCACACAAGGTCGGATGACATTGTAACCACTACTAGATTAAATTGTTTTACCTAGTCATCCTCTTGAACAAACTACTGGATTAAAGTAAGCAAAAAGAAAAGAATACTATTTATTTATATATTCTTTCAATTCTTGTAGTTCATACTTCAAACGATTAATTTCACATTTAATAGGGTCAGGAATTCTATTGTGCATCAAAATACCATCAGGATTCATAAATTTTTGTTGCACGACTCGTCCCGGCACACCAACTACAGTACAGTGTTCAGGAACATCATCTACCACAACAGAGCCGGCACCAACTCTTGTATTATCGCCTATAGTAATATTTCCCAAAACTTTTGCACCTGCACCTATAATCACATTATTACCTATTGTTGGGTGGCGCTTTCCGTGTTCATTACCGGTTCCACCAAGAGTTACTTGCTGATAAATCAGAACGTCATCGCCAATAATCGTTGTTTCACCAATAACAACACCTTCACCATGGTCTATAAAAAATCTGTTACCGATTTGAGCTTTTGGATGGATTTCAATTCCTGTAATGATTCTTGTTAAATATGAAATAAATCTTGGAATAAAAGGAACACCCCAATAAGCAAGTTTGTGCGCAATTCTATGAGAAATTAAAGCTTGTAACCCGGGATAACAAAATAAAACCTCCGCTAAATTTGTCGCAGCAGGGTCTTTTTCGTAGATAACTTTAATATCTTCTTTAATTTTATTAATTGCGCGCTTTAACATTAAATTGCCTTTCTTTAATGTGATTATAATTCAAGTTAAAATTTTAATAAATAACCAACTGGAGAATGTTATGAATGGAAAATGGAAAGTGGAAAATTGAAAATTATTTTAAATATTATTCTTATTAAAATTCGTTAAATTAACGTAATTTTTAATAAAAAATAACTAATACAATTTTCCATTTTCCACTTTCCATTTCATCAATTTTTGTAAAAACTACCAAACAGACAAATACCTTTCCCCGCTATCAGGTATAATTGCGACAACCAATCTTTCAGGATATTTTTCTGCTAAAACTTTAGCGGCACAAACATTTGCGCCGGCTGAAATTCCACAAAATACACCATACTTTTTAGCAAGTTCGATTGCTTGAGTTTTTGCATCTTCACTTTTCACAGTTAAAACCCCATCCAAATTGTTGTCTTTGCAGATTTCAGGAATAAAGTTTGCACCTATTCCTTGAATTGCATGAGGTCCTGCATGACCTTCATTAAACAACGGACTTTCTGCCGGTTCTACTCCATAAACAATTGCATCCGGGAAATATTTTTTTATGCCTGTTGCCGTTCCGCCGGTGCCAATACCTGCAACCACAACAACTTCACGACCTTCAACCGCATCTTTAATCTCTTGTGCTGTTCTTTCGTGTGCCTTTGGATTATCAGGATTTGCAAATTGCATAGGAATAAAACTATTGGAATAAGTTTCTTTTAGTTCTTTTGCTTTATCAACAGCACCCTGCATACCTTTTTCTTTTGGTGTTAAAACAAGCTCTGCCCCATAAGCTGCAATATTTTTACGACGTTCAACAGACATACTTTTAGGCATGCAAATTATAAGTCTTAATCCTAAAACCGCACAACACATCGCAAGCCCTATACCTGTATTTCCGCTCGTAGGCTCAATTATAACAGTATCTTTATTGATTTCGCCTCTGTCCATTGCGCCTTTTAACATTGAATAAGAGGCTCTATCTTTTACGGAACTTGAAGGGTTGAAATATTCGAGTTTTAAACAAATGTTATCATTGTATTTTACAAGCGGTGTATTGCCGATTAGTTCTAAAACGTTATTGTATATCATTTCAAACCCTTCTTTCTTGGTAGTTATTGTTGGGCTGAAAGTCCAACCTACTTTCTTATTGTCGGTGGGAATCGCTTACGCTTTTCCCACCCTACGTTTGCAAATCTCACGTAAATTAAACCAATTTAGCAAACTTTCTCTTACCAGCCTGTAAAACAACATCCATTTGAGGTTTTACAACAAATCCCATATCAGAGATTTTTTCACCGTCAATTTTAACACCGCCACCTTGGATTAAACGTTTTGCTTCACCTTTTGATTGAACAAATGATAATTCAACCAACAAATCCAAAATGCTTTTTTCAGCGTCTATTTTAACACTTTCGATATCTTCAGGAATACCTTTATTTGATACAACGTTAATAAAATCTTCTTGAGCTTTATCTGCACCTTCTTTTCCGTGGTATTCTTCTGTAATCATATGCGCTAAAGCCATCTTAATATCACGAGGATTGATTGAATTAGATGCAATTTCTTCATCCATTTTTTCTAATTCTGATTGTGGAACATCAGTTAACAATGAATAGTAACGAGTAATTAACGTATCAGGAATACTCATTAATTTACCGAACATATCTTTTGCACTGTCGGTAAGTGAAATACAGTGTTCAGGATATGTTTTAGACATCTTAACTACACCGTCAGTGCCTTCTAAAAGTGGTAACATCATTACTAATTGAGGATATTTTTTGCCGTAAGCAGCTTGAATATCACGTCCTAAAAGCGTATTAAATCTTTGGTCAGTACCACCCAATTCGATATCCGCATCAATTGCAACTGAATCGTAAGCTTGCATTAGAGGGTAGAAAAATTCATGGATAGCAATTGGTTTACCTTCTGCGTATCTTTTAGCAAAATCATCTCTTGTCATCATTTGAGCAACAGTAACTTTTCCTGCAAGTTGTAACATTTCTGTAAATGTTAATTTATGAAGCCAATCTGCGTTATTCACAACTTCTGCTTGAGAAATATCAATAACCTTTGACATTTGCGCAAAATAGGTTTTAGCATTTTCTTCAACCTGTTCTTTTGTTAAAGCCGGTCTTGTTTCAGATTTGCCTGACGGATCACCTATCATAGCAGTAGCACCACCAACAAGAAGAACAATTTTATGTCCAAGCTTTTGGAATTCTTTTAACTTTCTCATAACAACCGTATGACCAAGGTGCAAGTCAGGTCTTGTCGGATCCATACCCAATTTAATTCTTAGCGGTGTATTTGTATCTGCTGCGTGTTGGAGTTTTACAGCCAATTCTTCAATACCACCGGGAAGCACTTCAGCATTTCTTGTCAATTGTTTTGCTTGTTCAATAAATTCTTGTCTAATGTCTACCATAATAAATTCCCCTTATAATTTTTCCTTTAACACAAGGATACCAAAAATAAATAAATGCGTAAACAACAAAAAAGCGGACGTTTTATCGTCCGCTTTTTTGTTGAATCTTTAGTATTCTATGCAACAGTAATAGCTGAAACAGGGCAAGCGTTAGCTGCTTCTTCAACACAAGCTTCGTTTCCTGCAATACCAGCTTCTTTTACTTCTGCTCTATCTTCTACGTGGAAAACTGCATCGCAAATTGATTCGCATGCGCCACAACCGATACAAGAATCTTCAATAGTTACGTTCATTTGTTTTCTCCTTTTTATATTTTACAGTCCTTACCAAGTAAGAACAATTTCATTATACCGCTAAAATTAAAAATTAAAATAACCAGTCAGACACTCTTTGTGCAATTGAATCAAATCCAACGGTTACACCCAAATCTTTTGGTTCAATTCCTCTTGAATAGTACAATACAGGAACTTGTTCTCTTGTGTGATCAGTTCCAGGTACTGTTGGGTCGCAGCCGTGGTCTGCCGTAACGATTAACAAATCGTCTTCGCCTATAAGTGGAAGAATTTTTTCCAAGTATTCGTCAATTTCTTCAATTGCCTTGCCATAGCCTTCAGCATTATTTCTATGACCGAAAAGCATATCAGTATCTACAAGATTTGTGAAAATAACTTCTCTATCATTATCAGTAATATTAGCACTCGGATATTTAATTTTATCTAAATCCAAAGTCCCGTCAATCGCTTTAATAGTTAATTCTAAGCCCTCTTTGTTTGAGCCGGTGTGGATTGCATGTGTTATACCTGCTTTTTCGAAAATGTCTTCAATTTTACCGATACCGATAACTTTTGCACCCGCATCTTTAACTTTGTCTAACACAGTTTTGCCAAACGGTGCCATTGAATAATCGCGTCTATCTTTTGAAATTCTGGTTGGTTTGCCGTCGATTATTTTATATGGTCGAGCAATAACTCTTGCTACATTGTATTTACCTTCATCTAAAATCTTTCTTGCAATTTCACACCATTTGTAAAGAGTTTCCAAAGGTATCATATCTGTATCAAGCGCAATTTGGAACACGCTATCTGCAGAAGTGTAAACGATTGGAAAACCTGTTTTGTGGTGTTCGTCGTTTAATTGTTCGATGATTGCTGTCCCGCTTGCAGGAATGTTTGCTAAAATTCCTTTACAACCGGTTTCTTCTATAAATTTATCAATAAGTTCTTTTGGAAAACCTTGTGGAAATGTTGCAAAAGGTTTTTCTGAAACAAGACCTGCGATTTCCCAATGACCTGTAGTTGTATCTTTACCTTTAGATTTTTCTTGTAAAGTTCCATATTGTCCGATTGGAGTTGCGGTTTTGTTAATACCTTCAAAATCTTGAATATTACCCAGCCCTAATAATTCTAAAGATGGCACATCAAGTCCTTTATTAAAAGCACATACATTTCTTAAAGTATTACATTCTTTAATATCACCGAATTCTTCACAATCAGGCATTGCGCCAATACCCATTGAATCAATAACCATAATAATTGCTCGTTTCATATAAAAACTCCTTTACAACCATAAATAATTTCAAAGTTATTATAACATATAAACATTTCATGGTATTATATTGTTAATGAAAAAAAGGAGAGTTAATATGTTAACTAAAAATTCATCATTAAGAACAGTTTTTTCAGGTGTAGATTTTTCAAAATATTCATCTAAAACATCTGAATTTGTAAGTGAATTTTCTTCTCGCGCAAACAAAGAAGGTAAATTCTTAAACTGGGTAAACTTACCACAAGAACAATTAAAAAGATTAGATGACATCTATTCTTTAGCATCAAAATTGAAAGCTCAAACAGGCGTTGAAAAACTTAGTGTTATGGGTATTGGTGGTTCTAAACACACTGTAGAACACATGCTTGGTATTAACGGCTTGAATATCAATTCTGATTCAATTTTCTTCTATTCAGATGTTGATTCAATCAGTTTTGCAAGATTTTTGCACAAATTAGGTAACGACGTTTTATCTTCAAACTACCTAATCGCATCTAAATCAGGCTCAACTTTTGAAACAAAAGATGGTTTCTTGAGAATTCAAAAAATGTTAGAAGATGCTTACATGGCTAAAGGTCAATCAGAAGAAGAAGCTAAAAAATCAGCAGCTAAACACTTTATCGCTGTAACAGACAAAAACGCTGAAAAAAGCGAACTTAGAAGAAGTTCAATTGAAAGCGGTTGGTTAGGCGATTTGTACATTCATGATGATGTTGGCGGAAGATTCTCTGCTTTTGATGATCACGCATTGTTCACTCTAGCATTTGCAGGCATGAAAAAAGAAGATATGGCATCAATGTTACGTTCTGCACAAGAAATTTCTTCTCAATCACTATCAGCAGATTTAGAAATCAACGATGCTTTAAAAGAAGGTATCTTCTGGGCTGACGCTAAACTTAACGGTATTGCAGCATCTGTTCACCAATACATGGGTTCAATGTTTGAAAACACAGTTTACTGGCATGCTCAAATGCAAAATGAATCTGTTAAAGACACGTTAAAACAAATTGCTAAAGTTCCTGATGCTATGCACCACTCAGCAGAAGCACACTTTAACCCTGCAAACAAGTTAGTTTTCGCGCTAACAGTTCCTGTTGATAATGGCGTTTGTGCTGAAAATGCAGAAGCTTATATCGGTGCTTTAACTAAGTCTTATGAATCAACAGGCGCATTCTTTAAAGAATATGTTGAAACAAATTCTCTAGGCTTAACTCCTGAAGCAGCAGGTGCAGTAACTCAATTAAGAGCATTTGCAACTTGCTATCAAGAAATCGTTGAAGCAGTTATGCAAAACAAACAACTTCCTGACGTTTTAGACAGCGTACTTCAACCACACGTAGAATTCTATAAGAAGAATTTAAAAGGTGGAGTTGTTGTTCCGGGTAGAATTTCTTAAGATTAGAAATTAAATTAATAAAGAAAACGAGTCAGACTTTTTAATCTGACTCGTTTTTCTTTTCCTTCAAAAATTTTACAAAGTAAGAAGAAATAGCCGGAACGATACTTAATAGAACAAGTACCTTCATAATTCCGCAATTTTGTGCAACGGCACCTAATATCGACATGCATAATGCGACGATTCCCCAACAGAAACCGTTAATAAATCCAGCGACAATACTCTTATATTCAGGCAATGTTCTTTGTGCCCAAACCATTGTAACCGGCTGTGCCAACATTGTTGTAAATCCGATTAGAAAGAAAATCACAAGTGATAAGACCGCATGTGTTTTGTAAGTCAGGGCAAACAATACCATCATAGGGAAAGTTGCCCACATAGAAAAATACACAACTGGTTTTGAACCGAAAAGTTTTTCTGCCTTCGAACTCAAAAACGAACTGAATGCACCTGCAAAAACGAACAAAAACAACGCAAAACCGATATAGAAAGGTGAATGTCCCATTGCTTTCCATAAGAACGGGAGCAATATGCAAGAACTGTTCGTAATTAAAGATTTCATCATAGAAATTAGCATTAAGTAGTTCATTTGTCTGTTAGACAAAATATCTTTAAAAGATTTAAAAAATTCTTTTTTTACAGGAGGTTTTTCAAGCTTTGATAATTTAGGAACGCAGAAAAACATTACAGAAGCCAGAACTAAGCCGATTAGTGAAGTGTAAGAAATCATTGAGAGTCCTAAAACTTGAGTAATTAATGCTGCTAAAAGCGGACCAAAGGCGAAGCCTAATGAGCCCATACTGATAAATATCCCCATATTGTTGGAGCAGTCTTTACCTGAAAAATGGTTTACGAAGCCCATAGACTGCGGATGAAAAAAACTTCCGCCTAGACTGCCTAAAATCATAAAGGCTAATAGTACATAAATGTTAGGAGCAAGCGGAGTTAGCGGAATAAATACTGAAGCTAGAATTAAGCCCCAAAAAATAAAAAATCTTTTAAGAATATTATCGGCAAAAAATCCGAAAACAGGTTGAAGCATAGACGAACAAATGTGAGAAATACTTATAATTACGGTCGCGATTGCCATTGAAAACCCGAGCTTCGATGCAATAAAAGGCATAATAGGATTTAAAAATCCACTGTATACATCTGCTATTAAGTGCCCCAAACATAACCAAATTATTGCTCTTTTTGTTGTTTCTTTGTTCATCTTCCTTATCCTCGTCCCTTTTACAATAATTATAGTCTGCATAAATTGATTAATCAAACGTATAGTGTTATAATCAAGCTATGAGTACAGAAGCGGAAGATAGAAATTTAAAAATGGTTGGTTTGGAGTTAATGTTTTTAACTCCGGAAAAATACAGTCATGCAGATGGTATTACTGCGGTCGAACTTGCGAAACTTGTAAATTTGCCTGTTGAGGAAGTGAAAAAGAAGCTTCAAATTTTAAAAGAAAAAAATATCGTACGCGTTAAAGGAATAAATCCTAAGTGTTGGCTTTTTGATGAATACAATTTTCAACGTTTGGATGACGATGATGATATATTTCATTTACTTTGTAATTTTGATGACGTGGATTTTGATAAGTACTTTAGTTATTAAATTTTATAAAACATTAAGTTTTACTTGATAATTTTTTATATTGTTGTTATAGTAGACATGTTGAAATTATTTTCAATGGTTTTTGCGCTTGTAGCCCAGTTGGATAGAGCGTTTGGCTACGAACCAAAAGGTCGGGGGTTCGAATCCCTCCAAGCGCAAATTTTATTAAGACTCTCTTTGATGAGAGTTTTTTTGTATAAAGAGTCGTTTGGAGTTTAAATATGTCTGCAAATAGAGAGAAAGTAAGTTTTTGGCAAGAGTTAAAAAGTAACTTTTTGTGTTTATTTTCTTTGCAAGATATTGACGAACATTATGTAATTAAACTATTTGGTATCAAGTTTTGTAAAAAACATTCATTTAAATTTGATGAAATAGATATAATGGAAAAAGGCATAAATGAAACAAAAAGAGAATACAAAGTTATTGTTTCACTTACAACCTTCCCTGCAAGAATAAATTTTGTTCATAAAACTATTTCAGCACTTTTAAATCAAACTTTTAAACCGGATTCTGTTGTTTTGTGGCTGGCAGAAGAACAGTTTCCTGATAAAAAATTACCGGAGACATTACTTAATCTCCAAAAATATGGACTAGAAGTAAGGTGGTGTGAAGATATTCGCTCGTTTAAAAAACTTGTTCCAAGTTTACGAGAATTTCCGAATGATATAATTGTGACAGCAGATGATGATATTTTTTATCCGTCAGATTGGCTTGAAAACTTATACAACCTGTACTTAAGATATCCAAATTGTATTTGCGCAAATAGAGCCTTTATGGTTAAAAAAGGTAAAGAAAAATATTATATGACATCGCGCAATTATTGTTATAATAAAAGTTTCTTGCCAAGATTCAAAAATGAATTTATGACAGGGTATGGAACTTTATTCCCGCCTCATAGCTTGAATGAAGAAGTTCTAAATAGTGAAATTTTTATGAAAGAAATACCTACGAATGATGATATTTGGTTCTGGGGGATGGCGGTTCGAAATGGAACTAAAATTGTAGTTAATCCTAATGGTTATAAATTAAAACTGGTTGAGAATAAAGAAGCACAGGAATTTTGTCTGAAAAATCTTAACAGAAATGATACGACCGTAGGTATGTCAGGTAGAGATGGAGTTAATTTAATGTGTAAATTGTATCCTGAAATAAAAGATAATTTGGAAGGTGAAAAGCGTGGGTATTAAGGTTTCTGTTATTGTACCTATTTATAACGTAGAAAAATATTTGAGAAAATGTTTGGATTCTTTAGTCAATCAAACACTCAAAGATATTGAGATTATTTGTATAAATGATGGAACAAAAGATAATTCTGTCGATATCGTAAATGAATATCTCCAAAAATATCCTAATGTTATTCTAATAAACCAAGAAAATCAGGGTTTAGGCATGGCAAGAAACAATGCAATGAAACATGCTAAAGGTGATTATATTGCTTTTGTTGATTCTGATGATTGGGTTGATTTAAATATGTACGAAGTTTTATACAACAAAGCTATTGAAACTAACGCCGACATTGTAGAATGTGATTATCGGATGGTATTTGAAAATTCTACAAAAATAAAAAATAGAACTCTTTTTGGCTCTTTGCATACTTGGAAAAAATTTCCGATTGTTTGTGGAAAAGTTTTTGACTGGAAGTTTGTGAAAAAAGAATTATTTGATGGGCTTAGATGCATGGTTTGGAATCGACTCTACAAAAGAAGTTTGATTTTTGATAACAATTTAGCTTTTCCAAAAGGAAAATGTGAAGATTATCCATTTTCTTTAGATGCTGTTTTATCTGCAAAAAGTATAGTGTATTGCCCTAAAACATTATACAATTATTTAATTCGTTTTGGGAGCTTGTCTATCAGAGAAGATACTTTGCAAGAAGATAAAAAGAAGGAAGATAGAATTTACAGAACAAGAGTGTTAAGGATTCTAAAAAAACATAATTTAACGAAAGAGCTTTTAGGGTTATACAAAAAAACGCTTAGTCGTTATGGTAAAAACTCTTTTTTTGAAAATATTTTTTCATGTAAAACAAGTATTCTAAACGGTAAAAACTTAAAACGTATTACAATTTTAGGAATAACTTTCCATATAGGGAGAAAGTAAGGAGCTATTATGCCATTTGAATTTGAACCACAAAATATAAAAGATGTAATATTAGTTAAGCCAAAAGTGTTTGGTGACAATCGCGGATTTTTTATGGAAACTTATAAAAAATCCGATTTTGTAGCTAACGGAATTGACGTAGAATTCAATCAAGATAACCACTCAAAATCATCTGCACATGTTTTGAGAGGCTTACACTTCCAAAAAGCACCTTATGCTCAGGCAAAACTTGTACGTTGCACACGTGGCAGAATTTACGATGTAGCAGTCGATATAAGAAAAGATTCTCCGACTTGCGGGCAGTATGTAAAAGTAGAATTATCAGAAGATAATAAGCACATGTTATTTATTCCGGAAGGTTTTGCTCATGGTTTTGTAGTGTTGTCAGATGAAGCAGAATTAATTTATAAGGCAAGTGGAGAATATGCACCTAATGCTGATTGTGGTATAATTTGGAATGATAAAGATATAAATATTGACTGGAATATTGATTTTGAGCCAATTTTGTCTGAAAAAGATATGACGCAAAAAACATTTAAAGAATTATAGGAGTTTAAGATATGACAACTGTTTTAGTTACCGGTGGTGCAGGATTTATAGGAAGCTGTTTTGTGCGTCATGAGTTAAAAAAGCATCCGGATTATAAGATTATCAACCTTGATGCATTAACTTATTGTGGTAATTTAGAAAATCTTAAAGATGTAGAAAATAATCCTAATTATACATTCGTGCATGGAAATATTTGTGATAGAAACCTTGTTAGAGATTTGGTTAAAGAAGCTGATTTGGTTGTAAATTTTGCTGCAGAATCTCATGTTGACAATTCTATTAAACATCCTGAAATATTTGTTGAAACAAATGTACAAGGGACTTTAAACTTACTTCAGGCATCAAAAGAACTTGGTGTTGAAAGATATTTACAGGTTTCAACAGATGAAGTTTATGGCACATTGGGTAAAACAGGATATTTTTATGAAACAACACCGCTTGCACCAAACAGCCCATATTCAGCAAGTAAAGCAAGTGCTGATATGCTTGTAAGAGCGTATAGAGAAACTTACGGTTTACCAACTCTAAATACACATTGTTCAAACAACTATGGACCTTATCAATATCCAGAAAAACTTATACCATTCTTTATTTCGCAATTATTAAAAGGTGAAAAAGTTCCTGTGTACGGTGATGGTCTGAATGTCCGTGACTGGTTGTATGTTTATGATCACTGTGAAGCTATTGATGTTGTCTTACATAAAGGTAAAGTTGGTGAAGTTTATAATATTGGCGGACATAACGAAAAAACAAATATGGAAATTACCCGCTTGATATTAGATGCTATGGGTAAAGATGAAAGCTCAATAAAATATGTAGAAGACAGACTCGGTCATGATAGAAGATATGCAATTTCTAACGATAAAATTACATCTGAGCTTGGTTGGAAACCGTCTTTAACGTTTGAAGAAGGCATTAAAATCACTATTGACTGGTACTTAAACAACCAAGAATGGATGAAAAGCATAGAAAACAAGAAAGCGAGTTTGGTGTAATGAAGGGAATTGTTTTAGCAGGTGGAAGCGGCACAAGGCTTTATCCTAGTACAATGACTGTTTCAAAACAGTTGTTGCCCGTTTATGATAAACCTATGGTTTATTATCCGATTTCAGTTTTAATGCTTGCAGGTGTTCGAGAAATACTTATTATCTCGACTCCGCACGATTTACCAAACTTTAAAACGCTTTTGGGTGACGGTTCTCAGTTTGGCGTGAAGTTTTCTTATAAAGAACAGCCAAGTCCTGACGGATTGGCTCAAGCTTTTGTTCTTGGAGAAGAATTTATTGATAACGACGATGTTGCTTTAATTTTGGGCGATAATATCTTTTATGGTGCAGGATTTTCTGCACAACTTAAAAAAGCAGTTAAAAGTGCAAAAGAGAAACAAGAAGCAACTGTTTTCGGGTATTTGGTAAAAGACCCTGAAAGATTTGGTGTTGTTGAGTTTGATGAAAACGGAAAAGCTATTTCTATTGAAGAAAAACCGACAGAACCTAAATCAAACTACGCAGTAACAGGTTTGTATTTCTATGATAACAGTGTTATAGAAAAAGCAAAGTCCTTAAAACCTTCTAAACGTGGTGAATTAGAAATTACCGATTTAAATAGAATCTATTTAGAAGAAGGTAAATTAAACGTTGAAAAATTCGGCAGAGGATTTGCGTGGCTAGATACAGGAACTCACAATTCTTTGTTAAAAGCAGGGCAATATGTTCAGACTATTGAAGAAAACCAAGGAATTAAAATAGCCTGCTTGGAAGAAGTTGCGATAAGAATGGGTTATTTGAGCAAAGATGAAATCTTAGAAAATATTTCAGGATATAAAAACAACGAATATTATAATTATATCAAATTTTTACAAGTGTAAATTTTTAATATAATTAACTGCTTCTTCGTGTGTGGTAATATCGCCGTTCAGTTGAGCTTCGTTTATAGCATTTATTATTTCACCCAATTTTGGCGATGGTTTTATATTTAAAATCTCCATAATTTCTCGCCCGTCAATAAGTTTAGGTAACGGGGCAAGAGAGTCTTTTTTGCTTAAATAAAAATCCAAAAGTTTATCTAATCCGCTGATATTAGTGTTTACAATTTCTTCCGTTATATCAACGCCTCTGGCTGATAAACGATCGGCTTTAGCTAAAATAATATTATCAACAACGTTATCATCCATTTTGCGAACATAGCGCATCATTACTTTGTCATTCAAATTTGGCGCAACTATTACATTTGAAGGGTAAATATGATTTTTAATCATGCAAGATATGTATTCGATTTGCTTTTTAGAAAATTTCAAATCTCTAAGTAATGGTACTACCATTTTAGAACCGATATCATCATGTTTAATAAAACGATGCCGTCCGCTTTCTTCTATTGTCCAAGTTGAAAATTTACCGATATCATGCAAAAATCCTGCAAGTTTTAAATGATTTATGCGAGGGAATCCGCCAAAATCAATCGCATTCAAATGCTCTTTTTCAAAGCCTGAAATTTTATTATATAAAATTTCAATTTGTCTAACGGTTTCTACAACATGGTGAAATAAATCCAAATGATGATGAGTATTTGGTGGAACTTTTTTCATTTCTGTTACACAAGGGGATATTTTTTCTAACAGCCCAAATTCATCCATTTTTAGCAACGCGCCAGATGCGAAATCTCCACCAAAAAGTTTCATTATTTCATAATTAATTCTTTCTTTGGCAGGGTTTAGAGCCAATGGTAAGTATTTTTTTAATGCGTTTTCAAGCTCTATTGTCATTTTAAAACCGGTTACGGCATAAAATCTGAACGCTCTTAATATTCTAAGCGGGTCATCTTCGAAATTCTTATCGTCAATATGTCTTAAAACTTTGTTTTTTAAATCTTTTAATCCGCCTGTTACATCGACAAATTTATCACTAGCTAAATCATAAGCGATAGCGTTTATTGTAAAATCACGTCTTTTCAAATCTTCTTCAATAGTATTTCCTTGTAGTTCAGATATATCTAAAAAATTGATTTTGTCAGGCAAAACTACTCTGTAAATCTTGTTTTCGTTATCCAGTTCAATAAACGTTCCGTCCCACTTGTTAGCGATTTTTTTTGCAAAATTTTCAGCACCTTTGATACTTATATCTCTATCGCAGAAAACACAATTTTTTGTAAACAAATCTCTAATAGTACCGCCAACAAGATAGCCTTCGTTTATTTCTTTTAAAACAAAATCATCCCTGATATTCATAAACTATATCTCCAAGCGTTACAATTACAGCGGTTTCAGCTTTTAAAATTAAATCCCCCAAACTTATTAACGGCAAATTTTTACTTTTGAAATAATCAAACTCTTTTTGTGAAAAACCGCCTTCTGGGCCGATTATAGCAAGAATTCTTTCACCCTTTTTTGTCGGATTTTCACTTAAGTATTGTTTTAAGCTTTTTTCAGTTGAGCGTTCAGCCAAAACAATTATTTTATCAAAATCTTTTTGCAGAATTTCTTCAAATGTAGTCGGCGCAAAACAAGTTGGAATTTTTGCACGCTCACATTGCTTCGAAGCCTCAAACATAACCTTTTGCCACTTTTCTTGTTTATTTACTCTTAAAGCGCAATTATCTGTAAAAACAGGATAAACTCCGCGCACGCCGAGCTCGGTTGCCTTTTCCATTACTGTTAATTGAGCATCACTTCTTAAAGGTGATTGTGCTAAAAATAAGTCAAATTCTAAATCTCGCTTTGATAAATATGATTTTTCAATTTCACAAATAATTTCTTTAGAATTAATTTCAGAAATTTTTGTTTCATATTGAATTTGATTTTCATCAATCAATAAAAGCTTTTCCCCGCATCTGGCGCGCAAAGAGCGTGCGATATGACGGTAATTGTCTGCATCAGAAATTGTAATTTTGTTATCTGTTTTATTATTTGAATCAATAAAAAAATGTGGCATATAAAATCCTTATCAGTTCATTTTTTTGAATTTTATTAACATTGTTGTAAACATTATAGAACATAAAACAACAGCTGCGCAAACTAAACCGTACCAAAAGCCCAACAAATCCATATTGTATTTAAAAGCAAGCAAACAACCTAAAGGTATTGACACCAACCAATAGCCAATGAAATTCGAAATCATAACAATACCTGTTTGTTTTAAGCCTCTGAAAATACCGGCAAGAGCAACTTGTAAACCGTCGAAAACTTGGAAGAAACAAAGTGCAAAAACAATTGGTATACAAACATTTATAAGTTCTTGGTCTTTTGTAAATAAACTTACCAAGAATTTTGGGAATGTGCCGACAACAATAGCAGAACAAGCCATAAAAGCTACTGCCATTGTAATTCCTGTGAACGCGTAAGTTTTAAGTGATTTATAATATTTTGCCCCGTTTGCAAAGCCGACTTTAACAGCTGTTGCGTTAGATATAGCAAATGGAATCATGAACGAAACCGTAGTTAAAGTGCAAACAATGTTTTGCGCCGCCGCATAAATTCCTGAAATTCTACCTAAAATAACAGTTGTAGCGTTAAAGCCTATAAATTCTATAACAACCGCCAATGATGATGGAGTTCCGACTTTTAATAAATCTTTATAGAAATCTTTATCTTTATAATGTTGAATGTTAGTTTTGTGGAAACAGTACCAAAAAAGAATTCCACCCATTAAATATCTTGTAATAAGTGTAGATAACGCTAAACCTTTTGTTCCCATTTCAGGTATCGGGCCGTAACCAAATGCAAAAATAATGTTTAAAATTAAATTTACAAATATACAAATAACAGTTAATACATTTGGAAAAACAACTATTTCGAAAGCTTGCAAGTATTCTTTCGACATACAATGCAAATATGCGCCAAAAATAGAAAACGAAATTATCCAAAAATAATCTTTTACAAGTTGCGCCAAATGTGGTTCAAAACCTAATTTATCAATTATAGGAATAAATGCCATAACTGCAAAAGAAATAATAATAGAAGCAATTGTTGTAAATTTTAAAGCAGGATAAAAATATTTTTCAGCATCTTTTCCTGCGCCTCTATAATTAGAAAGAATCGCAGAAAGACTGCTAATAATTCCGATGCCAATCATTACAATGCAGTTAATAATAGCATTTGCAATACTTACAGATGCAAGAGTTTCTGTCGAATGTCTGCCTGCTACAATTACATCGCCAACACCGATTAAAATAAAACCAAGGTTTCCAAGCATAATCGGCAACGCGATATTTAAAATATCTTTAATATAAAAATTTCTAACTAGCATAATATGTCTATTGTACTATAAAAATCAGTGCTTCGCATTGTTTTATTATACCGGAACAAATATTGCGTCCGGCTTTTTCAATTTCGTTGTTATGCCGTCAGAAACTCCTCTACCGTCACCGGTTGTTATTTCCACGTGTCCGTAATTCTTGTCATATCCTTGAGAATTCCTATTAAATACGATTACGCATCCTGCAGGCAAATCTTTTACGTTGACACTGTTTGGTGAAATCTCTTTAAAATTACTGTTATTGCGCAAAATACTTGCCACTTGATAACCGTGTCCACTTTGGTATGCGCCAAGCCCTGTTTTTGCAATTGCTGTTTTTACATATCGGGCACAATTTCCGGAAGAGCCTTTAGCGTGACTTAGTGCATAGTTCGCCAACCGTTTTCCCGCTTGTGCATTATAGTCACTTATTGAAAAACTTGTTTTTGGTTTATTCGATAAACTAAAGTTATCACCAATACCTGTATTCCAACGGCTGTAATCAGGCATTGTAAAAGCAGAATTATTCCAAGAATTATCCCAAATATTGTTATTGAATGAGAAATTAAAATTATTCATAGAGGTAAAGTTAAATAACGATGGCATATTAAAATTGCCAAAACTAGGGAAACTCCAGTTGTTGAAACCAGAAGAAAAGATGTTCAAATCAAAGAAAGAAGGCATAAAATCACACGAAAATGTCGGAGAGAACCAATTGTTCCACCCTGACATAAAATTGCCCATATTCAGCTTTGAAAAATTATCGATAAATGTCATGACTTGATATCCTAAATATATAAAGTAAATTCAGATATCAAAATTGACTTTTTGTAACAAAACTTAAGCAATCAGGTTATAACGAATTCTGTTTGTAACTTTCATCATACCCGGACTTGATAATAAAATTTGCCGATAGGGAGACTCGAACTCCCGACCTACTGATTACGAATCAGTTGCTCTACCACCTGAGCCATATCGGCACAAAAACATTTTAATATGTGCTTGCAATAAATGCAAGCACATGAAATTATTCTTCTTTAATTTTCTTTAACAATAAAATCAACGGCGTAATAATTATTCCGGCTACTGCAAAAATTCTAAACGCATCAATAAACGCTGACAAATTTGCTTGTTGCATTAACAATTGATAAGCCGTGTGTTGTCCCATATAAGTTGCTGTATGCGGATCAAACGTCGTCATAAACGCACTTCCGTAAGTTTGAACTCTTTCTGTGTAATTTTGCGCAGTATCTGTTAAATGCTGAATTAACATAAATTGGTGTTTTTGCGCACCACGAGAAAGCAATGTTGCAACAATTGATGTTCCAAATGCACCGCCGAGGTTTTTAAGCAAGTTCTGCAAACCACTGGCGTTCGTCATTTGGTCATTACTGATTGTCGCCATAGATAAAGTAATAATCGGAATCATTGCAAGTCCCAAACCAATCCCGAACAAAAAGTTTGGAATAGCGATATTCATTGTAGAAATTTGCAAATTTAAACCGCCAAGCATCCAGCTTGCGCCTGCAATACTTGTTAAACCTATCATAACCAAAATTCTGTTGTCTATAACATTGGCTAATGTTGCACATAAAACCATTGCAGTTAATGCCCCAACACCACGAGGCATCATTGATAAACCACTTTTGAACGCATCATACCCCATAAGCGATTGCAAGAATTGTGGGAGAATCGCCATTGATGCCAAAAGTACGGCTTGCATTACAATCTGAACAAGCGTTCCAACAAAAAAGTTTTTATCTTTAAATACACTTAAATCAACAAGCGAATCTTTATTTTTTATTTGAGAAATCAAAAATGCTAAGCCGGTTGCACAAGATATTGCAGACAACCAACAAATCCAAGGTGCATTAAACCAGTCTGCGTTATTACCTTTATCAAGGACAATTTGTAAAGTCAAAAGCCAAACAGAAAGCATGAAAAAGCCAAATGCGTCTGTTTTTACGTTTTGTTGTTTTCTTGCATAAGGCGGATCAAAAAGAAAAACATTAGACAAAATTACGGCAATTATACCAAATGGAATGTTAATAAAATAAATAAATGGCCAAGACCAATTTTCTGTAAGCCAACCTCCTAATACAGGCCCTGCAATTGGCGCAAGTACAATTACCAACCCGAACACAGCCATTGCTTTTCCTCTATCTTGTGGTTTAAAATTTTCCATCAAAATTGCTTGAGAAATAGGAAGCAAACCACCGCCACCAATACCTTGTAATATACGAGCAAAAATCATAGTTTCTAAGTTTTTCGACAAACCGCAAAGAGCAGAAGCAACTGTAAACAATATAATACTTAATGTGAAAAAGTTTTTTCTACCAAGGACTTTACTAAACCATCCTACCATCGGAATTACAATACCACTGGCAATTAAATAGAAAGTCAAAATCCACATAGATTCTTCTCTACTTACGGAAAAGCTTCCTGCCATGTGTGGTAACGCTACGTTTGCAATTGTTTCATCCAATACAAACATAAACGCTGCGGTCATTGTCGGTAAACACGTAAGCCAAGGATTTATATTTGGTTGCTCTTCTTCAAAATTTTCAATTTTTGCTACTTTTTCGCTCATGTATAAAAAATTCCTATTCTTATTGCATTAATACTTTTATGGTTTGCTTTGTCACATCGAATGGTTATCTGCTCCTCGCAATGACTTGAAGGTATGACACCAAGTCATTGCTAAAAATCTTACGTTTTTCTAGCAACCCTTATTAAAGTATAAAAAAATCCTATCATAAATGTGTTGCAAATGCAACATGTTGTAAGCACAACACACTCAAGATATTGCACAACCATTATAAAATATGATACAATCTAGACATGGAAAATTTTGATTACGGAATTATCGGTGGCGGACCTGCTGGCTATACAGTTGCGATGTTTTTAGCCAAACAAGGGAAAACAGTTGTACTATTTGAAAAGGACTGTATTGGCGGAACGTGTTTAAATAGAGGATGTATACCGACGAAATCATTTCTTCATTCTTCTGAAATTTATCAAAAGATTAAAAATTCAAGTGATTTTGGCATTAGTTTTGATAATTTCAATTTTGATTTTTCTAAAGTTGTAGAAAAAAAGAATCAAACAGTTTTAAAAATTCGCAAATCTTTAGAACTTGCCGTTAAAAATTCAGGAGTAAAAATAGTTTATGATGAAGCTTGTGTTGATGGTAATTTAATAAAAACTAAAACCGAAACTTTTAAAGCAGGCAAAACAATTCTTGCAACAGGTTCAAAGCCAAGAGAAATCAAAGGTTTAGAGTTTAATGGAGAATTTATATTAAGTTCAGACGATGTTTTGAATTTACAAACGTTGCCAAAATCTGTTTTAATAGTAGGCTCCGGCGCAATAGGTCTTGAATGGGCACGAATTTTTTCTAATTTCGATGTTCAAGTAACCGTTGTTGAAATGGCAGAACATTTGTTACCATTGGCTGATATTGAGGTTTCTAAGCGAGTAGAGAGAATCTTCAAACAGAAAAAAATTAAGTATTATTTGAATGATTCTATTTTTGAAATCAAAAATAGAACTGTAATATTGAAAAACGGAGCTGAAATAACACCTGATTTCATCCTTGTTGCTGTTGGCAGACAAGCGGTTTGTCCCGATTGTGAAGCAGAAGTTATAGGTGATGCTTGCAGTGAAATTCAACTTGCACACTACGCAATACATCAGGCAAAAGCTTTGGCACTCAGAATTCCATTCGATAAAAAACTGGTGCCTTCCGTAATCTATGGAGAACCTGAAATCGCTTGGGTCGGCACAAGAGAACAAGACATTGACGAAAGTTATAATGTAGCTAAACTGCCTGTAACAGCACTTGGAAAAGCTTGGTGCGATGATGCAACAGAAGGTTTTATAAAAATAATAACGAAAGATGGATTCATAAAAGGTGCGCATATCGTATCAAAAGAAGCTTCTTCACTTATTCATACAATTTTAATTGCAATGCAGAACAATATAAAAATTGATGACTTAAAGAAAATCTGCTTTGCACACCCTACATATTCTGAAGGTATATTTGATTTAATCATTAATATGTAACGGTTTATTTTAAGTCAATTATTATTAACTTTTGTAAATAAAAGGCAATTTTTATTTTGTTCATGTTTTTATATAAATACAGTGTGGAGGTCGTTTTATGTTTGAAGTTAATAATGGTATTGTAAAAATTGACGGTTCTAAAGGAAAATATGATGGCAAGGTTACTGATCCTTCAGTGAGATATGGTAGAAATGCTGTTGAAAATTATTATACATATTTAGAAAAACCTATTGTTGAAGATAAAATGACAACCGCACCAATTTTGGACTTTGGTCTTAATCCTGATGCGACTAAAAATAATGAAGATAAATTAAATAAGTTTTTAAAAGAAAATGATGAATATTTAAACGCACTACCACCTTTACAATATGAATATCGATATATGCCTCAAGGTCCGGTAAATACTAAAGCTGTATTAGGTGCAGCTTATGAAGAAATGGGAGAAAACAAAGAGTTATCCGTTAATGAATTAGATAGCCATTTCGCTCCTGATGATAACTTTACTTCTAAAGCACTCGATTTGAATAATGATGGAAAAATAGATATTGCAGAATATGGTTCTAGTATTCTAGCTGCAGATATGTTGAGCAAAGCTGATACACCAAATCCTGCAAATATTGATGGTACAATAAATAAAAAAGGATTTGATGCTGTGTTAGCTTATACACAAAAAAGCAATGCCACTGCAGCTGCTAAATTATATTCTAATATTTACAATACATATAATTTAGGCGAAGCACAAAAAGATTTTAAAGCTGACTAACATTTAATTAAAAACATAAAACAAGAAGGGGGTAATATTTTTGAATTACCACCTTTTGTTTGATTATTTTGCAAATTATTCTTGAATAACCTTAATCCAACCTTCCGGTGCTTCAACTTTGCCCAATTGAATACCGATTAAAGTATCATAAAGTTTTTTAGTAATGTCGCCCATTTTTTCCATACCTGATGGCAACAAGATTTCATTTCCGTGATCTACAATTTTACCAACAGGAGAAAGAATAGCTGCCGTACCGCAAAGCGCACATTCTTTAAAGTTTTTAACTTCTGCAAATGGAATTTCTCTTTCTTCTGCCTTCAAGCCTAAATAGTGTTGTGCAACATACATCAATGAACGTCTTGTAATTGAAGGCAAAATAGTATTCGATTTAGGTGTAACAACTTCATTATCCTTTGTTACAAAAATTATATTAGCTCCACCGGTTTCTTCTACTTTGGTTCTTGTAGCAGAATCTAAATACATATTTTCATTATAACCTTGATTATGAGCATCTACTATTGCATGAAGACTCATTGCATAATTTAAACCGGCTTTAACGTGACCGGTGCCATGAGGAGCAGCTCTGTCAAAATCAGGAACTCTTAATGTAATAGGTTTTGCGCCACCTTGTCCACCTTTGAAATAAGGTCCAACCGGGGATACAAAAATTCTAAATTGGTATTCTGTTGCAGGTTTAACACCCATTACAGGGTTTATACCAAACATATAAGGTCTGATATAAAGTGCAGCACCTGAACCAAATGGAGGAACATAGTCAATATTCTTTTTAACAACTTCTACTACTGCTTCAACAAACTTATCTTCTGGAAAAACCGGCATTTCTAATCTTCTGCAAGAATCAGCCATTCTTTTAGCATTTAAATCCGGTCTAAAGCATACAACCTTGCCATCCACAGTTTTATATGCTTTCATTCCTTCAAAACAAGTTTGTGCATACTGTAAAACACAAGCACACTCGTTCATAACAATGTTTTCATCTGTTGTAAGTATACCATCGTCCCATTTGCCATCTTTATAATTGGCAACAAAACGATAGTCTGTTTTCATATAACCAAAACCAATGTTAGCCCAGTCAATATCTTTTGTCATAACTCCTCCTTAATTATCAAACTAAATTATATAACAAAAATATTTTTATGACTTGATGTATTGAAATAATATATAAAAAGTGTTACAATGAATGTTGTCACAATCAATGAGAGGTTTATTATGGACATTAGTTCTATTGGCGGAACGGCGATGACTCCGGACGTACAGGCACAATATGCTGTAAAATGTTTAAAAATGTCACAACAATCAACATTAATAGCAGGTGCACTTATTCAAGATACCGCAGAGATTTCCGCAGAAGCTTTATCAAAATGTAATGCAGAATTGAATTCTAGCATACAAAGAATGTTATAGTATTAAGCTTATGAATTAAAAAGCCACTCTTTTTACAAGAGTGGCTTTTTTACTGAAAAAATTTTAATATGTAAAGTTTTGTAACAATATAAAACATATAGCGCAATTCTTGAAAAGAAATATACTTTATATATATGTAAGTCGAAAACAAAAAAGAAAATCGACAAACATTA
>OIYY01000053.1_pt1 | contig 84002 bp, 75 predicted proteins | sample 1588341 | NCBI WGS metagenome assembly OIYY01 (sample SAMN03283287) | human gut metagenome | biome: human-associated habitat; material: feces | host: Homo sapiens | place: Peru | collected 2012
TCCACTTTTTAGGTTCCCTTCTTCTTATCGTGTCCACTTTATAGGGTACATTTTATTCCTTATGTATTATTCTATCTCTATTTTCAGCCTCTTTTATACTTTCTTCTAAAACCTTAAATACTCTCCGTTCATAATCCTTTACATTTCTAGCCATCGTGAATTACACCCTCCAGAACGGCTCCATAGAAGCACTTTCCGCAAAGCAGTCATCTCTAAACATTTCAACAAAGATATTTTTGAATAATCTACGCATTTCATCTCCAAAACGGGTTTTGGGCAATTCGTCACATACATTATTCAGTAGTTCAAGATCCATAAACGCAGGGTTATCTTTTTCCTGCTCAATCTTAGCGGTAATAATTCCAATTTGTTCACAGAGTTTATTTTTCTTTTGCTCCATATCCTCCGCAGTTCTTACAGTAGACATTTTTCCCAAAATAGTTTCCGCACACGCAACTATAAATCCCATTCGTGCGGGAGCGCTCGAAAAAATATCTTTACCTTCTCCAAATTGTCTCTTATCTTCTATCATTGAAACGTTCTCTGCGAGACAAAAATCCAACTTACACATTAACCCAAATGAAGTAACAAAATACTTAAGGCTATCATTCATTTCAATAGACTCCATCATATCAAAACGCTGATACTCCTCAGAGAGTTCGTCAGACACTTGTACTTTAACGTTTCTGGTGTTAAATCCAAGATACATTTCTATAACGGAATTCAGCGGATATATTCCTGCTTGAGTCCGCTTTTTATTATCATCGATTTGTGCTAGTTTAACTGCCTCTTTGTAATCAGGATACTGAACATATAATTCATCTTGAATTGACTTTGCAATATTTGCAAAAACAACCTCTACCTGCCGTCTAGTATTCCAAGGAGTTTGTCCTGTGTTAAGCACAAGCATTCTATATAACAATTGAACACTATCATCAGCCATCCAAAACTCTACTCGTATTTCCCTGTCTTCATTTCCATCAAAGTTGGAGAAATAGATATTACTACGTTGCATGCCATCTATGATAGAAACATTTCTATCCTTAAAGATATCAACGGCAACCTTATCTCCAATAGAATAGTTCTTAAATTCATCTATACTTTGGATAACTCCTATTACTACCTGTGGAAAATAGCTCCCTTATTAAAATCTTCATGCATACGCTTTCTAATACGTGCTGCAGCTGCAGATTTTTTTATTACACCACGTTGACCGTCCAAACTTCCATTTTCGTCAAAAGAATCTTTAGCCAGATCATAATATTCTTTCAATGTCATCTTAGTCACAACAGATAAGCACTTTCTTTTGCAGTCTTCGCTAATATCTAGTATTTTCACGATAGCATCTCCTTCTCATTTTTTTCTTTATGGTAATTGATACTTTGAAGCACGTTTACTTCCAATTTTCCTAAGTGCTCCTTCGGAAACAGCTTTACGTAATAAATACGATGCCCGAGTTTCATCAACATCTAATAACTCCATGACATCTTTACGAGTAATGATTCCTTTCTTTTTGACCATCTGGTGAATAATTGGAACCGGATTCGCCGTCAATTCGTCCAGTTTCTCCATCATATAATCAGCCATTACTTTTATTACTGGAATAGAAACTGAATTACCAAACTGTTTATACTTTTGTCCATCACACATTCCATCAGGGAATTCAAAATGATCTTCCCCATTTACATCAAGGAATCCATATCCTATAAACCCTTGCAATCGTCCCCATTCCTTTGGCGTCATTACACGAATACCCTGATTATTTATAGGTGTCCGTTTCCCATCTATCTGCAAGTTGTCATACTCTGGAACAGGCTGATATATAAGATTTCTTTCTTTTCCCGATCCTCCGGTAGCCATAATCGTGTTTGCAAATTGATGTGTTCTCGTGGGATCATTCACCACACAGTATCCAAATCCATTCCCTTTTTCATGCTCCCTTTGCCGATGATTAATCAATGTCTGTAGATACCCAGAAGCCATATAATAATGAGCGGGAACACGTGGTTCCAAAAGCGCATTTACATCCGTAAAAATAACGTTATCTGACCCTGTCGGAATAACATCATCTTCGTCTAATAAATCAAGTGCCTCTCCATATATCTCTCTGTTAAATGCCATAATATAAACTCTTGGACGATTCTGCGGGAGTCCAAAATTAATAGTATTTCTAACAAATGACGCTCTAGAAAAAATCGGTTCACCCTTCTCATCAAAATCAGCACCGATTACCTTATAATTAAGTTCATTGAGAATCTTTAAAATACGTACGATAGTCTGTCCTTTGTCATGAGACATTAGATTTTGAACATTTTCTAAAAATATCGCCTTTGGTCTAGTCTCTTCAATAATTTTTGCGATTCCAAAAAAAACATTGCCCTTTTCTTTATCTTTAAAGCCCATCTGCAACCCTGCGCTGCTAAATGCCTGGCATGGAAAGCCAGCCAAAAGAATATCATACGGATGTTCCTTCAACTTCTCGCGAAATTTTTTGCTCATTAAATTATTTCTCGGATCATCCCCGTAAAGATGTTCATAGGTCCTGGCCGCCTGTTCATCTATCTCAGCCGATAGCACATTTCTACATCTCCCCGTTAATTCAAATCCTCGCCTCAGGCCCCCTATCCCGGCACACAAATCTATTGTTCTATACATAAAATGTATCATTCTCCATCCGTTAATATATTTTCACCTGGAATACCGTCCAGTGTAACCGTATATGTAATACTCATAACGCCACTCGGAAGCACTCCCCCGACAAATGATTTTTCCCTAATAGCTGGAAACGCTTCATCCACCGTATATTTTGTTGCTGCATGTAATACATAATTTCTTTTACGTGCAGTCATTCCTTTTTCAAGGCCTAATTTTTCCAGTTTATCATTAAGTGCGGCTCGACTGTATCCCAAGGCTTCAAGTTTATCCACCATAGAATTAATGCTAATTCCCACTAAAGACGACTCGAACTGACACAATACCAAAAAGAGTTTTTTCCCTTCCGGAGGATCTAACTGAAATAAATTACTTAGTGTTATTTGCCGCTTATTACGAGCAGTAGTAGATTTTACTTCGGTGTAATAAGATTCGCAATCAATATCATATGTTGCGCCATCAGGTCCGTTCCATTCCGCATTCTCGCCATGTTCTGCCAAATACTTCAGAGTCCATAGCTCACCAAGCGCATCATAGACTCTCAAATCTACGCTTTTGTTCCCAAGCAGCTCCTTCCATGCCATCCACCAAGCTACAGGCGAGTGAGACACTTCTCTTCTCAGCTCTCCATTCTCTCCCGGAGCAAGTAGTTCTGCACATAGAGCTGCAAACTGATCCTTAATCTCTTCCTTTTGCGTCACCAACATAAGTACATGTTCTTGACCTGAATTATTCAGTATAATATCCCCCGTATAATAATGGGCTCCGGCAAAATACTCAGATATTTCCTCATCACTATCCACAGGGATAGCAACCCCATACCCCACGGCTATTTTTATGGTCCATGAGGTATATCCAGCGTTACTTAAACTGGTTATAAGCATTGCATTTGCGTTTGGCATTCCGGCCCAATTGGCCAATACTTCATCAATCAACATGTTCTTCACCCACCGATAATTGTTTGAACAACGAATCTACATATCCTTGTTCCGTTCCTTCTACAAGCCCTGGTTCTACGGTTCTGCAATTGACCAGATTCTGTTTCTGTATGACATTAAATAAATCTGAAGATTTGTTTTCAACATTCGCATAAGATTTCATCAATTGGCGATAAAGCAACACTCTATACCCTTGTCCAGTTCTTTCGATAAAATCACTTATCGTATCTGTTCCAAAATCCTTTAATACATCTCGCGTCTTCTTTGCATCCCCTTGCCACGCAAGAAAAACATACCACCATAAAGTTTTCAGCCAAATTCTTCTTGTATGTAGATAAAATCGCTTCTTATTAAGACGAATATCATCTTTTGCAGGCTTAGGATATCTTTCATATGTAATATCCGGGAAAATCTTGCATGACAAATATCTCCAGATATCGTCATCGTTAGCCATAACCAATGTAAACCCCTTCTCAGGGCTCAACATCTCATACAAGCAAAGTCCTACATCCAGGTCAATTTGATAACCATCATTTGTTGCTGCAGCCGCTTCATATGCATCAAGAACTTTCCTTCTAATTTCTTCATACTCAGGGTTGTCAATTGTAATCGAATGAGCACGCCACTGTGCAGTTAAATTTGCAAACGCAACATCAGACAATTTGTCTACCGAATCCACAAATTCTTTTGCCTGAGCCTTAGTCATTTTTTTCATGGAGATCATGCTTCATCACCTCCGTTTATCATCGCGGCAACATTGGGCCATATAGTTTTATGCATTCTCTCTACCGAAGATGTATCGATAGAAGTGTCGCATCCGCTCCAGAAATAAAACATAATTTTACTTATGCTTCCCGGTTCCAAATCAACATCATTTACTGTCTGCGACAAGCACTCCATTTCCATTATTTTTTGAAAAATCATCGTGTACGCAGTTGTAATGATTTCTATTAGTACATCAGAGTTCTTGATAACATCTCCTACCTTTGGGCAACAATCATATGCAGAGTTTAGATATAGACATAAGTTATCTTCGTTAAACAAATCCTGCCGAGGATCAGTCCAATCTCCAATCTCCAACCACCACAACGGTTGTTGTTTAGAGTTAACTTCCTGAATAGGAAAATCCATGTATATACTTCCAAAGTCAAGCCTGCATACATCCAGCACACCAACATTCACGCCGGAATCGTTCATCAGACGCTCCTCGTTAGTCAGTACTTCCTCCGCAGGTTTCTTTATATATAGAACCGTCTCAAGTTCGAGATCTCCCTGTATCTCTCCGGGCTTAAAGTCATGTTCAAAAACAACATGCTTAATTGGACCAGAATTAAATTCCGATACAGGCAATATGGTTCCCATCTGCGTAAGGGTTTTATTTGTCCATATAATGCATGTCCCTATAACCGCATCTTTACACGCAAGACCTTTTTCTCCATACAAAACTTCCGGATACTCAATGGTGATTTCCCTTTTTAAATGCAGTCCATCAGTCTCAATTTTCCATGACTCCCACGAATCTTCAAGCTTAATGGTATTTTTCCCTTTCTGCTTAAGATCTCTATATTCATCATCATAAAAATACGAAAACCCAAACGCTGAAACAGCGAAACCAGCTCTTTCACGCAATTCTTCAGTTAATGTAGGATAAAAATACAAATTCTCCATTTATATCACTGGCTCCTTTGCCTCTTTTACGGTACAACAATACTTCTTATTTCGTGATTTCAACGTGAGCATTCCTTTTACTACTACATTTGTGACAGTATTCGTCACTTTAAATCCCAATGCATCCCCATCTACCGTGTACACCACTTCAATTGTCGAAAAGTCGTTTTCGATATAACGATTTTCCTTCGTACAACTACTCTCAAACGCAAGCGTTTGATTTGAGTTAAGTGCCAGCACTGAGCAATTCGCCAATATTGGTATCTCTATCGGGAATGCTGTGCCTATCCCCGTTTTCCAGGAATACGCATCCATCAATCCAACTTCTGACTCGACAAATACACCTATAAACGCCTCTTTTCTTATATTCTTGAATTTCAATTCAAACTCAATCGTCATGGAATCTGCACTAATAACTGATTGCCTCAAATTGCAATCAAGATTATTGATTGTTCCCCCCGAGCCACCTGACCCTCCCGAGCCTCCGGATCCCCCTTTCTTTTTTCCAAATGAAAGAGTCGGAAGCAACCTACGTCCAAGTTTTCCTGAGAGTTTACTGGCTGTCCCCTCTGATTCCGCAGTTGATTTTGCTCTATAGCAATCGTTAATTTTCGCCGTTGTTTGTGAAGCAATATTTGTAACAACAGTCAAAGACGATGGATCTGTCCAAGCCATATGATCTGATTTTTCGCATTTTCTCAGATAATTACCCAATGACATTCCACTATACTCACCGAGAACTTTATCATCTTTCAGCTTTAATCCACAATCTGGCACAAAGAATGAAATCAGCATTTCATCCTCACCTTCAGGTTTTATCAATCCTTTAGTCCAGCGGCCTTCAATCTTGTAATCCAGAACCATTCCAGCAGCTCTTGCATACATTACAATAGGATCATTTTTTGTTAAAGCTCCAAACAAACGCAAATAAGCCTGTGGCGGAATAATCGCCCCAGTGCTTCCCAAATCTTCATTTGTAACAACCACCGTAGAAACAAATCCGGCTCTATCTCCTTGCACTTTTTTCGACGGTACTGGAACGGACTTTATTCCTCTAAACAACTCCGAACTATATTCCTGTCTTCCTGACTTATTCGCACTTAATGCAGATGTGTAAAGTTCTTGAACAAGCTGAAACAAAGGACGCATATCCGTATTTTTAATACCAACACCATTTACTCTTGCGGCCAACCATTTCTGATTGGAATATCTAGCTAGGTTTTTGTTAAATATTTTAGGTGCATACCATTTCTGAATAGCAAGCTTTGTGTACTCTACGATATCATCTTTAAATGAACACATAGAAATAACATCTTCACTTATTCCGCAGTTTTCAGGAAAAATACCATCCATTAATTTATCCTTGTTTATGTACGGAATAATAATCGATGTACCTGTCTCAGTTGGTCCAAAAGGATCAACGCCGAACACATCCAAAATTTCTTTTATTTCATTTGTATCAGTAATCGGCAGTAATTCAGTAGGATCTTCTGTGTCTTGCCGTCCCCACCATGCTCTTCCGATAGCATCATTTCGCACATGAGATAGAATTGCGTCTTCAGAATTTTCATGTTCTACTAAGGCTACTATTAAACGTGATTCATATCCATCATCTACTTTTATCTGGCTGTAAAACAAAACTAATCCTATTCCAAATCTGAAATAAACACTTTTACCATAGCCCCAGCTTCCTCCTGCCATGCCATCGTCGCTATTTGTTTGTTCCTTACCGGTATCAAAAACAAGTTTGAAATAGTTACCATGATCATCCGGAGATTGTGCAACCGCCGCACGTCTGACACTCCCTGTTAGTCCTGATGTCTTATGATCTCTTATTTCAAGATAATCGGCCGATTCAGTCGGATATCGTTCATTAAGAATGTCTTTTACATCACTAAGCAGATCATTAAAACGTTTTGGAGAGAATGTTTTATAATTAAAACTCACTCCAAAAGATTCTCCTGGCTCTCGAAGAGATGCATCTGAACTATTCTGAATTGCTTCACGAATAAGAAGGTCTATTTCAGGCAAATTGTCATTCTGAAGAGCCTTTAACGATCCGCTTCCGTATGAACTTCCGTAATCCATTCCTAAAATATGACTATCAAGCATTTCTTTATCACATCCTTATTCTTAATGTTTTTGCATGACTTTCACCGATACTTTCACCGGAAACAATAATACTGATTCCGATGATGTCACTACAAGCATCCATCTTCTCTCTCAAATGTTCAGAACGTTTTTGAGGAATTCCTCCATCTTTCTTTATTCTATAAATAATCAACAGCGGCTTATCTTCTAATCCGAAATTGCATCGTTCAGATATAATATCTTTTCGAGTCTTACATACGTCCTTAAAATGAATACGTTGCTCCTCAGTCAAATTGGCTTCATTAACATCGCAGAGCGCATCCAAACCCGAACGCAATGATCCAATATCAATCCAATTCGGATCTCTTTCTTTCTTGTCCTTCTTTCTTGAACGTTCTACTAAACCGGCTTTATACTCTTCCGAGACTTCCCATGGTAGTTCCTTATTATCACCGTCAACAACAGCAACATTCCAGTAAAGCAACTTCCCATCTTTATTCATTTCATCCATCCATTGTCCAAAATATGGAAGGTTATTACAAAGCGAAGAGTACTTTGAAACAACATATTTGCTTAAAAACATATCCTTTATCTGCTTATATGTTATGTCATCCCACACCCATGCTCCTGCAGCACTACCGCGTCTAATTAAGGTAATTTTATTAATCTCTTCTATAAACTCCTCTGCTACTTTTATGTTGTTACTTAACATCAAACCATTTTCAAAGTCTGTTGTTTCGTAACTGTCTCCGCAAAAATCAAAATCATCATATTCAGCAGATTGACTTTTTCTTTTTGACGTAATACGAAACTTAGCAATTTCAGGTATATTTCTAATTCTGGGTCCAAATTTTTCCGGTGAAATCCCCTGTTTCATAAATCTTTCCACTTCTCGTTTTAGATCCATATCAACTTTTGTAAGAGCCTCAAATCTTTCTATAACGGATGTCGTCATCCAAATACGCTGAAGCAGTTCGTATCCTTTTCTGTAGCCAAACCATCTAGCCATCTGCATAAGGGTATCTGCCAGGTTTGATGTTCTTGCAAAATACGTACAAACTAATCCTTCAATCGTCAGTCCGCGAGATAATGTATTTCCACCGATAACAATAAAAACAGGTGCTTTTGCCAATTCATTAAGCTGTTCATCATTCGGGTATACGATTCTCAAATATGTTCCTTCTTCAGCCTCTTTATTTGCACGACAATTATCAACACAAAGATGAACACCATTCCCGTACTCAAGGGTTTTATCATCTCCCAGTTCAATATTTCTTACATCATTGAGCAGTTCCCTGATCTCACCTTCTATTTCATCGAATGCCGGATATGCCGTTGCCACTTGATCAGCAAAGCCATACTGTGGATTAGCTGCCAGGAGATCGTCCAGCGTTACGCTATAAATTTCTTCTTCATAAACTTGCCTGCACAGCGATACAATGTTTTCATCATGATTCAACCAATACTGAACTCTCTCATATACAGTAAAATGATGGTTCTGAATAGCTGCTGTATGTATCAGCATACTTAACGGTTTTTTATAACCACGAATCCTCTGTACTGCTGAAGCGCACAGGAACCATGCCATTGATTTTTGAAAACTATTAGGTAATCTAAATGATTCTCCCTTATGTAATTGCTTCAGCTCACTTTCTTCTGTTCCTGGAATATTTCTGATTATCGGAAAGCCTGGAGCATCTTCTTCATCATTTCCAAATATCACCTTTGCACCAAAATACTCATGAGCTTCTGGAAGCGTACAGATAAAGTCTTTAGGATATAAGGATTCTCCGGGAGCTTCATTCAATACATTTGCATATGGTGTAGCTGTATATGCAATGTAATTCATGGATTGAAACTTTACTTCGGGAGTTGAGCCATCGCTTTTCTTACCATTAACAAGGTTTACAATCATCTGATTGATTGCACAACGTTCTTGTTCTTCATCCAGAGTTATATCAGCAGTGTTTATACTTGCTTGATCCGCTTCATCATCAATAACAACTATTCTCAATTTATTGGTTCGAGACGGATCGCTGTATAACCAATCAATAAGTTTTTCCAATCTACGTCTATTCTTTAAGCATACAGTTAAATATCTATTTGAAAAATTCTTACTTCCGCTCAATGAATTCAGTTTAAGTTCATCTTCGGTAAATCTTTTATCATCGGCTGTAAAGTCGAGCACTCTCCACAGAACGCCCTCACTATTACGTAAATCGCCCTTAAGTCTATCTCTGGTCTGCTTTCTTAAGTTATCAATTGTTCCAGACAGAATAATAAAGAAGTTCCAATCATAATCAGCCGCCATGCTGATTAAGCCTTCCATATTAGCAGTTTTTCCGGATTGAACACTACCGGTTACCAACCCTTTAACTTTCCCCGTAATCCTTGTATCAGTACTAAGATGGTTAAGAATCCAAAGACAACTCTTTTGTAAATTAGCAATCGAATCAGGACTCATCTTGTTCCCCAGAAAGTTTTTATAACTTTCCCATGTAGAAGAGTATCCTGACGGGATCACAAACGAATTGCTCAGTCCTCCCTTATCAATTGCAACAACATCTTCACCGTCAACTATTTGTACCGAAACGACTATGCCTCTGTAGTATTCAACAAATGATGCCCACATTTCAGGGGTCATTTCCAGCGGAAATAATTCTTCATCCTTTAACGCCTCTAGATTTGTCGCATCCTCTCCGTATGCTCTAACATCATCCCACGTCTTCCCAGAATCAATTTGTCCGGCTATCCATTCTTTGCAAGGCTGAAAAGTTCCATTTTCAAAGTTTATCATTGGTCTCCTCCAATGCTTTTTGTATAACATCAGCACATTCTTCACAGTGCTTCTTTATGTCTCTCCCCCAGAAACGAAGGACTGTCCAGCCTTCATCTGAAAGAGCTTTGTTTACCTCTTTATCTCTTTCGATATTTCTTTCTATCTTAGGGATCCAAAAATCTTGGTTTGATTTGAAATCTTTTTTGCGATTCTCCCAATCATATCCATGCCAAAATTCACTATCGCAAAAAACCGCTACCTTCCTTGATTTGAAAACAATATCCGGCTTTCCGATTATTCCGGTAACATTCTTCCGATATCTGAGCCCCCTGCGCCACAACTCCTTGCGAAGCAATAATTCAATATCTGAGTCTTTATTTTTAACACGTTTCATATTGAAACTGATTTGCTCTTTTGTTTTTTTACTCACGAGGAATCCTCCTCAGTCAGATATATTTTTAGTTCGTCTCTTGTCCTCAGGTTTCGGAGAGTCTTTGGGAATAAACCAACGATTCCCCATCATTATTGCTCCCTCAACTCTTCCTTCTTTGCACAAAATGTCTACACGTCTTTGAGAAATGCCCCAATCTTTTGCAATCTGAGCGGTGGTTAACAAATCCATCATTATCCTCCATAGAAACGGGTACAATACGCCAATTTCTATTTTATTCCTCTTCGCGAACAATAGCAAGAATTATTTGAATATTCTGTCCGTTAAATTTCCGTAAATTTCCTCTGATAGACCTTGATGCCCCTCAATTCAGGTTGCATTCTTTATAATACGGGCAGGTCAAACAACATTGCCCACATCGCTTCTCCTGGATTCTCCATTTTCTACGAATCCAATATATAAATCTTCTCATCGTCTGCGTCCTCCACGGTTATTCATCTTCATAAGTTCTGCCAATACTGCAAACGGAAAAATCAAAATACAAAGGATAATCATATGCTACCTCCACGCTTTCGCCGCACTTTTCTTCTTACATCATCTTCTTACATCATCAATATACATTCCGACCTGTACGTTAAAAACGCCAGCTCATAAGAAAAGTTCTGTCATTTGTTCATTTGTGCTTTTTGACGCTTTTTGACGCTTTTGACGCAAAAAACAGGCAACCACTACAGCATTATCTGCAGCAATTGCCCAATTCACATAACTACTATTTAGTTCATATTTTCAAGAAAAGCCCCTGCAAACTCTTTCAGTTGCTCTACTACCTCGCTTGGTCCGATTACCTTCACATCCTTGCCCAGACTGAAGATCCACCCAAAGAACTGAGGACTAACATTCACACTTACATTGATCTCGCTATGCTCGGCATCCACTTTCCTGATACTGATATCTTTTCCGAATCTGTCAATGAATACGCCACACAGATAATTTGCAAATTCAATTTTTACATTTGTCTTTGTTCCTTGATACATTCCAAAAGTCGCTTTGGAATACTCGGCCATGTCAAAGTTTTTGAATTCTTCCTTTCCATCTCTTTTCTCGTCTTCGATGGAAATGCGCATCATCTTATCTACACGATAATGCTTAATCTTATGATCCAAATTATCGAATGCCACCATGTAATAATTCTCGTCATCCCAGGTAAGAGCCCCGGGGCTGACAACGAACCAGTCTCCGTTATGTCTTGGAACAAGCTTTTTGCTAATATCCCATTTATAATATTTGAACCGAATTTTCTTGTTCTGATTGATTGCGGTATGAATATCATCTACATTGTAATATACAGTTTCATTCATGGCCTTCACACGGGCATTGATATATACCTGGCGTTGAAGCTGCTTAGCCTGATGCTCACTCACATTACTTTTAATCTTGTTAATCAATTCTCTTGATTTGGTCTGCGTAATAAACTTGGATGACTGAATCGCATCAATAAGAAGCTTAACCTCTGCCAGTTCAAATTCTCTGGAACCAACATGATAATAAGTCTCCCTGCCAATCTGTTCCTTGATAATCTCAATGCAAACTTATCTGTCATATCCTGAAAATCTGCATAGATACTTTTTCTTTCTGCAGTCACATCAAATTTTTCTAATTCTTCCATAATCTGCGGCATGGTAAGTGCATGCTCATCATCTGTCTTAGCCAGCATGATTTTCATCAAGTATGTGAATTTGAATTTCTGATTTGTACCCCTGGACATCACTCATCCTCCAACAATCTTATTATTTCATTATACTAATTCGATTATAATATAGGTGTTCATTTTAAAGGACAAGTTTTTGATTTTTCTTTTCTTTTTTCAAGCGGCTCATTAAGGCCGCAATGTTTTTGCCACACAAGTTCGCAAGCAGTGCAATCTTATATAAGATTGCTTCAATCGCTTGTTAGGGTGTGCGCCCTAATCCCCCTTGCATCGGGGCTACGCATTGCCTTGCAACGCTGAGACGCAAAAAGCGGGGGACCCCACCGGAATCAATTCCGATGAAATACCCCAAGAGAATTATAGCGACTGTCCGCTTTTGCTTTGTTGTTTTTCTTTTTGTTTTTGTTCTTCTTCCTGCTGATTCAGGAACCGCTCCAGATTGTGTTTTGCCATCTGAAGTTCTTTGTTCTCCTCTTTAATCCTTCGGTATTCAGTATAGGCATCCTTCTTCTGTTTCAGAAGCGTCGAATACTCCTGATTAAGAGCTTTGAGTTTTGGAACTCCACCTTCCAACAGACCAAATGCTTCTTTCACAGCTTTATGAAGTAAAATTTCTTCACGATGTGCTTCAAAGAATTGTTTGCTGTATCCGGCTTTTCTGTATGCTACATATACATCCTTGGTCTTAGAATAATTAATGATATGGGTTTTCAAAACAGCTATTTCTGCCATTCGCTTCTCTGCATCCTTTATCTTTTGAGACAATTCTGCAAATCGAGTAGCGGAATCAGACGCCCGCTTTGTTAGCTCATCCATATCACGAATATCATGATCTCGCAGATAGATAAGGGTCTGTGAAATCTGTTTAATGTTATGAACCTTCGCCCATCTTTCATAGCCGGGACCTTTCCCTTTGGAGATGATATCATCATCTCTGCTTCTTCCGGTAAACTGTCCGTATCTGCTTTTCGAAAATGCAAATTCTTCATCAACGGTCTCCGGATCACATTCATAGAAACCGATGTATTCTCCATTTTCTGTTTTCTTACCATTCTCCTCATAATCAGTCCTGTCCTTCAGGCATTGTTGTACCGATCGGTTTTTCTGAACATGCATTGCTATCAGTCTTGTGGCAGCCATCAATTCACCTCGTTTCCTACTTTATGCCAGATAACCTTTCAAAAATATCTCTCATTACCTGCCATAACGCATCCTGGTTCCCTTCCTTATATTCCGCAAAACGGATGGAAAGCATCTCTCCGGCAGTAATTCGTTCACTGATTTTCTGGATATCCTCCTCTGACTTCTTCTCAGAATTCTTTGTAGGAGCAATTCCCTTCCATCCCAGACTGATGATCTGCTTTCCTTTTCTGTGGTTTTTCCTTCAATTCCTGAAGTTTATTTTTAATAGATTTGCTTTTAGTGGTTGTCGCATTTTTTGCGACAGTTCGTTTGCTCATGCCCCTGGCATACTCTGAATATCTTGACTTTCTACCCATTGCTTTTCCTCCAATTCAAAAGGGCGACCACCTGGCCGCCCTCATATCACTCTATATATTTCAATTTGTTTCACTAATCATTATTTATTCCTATGTGAACAGATCATCACCCACAATAACATTTTGTACAATTCCGGAATATTTGCTCCGCTTATATCCATTTCCGCAGATTAGCGTTACATGAATAGCATCCTTCGTTTCGGTCATCGTTTGGAACCTAGAAAGTCTATTTTCTATTTTACGATGCTCATCCTCATCAATAGAATATTCTTCATTTGTGAATTTCATTTCACAAAGATTAGAAACCCCATCTTTTCTTTTTATTACCAAGTCAATCTGAGCTCCGCCTCCCGGTTCTGTACTCCTCCATGCAAACTCATGCGTTTCAATGCCTCGTATTCCTAGTGCAAACTTAATCTGCTCTATGTGATTAATGCACACTATTTCAAAAGCATTTCCACGCCATGCGTTATAGCCCGGTGTGTTAATATACTCATTCCATGAATCAAATTTTTTATTTTTGATAAATCCTATATAAAAAAGTACAAACGGATCTATCAGCTGATAAAAGAGCTCACCTTCGCCTTTTGTACAGTTTATATACTTTCGTATAAAACCACACTCCTCAAGTTCCAAAAGATCCTTTGTAAGAACCGATCCGCCACCTATCTCTTTTACCTTAGAAAGTTCAGCCCTTGTAAGTCCTACCCTATGTGCAGCCAAAGTATCCAATATAGCTAAATGCTTCTCCGGTTTATCATATAATGAATAAAAAAGATTATGATATTCATTAGCTAACTGCCCATGCTCTTTGAAACATAATTCATTAATGTTCTGTGCAAGACTAAGGCGTGAATCATACAGACACATATAATGCGGAATTCCACCTAAAATCATATAACTCTCTATCATCTGTTTTCTTGTCATAACTATATCATTTAGAGCAAACAACTGCTCACACTCCGCAAGAGAAAAGGGAGCCAAATGAATACGTCTTGTAACCCTGTTGTGAAACCCTTTTTTATCTGTTAGCAGGTTCGTTATAATCCATGAAGTAGCAGACCCGCAGACAATTAGTACAAGATCCTCTTGTGCTGAAGCCCAGCTGTTCCAAAAGTAATCCAAAGCACTCTTAAAATCAGATTTTGCCGTGTCCATCCAAGGAAGTTCATCCAAAAATACTACTCTTTTATCATTTATAGGCTCACGGTATACATTATCACTTTCAAGAAGTTCCTTTAACCTTGAAAAAGCTTCAAACCAGTCCTTCGGAATACTCTTTTCTTCATGCCCATATTCATTCAGGCTGGCAGTGAAGCCTCGCAACTGCCCTTTTGTTTTTTCAGAAGTCAAACCAGTAGCGTAAAAAGAAAAACTTCTGTTAAAGAATTCTCTAATCAAATAAGTTTTTCCAACTCTCCTTCTTCCATAGACAACCACAAATTCCGGACGTTTAGAAAGCAGACACTGCATAAGTCCATCTTTTTCATTATTTCTGCCAATAATTTTCATCTGGTCACCTCAAACACATAATTATTGCACATAAATCGCCGGATAAATTGCATCAAATCACATTTTGGCGATTTATATTTCTCAAGCACATTATATATCGCCAGTCAGTGATTATCAAGTTCTTTTTTTATTTCCATAACGAAAAACAAGATTGAATGCATTTAAATCCAAAGGGCGACCACTTGGCCGCCCTGCTACTATTCCCCTTAAAGGGAATACTTATTCATTAGGATAATCGTGTTCTTTCCATTAAGCTTTGTTATATGACCATACCAGGCATATAATTCATTAATTTGAGCATCTACCGGCATTTTCTGTAATTCATTTTTCTTGATATTTAAGGCATTGGCTAATGCCTTGGAACAAAATATATGCATAGCCAATCTACTCCTTACATTTCCATAGTGCCATTGGATGATTCTTCACTCTTTCAACTATCTACGCGTCTTCAAAAAGCAACTCCGGCATGTATTTTTTCTCTTCGAATCTATCAAGATATTCCTTCTCTTTAGTAGTCAACACCATGAGATCCGATATGTAATTCTTCGCAATCTTCTTTCTCTCATCCAACCGGAAATTATCTTTCTTATTAAGCGTATCTGCTGAAATCGTCATATAAAATAAAAAGCATTTTCTAAACAACTCACGCTGTTCTTCAAAGAGCACCTCACAAAACCACTTTCTGTGGCCATTCGTCCAAGTTCTGCTCTATTATATTGTGGCATCTTCTATCACCCCATTTTTCATATTGTAAATATTCTCTGGTATCACAAGCTTCCATTCATCAACATATCGTCCACCCGACATGTCCTTCGTCAGGTAACGCTTACTCTTTCCAATCTAACTCCTACATGTATCAAAGAATTCATCTGAAAGCCCCATCTTCTCCTTATGTCAAAACAATACTCTTCCTGCTCGATTTCCATGTGCTTATGTACACCCAGATCAATCTTACTTATCCGATGTCCCTTCGGCACCGGCTTTTCTATCGCAGCCAGAAATGTATCCTCTGTCAAACAATACGGTCAAGTATGCCTTTACGGATATCATCCTTAATATGGTAAACTATCCTTGTCATATCTCCATAAACAGCCTTTCTTTTATAATAAAAATCCCCATCAGCAATCACTGACAGGGAACTTTTACAAACTATACTATTTATATCCCACCTGCACAGCAAGTAGCAAACATTTATCCTTTTAATACAACTTTGCGCCAGCCGGAATATGCTCATCTACCATAACAAAATGAATTTCTTCCGGCTCATAACGAGCAGTATACCACAAACCGCATATATGCAACATTTTTCATTTGTAAAAATAACTCCTCAATCTAATTTACATAACCGCAAAAAATATTCCCACAATTTTTCACTTTCACTCTCATTCATTTGATATGCTTTTTTTCCATCGTTTAACAAAATCTGATTTCCATAAATCGTATAATACTCTAACTTCTCTCCAATATAATACACCCTTATATAAATTGTAATATTCGAATTTTCTCCTCCGCCATTAACTATTCTTTTCGCCTTAATTTCACTCATTTCATTACAAAAATCTTGCATCAAATCTTTTTCCGTAATTTCCGACTTGTATAATGAAATATTATTATTTTCTATAATTTCTAACGATATTTCTATTTTTTCTACAGAATCCACAGCATTTATTTTTATTGGTTTGAAATTAACGTTTTGCCAAATCAGTAATAATAAAAACGCCATTACAAAAATAACAAATATTATATATACGATATTACGCAGTATTTTGATTATCACAAACAATCCCCTTTTCATTTACTTTGTTCTGCTCTCTCTGCAGATCCATGTGTATAAAAATCTATACTTTGTATTCTATCATACTCAATCCATGCATTCCATTGCTATCTGTTTACGTTTTTTTCAATTTTCCTGTGGATTCAAATGACAACATTGCCTACGCATATATTACAACATTCGTAAACGCTTAAGAAAAATTATCAATTAAGACTGTCGCAGATTGAAAAAATAAAATAATAAATATATCAAAGAAATATATATAAAAAATAGGACTTCCTAATTTTTATATCAGGAAGTCCTATTTCTTTAACATCTTCTCTTTATTCTAATATAACTTTGCTCCTGCCGGAATATGCTCATCCACCATAACAAGATGAAGCTCTTCCTCATCTGAATCCTTCAGATTATTAACGGCCGAAAGCAGCATACCACAGGATTCAATACCCATCATGGCTCTCGGAGGAAGATTTGTGATAGCAATCAAAGTCTTTCCAACCAGCTCTTCCGGTTCATAATAAGCATGAATACCGGAAAGGATTGTTCTATCTACACCGGTTCCGTCATCCAACGTAAACTGTAAAAGCTTTTTGGACTTCGGTACTGCAACACATTCCTTAACCTTTACTGCTCTAAAATCAGACTTTGAAAATGTATCAAAATCAACTGTCTCTTCAAACAAAGGCTCAATCTTAACATTTGAAAAATCAATTTTTTCTGCAGGCTTATTATCCTGTACGGAAGCCGTTGCCTGTGCAGCATTGTTGGCTTCATTCTTGGCAGCGCCCTGTGACTTCATCGTCGGGAACAACAACACATCCCTGATCGCCTGGCTATCCGTCAACAGCATAACCAGTCTGTCAATACCATAACCGATACCACCTGTCGGAGGCATACCGATCTCCAGTGCATTCAGGAAATCCTCGTCTGTATGCTCTGCCTCGTCATCGCCTGCTGCCGCATTGGCATCCTGCTGTGCGAAACGCGCTCTCTGATCGATCGGATCATTCAGCTCGGAATATGCATTGCACATTTCCCATGTGTTGATAAACAATTCAAAACGCTCTACCTTTTCCGGATCGGAAGGTTTCTTTTTGGTAAGCGGTGAAATAGCAAGCGGATGATCCATGATAAATGTAGGCTGGATCAGGTTTTCCTCACAGAATTCCTCAAAGAACAGATTGATGATGTCGCCCTTTGTATGACGCTCTTCATACTCAATTCCTTTTTCTTTTGCCAGTGCTTTTGCTTCTTCATCGGAAGAAATTGTATCAAAATCGATACCTGTATATTTTTTGATGGCATCATTCATGGTCAGACGTTCAAACGGCTTTCCAAGGTCAATCTCAATTCCATTGTAAGAAATCCTGGTAGAACCGCAGACTTTTTCAGCCAGATAACGGAACATGCTCTCGGTCAGTTCCATCATGCCTTCATAATCGGTATATGCCTGATATAATTCCATCAGGGTAAATTCGGGATTGTGCCTGGTATCCACACCTTCATTACGGAATACACGGCCGATCTCGTACACTCTTTCCAGTCCGCCGACGATCAGTCTCTTTAAGTAAAGCTCCAGTGAAATACGAAGCTTAACGTCTTCATCCAGTGCATTGTAATGTGTTTCAAAAGGTCTGGCAGCCGCACCACCGGCATTGGCTACAAGCATCGGCGTCTCAACTTCCATGAAATCTCTGTCTGCAAGGAAATTACGGATCTCTTTGATGATCTTGGAACGTTTGATAAAGACTTCCTTGCTTTCCTGATTCATGATCAGATCCACATATCTCTGACGATAACGCATATCGGTATCAGTCAGGCCATGGAACTTCTCCGGTAAAATCTGTAAGCTCTTGGACAACAGAGTGATTTCTTCTGCATGAATGGAAATCTCTCCTGTCTTGGTACGGAATACATATCCCTTGATACCAAAAATATCGCCGATATCAGATTTTTTGAAATCAGCATATGAATCTTCACCGATGGCATCCTTTGCCACGTAAACCTGAATACGTCCGTCTCTGTCCTGGATATTGCAAAATGATGCTTTACCCATGACACGTTTAAACAGCATACGTCCGGCAATGGAAACATGAACCGGCTGGGCATCCATGATGGCTCTGCGTTCTTTGTAGTCATTGTTGATAACGTCTCTTGCTTCCTCTTCAGACAAGCCTGTGGTATCGGGTGCCTTGCGGTCTCCCAAAATCCTGGATTCAAGCTCTTCATAAAGAGCCTTGGCTTCGGTTGTATGATGTGTCTGATCGTACTTTGTGATGACAAAAGGATCTTTTCCTGCTTCCTGCAGGGCTGCTAATTTTTCACGGCGCACTTTTAAGAGCTGGTTAACATCCTGCTCTTTAGCCTGTCCGCCCTTTGCGTTGTTTTGTTCTGCCATTTTTCCTACTCCTAAAAACTATGCTCTCTGGATTTCCAATACTTTATACTGTAATTCACCCATGGGAGCTTCTACGGTTACAACATCGCCAACTTTGGCACCCAGTAAAGATCTGCCAAGAGGTGATTCATTGGAAATCTTTCCTTTCAGGCTGTTAGCCTCTGTAGAACCTACGATTTTGTATGTCAATTCTGAATTATCTTCCAGGTCGAGGATCTTGATCTGGCAGCCTACGCTGATCTTGTCCAAGTCAACCTCTTCCTCTACGACAACTTCTGCATTTTTTAATATTTTCTCTAATTCTTCGATACGAGCTTCAATATCACGCTGCTCATCCTTGGCTGCATCATATTCTGCATTTTCCGACAAGTCACCCTGTTCTCTGGCTTCCTTGATCTTCTGAGCAACTTCCTGACGTTTTACAACCTTCAATTCGTGTAATTCGTCTTCGTATTTTCTCAATCCTTCATAAGTTAAAATATTCTTTTTTGCTTCCATGGAATGACCCTTCTTTCTTGTAAATAGGCATATTGCCCTAATAAGCTAAATTATTATACTTTATATTGAAAAGCTCTGTCAAGGTAATCGCCGCAATCTGATATCCGGATATGCCGATTTTGCAAAAAAAGAAGCTTCTTCTTTCTCCTTAAGCCGGAAAGCATCAGATAATGGCAGTTTTTCCGGAAAACGATTTTATCCGGCCAGACATCCTCAGAGCAGTCGATCACATAATCGCAAAATGCCAGTTCTTTATAATTTCCGGTCCTCGTGATCACAAGTCCCTGCTCCTCCCACGCATCCCGGTACAGCTCCACAAAGCTCTCCGGTCTGTCACTGACGATCATCAGGGCATTGATCCGGTCAAGCTTTTTCCTGAGAAGTCCGATCCAGATTTTATAATTGATAAGATTTCCGTCGATCAGACCAATGACCGTATTTTTTTCATACCGGATATGATCTAAAAAGTGGGAAACGCAAAGGGCATAAACCGTTTCCGGTTTTTTGTTTTTATCGCATGAAAAATACAGCTGCGGTCTGCTCCCAAGCTTCTTAGTGAGCCGTTCCACAAACTGTTTCCGTTTAAAATCCATTATTTTTGCAGCAATCCAACTTGTCCTGCCCTGTCTTTTTCCATTTTGCCCGGCTGCTCTTTTATTTTGGCCGCCCGGCCTTCTGTTGCGCCCATCTTTTTCTCTTTTATGCTGCCATTGCAATGCGGCATCTGTTCGCGTATCCACTGCACAATCCAACACATAAATGCAAACAAGCTCCTCTTCCCCCTTATCATAACATTCGCGCCTGTCCTCTTTATACGAAAAAAGACACGCTCTCTTTATTTGTGAAAAAAAAGAATCCCCTGGCACAGATTCAGCAACAAAACATAGATACCATTCCATGCTTTCATCTTATGCGGGAATTCCTTTTTTATTCATAAATATTCTGTTTATTCATAATGCTGCAGCAGTTTTACCACGCTGTCCACAAGCTCATCCATGCTCTCCATCTGATTGATCGCATTGCGGAATTTGGAAGAACCCGGAAGCCCGGTCGTATACCATGCGATGTGCTTTCGCATCTCACGGACCGCGATATATTCTCCTTTATATTCCTCCATCAGACGTGCGTGCTGCAAGATCGTATCACAGATTTCTCTGGCGCTCACCGGTTCCGGTTCCACTCCGTTTTCCAGATATTCTTCAATGCGGTGAAAAATCCACGGATTGCCCTGGGCTGCCCTTCCGACCATAATGCCGTCGCAGCCGGTCTCATCCATCATGGCTTTGGCGCTTTTCCCATCCACAATGTCACCATTGCCGATGACCGGAATGGAAACAGCTTCTTTGACCTGCCTGATAATATCCCAGTCGGCTTTTCCGCTGTAATACTGCTCTCTCGTCCTGCCATGCACCGCAACCGCCGCAACGCCGCTGGCCTCGGCGATTTTTGCCATTTCAACGGCATTGATATGAGCATCGTCAAAGCCCTTCCGGATTTTGACGGTAACCGGCTTTTTCGTGCCCTTTACAACCGCTTTCATGACAGCCTCCGCCTTTTTGGGGTCCTTCATAAGCGCAGATCCTTCGCCATTGTTTACGACCTTGGGAACCGGACAGCCCATGTTGATATCCAGAATGGAAAAGGGCCGCTCCTCGATCTGCCCGGCAATCTCTCCCATCAGCTCCGGCTCACTTCCAAACAGCTGCAAAGACACCGGTATCTCCTGCGGATGAATACGCAAAAGCTCCTCTGTATTTTTATTTTTATAATGTATCGCCTTGGCGCTGACCATCTCCATGCAGATCAGTCCGACACCCTTTTGTCTGCACAGCAAACGAAATGGCAGGTCTGTTACGCCTGCCATGGGTGCCAGTATCACCGGGCTGTCAATGGTCACATTGCCGATGGTTAATTTTTTCATATCACATTCCTTTTACAATATTCAGGCCAGACGGATCATTCCTCCCCGGCTGTCTCGATATCCTGTTTCAAAATAAACACCTTATAAAACATACTGAGTGATTCAAACATTTCCTGACGCGTCCTTTTGATCTCTGCCACCATCAGTCCGGCTGAGATATCATCATACAAAAGATCATCCTCCTCAGCCTCCGTCTCTATCGATATATCGCCATCCTCTTCAAAAACGATTTTGAAGATTCCGCCAACCTCCTGTGCAAACAGGACGCTGATCACATGCAGCTCTTCCTTCATGGACTGCGGTATTTTATCAAAATTTTTATTGAAAAAATATTTCATTTTATATTTATTGGCGGCACACAAAACCATTCTGCCGTCTTTTAATCTGCCATCTTCTTTTTGTTCTGACATACAAATCTCTCTTTCTTTTTTACAGCCTTTTGCACACCGGCTCATTTATGCAGATGCGTCTATACATATCCGTAAACGCCGCGCACGCTGACCTCTCCGGCATAGACCTTTTCGATCGTCTTGTCCTCTTTTTCAACGATAAGCTGTCCCAGATTGTCAATTCCCCTGGCGATCCCCTGAAATTCATGCTGCGGGTCCAGTACACGGACCTCTGTATTGCAGTTTACCAGAATCTGATTGTAATCATCCAAAAGCAGGGACAGATCACCGGTCTTTAAAAACTTTTCATAATAGTTTTCAAAATATTCCATGGTCTTTGCTATGATCGGAGCGCGCAGGACGGTTTCCTGTTTTTCCATACAAAGTGAAGTTGCCGTCGTGCGGATATCCTCCGGAAATTCCCTGATATTGACGTTGATGCCCGTTCCGATCACGACATACTGGATATATCCGGTCTCGGCGCTCATCTCGGTGAGAATACCGCAGATCTTTCTGCCATGGATCACAACATCATTGGGCCATTTGATCTCAACCTGCAGATCACAGACCTCCTGTACTGCCTTTGCAACCGCCAGGGCCTGGATCAAAGTTACCATAGGCGCAAGATCCGGCTGGTAATCGGGTCTCAATCCCAGTGACATATAAATATTGGTATCAGGCGGTGACTGCCAGCTGCGGCCTCTTCTGCCGCGTCCCTGGGTCTGCTGCCCTCCTACGACCAGCACGCCTTCCTTTGCCCCGTCCTCCAAAAGCTTTTTTACATCGAGGTTGGTGGATGCGGTGATGTCTTTGTAATAAACCTCTTTTCCGATCCATTTGGTGTGCATCCGGCTCTCGATCTCATTTTGCGTCAGCACATCCTTCTGGCCTGCCAGATGATATCCCTTGTTGGGAACGGCCTCTATATCATATCCGCTTTCTTTTAATTGCTTGATGGCCTTCCAGACAGCTGTACGTGACACACCAAAACGGTCACACAGCTCCTGACCGGAAATATAGCCATCCTGTTCTCTGAGAAGTGTCAGTATTTCAGATTTCATTCTCCCAGTTTTACCCCCAGTGTTGCAGCCATAACAGCTTTGATGGTATGCATACGGTTTTCTGCCTCATCAAATACAACTGACTGTGAGGATTCAAATACTTCGTCCGTTACTTCCATTTCTGTCACGCCAAAACGCTCGGCGATCTGTGCGCCGATCTCGGTCTTTACATCATGGAAAGCAGGCAGGCAGTGCATAAATACAGCTGTATCCCCGGCATTTTTCATAATATCGGCTGTCACGCGGTAAGGTGACAGATCTTTGATACGTTTTTCCCATACCTCGTCCGGTTCGCCCATGGATACCCATACATCTGTATAAACAACATCTGCATTTTTGGTTCCTTCCATGGCATCCTCGGTCAGGGTAATGGTCGCTCCGGTCTCCCTGGCGATCGCTTCACAGGTTGCAACAAGCTCTGCATTGGGGAAATATTCCCTGGGAGCACATGCCACAAAATGCATACCCATCTTGGCACAGGTAACCATCCAGGAATTGCCCATGTTGTAACGGGCGTCACCCATATAAGCCACGGTCTTTCCCTTCAGCTCGCCCAAATGTTCTCTGATCGTCAAAAGATCTGCCAGCATCTGTGTCGGATGAAATTCATTGGTCAGTCCGTTCCATACCGGCACACCGGCATATTTTGCAAGCTCTTCTACAATGTCCTGTCCAAATCCACGGTATTCGATTCCTTCATACATACGGCCAAGCACTCTTGCAGTATCAGCGATACTCTCTTTTTTGCCGATCTGTGAACCCTTGGGATCCAGATAAGTGGTTCCCATTCCGAGATCATGTGCGGCCACTTCAAAAGAGCAGCGGGTACGGGTACTTGTCTTTTCAAAAATCAAGGCAACATTTTTCCCTCTCAGACAGTCCATCGGAATGCCTTTTTTCTTTTTATCTTTCAACTCAGCGGCAAGATCCAGAAGATAGGTGATCTCCTCCGGTGTATAGTCCAACAGCTTTAAAAAATTGCGTCCTTTCAAATCTACCATAACCAATTATGCCTCCTGTATGTCATATTCCTACTATTTTCTCGTTCTGATAACTTTTTTCTGCGTCCATTGAAGCTTTTCTATGCTTATCTTAATGGATTTATCCGTAAAATGCAAGAAAAGGGGCTCATATAAGCCCCTTTGCCAATCTGTATACTTCATTTCCCGATGCTTTTTATTTGTCTGCGGTAAGTACTTCCTTGATGCTGGTAGCAAGACCTGCAACGCCCTGAATATCGGACGGGATAATGATCTTGGTTGCCTTGCCGTCTGCTGCCTTGCCAAATGCTTCCAGGCTCTTGAGCTGTAAAACAGCCTCATCAGCACCTGCTTCCTTGAGCATCCGGATACCGTCTGCAGTAGCCTGCTGTACTTTCATGATGGCTTCTGCCTGACCTTCTGCTTCGCGGATCATCTTTTCTTTCTGTGCCTCTGCACGAAGGATGGCTGCTTCTTTTTCAGCCTGTGCTTCCAGAATAGCAGATTCCTTCTGACCTTCTGCTACGAGGACAGTGGATTTCTTTTCACCTTCCGCACGAAGAATGGCTTCACGACGTTCACGCTCTGCCTTCATCTGTTTTTCCATGGCATCCTGAATGCCTGCCGGAGGAATGATATTTTTTAACTCAACACGGTTGATCTTGATACCCCAGGGATCGGTTGCAACATCCAGTGTGGTACTCATCTTGGAGTTGATAACCTCTCTGGAATTTAAGGTCTGGTCAAGCTCCATATCACCGATGATATTACGAAGTGTGGTAGCCGTCAGGTTTTCAATCGCCATGATCGGATTTTCCACACCGTATGCATAAAGCTTGGGATCTGTGATCTGGAAAAATACGATCGTATCGATCCGCATTGTTACGTTATCCTTGGTGATAACCGGCTGCGGCGCAAAGTCAACAACCTGCTCTTTTAATAAAACCTTTTTGGCGATCTTGTCAAAGAAAGGCATCTTGAAATGCATACCAACACTCCATGTGCCCTGATAAGCTCCCAGACGCTCCACAACATATGCATGAGCCTGCGGAACAACCTTGATACACGATACAAAAAGCCAAATAACAATTACCAGTAAAATAATAATTCCTGTAATAAGTCCACCCATTAGTTTTCCTCTTTTCTTTCTTCTACGATTAATTTTACTCCACTAACTGCCCGAATGATCACGACCGTTCCGATCGGCAGTTTCTGACCATCCTGCACCGTCCGGGCGCTCCATTCCTTTCCACCTGTCGTAACACGGCCAACTCCCTGCAGATTATCTATTTCACTGACAACAATAGCCTGGGACCCGATCATACCTTCTACATTTGTGCGGATGCGTTCCTTGTTGAAATACTTGACGGCAACCGGTCTTGTAAAAAACAGCAGGACCAGAGATACCACAAGTCCGACAACCAGCTGGAGCGCAAAAGGTACATGAAACAATGCCAACACAAATGCCACCAAAGCTCCACCGGCAAACCATATCGAAGTAAGACCCATGGTAATGATCTCAACGCCTATCATAACAACCAGTACGATCAGCCAGAAAAAAATGGCCGACATGCCAAACACTGTAATCATCGTAATTCTCCTTTCTTCACAATGATAACTTCATTCTACAACATTCTGCCATAAGTTTCAATGAAAAGCCGTCAAAGTCAATAATAAAAAACAGCCCGCCCGGACATCATGTATGTTTTCATCCATGCTCCGGTCAGGCCGTCAGTCATTCATTCAATTTTAATAAAATACGTGAGAACCGATCACAATACCGGCAGCTTTGCCAACTCTTCCAAAATGAGTAGCTCCGCCAACATTGGTTTCTCCGTTGATCGCTGCCTGAGCCGCCTTCACACAGGATGCCTTGGCACCTCTGGCTGCAATGGAAGCTACGATTCCGTTGGTTGCCGGAGGGAACTGTCCCGGCTGTGTGATAACACCGGAAACGGTATTGGGATATCCGCCGCTTCTGACACGGTTCATAACAACCGCACCGACTGCAAGCTGTCCCTCATAGGACTGTGTTCCCGCCTCAGCCTGAATAAGAGCTGCAAGCAACGCTGTCTCTGATATACTTGAGGGTACGGCCCCGCGGTTTTTACTGAGCTTCTTCAACTCCTCTGCACGCTCTTCATCCTCGATCTCCTGAGAGGTCTTTCCCTTTTCGGTTGTAAATTCAACAGATGCATATTCTGCGGAAATATAACCGACGGTATCATCATCCACCTTGACACCGATCCAGCCATCAAGCTCTTCGGCTACAACAAAGCTGTCACCCTTTTTGGAAAGCTTATAAACACCGGCATTTTCATCTGCTTCCTTGCGCACACGCAAAGCATCGGCTGAAATAGTTGCCTTTAAAGTACCGGTCTCTGCAATTTTATCCTCTGCCTCCTGTCCGAAATACAGGTAGTCATTGCTAACCCATCCGATCAGGTTGCCGCTTGAGATCTTAGTCCATCCGTCTGCCTGTTCAAGCATTGTACCGCTGCAGTTTTTGAACAGCTTTCCGGCCTTGGCCGCATCTTCATTGGGCTCTTCCCTGACATTGACGCTGTCTGCGACTTTGGCAAATACAGCATTGCTGCTTACTGTCTCCTCGACTTCTTCCTCTTCCTCGACAACCTCAACCTCGATTTCCACAGGCTCACTGAGTGCTACCACCGACTCTTTGTCAAACGCTCCGGCAGCAAGCCGTACACTGACTTCACTCCAAAATTTTGCGTCATCCGTTTCATTAGCCGATTCATTCTGCAGAATCGGAAGCTCTGTTGCACTGACATTTTGAAACGGTATCAACACCAATATGATTGCAAGGAAAAGAGTATAACATAAACTCCTGCTACTTTTTGTTCCCATGTAATCCTCCACCACATAAAGTTTATTACAAATGTTTCATTTTTATGTATAAATGTTACAAAAGTGTTAAAACGAATTTTGGTTATCGTAGCAGATTTCTTCATATTTGTCAAATTTTACATATTTCGGGACTTTTCCACGCATGCTTTCTGGGCCTCGATCACGCTGCTTCTGAAGCCTTTTTGCTCTAAAATCCGGACTGCTTCTATGGTCGTTCCGCCGGGTGAGCATACCATATCCTTAAGCTGTGCCGGATGCATTCCGGTCTCAAGCACCATCTTGGCACTTCCGAGCACAGACTGGGCTGCAAATTCGTAGGCAAGCTTTCTTGGCATACCGTCTGCTACGGCTGCATCTGCCATTGCCTCTATAAACATAAAAACATACGCTGGTGAGCTGCCGCTAACTCCTACTACGGTGTCCATCAGATTTTCTGCCACTTCATCGGCTCTTCCAAAGCTGTTTAAAAGCTTCATGACCGCTTCTTTTTCATCTGCCGTGACTGCCTTTGCAAAGCACACACCCGTACAGCCTTCCAAAACCAGAGCCGGTGTATTGGGCATGCATCTTACCAGCTTCATCTCCTGTACCTCTCTCTGGAAAAGACCGCAAAGCCACTCGATGCTCTTTCCGGGTGCGATACTGATCACAACTGTTTCCTTGCGCACATGATCCCTGATCTGTTCTATCACGGAAGGATACATCTGCGGTTTTACCGCAAGTACCAGATAATCCGCGTATTCCGCCACTTCCCGGTTGTCCATGGTGCCGGTAATCTGATACGCATCCACGGCCTTTTGTACTGTTTCTTTTGTCCTTGCGGATCCCATAATATCCTTTGCATCCACAAGCTTGTTTTTGACTATTCCGCCGATCATGGCAGTCGCCATATTTCCCAGTCCGATAAATCCAATTTTCATATCAGTTCCTCCTCTGTCTTGCTGCTTCGTAAGTTAATAAGGTTGCTGCAATCGCAGCATTGAGTGATTCGACACTTCCAAGCATCGGGATCTTGATGTAAGCATCTGCTAACTCCGCCAGTGCATCCGTAAGCCCATTGCCTTCATTGCCGATCATAAAAGCCACCGGTCCTTTATAATTTATCCGGTCATAATCATCCTTTCCCTTCAGGTGGGCTGCATATACCAGGACACCCTCTTTTTGTAAGGTCTGCACGCTCAAAGCCAGATCCTTCTCATAAAAAAACGGCACGCGGTAGATACTCCCCATGGTGGCACGTATCGTCTTGGGATTGTAGATATCAACTGTTTTGTCACTCATGATCACGCCGCTGATCCCGGCACCTTCACCGGCTCTTAGCATGGTTCCTAAATTGCCCGGATCCTGAATATCTTCCAAAATCAGATACAAGCCATCCTGTTTATGCTTCTGCAGATTATCTTTTAAAGAATAAGTCAGATTTTCGACTACACACAGGATTCCCTGAGGTGTCTGTGTATCACTCATTTTCTTAAAAACATCGGTGCTGACAACCTCAATCGAAACCCCAGAAGAATACGGTTTCACCTTATCCTGAATTTCCTCTATCTTGTGGATCAGATCCGGACTAACCTCTTTATTTTGTATGTCTTTGTACAGAGTTTCTTCTATATATAGTTCACGGATCCGTTTTGTCGGAGTCTCTAAAAACATTTTTACGCCCTCTACCACAAACAGTCCCTGTTTTCTTCGTTCTCTTGTCCGTGATAACAAAGCGATGGTATTTTTTATTTTTTTGTTGGATGATGATGTGATCATAGCCTTCCTCAACTAAAACAATATAGATACAAAAAGCCATCCTGCGGGATGCTCCACCAACACACTGATGGCAAACCGGCAGATATGGCTTTTATTTGGCTCTTTTATTTAACGATATAATGCTGTACTTACTGCATACTGATATTCATCAATACTCTTCTGCATAGCCAGTGCTTCATCAATATCAAAATCAACGAAATCTCCATGTGCATGTGCAACAACACGGTTGGTCTTGCCGGCACACAGGATATCTGCAGCATAAGCGCCCATAATGGATGCATAATAACGGTCTTTACAGCTCGGACTTCCGCCTCGCTGCATGTAACCGATGATGGTTGCCCTTGTCTCAATACCGGTGGCTGCCTCAATTCTTCTTGCCATGGAAGTGGAATGTCCGATTCCTTCGGCATTGACGATAATATGATGGGTCTTTCCAAGCTTTCTGTTGCGGATGATATTGTTGATGATCGCCTGCTCGTTGTAATCGTATTTTTCCGGAAGCAGGATGTCATCGGCACCGCTTGCAACACCACACCACAGTGCGATATAACCGGCATTACGTCCCATAACCTCTACAATACTGCAGCGTTCATGGGATGAAGATGTATCCCTGATCTTGTCAATGGCTTCCATTGCCGTATTGATCGCCGTATCAAATCCGATCGTGTAATCTGTACAGGAAATATCCAGGTCGATGGTTCCGGGAATACCGATCGTATTGATGCCATGCTTGGACAATGCCTGCGCTCCACGATAGGAGCCGTCACCTCCGATGACAACAATGCCGTCAATGCCGTATTTGCGGCATACTTCAGCACCCTTTGCCTGTCCTTCCTCTGTCTTGAATTCCATGCATCTGGCAGTTCCCAAAATCGTACCGCCCTTCTGGATGGTGTCGGATACATCATGACTGTTCAGATCAATGATTTCCTCATTTAACAGTCCCTGATACCCTTTCTTTATACCTTTAACTTTAACTCCGTTACCTATTGCTTTTCTGGTCACCGCACGAATCGCGGCATTCATTCCGGGAGCATCCCCGCCACTTGTTAAGACACCGATTGTTTTGATTTCTTTTGCCATTCTGTCTCCTCCGTTTCGCTTAACACGTTGTCTTATTTTAACCCTTTTTCTGCCCTAATTCAATGCAATAATAAATCCTGTACGTACTTTTTACATATATTTTGCATAAAAACTCCTGCCGGATCTATACAAGACGGATATTTTCTTCTCCAAAGACAGCCTTTAAATTTTCTATCAGCACATCATCAGCCTTTACATTGCAATTGGGAGGAAGCTCCTTTATCATTTTTTCCTTCTCACAATAAATAGTGACCATATCCCTGCCTTCCGATTCTTTCATGATTTCTTCCAGCTTTGCCCGGTCCTTTTCATAGGCATCGATGGAAGCAAACTTTATCCAGAGCTTTTTTTGCGCATCATCAAATGCTACCACACTCTCCAGAATAAGCTTTCCGTCCTTTTCATCTTCGACATTGGTTCTTCCTGTCACAAATACCTTGGCTTCTTCCGCAAGCTTTGACCCATACATTTCATATTGTCTCGGAAATACAATGACCTCCACACTTCCTGCCAGATCCTCAATGGTAAGAAAAGCCATGATCTTATTGTTTTTTGTATATTTGACCGTTTTGCCTGCGATCAGCCCCCCGATTGTAGCCTTGATTCCGTCAGCAATCTGGTTTTGCTCCTGTCCTTCGTCGAGCTCATCATTGTATGCAAACTCTGCCGTTGTGGCAGAGATTCTCTTTTTCCAGAAGTCTTTATACTCGTCCAGCGGATGTCCGCTGACATAAAAACCGGTAACCTCTTTTTCAAAATTGAGTAAAACTTCTTTTTTAAATTCCGGAATATCCGGCATGCGGATATCAAACTCCTGCTTCTGCTCTTCGTCTGCAAAATCAAACAGGGAAAGCTGCCCGGCCAGATTATTTTTCTGGTTTCTCTGAATATTATCCATGATCGGACCATATATATTCATCTTTTGGGCACGGTTTCCGGGCAGTGTATCAAAAGCTCCGGCCTTAATAAAGTTTTCAACCAGACGCTTATTGATATCCTGGTCGATCAGGCGGGAAATAAAATCCTGCAGTGTCTTGTACGGACCGTTTTTTTCACGCTCTCTTACAATTACATCCACTACCTGGTTTCCCACACCTTTGATCGCAGTCAGTGCATAAATGATAGCTCCGTCTTTTACCGAGAAACCGACAAGCCCTTCATTGACGTCGGGCGGCAAAATCTCAATGCCCATATTTTTACAGGTCATGATATATGCCGATATTTTTTTAGCTTCATCGATGACAGATGTCAAAAGTGCAGCCATATACTCTACCGGATAATGATACTTGAGCCATGCCGTCTGATAGGCCACAACCGCATAACATGCTGCATGCGATTTATTAAATGCATACTTTGCAAAATCCATCATTTCGTCAAAGATATGCTCTGCAACTTCAACGCTGATGCCCTTTGCCACACATCCCGGAACGTTTTCCTCCTTATTGCCGTATACAAAGTTTTTGCGCTCCTGCTCCATCACGGAGGATTTTTTCTTGCTCATCGCACGGCGCACCAGATCGCTTCGCCCAAGCGTATATCCGCCCAGGTCCCTGACGATCTGCATAACCTGCTCCTGATATACGATACAGCCATAGGTCGGCTCCAAAATCGGTTTCAGCTCCGGACAGGTATAGGTAACCTCATCCCGATTATTTTTGCCGTGAATATATTTGGGAATAAAATCCATCGGACCGGGACGGTAAAGAGAGATTCCCGCGATAACATCTTCCATGTTTTGCGGCTTCAATTCTTTCATGAAGCTCTTCATCCCATTACTTTCAAGCTGGAATACACCGTCTGTCCTGCCGGTCCAAAGTGATTCATAGACCTCTTTTTCATTGTAATCGATCCGGTCGATATCCACCTCTGTTCCGGTACTCATTCCGATCAGCTTGCAGGCATCCTCGATGATCGTCAGGTTGCGCAGTCCCAGAAAGTCCATTTTCAACAGTCCGAGCTGCTCTACCGTATCCTTTTCAAACTGGGTCACGATCGCACCCTCTGTACCTCTTGATAAAGGCACAAAATCGTCGGCCGGCCGCTGACAGATCACGACACCGGATGCATGTGTGGATGCATTTCTCGGAAGTCCCTCCAGTCTTTTACACATATCGATAAGCTCATGCACCTGCTCGTCGCTTTCATACAATGCCTTAAATTCCGGATTGAGCTCCAACGACTTTTCCAATGTGATATTCAGCTCCCTGGGGATCATCTTGGCGATAGAATCCGCATAAGAATACGGCAGATCCATGACACGCGCCACATCCCTTATGACGCCTTTAGCCGCCATCGTACCAAAGGTAATGATCTGCACAACCTTGTCGGCACCGTATTTTTCACTGACATAATCAATGACCTTCTGGCGACCCTCCGGGCAGAAATCCACATCAATATCGGGCATGGTCACACGCTCCGGATTGAGGAAACGCTCAAAGATCAGATTGTAGCGGATCGGGTCCACCTGCGAAATCTTTAGGCAGTAGGCAACCATACTTCCCGCTGCCGATCCACGCCCCGGTCCTACCATGATCCCATGGTTTCTGGCATAATTGATAAAATCCCACACGATCAGGAAATAATCGACATAGCCCATTGTCCGGATCGTATCCAGCTCAAACTGCAGTCTTCCGGAAAGTGAACCGTCCTCATCGGATTCATAGCGCTCTGCCAGTCCGTCATAGCACAATTTGTTGAGATAAGTCCAGGAATCATAACCCTCGGGAACATCAAATTTAGGCAGCTTCGTTACACCGAATTCAATCTCCACATGGCATCTGTCGGCAATCTTCTGGGTATTGTCGAGTGCCTCTGAGGCATAGGGGAACAGAGCCCGCATTTCTTCCTCGCTCTTGATATAATATTGTCCGCCTTCATAACGCATACGGTCTTCGTCTGCCAGCTTTTTACCGGTCTGAAGACACAAAAGGATATCATGGGGCTTTACATCCTCTGCATAGGTATAATGGACATCATTGGTCGCAACAAGAGGAATATCAAGCTCCTTACTCATGGAAAGCAGGGCCGCATTGACGGTCTGCTGTTCGGCAAGCCCATGATCCTGCAGTTCCAGAAAGAAATTGTTTTTTCCAAAAATTGCTTCATAGCGCAGGGCTGATTTTTTAGCTTCATCGATTAGCCCGCGCATGATATATCGCTGTACCTCACCGGCCAGACAGGCAGATAAGGCAATGATTCCCTCGTGATATTGCTCTAATATTTCCAGATCCACACGTGGTTTGTAATAAAAACCCTCTGTATGTCCCTTGCTGACAATTTTCATCAGATTGGCATAACCGGTATTGTTTTCGGCAAGCAATACCAGATGATAATACCGGTCCTCGCCTGCACCGGCTTCCTTATCAAAGCGGGAACCGGGTGCTACATATACTTCACATCCGAGAATCGGATTGATTCCGGCTTCTCTGGCTGCACGATAAAAATTGATCACTCCGTACATAACACCGTGATCCGTGATCGCACAGCTGTCCATGCCCAGCTCTTTGACTCTTTTGACACATTCCTTTACCTTATTAGAGCCATCAAGCAAAGAATATTCCGTATGCACATGCAGATGAGTAAATGCCACGTGTATTTCCTCCGTAAAACTTCTGATTTCTTTGATACCACATGTTGTGGTTTCTGTACTTTCCGTTGTCCGGACAGGTATCTTATCAGATGCGCAGCTCCTTTGGATTATTGGCTGCCGCAACCGCCTCTTCCCGGGATATCCGGAAACTGCCCATCAATCTCTTAAGATCTGTCTCAAGGGTATGCATTCCCATTGCCATATTGCTCTGGATCGTACTCTGGATCTGATAGGTCTTATTGTCACGGATCTGGGCCGCAACCGCATCATTGTTGAGCAGTACTTCTGTTGCAAGCACCATACCGTCTCCATCGAGTTCCGGTATCAAAAGCTGCGTCACAACTCCCCTCAGAACATTGGCAAGCTGTGTTCGCGCCTGACCCTGCGCATGCGGCGGATATGCATCCAGAATACGCTCAATTGTCTGCGAGGCACTGGTCGTATGTAAAGTAGAGATAACCAGATGTCCTGTTTCGGCTGCGGTAATCGCGGCACTGATCGTCTCATAATCACGCATTTCACCCACCATGATAATATCGGGATCCTCACGCAGGGCAGACCGTACCGCTTTGGCAAAGGAATCGACATCCTTTCCCACCTCTCTTTGATGAATCATGGACTTGTTGTGATAATACACATATTCAATCGGATCTTCAATTGTCATAACATGAAGATTTCTGGTACGATTGATATAGTCGATCATGGAAGCCATTGTCGTCGTCTTACCGGAGCCGGTCGGTCCCGTAATAAGCACAAGTCCTCTTGGCTCATCAATCAGCTTTTGCACCGGCACAGGAATCGTCAGTTCCTCAAATGAGGGTATCTCCTGATTCAGAATACGATAAGATGCCGCAATGTTGTTACGTTGATGATAAACATTTGCGCGAAGACGAAAACCGTTATTTGCAAACAACGCAAAATCAAGGTCCTCTCCGCTCAATACCTTTTCTTTCTGCTCATCCGTCAGCGACTCCAGAATCATCTGTTTTGATTCCTCCGCTGTCGGAGCATCCGGCAGAATTTCCAATTTGCCAAAACGGCGCAGAGCGCATGCCGTACCAACGGTCACGTGTACATCTGAAGCCTGTCTGGCGATTGCATAGTCAATCAGTTCCTGGAATGTCATAACATAATCCCCCTTTTCATATTTAATAGCATGTCAGCCAATTCTCAAAGACCGCAAAATCATTTATCCCCTAATAAATGACCTGATCTCTGATCATCACTACCAACATTATACATAATAATATAAGGGTTGAAGCACAAAAACTTCAACCCTTATATTTATTTTCTTATAAATATTTTTTCAATACATCGATCTTATCCGTCTTCTCCCACGGCAGATCAAGATCATTACGTCCGAAATGTCCGTAAGCTGCCGTCTGTTTATAAATCGGGCGGCGAAGATCAAGCATCCTGATAATACCGGCCGGTCTTAAGTCAAAGTTGTCACGGATCACATTTACCAGTGCCTCATCGGAAATCTTTCCGGTGCCGAATGTATCAACCATAACAGATGTCGGCTGTGCCACGCCGATAGCATAAGATAACTGGATCTCGCATTTTTCCGCCAGTCCGGCAGCCACAATATTTTTGGCAACATATCTTGCAGCATATGCAGCCGAACGGTCAACCTTTGTACAGTCCTTTCCGGAAAAAGCTCCACCGCCGTGACGGGCATATCCGCCGTATGTGTCTACGATAATCTTACGTCCGGTAAGCCCTGCATCTCCGTGCGGTCCACCGATCACAAAACGTCCGGTCGGATTGATAAAGAACTTGGTCTCGTCGTCGATCATTTCCTTTGGAAGGATCGGATCAAATACATATTTTTTGATATCTTTATGGATCTGTTCCTGTGTCACATCATCATCATGCTGTGTAGAAAGAACAACCGCTTCAAGACGGAAGGGTCTGCCGTTCTCATCATATTCAACAGAAACCTGTGACTTTCCGTCGGGTCTTAAATAAGTAAGTGTGCCGTCTTTACGCACCTTGGTAAGCTGCTGTGCCAGCTTGTGTGCCAGACTGATCGGATAAGGCATAAGCTCCGGTGTTTCGTTGGATGCATAACCAAACATCATACCCTGGTCACCTGCACCGATTGCTTCGATCTCATCATCGGACATCTTGTTTTCTTTGGCTTCCAATGCCTTGTCAACTCCCAGAGCGATATCGGCAGACTGCCGATCCAGTGCTGACATAACAGCCATGCTCTTGTAATCAAAGCCCATATCCGAGCTTGTATATCCGATTTCTTTAACTGTATCACGGACAATTGCCGGAACATCAAGTACGGCTTTGGTTGTAATCTCGCCTGTTATCAGAGCAAATCCTGTACAACACGCAGTTTCACATGCAACCCTGCTCATCGGATCCTGTTCCATGCAGGCATCTAAGATTGCATCGGAAATGGCATCACAGACCTTGTCAGGATGGCCTTCCGTTACTGATTCGGATGTAAATAATCGTTTCTCCATCTTTTTCCTCCTATTTGTTAAAAACGCATAAAAAAACCGCTTTACAAAAAGCGGACCACATTAGACATAAAGATCCTCTTATTGTTCGAATATCTCGCTCAGGTTGGCACCTTCCTCTGTCTGTAGGGGTTGCCGTGGCTTCACCGATCCTCTGTATCTCCACCACTCTGAATAAGAGCCTTACCAATATTGAATTTTCATATCTAAACACACTATATTCGAAAACACAGAATGCGTCAAGTCCTATTTTATGATATCAGGGTCAAAAGGTCAAAAAGTCGTTCGTACCTGTACGATAAGACTTTTGAACCTGGGACCTGTCAATTGACATACTCTTCGAAAAAAAGGTATAATATCATAATCCATGATACCAGGGTCAAAAGGTCAAAAAATCGTTCATGCCTGCACGATAAGATTTTTGAACCCGGGACCAGCCAAACATGAGAAAGCAGCGATTTACGCAGTAAATCAGTGAATTTCGAATGTTTGAAAATTGTGCAAATGTGTGAAAGAAGGATACTGTGAAAAAATTACCCAGATCCGGGCTTACCCCCGGTATGATCGTCGGTGAAGATATCTTCAGCTATTCCAACCAGCTCATTGTGCCGAAAGGCTCGGTGCTTACAGACAAGGTCATCACCAGACTCGAATTTTATGCAATTCCATATATAAAAATAGAAGATACCAGCCAAGAAGAAGCCGGCTCCGATACGACAGCCGATATTCCCATTGATGCTTCCACGGAAAGTATGGCTTATTCGGACCAGATCCGGTCCAGCCCCCAATTTATCCGGTACAAGACTGATTTTGATAATACGATTGGGGATTTTAAGGATAATATCAATGACATTGTCCAAAAGGGTGCCAAAATAGACACCAATGAGCTGCTCACACAGGCTACCCATCTGATCAGCAGCACCTCCAATACCTCCGATTTTTTTAATATGCTTCACAATATGCGCCAGTATGACGACCTGACCTTTGCACATTGTATGAATGTTGCTCTGATCAGCAATATTCTCGCAACCTGGCTTCATCTGCCACAGGACAAGGTTGAAACAGCGACACTCTGCGGTCTTTTGCACGACATCGGCAAGCTTGCCATTCCCGATCAGATCATCAAAAAGCCCGGAAAGCTTACCGACGCTGAATACAAGACCATAAAGACGCATACGATTGAAGGCTACAATATCTTAAAGAATCAGGATATCAGTGAGCACGTCAAAAATGCCGCTTTAATGCATCATGAAAAATGTGATGGTTCCGGCTATCCGTTTGGTCTAAAAGGTGACAAGATCGATCCCTTTGCCAAGATCGTAGCCATAGCGGATGTTTATGATGCCATGACAGCGGCAAGGGTATACCGCGGTCCGTTGTGTCCGTTCCAGGTCATCGACATTTTCGAAAAAGAAGGTCTCCAGAAATACGAAGCCTCTTTTATATTGAAATTTTTACAAAATGTTGTAAACACCTATATCAACAACCGCGTACTGTTATCCGACGGAACAGTCGGTGATATCGTATATATCAACCAGTCCGCACTGTCCAGACCCATGATAAAAAGCGGCAGCCGTTTTATTGATCTGTCCGCCCATCCGGAATTGTATATCGAAAAGATCTTGTAAACGCAAAATAAAAAAGACTATATCGATAGTCTTTTTTATTTTGTCCTGTTTTAATCTGTATTTGTTTCATACATCCGTCTGCTCAAAATGCAGATAAAGCCATAGCAGCTATGAAACTCTCAATTTGAACTTCCGGATATCTTTTTCATCAGAAACCTTTTCAATCAATCCGCCCAGGCTTCTCAGCTTGACATCAAAATCCTCATATCCTCGTTCAATGTAAAAGATATCATCCACAATCGTAAATCCGTCAGCTGCCAGCCCTGCGATAACCAATGCCGCTCCGGCCCTTAAATCAGGGGCACTGATATGTGCGCCGGTATATTTGGGAACTCCGGTAATAATGGCCGAATTGCCTTCCACCTTGATGGATGCACCCATTCTCGCCAGCTCGTCAACATATTTGAAACGATTTTCAAAAATACTCTCTGTTACAATACTGTTGCCGTTGGACAGTCCCAGTGTCATAGTGATCTGCGGCTGCATATCCGTCGGAAAGCCGGGATACGGCAATGTCTTAACCTGTGTATATGATAATGGTTTGGAAGAAACCACTCTGACGGCATCATCACTTTCTTCGATCTCACAACCGATTTCCTGCAGTTTGGCACTGATTGACTCCAAATGCTTGGGAATCACGTTTTTAACTGTGATATCACCCTTTGTTGCCGCAGCAGCAACCATGAAGGTACCGGCCTCAATCTGATCCGGAATAACAGAATACTCTGTCTTGTGGAGCTTTTCCACACCCTTGATACGGATCACATCCGTACCTGCGCCCTTGATATGGGCTCCCATACTATTGAGGAAGTTGGCAAGATCAACAACATGCGGCTCCTTGGCTGCATTTTCAATGATAGTCTGTCCTTCTGCAAGTGTAGCTGCCATCATAATATTGATCGTCGCACCGACAGAAACAACATCCAGATAAATATGATTGCCAACAAGCTTATCCGCCTGCGCAACAATCAGTCCGTGCGCAATCTTCACTTCGGCACCCAGTGCCTTGAAGCCCTTGATATGCTGGTCGATTGGCCGGCTTCCGATATTGCATCCACCGGGAAGTGCGACCTCTGCTCTTTTATATTTTCCAAGTAAAGCACCTAACAGATAATAAGATGCTCTGATTTTTTTGATAAAGTCATCTTCAATTACAACATCATGAATCGTGGAACCGTTAACTTTGATGATGTGGCGGTCAACCTTCTGGATCGTGGCACCCACGCTCTCCATCGCCTGCATCAATACATTGGTGTCTCTAACATCGGGTAAATTCTCTATAATAACTGTTTCATCTGTCATAATGGAAGCAGCCAGAATTGCTAATGCTGCATTTTTTGCGCCGCCGATCTCGACTTCGCCTACCAGGGGATTTCCCCCCTTGATTGCATATTGCTCCATAATGCACCTCAGTCTTTTCTTTCTAAATATCACGGTATATTATATACCACCTGCATGGATATTGTAAACGCTGAAATTAAATTTGTTCATTTTAATTGTTTTTATAACGATCAATTCATATAATCCAGCGGATTGACCTGACATCCGTTGATCAGAATCTCAAAATGCACATGCGGTCCGGTGCTGACACCGGTATTACCGCTCAATGCAATCTTCTGTCCCTGTTTTACATGCTGTCCCACAGAAACAAGCACCTTGCTCAGATGACCGTAACGCGTCTGGCGTCCATCCTCGTGATTGATATATACGACATATCCGTATCCACTGCCCCATCCGGCTCTTGCAACGGTTCCGGATGAAGATGCCATAACAGCTGTTCCGATCGGTGTCGCCCAGTCAATTCCCTTGTGGTAAGAGGATGCCCCACGCTTGGGAGCGCTTCTTCTTCCAAAGCCACTGGAAAGTCGTCCCCCGGAGATCGGCTTTATATAGGTGGGCGGTGTCTTGGTACCGATTTCCACTACCTTTGCCACCGGTGCTATTGTTACCTGCTCCTTTAAGATCTGAGTATCCTTTACATTGTTGTTGTGGTATGTGACGATTGCCGCAACATTTCTATGACCGGCCGACGGCTGGGTCAGGACTTTGGATTCGGTCGTGTACCAGTCATCATTGTATACATATTCGACAGGCGCATCGTAATCTTCTTCGTAGTAGATCTCTTCCTCGCGTCCAACCGAAAGAACCGGCTCCGGTATCGTGATGATCAGTTCATCCCCTGCGCGGATCATGGAATTTTCATCTTCCAGATTTTCATTCATTTCTATGATACGGTCAAGCGGGATGTCAACCTTGAGCGCAATTTCCGACAACGTATCTCCCGGCTGTACCTCATAGACCGCATTTTTCTCCTGATCCTGTGTCAGAATCGCTGTCGCAGTCTCAACATCGGAGATCTCACTGTCAGGCAGATAAGTCTCTATCACTTCAATTTCATTGTCATAATACAGATCCACCATTCCGTAATCAAAGTCTTCAAACGAAGTCTTGATACTCTCTTCCGATGCCATATCCATTTCATAAAACGACTTGTCTACTCCGGCAAGCGGCATCTGTGTTGCTTCGTTGTGACGTTCAACGGAATTGGTGATCCTGGTGGTCAGCACGTTGAGTTCACGTGTCGGATCGGTAACCAGTTCAACCTGAAACTCTTCCTTATCATCATATTTATTGAGGGCTGCCTGCAATACTTTTTTGACATCCTCCACGTTTCGGATATTGATCGTAAATTGATTGATCTTGATCATATAAGACAGGCTTCTGTCAGCCATGCGCGAATCGCTCAGAACCTGATACATATTGTCTATGACTGTCTTTTGGGAGTCTACTCTGCCAAACCAGAGCTCTTTTCCCTGTGTTGACAACTCGGCATCCACAAACACCAGATCCTTGTTTTCGCGGATCAGCTTTGTGCGTGCTTCTCTCAGATACTTCTGTGCATTTTGCGGGCTGTCAACCAGACCGACTTCTGTGCCGTTTAAAGAAAGAACATACATATTATCTCCGGTATGTTCAATTTTATGAAAGCTTGGAAAAAACAATAATGCAATAATGAAAATTAAATATGCTGTTTTAATTTTAACAACTCTGATCTCCCGATAGAATCTGGTAACCTGCTTCATCCTTTTTTTGTACTCTTCTCCCCGGATTTCTTTGCTCCGGTATTTCTTTTTTTATGATCTTTTCTGACACTGTAGCCAAAGGTCCCGAGAACCTGATCCAGTGAATAATATTCTCCATGTGAATATACGATCGGTCCGGCTTCGGAAAGATGGAAGGTATTATTTTCATCCATATAAGCATCATCAACGGAAACCGACTCAACCTTTGCAAGAAACATAACATGGCTGCCAAGCTCAAGCTCCTGTGTGACACGGCATTCAATACGCACCGGGCTTTCCTTGATCAGTGGTGCCTTTACCTTGTCCGCCGCAAGCTTCGTCAGATGCATCTCTTTAAATTTGTCCACATCGCGTCCGCTTCTGACGCCACAGAAATCCGTTGCCCTTGCAAGGCTTTCCGTTGTCAGGTTGATCACAAACTCTCCGGTATCCCTGATCATCTGGTAGGAATACCGGGAAGGTCTTACCGATATAAAAACCATCGGCGGATCGGAACACACAGTCCCTGTCCATGCCACTGTAAATACATTGTCATTGCCCCTGCCATCCGTAACAGACACCAGCACGGCCGGAAGCGGGTAGAGCATATTTCCGGGCTTAAATGTCACATTTCCCATAATTGCACCTTAGTCTCCATATACGTTCATTCTTATAACATTCCAATCACGGAAAGAACCTGCAGCGTAACAGCCGCAAGAGATGCCAGCATGGTGATCACAACCATAGCCTTGATCCCGCTGTTCTTTTTGACTAAACTCTCTATCTGATCCATACGTGTATTGACCTCACGGGCTTTTTTACCGGCTTCATCTATCAGAGAAGCCTGCACATTGCGGTAAACACGTACATTTTCCCTATGTACATGGTCTTCCAGCTTTTTGTTCCCCTCCGAAATCAGATTGCTCGCAGAAACCAACGCCTGCTGTAAATTGCCGATGCTGTCCATAACAGGAACCAACGCCTCTGCATCAATTCCCTTATTGAGGCTTTCCTGTATATTCTGCTCTAAGGCATGGATTCCATTATCGATCCCGCCAAGCTGATACTGCATGGTATTGATGCCGCTTCCGATCACGGATACCTCACTGTGAATGGTCCCAACCGTCAGATTCATTCCGTTTATAACTTCCTGCATGTCGGCAGCCATACGCTCCAGCTCAGCTTCATTGTCCAAAATACCTATCTTGGCCGCCGTCACATCTTTGTGCAGTTCTTCAAGCTTTTGCAAAAGCTCTCCGTCTGCATTGCCATAGCCTTCAAACTGCTCGATCCCGCATTGGATCAGCTGCTGTACCTGCTCGGTCACTTCAACATTTTTAAGATTCAGGCGCCGCATCTCACGCATCATATTTTCATATTCCGCAGTCCGTTCCTGCAGACGTTTCATATCTCTTGCTTCAGCCTGTGCATTGGCTTTGATCATTTCTCCTGCATTGAATCTTTTTGCAAGCTTGTCCATAAAATTATCCACAAAAACTTCCTCCGATCGCTGAATTTTGTTCATCACCACAATTTCTGTTTATTTTATCATGTATCAAAATCTTTGACAACCTTCCCCTTTGTGTCTCGGTATTTTATTTTTGTTTATTTTGTACAATTTTTTTCGTCATTTTTTTATTTACTTGTTATAATTAACTATTTTTTCATGCCTTGTTCATAGTTTGTTCATATTTATGTTGTAAGATAATAACATAAATCGAACAGGTTAATGTATTTTTACATTACAGACATAGATAAATTTTTTCATAATAGCCCGGGTTTCCGCAAGGAGCCCGGGCACTCCTCATTTTATGGCACTATAAAAGACCCTTTGCTGCAATTTATGTTTTGCACGAAAGGGTCTTTTATTATCACTATGTAATTGTACTTTACCGGCTTTACTTTCAGCCTAGGCTAACCGCGATTCTTCCGCTTCCTGTTCCGCCAGCTCCTGCACTTCTTCATTGAGCGAAAGCATTTTGGCATCCAGATCTGCCACGATCTCTGCGCATTCCACCAGCGACTCCCGGATATGATCCGGTACATTTCCTTCAAATTTGTAATGAATCTTGTGCTCTAAGCTTGCCCAGAAATCCATGGCAACTGTTCGTATCTGGATCTCTACCTTGGTATCCACAATGCGGTCGGACAAGAAGATCGGCACACTGATGATCAGATGATAGCTCTTGTATCCGCTCGGCTTGGGATTCAGGATATAATCCTTGACAGATATAACCTTGATATCACTTTGATTGATGATCATCTCTGCGATCCGGTAAATATCGGAAGTAAAAGAACAGATCACGCGGATTCCGGCTATATCATTAACATATCTGACCATATTTTCAATCGTCGATTCATAACCATGCTTTTTTAATTTTTTGACAATACTCTGTGGCGTCTTAATACGGGATTTGATATGCTCGATCGGATTGTACTGATGTACATGCTGAAACTCATCGTTTAATATCTCAAGCTTGGTCCCGATCTCCTTAAGCGCCGAATTGTAAATCAATACAACCTCTTCCCAGCTCTTAACATCATTGCTGCTGTCGGGTTTAAAATCCATAGGCGTCACTCCTCACCTCAGGAATTGCATCAGAAAAAAATTCCCCGTTTATTTCCCATTGCATCTTCATCCTAATTCATCCTCTCTTTACACTTATATACATTCGAAATCCGCTGATTTACTGCATTTATTTGTATTATTATACCATACCCTGCGGCTTTGTGGGCAGATTACACAATAATTTCATAATAATTTCATTTTTTATATGCAATTACCATAAATTAACAGTGAAATTTATCCGGAAATATTTACCCTTGTAAGTCTTGTCTGTTATAATACCTGATACCGGATAGCAAAATTGCATAACAGTCCGGTTTCAAAATGATCTGACAACCAAAAATCAAAAAATACATCACACTGTGAGGGCATCAATATGTTTCGACTTTGGGGAAAAATTTGGAAAGATAACCATCTGCTACAGGATATGGTATTCGAAGATGACAGCAATGATACCAGAACACACAAAGTTTTTCGCGGTCTTGAAAAAATATGTTATGACTTTGATCTGTCTAAGCCTATCTGGCTGGATAAAACAATCAATGAATTTAAACAGCATGACAAGACCCGTTTTTATCAGGATAATTTTATAGAAGAAATCCCCTTCGACTATCTGGAAATCCAGGTTATCGAAGAGGACTGACCGTTATTTTTATAAAACAACTCCGTTTTTTTGCAAAAGCGCTCTGGCTGTATCAACACTGTCAACACCTGTCTTATTTTTGATCGGTGCAAATTCATGCTCTCTGACAACCTCAAATGAAAGACAGCTGTCAAGATCATGGATCATATCCAGCACCAGCTGTTCAAACTTATAACCGTTGGGCTCCTCGGGCTTTACCGGGTTGCCCTGTTCATCGAGACACGCTATTTTCTTTTCTACCACGTGAAGCGCCAGCTTTTGTGACATAATGCGTTCAAGGGCCTTGACAGAAAACAGATAATTGAGAATTACGCCATAATTGTATGCATATTCTCCGTTGGAATCTTTTTTATTTCTCATTTCGTCTGTCAGCTCATAATATTCCACAATGGAAGGTCTGCCATCCTCCAGACACACAACCCCGAGCTTTTCATCCGGATTGATCTTTTTTACAACTTTCTCTCCGACCTCTACCTGTTTTTCAATAACAGCACCGATAAACAGCGGATCGGCAATTTTCTGCAGCACATTGTCTACGGCAAACACATTCAGCCATTCAATTCCACGTTTATGAACCTCGTCCAAAAGCCCGTTTCTTGCCATGGACACAAACCATCCGCCATTGCCGTTTGGTGATGTGGACAATCTGGATTTGGTTTCCAGATATATCTTTCCTTTATAATCACTTGCCGGTGCCATTTCCTGTTTGAAAAACCACACCTCATCCTTGTTGTAGCCAAAATATCCGTGCTCTTTAAAAAAGTTTACCGTTGTGTCATGGTTTTTATCACTTGTCATGATAAAAAGCGGGATCCACGCATTCACTTTTTTCACTACATCCATGAGATTATTGATCAGGCATTCAAATATATACAGATCTCTGGTCTGACCAATATTGTATAATCCTTTTGGCGCATCACTGCCAAGCCTTGTACCCATACCGCCCGCAAGCAGCACTGCACCGACCTTTCCCTGTCGGATCGCTTCCTCTCCGGTATGTTCAAAAGCTTCTCTATGCGGCTCAATCTCACCAAGCGTCATGGACGGCAAAGGCGTGATCACCCCTTTTTTCTTTATGTCCTCTAAATGACTGAGACTGTCCAATACCGAAAAATCCGTTTTCTCTATCTGTGTCAGAAGCTGCTCTTTTTCCGCCTCATTTAATTCATCATAAAATTTCAGCAAATGTTCCTGATGATACTTTTCACATTTCTGAACTGCATTCCGGCAATCCATATCTTTACCTCCTGTCGTTTTATGGTCAAAAACTGTTATTCATATCAGTATACTATATTTTAGCCAATTGCGAAACATAATATATTTATATATAATGATACATAGGTTCAGAAGTGCAAAGCACGCAGCAAGCCGGTATTATGTCCAAGAACTCACCCAGCTTGCTTATAATTTATGATCCATCACTTCGCTCCAAAAATAAACACCAAGGACACTTTCCCTCATGAAAAATTACCAATTTGACGTAAGTATCGTCATTCCCGTTTACAATATGGAAAAATATCTGGACCGCTGCATGGAAAGCGTACTCGCACAGACGCTTCAAAAGCTCGAGATCATTCTGGTCGATGATGGAAGCTGCGACAATTCTGCTGCCATGTGTGATTCCTATGCCAATCAATATCCGGACAGGATTGTTGTCATTCACAAGGAAAACGGCGGTCTTACCTCCGCATGGAAAGCCGGAAGCCGGATTGCCCGCGGCCGGTACACCGGATATGTGGACAGCGATGACTTTATCAATCCTGACATGTATGAAAAAATGTTTGACCGCATCACCAAAGAAGATGCAGACATTGCCTGCTGCGGTCTGCACCACATCTACGAAAACAACAGTCACAGGGAATGGGATGACCAGATGGACTTTCCACTGGAAGTTTTTTCGCCCGCGCAGCTGATGACAGAAATGTTTCCGGTCCTGATCAACGACGGAAGCTTTCTGGGACGTCATCTTCATCCCAACCGCGTTACCAAGCTGGTGCGGACCGATCTGGTTTGCAAAAATCTGGACCTGTGTGATGATAAGGTTTCCATCGGCGAGGATTTCCAGTTTTCTTTATGCATGTTCCTTGATGCCGAAAAGATTGTGATTTTAAAGGACTTTTATCCTTATAATTATTACATGAATGATGCTTCCATGACCATGCGCTATGATAAAAACTATATGTCAAAGATCAGGATCATGAAAGAAAATCTGCTGCGTATCAGCAAGGCCAAACACTCTTTTGATTTCAGCGACCAGATCTGGGACGATTTTCTCTGTCTGACAGTCCTGCATGTAAAGGGTGGCATTTACAAAAAGAAACAGGCACCATACCGTGAGCACCGCGCTGACATGAAAAGTATCTGCACAGATCCGGATGTTGTCTACGCGCTAGACAATTGTCATATGGCGCATCTTCATGTTGCCGAGAAATTATTCCTGTTTTTTATGAAGCATCACTTGTATTTTCTGATCTATTGTGCGGTCAGAGTTTATTTCCGCTAAGTATAGCATTGACGACATACGATACCAGAGACAAAGGAATCCTTATGAATACCAAAGACACCAGACACAATCCATTATCATACCTGAAAGCCCCGGGACGGCTCTGTCTTTCTCCCTGTGGTATTTTTATCATCACCTGTGTGATCATCGGGATACTGTATTTTGTATTAAAGGATTCAGCCTTCCTTGGTTACCCAGAGCTAACGGATCTTATTATTGACAACATTGTGCTGGGCGGCTCCAATAAAACAGGGGAATGGAATTTATTCTGGGCGCTGACCTGGATCGGCTGTTTTATCTGTCTGTTTTTGTTTATTCTTTCCGGTCGTATTTTCAAGTCTGAAGCTCATCAGACAGATCAAAGATCTTTTTCAAAAATTTCCCGGACCGAGCTTGCCGTATTTCTACCGGCGGTCATCCAGACCGTTTTGTATGCGCATCATGTGCGTTATCTCTGGCTTTTTTCTTTTGTCTTTTTTATAATTCTGCTCATATACAAAGAATCTGCACCCCGCTATATCAGTGTCTATTTATTTTTGTATTTTGATCTGCAGTTAATTGCCATGATCTGCAGCTTTCTTTCATTACCTGTCGTTTTCAACAACATGCTGTTGTTTTTCATACCCACAGTTTTGTTAGCTGCAGCTGTCTTAATCCGAAAAACAATATCTCTGTCTGACAGCTTCATGCACAGGATATTTTTCGCATTACAGCTCCCGCTGCCATTCTTGTGTCTGCTGTATTTGAAAAGCACCTATCAGTATCAGGGTGAAACGGTAAAATTGCAGTTACCCATTGCTTACAGGCTGTCCATCCTTTTACTGATCGTTATATTATATATCTCCGTATTCTTTACCTATTTTAAAAAGAAACACCTGCAGACATTTTCCGTTATGTTTTCTTCTGTGGCATCTGTTTTTTTATATGGTTCCTTCCTTTCTGCAGCACAGATCGTACCAACCGATATGCACCACTATGGTGAGCAGATGCTTCCTTATATGCAGCTTGTTGATTTTTCCATGAAGGCCTATACAGACTACTCCCCGGTTTCCGGATTCTTTCCGATGATTCCCGGATTTTTCAACGCAGTTCTTTTTCACGGAAAAGCCACCACTTTTTATGCGGCATTTGCCCTGACCATGATTCTGTTTGCCCTTCTCACAATTTACCTGATCGGCAGACATGCCGGCGGTTTTTATGCACTGGTATTCGCCTTCCTCTTTCACATGCCGGTCTACTGCCGTACATGGATCATCCTGCCGGTGCTTCTTTTTCTCACGCTTCCGGCCGTTACAAAAAACAAGAGAAGATTTTTATATACCTATGTATTTTGCGGCTTCCTGTCCGGTCTCTACTATCCGCTATTCGGTCTTGCCATCATATGTGCAGGTCTTCCCTATGCCTGCGCCTGCCTCTATCTTTATTTAAAAGCAAAGACCTTACGGACGGAATGTAAAAAAACGCCTTTTTATATCGAAACACTGATTCTGCTTGTTCCCATCGCAGTTAGCATACCCTTACTAATCCGCATGGCCAGACATGTGCTTGCCTATTCCCACCAGACAATCCTGGCCGATGGGCTTTCTCTTTCTGCCATCGATGTACCGGAATGGTTCATGCCCTATCTGGATATGCAGGGGCTTATGTCCGTTATACGAAACGCCCTTTATTATGCCGTCCGTTTTGTTGCTCCTATGGCTTTTGTATGGCTTGCACTTTTACTGCTCTGTATTTATATCTACAAAAATTACAGTCAGAAGCAGAGAAATATCCGAGCCTTTGCTTCACCGGCTTTTCTGCTTACTGCCGCAGCCTTTATCCTGCTGCCGGTCTGCTATACCTACACATTGGTCATCATGGATGAGGGCTGGGTATGTCGTCTGTTTTCCCGCAGCGGCCACATTTACCTCTGGGTATTCGGTGCCCTGCTTCCTATCCTCTGCATCCGTTACGGCAGCCTGTTTTTTAATTCTGACAAAAGTAAAAATCTATTTATCTTGCTTTGCTTATGTATTGGTCTTATACCGTTTTCGACAATGCGTGACTATCAATTCCCGGTACCCGATGGCACAACCAATGCGGATGCCTCTGTAATTGGTGAGTATACAGTCAATTTCAAGCCCTTTGCTTTGTCCGATGGCATGACACTTATTTCAGACGATAACAGACAGGCCTTCAACCGGCTTGGCAATGGCTTTATCGATCAAAACACACTATCCTCGCTCTATGACTATCAAAACCGGCTGGCAATTTTAAAGTTTATAGATTCTGACGTGCGGATCATGGGACTTAACAGCCTGCAGCTTTATTACTTTTTACTAGATGAAAAGGCTCCCTATTCCGGCAAGGTCTCTCTGGCTAAAAGCTATGAAGCTTCCAAAGATGTGTGTTCCTCTGTCAATTCACATACTGTCATCGGAAGTGATATCAAGCCATTAAACAATTATTATCTGTACCGTTATTTGCTGGATCAGGGCTACCGCTATGATGCCCTTACGCAGTTTTATCTTCCCAGAGAGCTTTTTGTAACACTCTATGGAAAAGAATCCTATGAAAAAGCGGATTTATCAGAGACTCCTTTTTCATCCTCGGTTTATCTGGCAAAGGCTCCTGCGGTACTGGCAGCTAACCTGTCCAATTTAACCGCTACTCTGGAAGCTTCGGATAAGCCGGATGACTTTTTGGAAGTCACTCTGGATCCTTCACTGATAGAACAGCAGCTTGGAATTGCACCAACGCACGACACCATCCTTTGTGTCGGATTGGGCAGAGATACAGACAATGCCTCTGCATATGGAAATCTGTATATTGATTATGAAGAGGGACACTGGCTCATACCTCTTGGTATAAATGAGGCTTATTGTGAATACCCTAATGACGAACTATATTTATCTGTATATACACCGGAGGGCACAGAGCCGGGCAATTTGTCCGTTCCGCTGAAAGATGTCTGTCCGGAATATCATTTTTATCAATTATCCAAAAACAGGAGGCTTCCATGAAAACAAATAATAAAACAACCCTGACACAGTTAAGCAGTCTTATCGAGGCAGCCCATTCACCGTTTCACTGCTGCGCCTATCTGGCAGACCAGCTTGATGAAGAGGGATTTTCCCGGCTGTTTTTAGACAAGCCCTTTGAAATTAAAAAAGGCGGAAAATATATGATTCAGGCTTATGACGGCACACTGATCGCCTTTACGATTGGTCAGAACATATCGGATAAAGCTTTGCCAAAGCTTCGCATGATCACTGCACATACAGACTGGCCCAGTTTTCTGATAAAGCCCAATCCGGATCTTATCACAGACGGTTATCTCCGGCTCAACACAGAGCCCTATGGCGGTGCCGTATATCACACATGGATTGACCGGCCGCTCGGTATTGCCGGCAAGGTATGTACAAGGTCTGAGGATCCGTTTGCACCCTCATGCAGACTTTTTGACAGTGGCAGACCGGTCGTTATCATCCCCGGACTTGCCATTCACATGGATAAGGATATCAATACCGGCTTAAAGCTCAATCCACAGACCCAGCTGTTACCGCTTTTTTCCCTGACAGAAAATAATGAAAATCAGGATTTCCTCTCTTATCTTGCATCCACGCTGGACTGCGATAAGGAAGACATCCTCGACTATGAACTCTTTTTATACAACAACGATCATCCGGAAACAGTCGGCTTAAACGATGAATTTGTATCTGCTCCACGTATCGACAACTGCTCCGGAGTTTTGGCAGCGCTCGATGCAATCTGCTCTGCCGGTACGGACAATGATGAAATCTGTATCTCTGCTTTTTATCACAATGAAGAGATCGGCAATGCAACCAAGCAGGGTGCAGCCTCAGCGGTTACCGAACAGATTTTGGAGCGTATCTTTTCCGGTCTTTCCCTGACCAGAGAAGATCTGTACTGCGCTCTGTCAGCAGGTCTCTGCCTGTCATTGGACGTTGCCCACGCCCTGCATCCGGCTTATACGGACAAAAATGATCTGACCAACCGCCTTGGACTGGGAAGTGGTGTCTGCTTAAAGCTTTCCGCCAGACAGTCCTACGCCACCGATTCAACCTATGTCAGTGTGATACAGGCTCTCTGCGACACACACCGGATCCCATATGGAAAGTTTGTCAACCGTTCCGACCAGCGTGGCGGTTCCACGCTTGGCACGGTGGTGAGTACTTCCCTTTCCATGCCCTGTGTGGATGCCGGTGTCTGGCTTTTGTCCATGCATTCCGCGAGAGAGCTGATTGCATTAGACGACCAGACCTCACTTTGTGAGCTTGGCAGGAAGCTTTTTCTGGCTTAAACACTGCTCAACGAAACAAAATCTATAAATCACTGTTTATTGATTTTACTACAAAAAGCGTTTCAGATCGCACATAAAGTCCTCTTCCGTCGTGATAAGACTTTTAGCGATTGAAATGCTTTCTTTGGAAGCCGCCTTATATTTATTGATATACTCCGATACGGACTGGATACCCATATTGCAGCCGTCCATCAGGATCTTGGCTGCCTGATGATTATCTTCTCTCATCATCATCTTGAGCTGTGTCGTGGTTTTAGCCATGATCGCAGCCATGGCATCCGGCATTTTGCCTGTTTCCCCGCATGCATGAAGCATCGTTGTTACTTCTTTCTGCAGAGCCTGATGCTTCTGCTTGTAGCATTCTGTCACATGTGCCATATCAGGTCCCATATGAAACCCTTCCATCCGGTCAATACTGTCTATCGCCATTTTACAGCCCGAATCTACCTCTTTTAATAATTTGATCGTATCATCCTGCATTAAAAAAACACCTCCACATATCTACACTGTCATTTCTGACAGTTAGTATACGAAAAAGGTGTTTTTTTATACATGTTAAAAAGCATATCTGCTATGGAAACGATAATATTCGTGCTTGTCCAGATACATGGCTGATTCAGCTGATTTCACAACCTCCTCCAGAGTACCGGAACGATTGATCCACGCATATCCGATGGCTGCTGTCTGATCACATTCCATCTGCATGATATCACGAAACGCACGGAACTTGGCACCGGCCTCTTTTTTGGTAATTCCCTGTATGATAACCAGAAACTCATCTCCGCTGATGCGGTAGCAGCGGTCTGTATCGAAGTACTTTCCAAACACGTCGGTAAACCTCCGGATATAAGCATCTCCCGCTTCATCTCCCTGTGTATCGTTGATCAGCTTTAAGCCATTCATATCGGCATATATGACTGCGACCGTCTTTTTACGCGGCAGTCCAAAATAATTTTTGCACGCCTCCTGATAGCTTGCCCGGTTTAAAAAACCTGTCAGGGAATCTCTGGTCTGATAGTATTCAAGCTCTTTTTTCCGCTTCTGCTCCAGGGAATAAATATCGTGTACATCACGGATATACAGAATCACGATCTGGTTTTCCGGTGTATACTCGACACTCGGGATCAATTCCATGGATTCCCAGCGGAATTTTCCATCCTCTTCTTTTCTCCGGTATATCAGCTCCGTACTTTCCTTGCTGTGTCTGAAATGCATGCGGATGCGATGAATGGACGTAAATTCCATGAAACTTTTTACATCATCCTTGTACACATAACCGTTTTCCGCAAATTTGCGAAACCATTCGGACATCTTGACAGACATTCCGTGATCTGCCTTGTCTGATTCATAATCAACCTTGAGTTCCTGATGCGAATCATCCGAAAGATTGATCCTTATGATCTTGCGGTATACGCTTGAAAGCATTCTCATCGAATCTTCCAGACCGCGCGAATCGTTGTCCGCAAGCTTCCATATATACAATACGTTGGGATTTTGTTCGGAATAAGAGGACGGGATGATCAGTTCGAAAGTGACCCACGTATAGTGGTTTCTCATCTTGCGTCGAAAAGTATGTACCTGATGATACTGCCCATACCGGATAGATCTGCGGATATAAACCGGATTAAAATGAAAATGAAAATCCGAGAAATCCGCCGGATACACCAGGCCCGAATTGCCTATGGCTTTGACATAAGCCTCAATACTGCCCGATTTCGGAATGTTTAAATGCATTTCGTCATGCGGACGTTTCAGAATATTGTACTCCCCAGTCTGTGCATTTACCTGTATTGCTTTAAATACAGTTTCAAAGCACGTAGCATATACCCAATTTAAATCGTTCATAGTTCCCCCAAAACTTTATCAGTAATCTGCTTTTATCATGCAAAGCCCCTTGGCCGGTGCTGTAAATCCTGCCAGCTTCCGATCCTTTGCATCTATCAGCGAAACGATACTGTCCACCGTCCGCTTCCCATATCCGACCTCCAGCAGGGTGCCGGTCAGAATCCGCACCATGTGCTGCAAAAATCCGTTTCCGTGAAATGTCAGTGTCAGAAGATCGCCCTTTTTCACGATCTCAATTTTGTCAATGTTGCGGACTGTTGATTTTTTCATACGCGGATTGCTGCAAAAGCTCGCAAAATCATGTGATCCGATCAGAGCCTGTGCCGCCTGCTTCATCGCTTCCACATCCGGCTTTTCTTCCAGCGCATATACATATTTACGGTTGAATACCGGTTTGGTTTCCCCGATATAACACGTATAGCAGTAGGTCTTTCCGGTCGCGTTGTAACGACTGTGAAAGCGGTCGGATGCAATTTTTACCTCTTTGACACATATATCATCCGGCAGATACTGATTGAGGTAATCCCGGATCTCTCCAACCTCCAGCTGTGTATCCATCCGGGCATTACAGACCATATTTTGTGCATGGACACCGGCATCCGTACGTCCGCAGCCAATCACCTCGACTGCCTGTCCTGTCATAAGAGAAAGTACATTTTCCATCTTTCCCTGTATTGTCATATCCGTTGTCGGCTGATGTTCCCATCCATAAAACCGGGTCCCATCATAAGACAAGATCATTTTATAATTTTGCACCACTTACGCTCTCTTTCTTTTTTGTATCATTTAACATGTTTAACATTGCTCTGCGATGCGGATTTTCTTTTTTCATGTAGTTTTCCCGATATGCATCAGCTCTTCTTTGCGCTTCCTGCATGGGAATCTTCTTATCTGCATTTTTGTAAAAACGATTCTCCAGAGTGTCGGGATAAATCTCTTCCAGGTTTTCCAGACAAATTGCACAGAGCATGCAGGGATATTCAAATCGTTTGGAAAAACAGCATCCTCCGTCCAGATTGATGGAATTTTCGCGATAGGCAATCATACCCGGACGGTCCGGATACTCATCCTGTGCAATATATTCCCGGTCAACGGTGGAGGTATGACCATGAATAATGATCTCATCCGGATTGTGATTGATATAATCGCAGCGTTTTTCCAGATTGATATAAAACTGCCTGCCCTCATTTTCCTCATCATAATCATACCACGAATGGACAAGACGGTATGTGACCTCTTTTCCGGCCTGTGATCTGATCGTCAGCTTTTTGGAAGCCGGCATTTTTTCAAAAAGCTGCATGATCGGCTCAATCTTATCTTTTTCCCGGATTCCCTTTTTCTCAAGCACTTCGGAAAAATCATAATAGGTCTTGGGGATTGGTTCCCTTGGAATATAAAATCCCTGCTCTTTATACCAGGGCAGATATTCTGCCACATACCAGGTCAGAGCCAGCTGCTCGTGATTGCCACGGATGCACTGATATCTGCCATTTTGTGAAATATGACGTTGTGCCCAGTACAGTACTTCCCATACCTTCGGCCCCCGGTCGATCAAATCTCCCAAAAGGATAAACTGTGCCGATCTGTCTCTTTTTTCTATTATTGTTAAAAGTGTTGCAAGCTCATCGTAGCAACCATGCACATCACCAATCACATAGTGCATTTTTTCCACCTCATGCCAGTTTATTGTATGAATAATAAAAATTTACCGCCAATATTATACCATAATCAGGTTGCTCTTGTCTCATGGCAGGTAAAATAAATCAACTGATATTTTTTTGCCACTTCCAAAAGGAGACGCTTGCCACCCGAAAGCTTTTCTTCATCCAGCGCCACCAACGGATCATCCAATATCAATACCGGCTTTTCATCCGGATACATGGCATCCGCAAATGCCAGCCGCAGACACAGTCCGATCAGATCCTGATAACCGGTACTTAAATAGCCGGTCTCCCTCTGCTTTCCGCACTCCATAATGGTAACGGCTGCATTGGCATCCATATAATACTGCCTCTCATCTTTACCCGCCACCAGTCCGTAATAATGCAGAAAGCTGTTTTTTAAAGGAGCCACATATTTTTGTGTCATATTCTCTTTGGCCTGTCTTAAAAAATCCTGTGTCCTTGTAAGCTGTTTGTAAAGCCGTGTCTTTTCCTCAATCTGACAATTCAGATCCTCCCACTGCTTTTCCAGCTCCTCGTGCATATCATAACGGTCCCTGAGCTCATCCTGTCTGTTTTGATACTCCCGGACTGTCTGATGTAAGCTTTCCAGCCGCTCCGAATTCGTCCGGAATTCCCGGTTCAGGTTTTCCAGACTTTCCTGTATCCCGGCGGTCTCTTCATTTCCGTTTTCTGCCGGATGCACCATGGGATTTTGTTCTTCGAAGGTTTCTTTTTTCAACCTGCATGCCTGATAATTCCTTTTAGCAGCATCTGCCCTTGTCCTTGCTGTAAAAAACTGCTCTCTCAAAACATTCAGTTCGTTTTCACACGCAGAGTTGTCCGCGTTTCTTCCATATGAGGCTAAGAAAGCGGTCAGTTCGTTTTGCAGACTCTCATATAAATCCATCTGACCTGTATAAGAAAGTGCCTGTTTTTCCTTTGCAAGCAGGGCTTCATATTCCATGGCCTCTGCTAACAGCTGCTGCAATCTGTCCGAAACAGCTTGTTCTTCAAGCGGCTCCGTCAGCGAGATTCCCTTTTTATTAAAATAAGCCAAAAGCTTTGTATCTACAGCCTTTATCTGCGCCTCATCCGACAGGATCTCCTGCTCCATCTGTTTTAATTCATCCGACATTTCTGTTTGTTTACTGCTCTCTTTTCTTTTACGCAGTCCCATACATCCCAGTAAAATACCTGCCACAGTCAGTGCGATTCCCAGTGGAAGCAGCACGCGTAACAGTAAAATACCGACAACCACCGACAATATACCTGCTGCTATACAGATCATCATACTGTTTGCGGCATGCTTTTTATCCCGCTCAGCCTCCGCCTCCTGCGTGGCGCGGAATGTGGCGAATGTACCTTTCCGCATGGAAAGAGTACTCTTTTTAGCCATCCTGCGATTCCATTCACCAAGCATTGCTGTGATCCGGCCTTTGGGATCCTCATCCTTATCAAAACGCCCCTTTAATTCTTCAAGACGGCTCTGCTCATCGGATTTCAGTTTATTTCTTTCAACATCAGCCATGATGTCTTTTGCTTTTTTCTGCTTTAAAAATGCTTCTTCCAGTTCGGCTTCTTTCGGAAAATCTTCTTCCAGTTTCTGCTTTTCTGTCTCAAACAGCAGTTCCTTTTCCTTCATCTCCCTGCAAAGATGACTGTACATGTCCTGTTTGGACTGCAGATCTTTCTGACGGCTTAGCTGCTCCTGTTTTTGAAAAATCTCAGACTGCTGTTTCTTTAGTTTGTCAATCTCCCGTAATTTGTCCTCGATCAGATCCTGCTGCTTTTCAATCGCTTCTTCCATTCCGTCAAGCGCACGGAGCCTTGTCTGCAGATCCGAAGCCTCTGCTTTGAGCTTGTATACAATTCCCGTCTTTCTACGCGGTGACAAAGCATTGATATAATCAGTAAGCTTCTTGTCCGCTTCTTCAAACCGGTTCAAATCGTTGGTATCATCGGTCAGATTGCCGATTTTAGCATTGATGTCATCGGTTGCGGATGTTACCAGATCATTTTGACCGATAAATACAGTCCTGATAAATGATTCCTGGTTAACTGCAAACAATTCCTCTCCGATCTGCTCTGTATAATCATTGCTGATCAGGTTCGTTGTAAGATCGCGCAATTCAAATTCATCATTCGGCTGCTTATCATGAAAAATACGCGTCATCCGGTATTTCCTGTTTCCAACGGAAAAATCCAGACTGCCGCCATAGGTTCCTCCCTGCCATGGTTCAAAGCGCTTGCGCTCATTTTCCATACCTTTTCTCTTGGTTTCACCTAAAAAGCCATAAAACATAACACGGATAAATGCAGCCAGTGTGCTTTTTCCAAATCCGTTTGCCTCAAAAACCGTATTGCAGCCGTCACAAAAATCCAATGAAAAATCATGCAGCCTTCCGAAATTTTCCACATGGCAGCTCAATAGTCTCATAAGAGCACCTCCTCATTGCCAAGGATCTGCAATCCCAGCCGGATAACAGAGGCTTTTTCTTCCTCCGTGATATCTTCTGCCGAAAGGACCGTCCGTACATATTCGCCCTTCAATGACTCATCATTGCGATAATCTGCCGGTTCTACTTTGAGAGTTGTCTCATCATATATCTTGACAAAATAAAAATCACCTGAAAAATGCTGTACCAGATAGTTGATATTTTTTTCACTTGAAACATCCAGTGCTCCGGTCAGAATGACCTTGATAAGATCTGTTTTTTTACAGGAAGCCTCCGCTAACTGTTTTTTGATACATTCTGCCATTTCCGCCGAATGACCGCAGCCGGTCACATCCGCTTCCACAGTATAGAGCTGTCTTTTTGCAAAGGGCACAAAGGTATCTGATACCGTCTGCTTTTTTTCATCAATATCAAGGACTACAAAGCCGTGTTGTCCACATTCATCAAATCCACGCCCCTCCAGACATCCGGGATAACAGTATATACCTCTTCCGTCCAGTTTCCCCCGCTTATAGGCATGCACATGTCCAAGCGCAAGATAATCAATTCCCTTGTTTTGCAATTCTCTTAAGCGGATAATTTCTGCTTTATCCTTTGTGCCTGTCTCATATTCCTGTCCATGCAATGTCACAAGATTGATATTTTCGGAATCCAGTACCAGTGTATTGTATACGTTTTCAGAATTACCCTTGGCTAACTCGATGCCGAAAAGGACAACCGGATGATTCGTTTCCTCGTCAGACAAGGTATACGATGTCCACTCTGTTGAGAACAGCATCAGGTTGTCCGGAATACTTTCCATGGATGACAAAAAATTATCCCTGTCATGATTGCCTCTTAAATAATAAAACCGGATATCCGGATGCCCGGTAATCTCTGATATTACCAGCTTTCTCGCACCTGCTGATATATTACCGGTATCAAACAGATCTCCGGCGATCAAGATGTGAAAAATATTATTTTGGACAGCATAAGAGACCATGTCCTGAAACGTATGCAAAAGCTCTGCTTTTCGTTCCCTGGCACGTTCCTTGTCCAGTATGGATGTCATTTTTGAATCCAGATGCAAATCTGCACAGTGTAATAATTTCATATTCTACCTTTGATGATTGCTTTTTATTGTTGCCTTTGTTTGTTTTATTTTTTCTTTGTTGTTTGATTATTGCTTTGCTTTAGCGTTGTTTTATCTTAGCGTTGCTTTGCTTTAGCGTTGTTTTTCTTTATCGCTTACTAATCTTCCTCTTTCCAGAAGTCCACCGGCTCATAATCCAAAAGCCTGGCAAGAAATTCCTGCTCTGTCAGCTTCTGCTGTATCGTATCCAGGATCCGGTCATTTTTTGCCAGAACCGTGTGATAATGATACCCTGACGTCAGATTGCTGAGCAGATTGGATTTTCCGCTCTTAATTTCCATCATATAGGCATCAATATCGGCTCTCGACGAAATATTGAGTTCTGCCCTTACCACGCCGTATACCTTGTGATATACAAACACATCCTTGACATATCCGCCCTGATCCACGTACAATTGCAGTTCCTTTTCTTCTTCCTCGGGTCTGTTGTATATCTTGAAAATGCGCTTGCATTTATTCTGGTCACTCAGACAATATCCCTTGTTGGTCGAATAAATATCATAATCCTTTGCACGAAGCAGGGCGATATCCTGTACGATCACCTGTCTGCTCACTCCCAGTATTTTAGCAAGTCCCGATCCGGAAATCGGACTCTCACTGCTTTTCAGTGTATTAATGATTTTTTCTCTGCGTTCTTCACCACTCATACACAAACCTCCGAATTAGACTGCATGCAGATTTTTCAAAGAAATATCCAAAATCGGAGCTGAATGTGTCAGCGCACCACTGGAAATGATATCTACTCCCAGGTCTGTGAGTCGGGCGATATTTTCTTTGGTAACATTTCCGGATACCTCTACTTCTGCCTTTCCATCTATGATTGCCATAGCCTCTTTCAGAGTCTCATGATCCATATTGTCTAACATAATGATATCGGCACCTGCAGCGACTGCTTCCTTTACCATGTCAAGCGTCTCAACCTCTACTTCAATTTTTCTGACAAAAGGTGCATAGGCTCTTGCCGCTTCAATTGCCTTTGTCACACTTCCTGCAGCTCCGATATGATTGTCCTTCAATAAGACACCGTCAGTCAGATTGTAACGGTGATTGGACGCGCCTCCCACTCTGACTGCATATTTTTCAAAAATTCGGTTGTTTGGGGTTGTCTTTCTGGTGTCAACCAGCTTTGTTTTGGTTCCCTTTAATAATGCATTGACCTCTGATGTGTATGTAGCAATTCCGCTCATTCTCTGCAGATAATTTAAAGCGGTTCTTTCGCCGCATAACAGGACACGGATATCTCCGTATACCTTTGCCATCAGCTGTCCTTTTTTGACAGTATCACCATCTTCTACATAAAGCTCTATTTTTGTTTTTTCATCAAGCAGTTCAAATACTCTTGAAAAAATCTGTAAGCCGCAGATCACTCCATCCTGCTTGCAGATCAGATCTACCTCACCCTGCTTTGCCGTCGGCATCACACTGTTGGTGGATACGTCCTCACTTGTGATATCTTCTTTTAATGCGCCCAAGATCAACGGATCTACGTTGAGCTTCATTGTTACCTGATCAAACATTTTTTATCTCCTTTTGTTTTTATAATTGTGTCTTGCTGTATATTCCTGACCTTTACCGGTGATCATCGTTTATTATTCCGGTATGCGCTCACTCAGCAACAGCCTGTTTCTGCTGTTCATCCGCCTCATGCATGGCCGCCAGAACAATCTCTTTGTAAGCCTCTGCTAACTTCCGGTCATCCTCATATGCTTCAGTTGAAACATCATCCAGTTTTTCATATGCAATATCAGCAATTGCTAACTCATTGATCTGCTTTGCCGCTCTCTTTGCAAATACCAGACTTTCCAACAGGGAATTGCTGGCCAGACGGTTTTTTCCATGCACACCGTTGCAGGCAGTTTCTCCAACCGCATACAGGCGGTCCATACTCGTCTTGCTTTCGTGGTCTACCCAGATACCACCCATATAATAGTGCTGTGCCGGAACAACCGGAATGCATTCCTTTGTTACGTCGTAACCCGAATCCAGACATTTTTGTATAATATTCGGAAAATGTGCCTTTAATTCCTCTTCCGGGATCGTGCGCAGATCTTCCCAGACATGTCTGGTCCCATCCTTTTCCATCTGTTTCCTTATCTCAATCGTCAGAAGATCTCTCGGAAGCAGTTCATTGACAAAACGATTGCCATTTTTATCGTACAGCTTTGCACCCTCGCCGCGGACCGATTCAGATATTAAAAAGCTACGGTCCTGATCGTTTTCCGAATACAGGGTGGTCGGGTGGATCTGAATATAATTGATATCCTTCATACGCAGCTTGTGATTAAGAGCGATTGCAAGTGCGTCACCGGTCAGTTGGCGGAAATTGGTCGAATGTCTGTAAAGTCCACCGACACCTCCGGTTGCCAGAACCAGAACTTTAGCAGCAATCACTTCTGTCTTTCCTTTCCTTTTTATCACAGCACCGACGCATTTGTGATCCTTTTCAACAAAATCAACCAGCATCGTATGCTCGATGATCTCGATGTTTTTTCTTTTACGCGCTTCTTCCAGAAGCTTACCGGTAATTTCCTTTCCGGTAATATCCTCGTGATACAAAATACGCTTGTCCGAATGGGCCCCTTCTCTTGTAAAGCTGAAGCTGCCGTCCGGCTCTCTCTCAAAGTCAACACCGATTTCTACCAGATCCTTTACCACATCCTGAGAAGAACGGATCATGATATCAACCGAGGTTTTATCATTTTCATAATGACCGGCTTTCATGGTATCTTCAAAATAACTGTCATAATCATCGTCATTTTTGAGCATACACATACCGCCCTGCGCGAGAAAGGAATCACTTTCTTCAATCGTTGCCTTTGTAATAATTGTTATATTGGTATCGTCGGAAAGGTTGAGTGCACAATAAAGACCTGCACATCCGCTTCCCGCAATTAATACATCTGTCTGTTTTTTCATTATGCCAACTCCAACATTTTTTCTAACGGCTTCAATGCCGCATTTGCAATATTTTCATCTAAAAAGACTTCATTTGTCTCATTTTCCAGAACATCAATAATTTTTTCAAGGCTTACTTTTTTCATATTGACACATTCCTGAACCGCTCTGGCACGATATAGCTTTTTATCGGGTGCCAGCTCATGAATCTTGTAAAATACACCATCAACGGTTCCAATGATAAATTCGTCAGCATCTGTATTGACTACATAATCAATGATGGCTGATGTGCTTCCTACAAAGTCAGCTAACACCGTCACATCCTTGGTGCATTCCGGATGAACAGCCACCCTGGCCTGCGGATGTTCTTTTTTTGCATTGAGAATATCGTCCTTGGATATGATAGTATGTCTCGGACAATGTCCCTGATTTAAAATAATATTTTTCTCCGGAACCTGATCCTGTACAAAGGTTCCCAGATTACGGTCAGGAATAAAAAAGATATTTTTATTGGGAAGATTTTTGACAATCTTAACTGCATTGGCACTGGTCACGCATACATCCGCAAGTGCTTTCAGCTCTACGGTTGAATTGATGTAGCAGACAACGGCAACATCTTCATATTTTTCCTTGACAGCCTTGATTTCTTCGGCAGTCGCCATATGTGCCATCGGACAATCTGCTGTCGCATCCGGCATAAAGACACGCTTTTCTTTATTGAGGAGCTTTGCACTTTCTCCCATAAACTCCACACCGGCAAATACAATCCGGTCAGCATCCACTTTTGTTGCGACCTTACTTAAGTAATATGAATCTCCTATGTAATCAGCCACTTCCTGTACATCCTCATCCACATAGTAATGAGCTAAAATAACAGCATTTTTTTCTTTTTTCAACTGCTCAATCTTTTCTTTCATTGTGCTCTCCGTTCCTATATCATTGGTATTGGTTTTTATGTAAAAATTACTTCTTTTTTACATTAGGGACAGTATAGCACCATAATTTACACCTGACAAGACAGTTGTAAAGAATATGTGTAATGGAATAGGTGTAATATATGTTTTTATTGATTTTTCATATCACATCCGGCATAACACAGTATAAGAGCAGAATGTATACAATATCCTATTTTCATCCAAAAAATCCTGTTGACCATGCACACAATATAAATTTCTGTATTACGTTATGTTAGTATTCTCTTTCAATTTTCTGTACCTGTTCATAAATGTATTTATTTTCCGGTACAAGAATGCCAAGCTCTTCTCCCATCCGGATTACTGTTCCGGCAAACATTTCAACCTCGGAATGCTTTTTATTGATCCGGTCCTGTCCCATGGATGGTGTTCCGTCAGGATCGAGGGTCTTTTCTATTTCAATACATTTATTGATATCTGCCTCTGTCAGCTTAATACCCTTTGTGTTAGCAATTGCTAACACTTCGCGCATGGCAGCGATCAGTGTCCGGTTAGCATCGGTCCCTTCCGTAATTGCGCCGGAATAAGTCGTATTGTAGACCATACAGGTCTGGTTGATCCCGACATTGAGCATGTACTTAAACCACATGCGCCACAGGATGTCCTCTTCCTCAACATAGGGCATCTCAATCCTGTCAAAATATGCTTTTACACTCTCCAAAATTTCCGGATCTCCTCCTGCAGCTGTACCGATATGTAAAGCTCCCATCTGCGTAAATCGAAGAGAACTGCCAAAGCGCATTGCATCCATTCCCTGTGCTACGGTATAAAGAACACGGTTCATGCCATATCTCTTTCCGATAATTTCTTCACTGGAAATCCCATTCATCACAGACATGATGATCGTATGCTCGTCGATGGATGTCTGCATTACGTCAAGGGCATCCTTTAATCCTGTATACTTTACTGCAACGATCAAAAGATCAGCAGGCTTTGCTTCCTTATCACTTATCATCTGGAATTTTACTCTTTTATTATTGATAAAAAATTCTTCACTGCCATGCATTTTAAGACGTTCCTCATCCATGACAAATGATACGGCGTCATTTCCCGCATGCCTTGAAATATGATCTGCATATAAAAGCCCCAAAGCTCCCATACCGACAATTGATACTTTTTTTATTTCCATAATAATGACCTCTTTCGTATTATTAATTCTTGATCTCAATAACATTTTATCATAGAAAAATTTGAAATCAATCTGTCATCTATGCACACTTTCTGATTATCTATATGTGCTTTTCTGATTATCTATATGTGTTTTTCTAATCATATATATTTGCTTTTCTGGTTATCTATATGTGCTTTTTTGGTTATCTATATGTGCTTTTTTGGTTATCTATATATGCTTTTCTAATCATATATATGAACTTTTCTGACGTAGATTTGCCACTGGCTGCACATGCCCTCTGCCATTCTTATATCATGCAAATGCTCTCTAAAGCATTATCCTACAAGACTCATAAGTCTTGCGACAAACAATCCCCCTCCGGTACCCACAACATACCCAAGAAGTGCCATAATAATCCCTACCGGCACCAGATAATTGCTATAAGCTCCGGCAAGAACAGGCGCTGTTGCCGTACCGCCAACATTTGCCAAAGATGCCACACAGCAGGTAAACAGATCCATCCGGCAAAGCTTTGCTATAGCAATCATGATAATAATATGGATTGCCAAAATTACCAAACCGCACAGCAGCCATGCAGGTGCATTTCCGATTGCAGAAAGATCCGCCCGGGATGCAAGCATTGCGATCACAATATACAGCATGACATTTGACACCTCTTCCGTTCCCTTCAGTCTGCCAAGCGGAGTCATGGCAAATAATATACCAAGCAGTGTCACAACTAAAACCGTCCACGTCGTCTGATCAAGAAATGAAATATACTTGTTTATAAACGCTCCCGCATGCTCGCTCAGTGCAGAAACCAGAAATCCACACCCCAGAAGAATCAAAAGATTTTGCCATGTAAACTTTTTTTCATTTTCTGCTGCTGCCTGTCTGAGACTGTGTCCAACCGAATCGATCAGCCTTGTATCAGCCTTTGTCCACCGGTTAAAATGATCTGCCCTTCCGATCGCCCACAATAAAAACATGATATAGACCGTCCCGCAAATCGAATCCATTACCAGCGCATAAGCCATGCTTCCTTCATCCACCTGCAGCGCGGCCTGAATGGCAAGCATATTTCCACCACCACCCATCCAGCTTCCGCATAAAGCTCCCAGTGATTTCCATGCTTCATTTCCCAGAAGTGGCTGAAACATCGCATAAGAAATGACAAAGCCCAATCCGATCGACAAGGTTGCCGCCAGAAATCCGAGCAGCATTCTTGGTCCAAGCTTTATAATGATCTTCATATCACAACGAAGCAGCATGATAAAAAGCATGGCATACAATAAAGGATTTTTTAACTGGACATATACATTTTTTGTAGAATCAAGGTCCCAGAAATGAACCGTACATAAGAACATCATTCCCAGATAAATCAAGACAACCGGTGGTGCAAACCGGAAGATCCTTTTTGCAGTTTTCCCACTGAAAATCAGCGGAAGACTGACCAGAATTGCTGTAAGAAAAACCAATGTGGAAAAATAGAAAAATCCGTTCTGAATCACGTGAATGTTACCTCCGGCTTACTGAATTTCATTTTTATTACGGTGTTTTTTATAATTGAGTTATTTCGTCTATTTACACAATTTACAATCCGGTGGCAATTTCATTTTTTGATCAATGATTTAGCCAACTATATTTAGTTTTATCCATTAAGTTATTTTTATGTATTTTATTTTATAAAATATTTTGATCTCTCCTGTATCAGATTGCTATATACCTTGTACTCTCGCAATTTTCAAAATACCTTATTAACTCATCTATTGTTTCTAAAATAAATTAATCATTCATGTTTTTGATACGACAGGAATGATTAATCTTTTATAAATAAAGTTATACTGCCTTTCTATTCTTTTGACCTTGTTATTATAAATATTACAAAATTTATACTTCCGGATCCATTCCGCAACATAAAGACTTAATTTTCCTTTCTACAACCTTCATATTTAAAGGTCCAAAAACAGTTTCATAAGTAACAATAAATCTCTGCCCCAATAAATATCCATTTTGTTCGTATTTATTCATTTTTCTGATAGCCTTTTCTAAATACTCGGGATCATCCATCATACCAAAATGTTCCCAGTATATTTCCTCTCTTGTCTGCAAATTTAAAATAGTAAAATCCGGATAGATTGTTCCCATTCCCTCCAGATAAAGTGGCTTCTCGTATCGATAGGGGATCTTGTATCTATCCAGCAAATTTGCAATCAAAACCTCGGACTTGGACCTCATCTGTTCCCCTTTAGCAGAATAATATTCCGGCATTTCCTCCCGAAATCCATTTTCCGGGAAAGATGCATTCAACCACTCCTGTAAATATTCATCAATAGGTTGTTCAATGGGGATAATTAATTGTTGCCGTGATTTGGCCAGTTTTGTGAAGATAGAATTTATAGAATTGTTCTGATAAAATTTTTGAAGCGTATCAATCATAGTTTTTTCTTTTATCGCCATTTGCAGTATTTTTTCATCATATCTTTTTTGTGCCAGCTGCTCTGCTAATTTCAGATTATCTTTATGAATATATTGAAATTCATTTGTTCGCTCCTTTTCCTCCTGTTTCTTTTTTTCTTCTTGCTCCGTTCGTTTCTTTTCCTCTCCTTGTTCTATTCCCTTGCAATAATACTGCCATTGTTTATTATGCTTGATTATCTTTAATACTCCATCCGGAGCTCCTTTCAAAGCAAGCTTCTTCTCACTGATCAGATTAGCAAGATATTTCTGTCTTTCCTGAAGTTCGTTTCTTAAATGCATACTTTCCATGTTTTCGCCTTTCCTTGTATTTTTAAATTTTTATATTGATTTGATTTATATGATATCAGGGTCAAAAGTTCAAAAAGTCGTTTGTGCTTGCACGATAAGACTTTTGAACCTGGGACCCGCCAAACATGAGAAAGTAGCGATTTACGCAGTAAATCAGCGGATTTCGAATGTTTGAGAATTGCGGGATCTGATTTGCAGCGGAGCAATTCGCAGCGGAGCAATTTGCGGATATCAAGTTAAGGGCAAAATACCTTTTGATCCTAACATCATTTATATCTCAGCATGTTATTTATAATTTTATTTATTTTGACATGCCGTTTGTGCTTGGGGCTTGACGACTTTTCCCCGGTTCCGGCATCCCTTTTTCTTGATTTTGCTTTTTTGCATGCCGTTTGTGCTTGGGGTGTGCCGGCTTTTTTCCGGCTCCGGCATCCTTTTTTCTTGATTTTTCTTTTTGGCATGCCGTTTATGCTTGGGGCTTGTCGGCTTTCCCCCGGTTCCGGCATCCTTTTTTCTTGGTTTTGCTTTTTGGCATGCCGTTTGTGATTGAGGTTTGCCGGCTTTTCCCCGGTTTCGGCATCCTTTTTTCTTGATTTTGCTTTTTGGCATGCCGTTTGTGCTTGAGGGTTGACGACTTTCCCCCGGCTCCGGCATCCTTTTTTCTTGATTTTGCTTTTTGGCAGGCCGTATGCGCTTGAGGCTTGACGGCTTTTTCTCGGCTCCGGCATCCCTTTTTCTTGATTTTGCTTTTTGGCATGCCGTTTGTGCTTTTGGGGCTTGCCGACTTTCCCCCGGCCCCGGCATCCCTTTTTCTTGATTTTGCTTTTTGGCATGCCGTTTGTGCTTGGGGCTTGCCGACTTTTTCCCGGCTCCGGCATCCCTTTTTCTTGATTTTGCTTTTTGGCATGCCGTTTGTGCTCGGGGCTTGCTAGCTTTTTACCGGTTCCGGCATCCCTTTTTCTTGATTTTGCTTTTTAGCATGCCGTTTGTACTTGGGGGTTGATGGCTTTTCCCCGGCTCCGGCATCCTTTTTTCTCGATTTTGCTTTTTAGCATGCCGTTTGTGCTTATGTTTCGAATTTTTCAAATTTACTTATGGGATTTTTAAAATATCAATGATTATTAAAGGAATAATGCTCCGGATAAAAAATATCGAGAAGAATACGACTTGAAGAAAACGACTTTAACGAAAACACCTTTGATTAAAATGACTTTGATTAAAATAACTTTGATTAAAACACCTTTGATGAAATGTTATAAAAAGATAAACCTTATAAAGAAATTGATATACCTATATTTGAGGCATAACTGCAATAATAAAGATTTGTTTGAATTCATATAATCATATTTAGATATGCTGATCATGAATGCATATATATAATCATGTAGATACAATTATCAAAAGTAGACCTGTATCAAGAAACTTCACATGTATAAAGAAACTTCACATACAGCAGAAAAATAAAGATAGCAGAAGTCATAAACGCGACCTCTGCTATCAACTATATCATAATACTACATAAAATAAAACTACATTTTATATTATCAAAATCTGTCAGATATATCATCAAAATCTGCCAGGATTTATGAAAAACCAATCAGCCCTATTTTATTTCGGCTGGATCTGTGCATGCAGCTCCTGCAGGGATTTTACCTGGCTGCCACCATGTTCTTTCAGGGTCTTGATACCACTGATGGTAGCTTTGGCTGCTGCCATGGTTGTCATGTACGGGATCTTTTTCTTGATCGCATTTTTGCGCAGGTAGCTGTCATCCCATCCGCTTGCTCCGCCGTCGGGTGTATTGACGATCAGATCAATCTTTCCGTTGGTGATCAAATCAAGGATGTTCGGACGGCCTTCCTGAAGCTTTAAGGCTACTTCAGACGGAATGCCTGCTTCATCCAGCAGTGCTTTTGTGCCCTTGGATGCGAGGATCTTGAAGCCTGCTTCATCAAAATCTTTGGCAAGTGCTACAACTTCATCTTTGTCTTTATCATTTACGGAAATCAGGACAGTTCCTTCCATCGGAAGTCTGGTCTGTGTTGCTTCCTGTGCTTTGACAAATGCTTCTCCCCAGTATTCGGATAAGCCGAGAACTTCACCGGTAGATCTCATTTCCGGTCCAAGAACCGGGTCAACTTCCGGGAACATATTGAACGGGAATACTGCTTCTTTTACTCCGTAGTAAGGAATATTCTGCTCTCTTAATCCCGGAACCGGAGAAGGTCTTCCGGTCAGATCGCGTGTCATGATCTCGGTTGCAAGCGGCACCATACGGATATTGCATACCTTGGACACCAACGGCACGGTACGGGATGCACGGGGATTGGCTTCCAGTACATATACTTTGCCGTTCTCAATCGCATACTGCATGTTCATCAAGCCTTCTACATGCATTTCTTCTGCAATTTTTCTGGTATATTCTTTGATCGTGGCAACATTTTCATCACTTAAATGTCTGGATGGAATAATGCATGCAGAGTCTCCGGAGTGAACACCTGCTAACTCGATATGCTCCATAACAGCCGGAACAAATGCATGTGTGCCATCGCTGATAGCATCTGCTTCACATTCGGTTGCATGCATCAGGAAACGGTCGATCAAAATCGGACGATCCGGTGTCACACCAACGGCTGCCTTCATATATCCAACCATGCTTTCTGCATCGTGTACAACTTCCATTCCACGTCCGCCCAATACATAAGAAGGACGAACCATAACCGGATAACCGATCTTTTCTGCGATCTGCAGCGCATCATCAACGGTAACTGCCATACCTGATTCGGGCATCGGAATTTCCAGTTTATCCATCATGGCACGGAACTGGTCACGGTCTTCTGCAAGGTCAATAACTGCGGGTGAAGTACCAAGGATACGCACACCGTTTTTCTCAAGGTCGCTTGCCAGATTTAAGGGAGTCTGTCCACCAAACTGAGCAATGACACCTACGGGCTGTTCCTTTTTATAAATACTTAAAACATCCTCTAAGGTCAGTGGTTCAAAGTAAAGTTTATCGGATGTATCATAATCGGTAGATACTGTCTCAGGATTGCAGTTGACAATGATTGTTTCGAAACCAAGCTTTTTGAGTGCTAAGGATGCATGTACACAGCAATAGTCAAATTCAATACCCTGTCCGATACGGTTGGGACCACCACCTAAGATCATGATCTTTTGTTTGCCGTCGCTAACCGGATTTTTATCTGTTCCATTATAGGTAGAATAGTAGTATGCACTGTCTTTTGTGCCACTTACATGCACGCCTTCCCAGTTTTCTTCCATGCCAAGCTCAATCCTGCGGTTGCGGATATCAGCTTCGGGAACCTGTAAGATCTGTCCCAGATATTTATCGGAAAATCCATCTTTTTTAGCCTGGATCAATGCATCATCAGCAGGTACACTTCCTACATTTTTAACAAGGGCGTCTTCTTCATCCACCAGTTCCTTGATCTGCTCTAAGAAATAAGCCTTGATCTTGGTCAGCTCATGAATTTCTTCTACAGTTGCGCCCTTTCTCATTGCTTCATAAATCAGGAAATAACGGTTGCTGTTGGGGAATACCAGTCTTTTTAACAGCTCGTCCTTGGAAAGTGTATCAAAGTCTTTGGCATGGCCAAGTCCGTATCTTCCGTTTTCAAGGCTCCGGATTGCTTTCTGGAATGCTTCTTTGAAGTTTTTACCAATACTCATAACTTCGCCGACTGCACGCATCTGTGTACCAAGCTTGTCCTCTACACCTTTGAATTTTTCAAATGCCCAGCGTGCAAACTTGATAACAACATAGTCTCCGTCCGGGACATATTTATCTAAGGAACCATATTTACCGCAAGGGATATCTGCCAGAGTGAGACCTGTTGCAAGCTTTGCGGAAACAAGTGCGATCGGGAAACCGGTTGCCTTGGATGCAAGTGCTGACGAACGGGATGTACGGGGATTGATCTCAATGATAATGTCACGATCTGTTTTGGGATCGTGCGCCCACTGTACATTGGTACCGCCAATAACCTGAATGGCTTCAACAATTTTATAGGATTTTTCCTGAAGTCGTTTCTGAACTTCTTCAGAAATCGTAAGCATCGGAGCAGAACAGAAGGAATCACCGGTATGAACACCCATGGGATCAATATTTTCAATGAAGCAGACGGTGATCATCTTGCCTGTTTTGTCACGGACAACCTCAAGCTCCAGCTCCTCCCAGCCGATCACACACTCTTCCACCAGTACCTGACCAACCAGACTTGCCTGAAGACCTCTTGCGCAGACTGTCTTTAACTCTTCAACATTGTATACAATACCGCCACCGGTGCCGCCCATGGTATACGCAGGACGAAGCACAACCGGATATCCCAGCTCATCCGCAATCTTTAAAGCCTCATCAACGGTGTATGCAACCTCACTTCTTGCCATCTCGATACCGAGACTTTCCATGGTCTTTTTAAATTCGATACGGTCCTCTCCACGTTCAATGGCATCTACCTGCACACCAATGACCTCAACACCGTATTTGTCCAAAATACCTTTTTGAGCAAGCTCTGAACACAGGTTTAATCCTGACTGTCCACCCAGATTGGGAAGTACTGCATCCGGTCTTTCCTTTGCAATAATCTGCTCAATCCTTTCTGCATTTAACGGCTCGATATAAGTAACATCAGCAATTTCCGGATCCGTCATGATGGTTGCCGGATTGGAATTAACCAGTACGATTTCGTAGCCCAGGCTCCGTAAAGCTTTGCAGGCCTGTGTTCCTGAATAATCGAATTCACAGGCCTGACCGATAATAATCGGGCCGGAACCGATAATCAGTACCTTGTGGATATCTGTTCTCTGCGACATATTTTTTCCTCCGTTTAACATATTGACCAACTTTCGTTTGTTGATTTTAACTCAATCCATTCTATTCTACTTTTAAATATCCCTTTTTTCAATAAAATAAATCATTTTTTTGTGATTTCAGAAAAAACTGTTTTCTACAAATTCCAAAATTTTTATAATTTCCTATTATATATTCTTTTTACATCTGAAATGAGGGATGTCGTCCCCAATATCAAAATGGGTTTCTGTCTCTTTTGGGCTTCCCTGAGTGCCTGTGAAAGCTCATAAAAACAAACCTGTGAAAATCCCCGTTCCTGCAGTGTTTTTTCCTGAATATCCGAAAATTTATAATGGGGACTGGATGATTTTGTCAAAATGATCTGTGAAGCCAGCGGTGCCATTTTTTGAGCAACACCAACATAATCCTTGTCATCCGGTATTCCGATGATAGCCGTCACCTCCGGTATCTTCATTTTTTCCAAAACCTCTATTACCATTTCGGCACTTTTTGCATTGATGGAGGCATCTAAAATCGTCAGCGGTTCACAAGAAAGCACTTCCATCCGTCCCGGCCATTGCAGCTTTTTCATAGCAGCTTTGGCATTTTTTTCTGAAAATCTTTCTCCTAAAATATCCTTACATACAGCCATGGCCAGTGCGCAGTTTTTTGCCTGATGCTCGCCAAGAAGCGGTAACGCAATACCACGGATCATGGTCTCTTCGATACGCACATCAAACAACATGCCATCCATACAATATTGTATATTTTCTGCAGAAAAATCCCTGCCATACTGCTTAAGATAAGTATTTGTCTCTGCCGCTTTTTTTTGCAGAATTCCCATCACGTTCTCTGCCTGTTCGGCTGTATATACATACTTCTGGTCTCCTGTCATAATACAGGCTTTATCCATGGCGATTTCTTCAAGCGTCCTTCCAAGCTCTCTTGTATGCTCTAAAAAAATTGTATTGATGACCGCATAATCATGAACCGCATTGTTGACATCATCATACCGGACACCCTTGCCACCTTCCAAAACATTGAAATCCGTATTGTTGTCCGTGAAAAACTGCAGGGCAAGCGCACACTGCAGACCAATAGGACTGATACACTCCCCCCGCTTCAGATTTTGCAATCCACCGGCAAACCGTTCTCTAATCTTTTCTGTACAGGCACAAAAATCCTCATCCGAAATATTTTTCCCATTTATCCGAAAACGTTCATTGAAGCTCAGAATATGCGGGCTTGTCATAAGTCCGGTCTTTCCATATTGTGAAAGAACTGCTGCTGTCATACAGGCAACCGAGCCCTTTCCCTTGCTGCCTGTGATGTGTACGGACGGCACGCGGTGTTTCCCGGAAAGCTCCTGTATCACGTCTCTGGAAAGCTCCGGATGACGCTTTTTTGAATCAGGCATATCATAGTCCCATTCTTTTTCCGCTTTTAAATAAGATTCATAAAAAAAATCTTCTGCTTCTGTCCTCGTCATATCAAAAATCTCCACAGATCATATCCATCATTCTACCCGCTACATTAACACCTGTTGCCTGCTCAATCCCTTCAAGTCCCGGCATAACATTGATCTCACACAAATAAAACCGGTCTTTCCCAAATAAAAGATCGATCCCTGTAAAATCCAGTCCGGTCTGCTCATAAACATCCTTTGCGATCTGCCGGATCTCATCGTTTGGCTCATATGCCGTCACGCCGGCTCCAAGTGCCACATTTGCCCGAAAATCATGTTCCGATCTTCGCTGCATGCAGCCAACTACCTCGCCACGGATACTGTATACACGCACATCTCTTCCATAGCTTGTCTCAATAAACTCCTCAAACAGCCATTCCTTTTCTTTGCCATACTGTTGCAAAGCTTTCAGATCTTCTTCCTTTTGAATCAGGAAGATCTCTCTTCCCATGGAGTTTTCCAATCCCTTGGCAACCATTTTTGTACCGAGCATGCTGCTTAAGAATGGATAGTCTGCAAAGCCATCCGCAAGCAGGTAACGCGGCTTTAAAAAAGCCCGGGATTGCAGATGCAGAAGCTGCTCATATTTGTTGATATACTGATTGAACGGTGACAAGGGATTGTATGATTTTTTTGCAAGCCGATTGATCTGATCCTTGCACTTGCCCCATTTGTAACGGTTGATGACAAAATCGACCGGGGATAGTATTTTGCCATTGCAGTAGATTTTGGGGTCTGTGCTCTGTCCCACAGTTATATCATGTACCCCGATGATCTCAAGTGAAATTCCACGCGCACCGGCCTCCTCAACCAGTCGGTGACAGGTATAGGCATTTCCCATATTGCTGTATGCTTCAATTATGTATCCGTTCATTTGTACTCCTAGAGCTGCTTTAGCATAAAATCTATTACCTGCGTCAGCTTGCTCTTTTTCCATTCTTTTTTTTCTTCTTCTAAAGACAAGGGGTAGACAATCTGAAAGTCCAGAACTTCTCCCGGAACTCTACCGCTGCGTAAGGGTTCGTAGAAATTTTGGTAAAATTCTTCCTCCGTCGCATGCGCAAAAACATCCGGCTTCAGATAACGGAGCTGACGCTTGGTATTTTCAATAAACATCTTAGCCGCAAGTGGCTTCAACAAATTGTAATCTTCTTCCTGAACATCTGTAAAAATAGGAGAAAGCTCGCCTTTGACGACGCGCTCATTTTGACGGTCAATTTCAATTCCATACGGTTCAAATGAAAAAGCATCCTCCGTAAAATGCAGCTTTAATAATATTCCATATTCTGTATTAAACTGGGATCTCTGATAGTCTGTATCAAACACAAAATTGCCAAGGGAATAAAAAATGGCTTTTCCCGGAAAGGTTTCATAATTCATAGGAACATGGGGATGATGGCCAACGACTAAGTCTGCCCCCATGGACAGGTAATCCATGTATCGATCTCTGGTGTAAGGGGATGGAAGGGCTGTAAATTCTTCGCCTCCATGTGCCACAACAATGCACCAGCGACAGGTCTTTTTGATCTCGGCAATCGCTTTTTTGATGCGTTCCATATCACTCCAGCTAAAGCATCCGGCCTTATCGGTATCCGCCTTCCGGCATGCCCGCTGATAGCCGACGCCGATCATTCCGATACCACCTGCTTCAGGAAGAATAACCGGCTTTATGGCTTCATCGATGTTCATGCCGGCTCCTAATGTCTGCACGCCACATTTTTTTGCTTCGCGCAGGGTATCCGCCATGCCTTTTTCTCCGACATCCATAATGTGGTTGTTGCAGATATTCCAGACGTCTGCACCGATTTTATGGAAAAAATCTGTCGCTGCCGGATCCATGCTGTGGGTCAGGGCAACAACTCCGTTGTCACGTACGACTTTTTCCTGCTTGGATAATGGGCCTTCTACGTTGATGATCAGGTGATCGGCAGTATGTAGATAGGAGAGGATTTCATCGGATACGAGGTGTTCGTCCTCCCATTTGTGATCCATGTATTTATCAAATCCGATGTCTCCGGTGAAGATCAGGGTTGTTTCGTCTGGCATGTTGATGGCCTCCTGGGTTCGTTCTTTGGAATTTATTTTATCATCTTTTTGGGGATTGTGCATGGGTTTTGTTGGGGGAGGGGGATGGTTTCGGTCGGTTTTAGCGGATGAATCCCAGCGGTTTTCTATCTTGGTATTTCTGCGCCTAGTGGGAGTAAATGCCGCCATTTACTTTTTGGCAACGGTAAAGGCACGAAAAATAAAAACGCGCCTACGGCTTGAACGGTTATTTTTCGTGCCAGGTTGTTGTTATTGGCGGCATTAACTCCCACACGGCTCGAAATAAGGCGATAGAAAACCGCTGGGATTCATCCGCTAAAACCTCGGAAATGCATTGGATGGGGACGCAGGCATCTGCGATGCTGCTGAATTATAGCCGGTTATTTGAAAGATTCAGTATAATTGATATAGGTCATGGAGGGGGTATCGGTTAGGAGTTGGGCGTCGATGGGGGTGCCGATGAAGAGGATATGGCTGCCAAGGTCTAGTTGGGTGGTTATGTTTATGCTCAGGTAGGCATTGGTGCCGTTGGTTATGGCAAGGGTGTCGTTGGGGGTTCTTTGGATAAAGGGGTAGTTTTTTAGTTTGTCAACCTGGCGGCCGGACTGGTAGCCCCAGTGGCGGAAAAGCTCAATGTCAGCATCTTTTCCTATGATAGATATTGTGCATTTTTCGGATTTTTGGAGCATTTCACAGGTCAGGCTCTTTTTATCAACGGTCAGAGAGATAGTGATGGGATCGGAGGATGACTGGATTGCGGTATCTATGATACAGCCGTTGTCTCTTCCTTCGCAGTTGGTTGTGAGAATGAATAAGCCATAGCTTAATTTTTGTAATACTTCATGATTCATAAGATGTCCACCTTCGCTTTTTGTTGTAGTATCTACCTGATGAAGTGTATTTATACATGGAGCGACTGATGTTTCTGCAAATATAGCATTGACGATAGCAGTGACAATTTTCCCGCAAAATTTGAATCCGGGAATATATATGGCTGATTTTCGCATCTCCGGTTGCCAAGAATTATTTGTGGTACTCTGAATAAATACTATGACGAATACCACGATAACTACTATAATGAATACTATGACGATTACCATGATAACTACTATGATGAATACTATGACGGACACCATGATAACTGCTATGATGAATACTATGACGGACACCATGATAATTACTATGATGAATACTAAAATGGATACTATGATAAAAAAGAGAACAGCCTAGAAATAAGCTGTTCTCTTATAATACGATATTGGGGTCAAAAGATCAAACATGAGAAAATAGCGATTTACGCAGTAAATCAACGGATTTCGAATGTTTGAGAATTGCGGGAGCTGCCTTGCAGCGGAGCAATTCGTGGATATCAGTAAAATTCCGGATTAACCAAAATATCTTTTCAATAATCCTTCAAGTGCCTTACCGTGTCTTGCCTCATCGCGTGCCATTTCATGAACGGTATCATGGATCGCATCCAGATTGTTTTTCTTTGCACATTTTGCAAGATCAACTTTTCCTGCTGTTGCGCCGTATTCGCAGTCAACTCTCCATGCAAGGTTTTTCTTGGTGGAATCTGTCATGTTAGCTTCCAGCTCGGAACCAAGCATTTCTGCAAATTTTGCAGCGTGCTCTGCTTCTTCATATGCAGCTTTTTCCCAGTAAAGTCCGATTTCAGGATATCCTTCACGATGGGCAACTCTTGCCATGCAAAGGTACATACCTACTTCTGAACATTCTCCTTCAAAGTTAGCTTTCAGCTGATCAAAGATAAATTTCTTATCTTCGTCGCTGATATCTGCATTGTTTTTAACTGTTGATGCATATACACCAAATTCATGTTCCGCTGCGAGGTTCAGCTCACCCTCTAATTTTTTAAATTTGTCTCCACTTACGTGGCATACCGGACACTCAGCCGGTGCTGTTTCTCCTTCATGTACGTATCCACATACTGGACATACCCATTTTGCCATTTTTTTATCCTCCTAAATAAAAATATTATTTCATGCACAGACAATTTCTATGCATTGTAACCATGGTAACAGTATCTTATAAGCAATCATGGCACTTGCCATAGAACTGCAGCTCACAATCCTCGATTTCACCATCAAAATCTGCGGATGCTTCCGCGACAATGCTGTCACAGGAAATATAATCCATATCTTCCACCCGGCCGCAAGCCTTACATATGAAATGATTGTGCGGACTGATAAATCCATCAAAGTGATCTGCTCCTGCCGGTGTCGTAATTTTTAATACCTGACCGCTCTCTGTCAGAAAAGCCAGATTACGATATACCGTTCCAAGACTGATATTGGGGTATTCCTTACGAACACTTTCATATACCATATCCGCTGTTGGATGATCGCGACGGCTTTGCAGATCTTTTAAGATTGCTTCTCGTTGTCTTGAATATTTGATCATATCTCTTTCCTTTTAATAATGATAACTATTACTGTTATTGATTATAGCAGGGACTTTATATCTTGTCAAACATTTTTATATAAATTTTTTATCTCATTTTTTCAAAATATTATTCTGTAAGAAATATTCTATTTTTTCAGATTTCCACTTAATTCCTCTTTCTGATCCTTTCTCCCTGATTTCATTATGATTTATTACATTTTCCCTTATTTCACATTTGCCAACCCTCCGTTATCATGTCACAATAAATAAGAAAACACTTGCTAAATTTATGTAAAAGAGAAGGAAACTTAAAATAAAATTTACTCACTTCATATCTGTTTTTCTACATTAAAGTGCCTGATTACCGGCTTTTTTTTGCACTCTACTGACAGTCGGTTGTAGAAATATGCAGGAAATGATAGGGTTAGATCAGAAAAAAGAGGGCCCGCAAATGGATAAAGAAAAAATAGGCATCTTCGTGCACGAGCTGCGTAAAGAAAAGCAGATGACACAAAACGTAGAGACCTTCCTGGATGTATTAAAGGAACGAAACTACGAAGGTCTGACGATTGATTATGAGGTTATCGATGGATTTGATCACAACACAGTGTTTAAACCTTCCATCAAAAATGCGATGCTCAGATTTTATGGCAAATAAACAAGATTATTTTTCCTTTTTATTTGATCCGCCATTATCGATCCACCAGCCCCAAAATCCGGCTGCAAGTGCCAATACGCATAAAACTCCGACAAAAATATCCTGTCCCATATAAATATGCCCCTTTCTGTTACTTTAATCATTTACCATTTTTATACCAGCCAGACCGCATATATATGTCTGACTGGTATAATCGTAACAGAAGGGGGCATTTACTTTTCGTTAAGATTATCCTTATTTTCGTTTATGTTTCGCACAGCAGATTTTATACGTTAAGCAATTTTCCAGCTCCGGGAGATATTCTGCAGCTCCGTCATATGCCGGTAAATACCATCCTGTGCCATCAGTTCGTCAGGTGTACCGCTTTCTGCCACTACACCATCTTTCAGGACCACGATGTGGTTAGCATTGGCTATCGTACGCATACGGTGTGCGATGATCAGCACGGTCTTATCCTTAATCAGACTGGAAAGTGCCTCCTGGATCAATGTCTCATTTTCTACATCAAGGGATGCCGTTGCCTCGTCCAACAGGATGATCGGAGCATCCTTTAAAAAGGCTCTGGCAATGGAAATACGCTGTCTCTCACCACCGGATAAATTGCAGCCGTTTTCACCGATCTGTGTCTGATAACCGTTGGGCAGACGGTTGATAAATTCTTCACAGTTGGCCATCTTTGCTGCACGGATGACTTCCTCATCGGTTGCATCTTTTTTACCAAGGCGGATATTTTCCATGACGGTTGTATTGAACAATGTAACATCCTGGAAAACGATGGAATACATGGACAGCAAAGTTTCCGGATCAATCCTGGAAATATCCATGCCGCCAACTGTGATGCTGCCGCTGTCAATATCCCAAAAACGCGCCGCAAGTCTTGAAACGGTCGTTTTTCCTCCACCGCTCGGCCCGATCAGTGCCGTTACCTCACCCTGCTTTGCCCTAAAGGATACATCCGACAAAACACTTTCGTCGTTAGCATATGCAAACTTTACGTGATCAAATTCGATATCATATCCATTGTTGGAAAGAGCATCCACACCAGTCTGCAGCTCATGGGATAGGATTTCATCCAGTCTTTCACTCTGAACACCGGTAGAAATGATCGCCGCAAAATTCTGAAGCGCGATCTGCATCGGATCGTATAATCTGGAAACAATCATCAAAAACATGAGGAATGTCAGAAGATCAATATCTCCTTTTGCAAATAAGGTTCCACCAACCAGCGCTGTTGTTCCGATACCCACTTTTAATATCATCTGCGCAGAAGAGATAAAAACAGACATTTTCAATTCCGTGATCAATGCCTGATCTTCCACATTTTCGATTTTTTTATCCAGACCTTTCAGATACTGCTCCTGTGCGTTGTTGGATCTTAGGTCTCTGGCAGATTCCAGACATTCCTGTATTCCGTCTACCAGTTCCATCTTGACCGCACTGTTTTCTCTGAAAGCTCTTTTTTGTGCACCGCTTGAACATATGACAACGAGAAACGCTACCGGAATAACCCAGAAACAGGATAAAACCATCCGGTAATCAAACATGAAAAACATGTTTACTCCAATGATGAGTACAGATGCCAGTGAACCGACAAGCTCCGGGATCCAGTGACTGGACGCTGTTTCCATCGTGGCACAATCTCCCATGATATTAGTTGTAAGATCCGATAAATTCTTTTTCCCAAAATAGGAAAGCGGAAGCTTTCTCATTCTCTCCGCAATAGTAATACGTCGGATGCCACTTTCTTTATAGGTAGAAAGAAATGTCGCATTGTACTGCTGATACTGTGTAAACGCAATCAATAATAAAACCACAATAATTCCAACCACATAACCACCGATCCGTGACGAATCCAGTGTGTGGTCAAGTAAATCCCGGATCAACAGATACAGAATACAGGCAGGTCCCATAAGGACAATATCGGATATTGTCACGCAGACACAGGCCTTTATCATATCCTTTGCTCCTTGTTTTGAAAGTGCATATTTATGCTGCAGTTTTTCTATCATCCTAAGCACCTACCTTCCATTCTACTGATTTGGTATATTCTTCGTACATATCGTGATACAGACCACCTTTTTTAAGCAATTCTTCATGCTTCCCCGATTCCACACAGGTGCCATCCTTCAATACAAAAATCCGATCTGTGTTTGTCACGGTGCTCAGGCGGTGCGCAACCATGATCAGGGTCTTTTCCTTTGCCATCTCCTCAAATGCTTTTTGAACCTTTGCTTCATTGTCGGGATCTGCAAAGGCTGTTGCCTCATCTAAGATCAAAACAGGCGCATCCTTTAAAATAGCCCTTGCAATCGATATTCTCTGCTGTTCGCCGCCGGATAAATAGGTACCCTTTGCACCGATTACCGTATCCATTCCCTGCGGAAGCTTTTCAATAATATCCATACACTGCGCTTTTTTCAAAGCCTCCATGACTTCCTCTCTGGTCGCATCCGGCCTTGCCAGACGTACATTTTCAAAAATACTCGTTTTTAACAGCCTGCTGTCCTGAAATACAAAGGATACCGTATTCATCAGCTGCGAAAAAGGGATTTCCTTTACATTGACACCACCAATTTTCACTGCACCTTCACTGACATCAAAAAATCTGGCAATCAGCTCGGCGGTCGTTGTCTTGCCGCCACCGCTCGGGCCAACAAAAGCAACATGGGAGCCGGATGGAATCTCAACACTTAAATGATCTACCGCATTCTGTTCTGCCCCTTCATAATGATATGAAATGTCTTCTAACGTGATGGAATAATCTTTAAGAGTGACCTCATCTTTTGCCTGTTTAAGCTCCTCGACATCCAGAATTGCATGGATACGATTGATCGAATCAACAATCATCATTTCCTGCTCTCCGGCATAGGCGACCTTGCTCAGTGTCACGGTGATCAACGGTGTGATGATGATATAATACATAACATCCAGCACCAGATCCGGTGTAATTCCGCCTTTTGAAAATACAAAAGCCGAAAAAACAATAAAAGCAAAAATTGCATTGATACCGGTCATAAAACCGGTCATCGGAATACGCAAAGAAACCGTATAATCGATTGCCCACTTCGCATATTTTTCAATAGCAGTCTTAAATCTGGTAAAGGAATTGATCGTCTGTCCAAAGGTCTTAACAACCGGAACGCCTCTGACATACTCTACTGCCTCACTGCTCATAACACCCAAGGCATCCTGATATTCTTCCATTTTCTTTTTCATGCCGGAGCCCATCATGACTGACATAAAGCTAAAACCGATCACTGCCGGGATCATGCAGATCAGACCAAATTTCCAGTTGAAAAACAACAATAAAATCAATAATCCGATCGGTGTCACATTTGCTACAGCCTTATCTACAAGATTGTGTGCGATATAGGTTTCCGTAGCGGCTGTTGTATCATTGACAATTCTTCTGATTTTACCGGTTCCTTCCTTATCAAACACACCAAGTGGAAGCGCCATGATTTTTTTCATCAGGCATTTCCTCATATTGGCCTGCACACGAAACGCAGCCTTATGCGTACACATGAGTGCTCCAATATAAATCAACATACCGCAAATGGTAATCAGGACTGCCTGCCAGCCAAGCGACCGAATCCCATCCAAATCTTTTCCCTCCAACGCGGTCTTGATGATCAGCCAGATATACATAAACGGAACCATAGCTACAAAAGCGCTGATGGCTCCCAGGCACCTCCCCAATTTGATCAGATGTCTGTGTGATCCGGCATAACTGTTGATCACCGACATAACATCGTTTTTCTTTTTTTCTTGCATTGTATATATGCTCCTCCTTCTTATATTTCCGGAATATTATCCGGATTTGAAAGTTATCACGATTCGCTTTTTGATAACTTTCAAAAATAAAAGAGACCCGAAGGTCTCTTATTTGTCACAATCTCTCGCATATTCAGTTAGTCCCAAAATATTCATCCATCCCGGCATGAAAAAATCTGATATTTTATTGAGACACATGTCTGTTTCCTCCTCTGAGTAATCATGCACAATCGGTTCTATCAATGCTGTCAAATATGCGCTTAACAGAATATGCATATCCTTTTCCGTAATCGGTTTGACAGGAACGCCTCTCCTTTTCAGGGTGTCTATAACCTGCAGCATCTCTTTTTGCTGCTCCAACACGTTTTTATGAATGAAATTTTCGTACGCCGTTCCTTCAGATCTGCAAAGCAGAAGTTTCATTTCCGGTCGGTAAGCCTTGGATAACTCTCGAAAGATCTGAACTTCACCGGTATGAAAGGAATCCCGGATGCCAATCCCACTTTCTACTGCTTTGTTGGCATTGTTCCTATGTTCTTTCATCATGACGGACATTTCCTGCAGCAACGGCTCAAGGACCTGACGGAACAGATCTTCCTTGTCTTTGCAATGTCGATACAAACCTGCTGATGTCATCCCCGCACGCTTTCCAATATCCCGTATGGAAGCTTTTTCAAATCCCTTTTCAAGAAATTCGGCCTTTGCCGCTTCCAGCACTCTGGCATGACTTTGTGATTTATCTCTTGGCATATTTATCACTTCTCACATCATATTCTCACATCACATATGATTCACTTTATCGGATGCTCGTACAGATGAAAAACTCGCAGCAATCAAATATCATTGACCGTACAATCAGTCATCAATTGCGCTGACAGTATATCCCTGTTTCTCAATTCTCCGGCACAAGGTCTCGAGATTGATCTCGCGATCGCAGGATACAATAGCAATCTTTTTCTTTAACTGCACGGTCGCTGCAGCTCCATCAATATCGTTGATGGCGTCCTGTACTTTGTAAGCACAATTCTTGCACTTCATTCCTTCAATATGTACGGTATATGTTTTTATGACTTTATTTTTTAAATGCTTTTTTCTTGGCTTTTTGGAAGAACCGCCACAACAGCCGCCCTCTCCCCGGAAATGCTTTACAGAACCTATGATTGCAAAAATACCCACTGCAATGATGAATAAAATAATAATTGTGTTTGCCATGGTCATGCATCTCTCCTTTTTTATTCTTTTCAGCCATAGATAATATAGCACAAACATTTGTTAGAGTCAACTAACAGCTGTTCAACACCTGCATACGGCATTTTTTCATTGTGCGAAAAGGAGGTCACGTTGTAAACGTCAAACCAATATCAGCACCAGAACAATCATGCGGATTGAAAACGGAATGGCAACAAACTCATCCTTCGGATCTGTCGTGCCGGTGATGCACTGTCAAAAGCCATTGAATGGTGTCGGGAACAGAATCCAGAATTTAATGATGTCAACGACAATCTGCCAGAGATATTTCCCAATGACCTGTTCTGGTCGAACCTACTCTCTTTATCTTGCCGTCATTCATCAGTTTTTTCATGATTCTCTGGACAGTTCTCCTTGATAACGATAATTCTTTAGCTAAATCTGTCTGTGTAATATATGGGTTCTGCTTCAGACCTGATAACAACCTACTTTCTATATTATCAGCGCCACGATCGGCGCCATCAGCGTCAAGAATAGCGTCATTCGTGGTGCTATTTGTCATCTGATTCAAAAGTTCCTCTAAAATATTATCTATTTGAGTCAGCATGAATTCAATAAATACCGTTGATTCTCCCTCTACATGGCATTTTGCAATCGCATCATAATAATCATCCTGAAATTTTTCAATTTGGCTTTCTATCGGAATATATTCAAAAATAGGATTCCATTTAGTCAAAATAGCTGTATGCCACAGCCTTGCCATCCTGCCATTGCCATCAGCTCATGTCAAGCATGGGACAAAAAAATATTTTTTTCAAACGCCTGTGCAGGCATTTGAGAAAATGACTACATCCAAGAACAAAATTCATCAATGTTTTCAAACATAATTTCCAGCTTATCTATCTTCTTTTCTGTATGATAATGTCCACAATACCATTTCTGATAGTTCAACTTTTCTTCTATCCTATTGAGCCATTGTTCCGTAGATTTATAAACCTTGCTTTGATCTACACCTTGCATGAATACCTCAACCGGCTCGTATTTTAATAGTGTAGTATGACTTAGGACAACATCTATATTCCAGCCTGCCTTATCAAGCTGTTCTTCCACATATGCCTTGATTTCTTCTGATGGTTGCTCATCTTCCCACCAGCCCCAGCCATACGCAATACGGATTGCCTTGTCAATACTATATGCTCCTCCCATCACTATTGTTTTCTTCCCATCTAAATCAAATATCTCTCCATTTTTAGCAAACAAGAGACTGGGATATTCTTCCTCTTCATATACTATGCCACCATGCCATTGTTTCTCCTCATAGCCATCAATGGTATAAGGTTTTTGTTCATGATTTCCATGAATAGAAAATATTGTAATTGCAAGTTCCTCCAGCAATTTCTTTTTAACGAATCATACATTGGACCACTGAAATTGATACCTGTATCACCCAGAATTATCATAATGTCATCTTTGGATGTACTATTCATTTGACAAAAGTTTTCTATTCTTTCAAATCTGCCATGGCGTGAAGAGAAAAAACTCAACGAGTGGTCTGTTCCTTATCTGCCGGTTGACCCAATGGAGGCGGGAAGAACTTACGATTCCGACGAAGAGCACAAAGAGCTGTCTCCACAGTGGGTATATAAAATCTTTGAAGATAAGTATGTGAAACGCCAGCCTTACTTCCAGATTGAAGAGTACCACTTCAAACAGGTGGATGGTATTATGGCAGAAGCTACGATTGTCCAAGGTGGGCAGAACCGGCTGGTAAGCGCCAGCGGAAATGGTCGTCTGGATGCTGTCAGCAACATTATCAAACAGTACTTCAGCATCAGCTTTGAGCTGTCCGTATACGAAGAACACGCTTAGGCCTTGTACTACAAAAGTACTCGGACTAAGCGTTTTTTCATAGTTTCTATCTTCCCGGCAAACTGTTATTTCCAACCGACCATCGGGTCTGATTAACTGCCGTATCTGATTGCTGCGATATCAGTCAGCTACGATATCAGGTCGAATGCCTTACAATCAATGTCGGGATTGTAATATAAGACTGGGCATACAGATTCGGTT
>OIYY01000062.1_pt1 | contig 79035 bp, 76 predicted proteins | sample 1588341 | NCBI WGS metagenome assembly OIYY01 (sample SAMN03283287) | human gut metagenome | biome: human-associated habitat; material: feces | host: Homo sapiens | place: Peru | collected 2012
AGGCATCGGACTCTGACTCCGACATGCGTAAGTTCGAATCTTACTACCCCAGCCAGTTGTATCAAGGCTTTCAAGAAATTGAGAGCCTTTTTTAAATATAAATTAATTTAAAGGTGAGTAATATGATAAGATTTAGCCAAGAAGAGGGAATGATTAAACCAGATGGAATTATAAAATTAGATGGAACACATGATATAAATTATAAATTACCACATATAGCGATAGGTGTTTTTTCTGAGTTTTTATTGGCTGATATTGTCCAAAAGTTTTCATGTGAGAAGGTTGGTGCAATTGGATGTGCTAATTGTAAAAGACCTGTGTATATTATGAAATATAAAGATGTAGAGTTTACATTATTTATGGCTGGTATTAGTGGGCCATGGATAAGTTCTGATATTGAGCAATTAAGTGTTCATGGAGTTGATACATTTATTATTTTTGGAAATTGTGGTGTATTGGATAAAAGTATTGAAGATTGTTCTATAATAATTCCTAATAAAGCTTTTAGAGATGAGGGAACAAGTTATCATTATATGACTGAGTCTGATTGGGTCGAGCTAAATCCCAAATATACAGATGTTTTTAAACAGATACTTAAAGAAAATAATTATGAATTTTTTGAAGGTGCAACATGGACTACAGATGGCTTTTTTAGAGAAACAAGGGAGAAGGTTAAATATTTTAAAGAGCAAGGTGCTGTCTGTGTTGAGATGGAAGGTGCATGTATTGCTGCTGTTTGTAAATATAAGAATTTAGATTATTTTACGTTTTATTATGCAGAGGATAATATGGATGCTATTGAATGGGATGAAAGAAGTCTTAATCAATTAACTAATTTCGAAAAGAAAAAGTTGGTGCCTTATTTGGCGTTTGAATTGGCAAAAAAAATAAGTGATATAAGAGGATGTTAAGCTTGGAAGAGTTTGTTGAAATAAATGGAGAAAAAATATATTTTTTTGTTCAAAGAAAAAGAATAAAGAATTTGAATTTAAAAGTAAATGTTGATAAAACAGTGACATTGTCAATTCCAATGAGATTGTCAATGGATGTTGCTAAAGATTTTGTTAGAAAAAAGAGCGGTTGGATAAAGAAACAGCAAAATTTTTATGAGATAGTTTTAAAAGAAAAAGAGAATTTGAAATTTGAAAATAATGAAACTGTGTATTTGCATGGAAAAAAGTATAAGTTGGAAATTATAAAGAATACGGTAAATGGTGTTAATGTAAAGGATGACACTATTGAGATTTATGTGAAAGAAAAGTATGCAGATAATGCTGAATACATAAGTAGAGTATATGATAAATGGCTTAGAGAGTATGCATTAGAAGTTTTTGAAAAAGCTGTTATTGAGTATCAAAAGATTTTAAAGGATTATGGGGTTAAGATGCCTAAAATAGAGGTTAGAAAAACAAAAGCTATATGGGGAAGTTGTATGCCTATGAAAAACAAGGTTACGTTTAATTTGAATTTGATTAAAACGCCTATGGAATGTATTGAATATGTTGTTTTGCATGAGTTATCTCATTTTAAATTTCAAAATCATAGTAAGAATTTTTATAATTTTATTGCTATGTTTATGCCTGATTGGAAAGAGAGAAAGAGAATACTGGATAAAGAGTATATTGGAATAGGAAGAAAGTAATGTTAAGGATGAGTATTTTTTACTCATTCTTTTTATATTTTAAAAGAACATTATATTTTATTTTCGCATTCCTTGCTAAAAGATTTTACCGCCCACTAAACTTTGTTTAGCAGGCTAGGTAAAAACTTTCAAACTGCGCGTCATTGGAAAATAAAATATAATGTTCTTTAATAAAAAAGAATAACATACAGAGATTTGCTTTTATAGATTCAATGTGGGCAGCTTGTGTTTTACCAATTGCATAAATTTATAAAAATCATATAATAATTATTTTATATATGTTATAATAATTAAGAATATAACAACAAAACTTTAGTTTTGGAAAGAAGATTAAAAATATGGGAGATTTGAGAGATTATAAAAAAGATTTAGAAGAAGATTTGCCTTTTTGCAGACAAAAAGGTTTTAAAGTTATATTGGTGGAAGCTAATCCAGAAAAAAAATTTAATTATTCATATTATGTTTATATTCCAAATAATCCACAAAATACAATAATGATGGATTGTTTAAATGATTATGAAGATGAAATGCCAGAAGGATATGTTGAAAATTTAGAAGGGTTAGAAGAAATTTATAGTTTATTTGAAGATAATGAAATCATTAGAAGTGGTAAATCTGTTAAAGAAGGAATGGAAGAAAATAAAAGTAAAACATTAGATAGGTTATATCGTAGAATGGAAAAAGGTGTAGATGCATTAAGAACTATAATAAGTATAAATCCAAATATACCAGCTATAGTTCCTCTTATTCCTGGATATGGAAATGAACAATTTGATGGTGTAGTATCTCAATTAGATAAAGATGTTATTAGCAAAACTGCACCACAAATAAAAGCAATGATAGAAGATGCAAAAAGAATTATTGAAGAAAGAGCTAACGTAAAAATGAGTGATAAAGTTATACTACTTGGGCATTCAAAATCTTCAACGTTTGCTAATAATTTTTCTAGTTATTATCCTGAAATGTGTGAAGCAAGTATATTGGGTGGAGGAAGTTTTGGAACACTTCCAGTTGATAAAATTACATTACAAATCGTTGATGATACTGAAATAACTGAAAATGAGCAATTTTCGCTTATAAATGGAGTTCCTACAAAAAGAATTACTCAAACAGATTTTTATAGAATTATGCAAGAATATAATGATACGAAAAGAGATTACCAAGATGAAATAACGGCTAATGAAGATGGTACATATAATTTACCTATGAATTTTCCAGTAGGGATTTCTGATATTGAACATTATAGAGATTTATCAGATTTTCCAGATGGAAAAGAAGGATTCAGAAAAGCTTTAACTAACATGAATAAAATGATTTTTATAGGAGAACAAGAAGAAACAAAACCTGGTAATTTCGCATATAAAGATGGTATTACTAAAGAAGGAATTGAAGTAAAAGCGGGAGATAATATTGCTATTTTAGGAAAAAGATTAGGACGCCCTATAACAGAAATAGAAATTGCAAGTATGCATAATAGAATTTTAGAATATATTGCTGCATCAAATTCATTATTCGGTCGTAGCTCAAATGAAAGATTAAATAGCTATATGCAATTAAATGAATTATTAGGTAGTCCAATGCAATCTAAAATATATGAAGGTGTAGGACATATTGATTATGAATATTCTAAAAATGTAAAAGAACTTGATAGTATTTTTTCAAATTCTATATATTCATCACAACCTTTAATAATTGATATAGGGGCATATTATGCTGGAGTAATAAAAGGAAATATTCCAATTTTAGACAATACCGGTAGAGCTAGTCGTATTAGTCCTGTACCTCAGATTATAAGAAGATATATTGCGAGTCGGAAAAAATTTAAGTTTACTTTCTGGAGTATCAGAAGAACAAATTAGAACTGCAATAGATAGATATACAAGTAATTCAAATACTAAAAATATCGATAGAGTATATGATGAACTTTCAAGTGATGAAATTGATACGATTTTTAGGTCAATTGAAAAAAACAAAGAAATGCTTGACGGCAAAAGGGGATTAGAAGATTGCTTAGATGATGAAAGTTTAAAAATTTCTACAGAGCAAGAAGCAACAAGGATTGTTAGAGAAAGTGTACTTGGCAAAGACAAAATGAAAGAGGAAATGGAACGATAGAAATGGAGAATTTTTATGATAAACAGAAGATATAGTATTGCAATGTCTGAGACATTACATTATTTAAAAGGAATAAATCAAGATGATATTGATAAAATTCCGAATAAGTTTATGTTGTTTCTTAAAGAAAATGCAGATGATAATTATTCTTGTAATTTTGATTATAATAAACCTTTGAAAGAATTGAATCTTACAAATGAAGCAAAAGGCATAATTGCTATGATTTGTTTAAATTACTGGTGTGAAACTGAAGAACAAAAAACTAAATTTCGTAATTATTTAAATATAAATGAACAAAATTATCAAGAGAAATTAAAAAAAATATATAATGTTGATAATATTTTTAAAAATAGAAATAATACTGTAAATAATAATAGTAACTCAAATGTTGATGAAAAAACAGATAAAGAACACAATTCAAATTTACCAGCAAGAGTACAAAAAGAACAAAATATATTTCTAAGAGTATTAGGTCTTATAAAGAAGTTAATAAATTATTAAGTTAGATAAGAGAGGTGGATAAAAATATGTTTATTTCTTATTTCTCTAAATCCAAATCTAATTTTTTTGCTTTTTTTATTTTATTAAAGAATGCTTGGGTGATTGCTTCGTTTTTTTCTTTGTTTATGCTAAGTATTGTGATACTGTACAAGGTAAAACTAAAAAATAGAAATAAAAGAGCAAGGTGCTGTCTGTGTTGAGATGGAAGGTGCATGTATTGCTGCTGTTTGTAAATATAAGAATTTAGATTATTTTACGTTTTATTATGCAGAGGATAATATGGATGCTATTGAATGGGATGAAAGAAGTCTTAATCAATTAACTAATTTCGAAAAGAAAAAGTTGGTGCCTTATTTGGCGTTTGAATTGGCAAAAAAAATAAGTGATATAAGAGGATGTTAAGCTTGGAAGAGTTTGTTGAAATAAATGGAGAAAAAATATATTTTTTTGTTCAAAGAAAAAGAATAAAGAATTTGAATTTAAAAGTAAATGTTGATAAAACAGTGACATTGTCAATTCCAATGAGATTGTCAATGGATGTTGCTAAAGATTTTGTTAGAAAAAAGAGCGGTTGGATAAAGAAACAGCAAAATTTTTATGAGATAGTTTTAAAAGAAAAAGAGAATTTGAAATTTGAAAATAATGAAACTGTGTATTTGCATGGAAAAAAGTATAAGTTGGAAATTATAAAGAATACGGTAAATGGTGTTAATGTAAAGGATGACACTATTGAGATTTATGTGAAAGAAAAGTATGCAGATAATGCTGAATACATAAGTAGAGTATATGATAAATGGCTTAGAGAGTATGCATTAGAAGTTTTTGAAAAAGCTGTTATTGAGTATCAAAAGATTTTAAAGGATTATGGGGTTAAGATGCCTAAAATAGAGGTTAGAAAAACAAAAGCTATATGGGGAAGTTGTATGCCTATGAAAAACAAGGTTACGTTTAATTTGAATTTGATTAAAACGCCTATGGAATGTATTGAATATGTTGTTTTGCATGAGTTATCTCATTTTAAATTTCAAAATCATAGTAAGAATTTTTATAATTTTATTGCTATGTTTATGCCTGATTGGAAAGAGAGAAAGAGAATACTGGATAAAGAGTATATTGGAATAGGAAGAAAGTAATGTTAAGGATGAGTATTTTTTACTCATTCTTTTTATATTTTAAAAGAACATTATATTTTATTTTCGCATTCCTTGCTAAAAGATTTTACCGCCCACTAAACTTTGTTTAGCAGGCTAGGTAAAAACTTTCAAACTGCGCGTCATTGGAAAATAAAATATAATGTTCTTTAATAAAAAAAGAATAACATACAGAGATTTCCTTTTGCTCTAAAGGTTGCTTAATTGTGCAAATTTTGTTATAATGTGTTTGATTTTTACGAATTTTGGGAGAAGATTAAATGAATAATTTTATTGGAATCATAATTTCAGCAATATACATTGCATTTGTTATAGTGTCATCAAAGTTTGTTAATAAATTGGGCGAAGAAGCTAGTAGGAAGTATGTACATATTTTATTGTCTAATGTTTGGATTATCTATTTGTTTTTTATAGATTCAATGTGGGCAGCTTGTGTTTTACCAATTGCATTTGTTTTTATAAATTTGTTTTCATATAAATTTAAATTGATAAAATCTATTGAACGTGAGAAAAATGATGGCTTAGGTACGGTATATTATGCTGTGTCTATGTTGATTGCTTCAATTATTTCATATGGAGTTGGTTGTCCAATCGTTGGTGCATCTGGTATTTTAATTATGGGATATGGAGATGGTTTAGCTGCTATTGTTGGAAAAAAGATAAAGAGCCAAAAGTATAAAATAGGTGATACTGTAAAAAGTGTTGCGGGTTCACTAACTATGTTTATTATTAGTTTGGTGATTTCGTTTATAGTATTAAAAATTATAGGTATCAAGTATTTATTTCTTGATGCTATTTGTATTGCTGTTGTTTCAACGATTTTGGAAGCGGTTTCAATAAAAGGATTGGATAATATAACAGTTCCTGTAATTGTAACAATATTAACGTTATTGGCTGTTTAGGAGGATTATATGATTTTTGATAAGGTAAATATGCCTGAGGATGTAAAAAAATTAAATATTGAAGAAAAAAAAGAACTTTCAGGAGAGATAAGAGAAAAAATTCTTGATGTTGTGTCTAAGAATGGTGGACATCTTGCTTCAAATTTAGGTGTTGTTGAGCTTACAATTGCTCTTCATTCTGTTTTTAATATGCCTAAAGATAAGATAGTATGGGATGTTGGACATCAGACTTATGTTCATAAAATGCTAACTGGAAGAAAAGATAAATTTGATTCTTTAAGAAAAATGGATGGACTTGCTGGATTTCCTAGAACATCGGAATCTGAATATGATAGTTTTGATACAGGTCATAGTAGTACATCAATTTCTGTTGCTTTAGGTATGGCGAGAGCAAGAGATATTTTGCATGAGGATAATAAGGTTATTGCTGTAATTGGTGATGGAGCAATGACTGGTGGTATGGCACTTGAGGCTTTAAATGATGCTGGAATTAGCAAAACTAATTTGATTGTTGTTTTAAATGATAATGAAATGAGTATTTCAAAAAATACTGGTGGACTAGCTCTAATGCTATCAAGATTGAGAACTAAAAAACTTTATATAAATTCTAATGTTTCTGCAAAGAATTTTATTAGAAAGATTCCTGTTGTTGGAGAGTGGATTGTTAAATTAGTTGTTAAATTAAAAAATAGTATTAAACAATTAATTATTCCAAAGATGTTTTTTGAGAATATTGGTTTTAGATATTTAGGACCTGTAGATGGTCATAATATTGAGGATTTAGAGAGTATATTTAATATAAGTAAAGAACTTGAAGGACCTGTTCTAATTCATGTTGTGACTAAAAAAGGAAAAGGTTATAAATATGCCGAGGAGAATCCTAATAAATATCATTCTATATCTGCGTTTAATATTGAAACAGGTGAGAAGAAAAAAGGTTCTGTTAAAGATTATTCTAAAGTGATGGGCGAAAAGCTAGTAGAACTTGCTGAGAAAAATGATAAGATTGTTGCTGTTACAGCTGCAATGGAAGATGGAACAGGTCTTTCAGAGTTTGCTAAAAAATTCCCAGATAGATTTTTTGATGTTGAGATTGCAGAACAACATGCACTGGGTATGGTTGCGGGAATGGCTAAGAATGGCTTGAGACCTGTAATACCAATTTATTCGTCATTTTTACAAAGAGGATATGACCAGCTAATTCATGATATTGCTCTTCAAAAGTTGCCGGTTGTAGTATGTGTTGACAGAGCGGGAATTGTTGGAAATGATGGGGATACTCATCAAGGAATATTGGATTTATCTTTCTTAAATACTGTTCCTAATTTTACCGTAATGGCTCCAAAGAATTTTAGAGAATTGGAGGATATGCTTGAATTTGCAATAAATTTTGATGGACCAGTGGCTATTAGATATCCAAGAGGCTCAGAAAGTTCATATGATTTTGGAGAGAAAATTGAAAAAATTGAATTAGGAAAATCAGAATTGTTGCAACCAGGTGAGGATGTTACGATTTTGGCAATCGGAAAGATGGTTCCTTATGCAATGGAAGTTGCAGAGAAATTGAAAGAAAATGAAATTAATGCAGAAGTTATTAATGCTAGATTTATGAAGCCTTTTGATGAAGAAAATATTTTAAAATCAATTTCAAAAACTAAGAAAATTGCTACTATGGAGGATAATATTTCTGCTACTGGATTTGCAAGTAGAGTTGATGTGGTAATTGCAAACGATGATTGCAAGGTTTTAAATTTAGGATATCCAGAAGATTTTATAAAACACGGTTCAGTTTCTGAAATTGAAAATAAATATGAATTAGATGTTGAGAGCGTTACAAAGAAAATAATTGAATTTGTTGGAAAAGAAAATGAAAGATGAAAATGATTTATTGATTGCAAAGGTTTTAGATAAAAAGAAAATTTGCAATTCTAAAAACAAAATTACATATACTGATTTTTTAAATGAAAAAGAACAGCATGTTATTGAGAAAAATGTGAGACTTGAAAATGCTTTTTTCTATGGAGTGAATGAAAATGCGGATAGAAAAATATTAGTTTTTTATCCAGAGAAATTAACGGAGGAGCTTGCTAGAAAATCACTTAAAAGTGTTTTGATTGGAATTAGGATTACATTAAAAAATGATCAAATAGGAGCTTATGAACATAAAAATTATTTATCTGCTCTTATAAAGATTGAAATTGATAGAGGTAAAATAGGTGATATTTTAGTTGACGAGTATGGTGCTGATATAATTGCTTTTGATATGAACAAAGAGTTTATAAAGCAGTCATTGAGCGAACTTACTCGTTTTAGAAAAGCAGATATTGAAGTTATTCCTATGGATGATATCAAGCAAAAAATTGATAGATTTGAAGAAAGTACAATTATTGTTGCTAGTATGAGAATTGATAATATTGTTGCTGAACTTGCAGGGTGTTCTAGATCAAATGCTGATGAGTACATAGGCGATGAAAGAGTACTTGTTAATTATGAAACGGCTTTAAAGAGTTCAAAAAGTGTTGATGAGGGCGATATTGTGACTATTAGAGGAAAAGGAAAGTTTAGAATTGACGGTTTGGTCAGAAGTACAAAAAATAATCGTTTTGTTATCAAAGTCAGCAAATATGCTTAAAATCAACATATTTATAGATTTTGAAAATAAAATATTGCAAACTTATTATTAAAAATATATAATAATATATATTTTTATGATAGGTGATAAATAAATTATGAATAAAACTAAAAGAAAGATTTTCGAAACTTCTATGAAATTGTTTGCTGAAAAAGGTTATGATGCTACAAGTGTCGAGGAAATTACTGCTACAGTTGGTGTTGCTAAAGGTACTTTGTATTATCATTTTTCGAGCAAAGAAGAAATTTATAATTTTTTATTAGAAGAAGGTACAAAACTTTTAATAAATAATATAGATTTAAAAATTTCAAAATTAAATAATTCAATAGATAAATTGAGAGCAGTTGCGTTGCTTCAATTGAGAATAATAACTAAGTACCAAAATTTGATTACTATTTATTTATCTCAGGTTTGGGGTAGCGATCAACGAAATCAAAAGTGCCAAAAGTATATAACTGATTATATTGGCAAGATTGAAGAGATTGTTAAAGAAGGTATTCAGAGTGGTGAGTTGAAAGATGGTAATAGTGGTATTATTGCTTCTGAAATCTTTTCATTTACGTGTGCTGGATTTATGTATAAAATAAAGTCAGGAAATCCAATAGATATTAAAGAGTTATGTTTGGAATTTGATAAAATGATTTATGGATTGAAAAGAGATGTTAAGTAGCAAGTGGTATTTTTAGGAAGGAATGAAATAAAAATGGGTAAAGGTATACATGATTATGTTAAAATAACAGATTTAAAGGATATGTTAAACAAGTCTGCAAAGGCATATGTTGATAAGCCGGCTTTTAGATTTAAAACTAAGGAACCTGGAGTTTTTAATGATATATCTTATAAAGAATTTTCAAATCAGGTTAATGCTTTAGGAACAGCGTTAGTTAATTTAAGTTTAAAAGATAAGAGAATAGCTGTTATTTCAGAAAATAGATATGAATGGGCTGTTTCATATTTAGCTGTTGTTGCTGGTACGGGAATTGTTGTACCAATGGATAAATCTTTACCTGAAAATGAAATTAAAAGTTTAATTGAACGTTCAGAAGTTGATGCTATTATATTTAGTGATAAATATCTTGATGTTATGAAAGATGTCAAGAATTCTGGAACTTCAAATTTAAAATATTATATTTGTATGGATTTAAAGAAAGATGAAAATGATGTTTTATCTTTTAAAGAGTTAATAAAAAAAGGAGAAAAATTACTTGCAGGTGGAAATAAAGACTTTGTTGATGCAACTATTGATGCTGAGAAAATGTCTATAATGCTATTTACTTCTGGTACAACTGCAAAATCAAAAGCTGTTGCTTTATCTCATAAAAATTTATGTACAAACCTTCAAGATATTGCTTCAATGTTTGATATAGGTACAAATGATAGAATGCTTTCTTTCTTACCTTTACATCATACTTTTGAATCAACTGTTGGATTTTTATATCCAATTTATGCTGGTGCAACAATATGTTATTGCGATGGAATAAGACATATTGCTGATAATATTAGAGAATATCAAATTACTGCAATGATTTCAGTTCCTATTTTGTATGAGAATATGTATAAAAAGGTAATGAGAGGTATCGCTAAAAAAGGTAAATTAGAAAAAGTTGAAAAAGGAATGAAAATAAGCAACTTTTTAATGAAATTGCATATAGATGCTAGAAGAAAAATATTTAAAGAAATTCATGATTTATTAGGTGGAAAGGTTAGATTGTTTATTAATGGTGCTGCTGCTTTGGACCCTGAAGTTGAAAAAGGTTTTAATGCTTTAGGAATTAATATGGCACAGGGATATGGTTTAACAGAAACATCTCCTGTTTTAGCTGCAGGAAATGGACAACCTAAATATTCTAGAATTGGTTCTGTTGGTAAAGCTTTCCCAAGTGTAGAATTAAAAATAGATGAACCAAATGAAAATGGAATTGGTGAAGTAATTGCAAAAGCTGACTCTATTATGCTTGAGTATTATGGCGATGAAGATGCTACAAAGGAAGCAATTATTGATGGTTGGTTTCATACAGGTGATTTAGGATATTTTGATAAAGATGGTTTCTTATTTATTGCTGGTAGAAAAAAGACAGTTATTGTGTTGAAAAATGGGAAGAATATTTATCCAGAAGAAATTGAAGCTTTGATTGGTAGAATTGATGGTGTAAAAGAATCTTTTGTTTATGGAGTTCCTGCTAATAATGCTGATGAAAAAGAATCAAAGATTAATGCTGAAATAGTTTATGAAAAAGAAAGAATGAAAGAGTTAATTGAGACTGATGATGAAGATAAAATAAAAGAATATATGTGGGAGCATGTTAAAGAAATTAATAAAACTATGCCATCATATAAATATATAAGAGAAATTATTGTTACTGATCAAGAATTAATTAAGACAACAACGCAGAAGGTAAAAAGACATGAGGAAATCAAAAAAGTCCTAGGGAAATAAGAAATGTAACAAAAATGTAATAGAAAAAAGATACAAAAGTAATTGTATCTTTTTTTAGTTAACGTTATAATGAATTTAGTTAAATTTTGAGTTTGTACAAATTTAAAGGAGGTCAGTTTACAATGTCATTATTTGATAAATTATTTAATCATAAACAAGGCATAGTAAACGTGAGGATGGTAATCACGGAAGAAAAGATATTGTCTAATATAGAAAAAGTTCAAAAGATGATAAATCCTAAGAGCAAAAAACAAATTGTTCAACTAGAAGAAGATTCTTACTTCAAAGATTTAGTTGAATCAATTAAGACATACTTGGAAGAATATCCTAAGAAAAAGAATTTTCCAAGAAGTGTGTATAAGGCTGCTTATGATTTAGTTGAATTTGCAACAAATCAATTCGAAGAGAATACTAAAAAGATTGAAGAGTTAATAATTCAAAGAGAGAAAAATATAAGCTCTGCTTTTGAGTTAAAAACTATTTTATCTAAAGTTTTAAAGAAAGAAGAAGGATATGAGCAAGAGATTGAAAATGCATCAGTTAAGTTTTCTGATGATATTGGTGAGTCTTTAAAAATTCTTTCTCAAGGAACTGATGATGAAGAAAAGAAATCTGCTAGAAAATTAATAGATGCTAGAATTAATAATTTGGAATCTAATTTCCATATAGAAATAGATATGGAAAGAATAGAAGATAAATCTAAGGCTTTAAGCTATATTGGAATTGAAATTGCTGATGCTTTAAAATATATACCAGCACCAATAGAAGAAGTTTCTTCTGTTCCTGCTCAAGAAAAAGTTGAAAAGGTTGAAGTTAAACCACAAGAAGTGAAAGCTCCTATTGTTAAAGCTGCACCTGTTCAAGCTAAAGCACCTGCAGCTGAAGTTAAAGCTTCTAAGAGTGGTTCAAATATTGCTGCTGCAACTGTTGTTAAACCACAAGCAGAAACAAAAGTTAATCCTATTCTTGCGCAAGCTAAACAACAAAAAGATGATGATCAAATCTTAAATGATATGTATATGCAAGAAACTAGATTTGATGTTAAGCCTTCATTATGGCAAAGATTTAAAAATTCTAAGATTATTAGAACAATTAGATATGTAATGAAAATTAGAGTTGTCCTTGAATTTCCTGCTTTACCAGAAGGAAGAGGAGAGAGTAATTTATAAAAAATAGATTAGGGGACTACTAAAAGCGGTAGTCCCTTAATTTTTTTCAAAAAAATTAAAAAATGTCTTGACATATTTAAAGTATTAAATTATAATAGGTCTTGCAGTTGAGAAATGCGCCTTTAGCTCAGTTGGTCAGAGCAACCGGCTCATAACCGGTGGGTCCAAGGTTCGAATCCTTGAAGGCGCACCACCTTGGGTAGGTGGTCGAGTGGTTAATGGCACCAGACTGTAAATCTGGCGACGAGAGTCTACGATGGTTCGAATCCATCCCTGCCCACCAAAATACATAGCGTAAGCTATGTATTTTTTTTTACTTAAACGACGGATTCGAAAAGGAAGTTGCCGAGCTTTGAGTTGGTCTGGGGCCAACCAAAGCGAAGGTAAAAATAGTCCAGTGGACTATTTTTCTGACGCGGCTCGACGCAATCCATCCCTGCCCACCAAACACATAACTTATGTTATGTGTTTTTTTATGCTTAAAGATAGATAAAAAAGTTACAAGGTTTATTAGAATAATTGTTTTTATGCTGATTTTGTGATATAAGTAAAATGCAAAATTTAAAATATAATAAAAAAACATTGAAAGGTATGAGAAGAAATGGAAGAATCTTTACTTGAATTTTATTTGAATAAATTAGAGTATAGTGATAAACCTGAGTTTCTAAATAAATATTTGAATGTTCCTTGTTTAAAGAGATTGAAGAAGATATGCTATTTTTGTGGAATGGATTATGCGTCAAAGCATATATATAATTTTAAAGAAAAGATTACAAGATATGATCATTCGTTAACAGTTGCTTTGCTAACTTGGAAATGTACAAGAGATAAAAAAGCAACTTTGGCAGGATTATTTCATGATATTGCTACTCCTTGTTTTTCACATGTAATAGATTATATGAATAAGGATTATGCTAATCAAGAAAGTACAGAAGAGAATACGGAAAAAATATTAAAAAATGATACGTATTTGAGAAAGTTTTTGAAGGAAGATGATATTGAAATTGAAGATATTATTGATTTTAAGCAATATAATATCGTGGATAATAATCGACCAAAGGTATGTGCAGATAGATTAGACGGAGTAATACTTACAGGAATTGCTTGGACAAAAAATGTAGATTATGATGATATAGACAATATTATTAGTGATATAGAAATTTATGATAATGAAATAGGATTTAAAACGAAAAGCGTTGCAGATAAAGTTTTAGAAATTAGTGAGAGTATTGATCTTTATTGTCATTCTAACGAGGATAATTATATGATGGAACTCTTAGCAGCTATAACTAAATATGGAATTGATAATAAATATATTACATATGAAGATTTATATGTGCTTAATGAAGAGGATTTAATTTACAGGTTAAAGAGCGTTAATGATTCAAAATTACTTGAGTATTTTGATAAATTTGAAAATATAACATTAGATGAAATTCCAAGTATTTGTTTACCAAATATAAAGATAAGAGATTTGAATCCTTTAGTGCAAGGAAAAAGAATAAAGTAAAAATTTAAAATAAAATATTGAAAAGCTAGAAATCGATTTTAAGATATCGTTTTCTAGCTTTTTTTCATAAATTATAGTGAAGGGAGAAAAGAAATGAAAAAATATAGGAAAAGTTTAATTATAGTTATAATTTTAGGCTGTTTATTGATTTTAAAGTGTTTAGCAGGAATAGTTATAAAAAATGAAAATTTAAATAATTCGATAGATGAAATGCAGAATGTAATTAATAATGAAATACAATTTTATGAAATGACAGAAGAGGAAATTATAGAATTAAAGACTGCAGAGATTATTGAGCAAAACGAAATTGATGAACAAAATCTAGAACAAGAGGTAGAAGATGAAGGTTTTGAATTGCAAGGAGATATTGCATACGAGGGTGATAAGGCTAGAAGTTGGAATGTGACATTGGGTAATTATAAAGGTTTAACTTATTATTCTCAAATAGATAATAGATGGAGAAATAAAAGATATTCATCTACAGGAAATGCATCTCAAACAATTGGCTCAAGTGGTTGCGGACCAACGAGTGCTAGTATGATTGTAACTGCTTGCAAAGGTGCAATAACTCCTGATGTAATGTCTGATTTGTTTGTGAAATATGGTTACAGAAGTGCTAATAATGGAACTTATTGGAGTGCTTTTAGAGCAATAGCTGATGAATTTGACATTGGGTATTCTGAAACAACTAATTTTCAAAGAGCAATTGAGTTGTTAAGAAATAATAATTATGTTGTAGCTTCTGTAGGAAATGGATTATTTACAACTGGAGGACATATTATTGTTTTAACTGCAATAGAAGGAGATACTATAAAAATATATGATCCTTATTTATATGCTGGAAAATTTGAAACTAGTACTAGAAGAGGAAAAGTAACAGTTGTAGAAAATACAGTGTATGTATCTGTACAAAATTTTAGAAATTATGCGAATGCAAAAGGTTTCTTTTGTTATAAACATGATGAGAATATTCAAGAAAATAATGTTAAGCCAGTAGTTGTACAGCCATATACAAGGTATGTTAAAGCAAATGGTGGTTTAAATATTAGAAGTTCACCTAATGGAAATAGAATCGGAGCAATAAGAAATGGCGAACAAATAACTGTTTATGAAACCTCAGGTAATTGGTCAAGAATAGGTGCTGGAAAGTGGGTTAGTTCTGATTATTTAGTTAGTTCAACATCTAATTATACAAATAATGAGCTAGGTGAAAAATATTCAGTAGGTAGATATAGAGTTACAGCTAGTGTCCTTAATGTAAGAAATGGCCCTTCAACGAATTATAGTAGTAAAAGGTATTATCAACTTTCTTCTAATGCAAGACTTCAGAATCGTAGATTGGGTGGAGAATGTAATGGATATAGAAGAGGTGTTGTTTTTACAGTTTCAAAAATTATAAATAATTGGGGATATTCACCAAGTGGTTGGGTATGTTTGGATTATTGTTATAAATATTAATAAAGAAGCAGGAGAAACAATTTGTTTTTTCTGCTTTTTTGTTTGAATTAATAAAGAAGTATATATATAATTTTAATAAAAGTTGAACCAAATTAAAAGATGTATCGTCTAATGGGTAAGAATATAGAAAGGAATTTTTAAGATGAGTATTGAATTAAATAGTTTTACAAATCTTATAAAAGAGAACAAGCTTAGATTTTATAAAACTGCTAAAGCAATATTGAAAAATGATGATGATGTTTATGATGCACTTCAAGAGGCTTTAATGAGTATTTATCAAAATTTTAATCAATTAAAAAATTTGAAGTTTTTCTCAACGTGGGCTACGAGAATTGTAATTAATAAATGTTATGATTTGTTAAGAAAAAACAAAAACAATGTTGTTCCTTTTGATGAGAATATTGAGAATGATATTAATAGTTCAAAAAACGATGTTTATGAGGTTGATCAATATGGAATAAAGAAGGCTGTTGAAGGTTTAAATGAGGAGTTGAAATTAATTACAATTCTTTATTATTATGATGATTATTCTGTAAATGAAATCTCAGAAATAGTTGATATTCCAATAGGAACTGTGAAATCAAGGTTATCACGTGCTAGAGAAATTTTGAAAAATAAATTAGGAAAGGAGGAGTTTTAAAATGAAAGATGAAGAATTTGATAAATTGTTAAAAGAACAAATGAAATTAGATACATACATTCCAGAAAAAATAGATAAGCTTTTTTCTGATTTTGAAAAAAATAAAGTTGAAGATAATCATAAGGTATATAAGTTTAGACGATATCTAAAATCTGTATCAATTGCTGCATGTGCTATGTTGGTAATTTTTGTAGGAGGTTGTACATATGCTCATGTTAATGGAACAAAAACAATTATTTCACCTATATTGAGTAAATTAGGTATTAATAGTAAGTATGAAGAAAATTCAACTAAATTTAATGATGAAGTTGCTAGTGAAAATGTTAAGATTAAATTAAAAGATGGGGCGATTGATGATACTACATTGATTTTAGGATACGAAATAGAGATTGCTAATAGTAATCCTGATATATGGCTTGAAATAATTGGCGAGTATGAAATTAATGGAATGAATTTTGAACCAGTAAATTCTACAGTTGATAAGATTTCTGATGGTGAATATGTTTATTATCAAGTATTTGATGTTAGTGAGATTATGATTGATAATCCAGAAAATGTTTATATAAGTTCGAAGATTTCTGAAATTAAAGAATATACTGAATGTGAGAATGAAAATTCTGCTTATCCTGTTTATGGAGATAGTTTGAAAGGTGAATGGAATTTTGATGAGTCTATATCAGTTAAAAATTTAGAAGAAAATAAAAAATATGAATTTAATAATCCTCAAAAGTATGAAATTGCTGAAAATGTTAATGTGTCTGTTGCTGAATTTATAAAAGGTTCATATACTAATATTTTAAAAATTAAGGTGGATAAAACTAATTACACTGGAGATGATTTTGAGAAATATTATAAAGTTCTTGATGATAAAAATAATGAGATTGCTATGTATAATGAAGAACAGAGAGAATATGATGATAGAGTATATAATGATAGGTTAGTTAGTGAGAAGTTTAAAGAAGGTTCTAAATTTAAAATTGAAATATATTTTAAGGTGAGCAGTAAAAAAGAATTTGATAAAGTGATAACTATTCCTGTTGATTTATCAAAAGTTAAGGAAAAGAGTGAAAGTTCAGATGAATTGAAAGAGTATGATGGAGATGATTATTCTTTTAAATATAATTCTAATTGGAAGATTACAACTAAGCTTGGAAAAGATAAACTTGGTGAAAATAGTATATATTTAGGAGCACTTGGAATAGAAATTCCTTCTACTACAAATTCTGAATATACATCAGCTATATATGTAAAAACTGTTAATAAAAATCTTACATTAGAGGAATATGTTGATGAGAGAAGATTAATAAGTGATAGTTCAGAATCTGGAGAATATATTGAAATTGAAAGTGAAATGCTTAATTTGAAAAATAGTGAAGGGTATCAAATAATTTATGAAACTTCTGATGGTTCTGAAAAATATATTTATAAAAATGTGTTTATAAAAGGTGATGAGAAAATTTATGATATAACTTTTTTCGGTAGTGAAAAAGAGTATAATAATTTAAAGAAAAATGTCGATGAGTTTATTAATAGTTTTGAAATAAAATAGTATTAAGTATTTTTATGAAAAGTATAGCAGAACTGTATTTGCTATGCTTTTTCACATGTTTTTTGAAATTCATGTTATTTGAAAATAATCTTCTTGTTTTGACGCAGAAAAAAATATATAAAAAATAATATTCTTTCCAAATTATGACAATATTTGCAAACTTAATTGATTATAATGGATTTGTAAAACTAATGAGGAAAGGAAGATATTTATGAATAATTCTAAAAAAGAACAAGAGAATGTAAAAAGAGTAATGGATCAGAAGATGCTGGAATGTATTGATTCTGAGCTAAAAAGATTAGAGGATGCTTCTAATATTGAAGAATACAAAAAAATAATTCATGAAAGAAGAATGGGGTTTAATTTAGTTTTTAGTGATTTCGATTTTTACATAAAGATAATACGTAAGAAAAAAGCTTTTTTGAATAAAAGAAAGATGGAGATTGGTTATAAAGAAATTCTAGATAAAATTTTGAAAGATAAGATAACACACAAGTTGGAGCAGATTTATAAAAAAGCTGTTATTTGGGGTGAAGGTAGTGAAGAACTTTTTAATTGTAAGATTTCTCAAATAATAGATAGGCAATTAGGTATTGGTGAAGTATTGGATAATTATGACGAATGTATGAATTTAGTTAGTTTATATCAAAAAATATAGTTGAATTAAAAAATACTTGTTAATTAAAAATATTATCTATATAATCTATGTGAAAGTATAGTTATATTTTAAATGGTTATACTTAAGATAAAGAATTTTTAAGGAGGTTTTTTATGGATAGAAAGGTAAGAGTTGTACAATATGGTACAGGTAAAATGTCAGTGTATACAATGAGATATGTATATGAAAAAGGCGCTGAAATAGTTGGTGCTTTTGATGTTAATCCTAATGTTATTGGTAAAGATATAGGTGAAATTATTGGATGTGAACATAAAGGTGTTATTGTTTCAGATGTTAAAGATGCAAGAAGAGTTATGGAAGAATTAAAACCAGATATTTGTATAGTTACAACAATGAGCTTAATTGCTGATGTTGAAGAAGCTTTAATGCTATGTGCAGAACTTGGTGTAAATGCTATTACTACTTGTGAAGAGGCATTTTTCCCAGGAAACTCAAATCCAATTTTGACTCATAGATTAGATGAAATGGCTAGAAAAAATAATTGTACAATAACTGGTAGTGGATACCAAGATATTTATTGGGGACAATTAATTTCTTCAATTGCTGGTTCAACACATAAAATAACAAAAATCAAAGGAAGTTCAAGCTATAATGTTGAAGATTATGGTATTGCATTGGCTAAAGCTCATGGTGCAGGTCTTACATTAGAAGATTTTGATAAAGAAGTTGCTTCAGTTGATAGAATGTCAGACGAAGAAAGACTAAAAATAATAGAAAGAGGAGAATATACTCCATCTTATATGTGGAATGTTAATGGATGGCTTGCTCAAAAGCTTGGTTTAACAGTAGTTTCTCAAAGACAAAAATGTGTTCCTCAAACTCATGATACAGATTTATTCTCATCAACTTTAAATATGAATATTAAAGCTGGAGATGCAACAGGAATGAGCGCTGTTGTTACAACAGAAACTAAAGAAGGAATTACTATTGAATCTGAGTGTATAGGAAAAGTTTATGCAGAAGATGAATTTGATAAAAATGAATGGACAATTTGTGGTGAACCAGATACTACAATAGTTGTCGCAAGACCTTGTACTGTTGAATTAACTTGTGCAAGTATAGTTAATAGAATTCCAGATGTTATTAATGCTGAAGCTGGATATGTTCCAACAGCTCAAATGCCAGATTTAGAATATAGAATTAAACCTTTAAATGAATATGTAAAATAAATTTTATACATTAAAGAAAAACTGGTTAGGGCCAGTTTTTTCTTTTGGCTAAAAATAGGATAAAAAGTGTTTGTATCAGCATAATTTATTATTGACGGTTTTATAATTTATATATATACTAGTAATGTATATTTATGGTTTTTTAAGAGGAGAAAATCAATGGATCAAAAGAGAAAATTTTTTATAGGATTGTTATTATTTTTTATTTTAACATTTGCATGTGCAACGGTTGGAAATGCTAATACATTAAAGATTGAGCAAACTAGAACTTCTTCAGGTGGTGTTACAATTAGTGTTCATTCAGACGTAAAGGTTAGAGAACTTAGAATGTATTCTATGTCTTCAGGAAAATGGAATTTATTCTATGTTAATAGAGAATCAGGTTATACTGATAAGAAGTTTTATGTTTCTAAAAATAGGGTTTCAGCTAGTGAAAATTCTAGTATAAAGATTGTGGTAGTGGATGTAAATGGCGACGAAACAACCAATGAAACACCAATAAATTCAAATCCATCACCAAGTCCAAGTACATCACCAAGCGCATCACCAAGTACTTCACCAACTCCTAAGCCAACTACATCAACTAGTCCAAGTACAAGTACGAAACCAAGTCCTTCTACAAGTGCTTCACCAAGTACTTCAACTAGTCCAAGTACGAGTACAAAGCCAAGCCCTTCTACAAGTACTTCACCAAGTAATTCTACTTCACCAAAGCCAAGTACATCACCAAGCCCAAGTACAAAACCAACTCAGCCTGCTATTGTAAAATCAATTAAGTTAAATAAGACTTCAGCAACAATGGTAATAGGAGATACTCTTCAACTTGTTAAAACTATAACACCTGCTAATGCTGTTACAAAATTAACATGGAGTACAAATAATAATAAGGTAGCTACTGTTGATGGAAATGGTAAGGTTAAGGCGATTGCTAAAGGAACAGCTACAATAACAGTAAAAACTGCTAATGGAAAGAAAGCAAGTTGTAAAATTACTGTAATTGAAAAACCAGGTTATACTACAAAATTAAATGGTCATACTGTAAAATTACCTAAAGGTGATGATAGGGTATATATTTTGGATACACAGGATAGAGATGATAAGAATAACAGATATTCTACAAGTGATGCAATAATAATTGAAAGCAACGGAAAATTTGCAATGATTGATACAGGGCTTAAAAGAACATCAAAACGTGTTATGCAATATTTAAATGATTTAGGTGTTAAGGAACTTGAATTTGTTTTTATTACTCATGCACATATTGATCATGCAGGTGGCTTCCCAACTATAGCTAATAGTAATATTAAAGTTAAGGGATTATATATTAAAGATATAAGTAAAAGTACAAGTAACAGAATGGCTGTTTATAACATGGCTATAGCTGCTGCTAAAAAGAATAACATAAAGATATATAATGTTTCTAATAGTAAATATCAAACTTTAAAATGTGGTGATTTTACTTTCAAATTGTATAATACACCAGATAGATTAATAAAAGCTGGAAAAAATAATACTGAGAATGTTAATAGTGTTACTGCACTTACAAAAATACATGGCAAAAAACTTTATTTTGCAGCTGATATTGTAAATGATGGATATGTTAATTGCAATGCTGAAAATATTGCAGCGAAAGCAGTAGGAAAAATAGATTTTTATAAGGTAGCTCATCATTTGTATTCACCAAATAATTCTGTAACTGCTATGAAGATTTTAAATCCATCATCTGCAGTTGCAACAACACAAAAAGGATATGATAAGAGTATAGCTGCGAGAGACAGAGTACTTAATAATTCAAGAGTTACTGATAAAACATTGAGATACACTGCTGATGGTACTGTAATTTTAACTATAGGTGTTGATGGAAACTTTACATTTAATAAGTTAGGTGCAGATGGTGTATAGATTTTAAATGTTTTTTTGGAGGATGTATGATACAGATAATATTACTTGTTTGTTTAATTTTACTTAATGCTTTTTTTGCTGCAACAGAGATGGCTTTTGTATCGTTAAATGATGCAAAAATCTCTGTTAAGGCAAAAGAGGGAGATAAAAAATATAAGAAAATAGAAAAAATGCTAAAGAGTCCAAGTAAGTTCTTAGCTACGATTCAAATTGGAATAACACTTGCGGGATTTTTATCAAGTGCGTTTGCATCTGACGTTTTTGCAAGTCAACTAGCGGTTGTTCTTTTTAATGTAACTCATGTATTTTCAATTGTTGTATGGCAAAATATTTCTATTGTCTTAATTACAATAATTTTATCTTATTTTACTTTAATATTTGGAGAACTTGTTCCAAAGAGAATTGCTATGGAAAATGCGGAAACTTTTTCTAAATTTTCTATTTCAATTATTTCTGCTTTGGCTAAGGTAATGTCTCCATTTGTTAAATTCTTAACATGGTCAACTGATGTGGTTTCAAAACTTTTTGGAGTAAAAAAGGAAAGCGAAGAAACTGTTACTGAAGAAGAAATTAGAATGATGGTTGATGTTGGTCAAGAAAAAGGTACAATTAATAATGATGAAAAAGAAATGATTAATAATGTTTTTGAACTAAATGATAAAGAAGTTTCAGAGGTAATGACTCATAGAACTGAGATATTCGCTTTAGATCAAGAAATGACTGCATCAGAAGCTAGTAAGCAATTAATTGAAGAAGACTGTAGATATAGTAGAATTCCTGTGTATGATGAAGAAGTTGATAATATTGAGGGAATTTTGTTTATTAAAGAATTGTTAAGAGCAAATTCTAATGTTAAAATAAAAAAATTATTGAAGAAAACTATGTTTATTCCTGAAACTAAGAGAATAAATGAAACATTTAAGGAAATGCAGAAAGATAAGGTACATATGGCTATTGTTGTTGATGAATATGGCGGAACGGCTGGACTTGTTACAATGGAAGATATTTTAGAAGAGATTGTTGGTGATATTTATGATGAATATGATCCGATAGAAGAAAAATATGAAAAAATTGATGAAAATACTTTTGTTGTTGATGGTCAAATTTCAATTTACGATTTTGAAAAATTAGTTGGAGTAAAAAATATTGAAACAGAATGTGATACTTTGTCTGGATACCTAATGGAACTTATGGATAGAGTTCCAACAGAGGAGGAAAATCCTGTTATTGAAACAGATAAACTTGTTTTTAAAATTGAAGAGTTTGATGAGAGAAGAATTGCGAAAGTTAAAGTATGCAAAATAAATGCTTCTAAAAAAGAAAATGATGAAGATGAAGAACAAGGCTGAAGAAAAAAGTCGAAAAATGAAGAATAGAGTTGACATAAACAATATTGAGTAGTATAATTAGACTACTGACAAAAAAATACATGGTAGGTGAGGCCAGTATAGGGATACGGGTTACTACCGCAAACTAGTGGAGACACTACGCGCCGGTTAACAGAGAATGTCGATTCAAGGCATGCTTTAATGTAATTTCATTGCCCTATAACGCTGAAGCTTGTACGGTATATGAAATGTGGTTTAAGTTAATAATTATGTTAATTTAGGTTCTTATTACTGTGCAAGCACGTAATAAGAATTTTTTTGTATAATATGAAAGTTTTCCAAACTTTTTATTATACAAAATTAACTATTATTATAGAAAAAAATAAATATAATATTTTCTTAACAATTTTGTAATAGTAAAGTTTTCAACATTACTGTGTATAAGAATATAAATAATGTAAGAAGGTAGATAATGAAATGGTAGAAAAATTACAAGAATTATTAGAACAAAAGAAGTATGCGGAGATTCGTAAAATGTTAGAAAGTTTGAATAGTGCTGATATCCCGAGTATTTTTGACGAACTTGATGAAGAACAAACTGTGGTTGTCTATCGTTTATTATCAAAGGATATGGCTGCTGATGTTTTTGTCGAACTTGATCCTGATATGCAAGAAAATTTAATTAATGCTTTTTCAGACAAAGAATTAAAAAATGTGCTCGATGATATTTTTATGGACGATACTGTTGATTTGATTGAAGAAATGCCTGCTAGTGTTGTTAAGCGTATTTTGAGAGCACAAAATTCTGATGACAGGAAGATGATTAATGAATTATTGAGGTATCCAGAAGATAGTGCTGGAAGTATTATGACAACTGAATTTGTTGATTTAAAAGAAAATATGACAGTTGAAAAGGCTATTGAGAAAATTAGAAATGTTGGCGATGATGTTGAAAGCATATATGTTTGTTATGTTCTTACATTGACAAGACAACTTATTGGAATAGTTTCTTTAAAAGATTTGATTATGGCAAATAAAGTTACTTTAGTAAAAGATATTATGGATAAAAATTTTATTAAGGTATCTACTTTGGAAGAACAAGAAGAGGTGGCAAAAAAATTTGATAAATATGATGAAATTTCTTTACCAGTTGTTGATAATGAAGATCGTTTAGTTGGAATTGTAACAGTCGATGATGCTATGGATGTTATGCATGAGGAAATGGATGAGGATTTTGAAAAGATGGCTGCTATTACTCCAAGTGAAGATACGTATTTTAAGACTAGTGTTTTCAAGCATGCTCGTAACAGAATTTTTTGGTTATTGGTTTTAATGATTTCTGCAACAGTTACAGGAGGAGTTATTACTAAATATGAAGATGCTTTTGCAACGATTCCTTTGCTTGTTGCATTTTTACCTATGGTTATGGGAACTGGTGGAAACTGTGGATCACAAAGTTCCACATTAATTATAAGAGGTTTAGCAAATGATGAAATTAAATTAAAAGACTTCTTTAAAGCTTGGTGGAAAGAGGTTAGAGTTGCTTTTTTAGTTGGAATTGCATTATTTATTGCAAATTACATAAGAATTATGGTACAATATAGTAACTTACATTTAGCAATCATTGTTGGGTGTACATTAATGGGAACGGTTACTATTGCGAAATCTTTAGGTTGCATATTACCTATGATAGCTAAAAAGCTAAAAATGGATCCAGCTATAATGGCAGCACCATTAATAAGTACAATATTAGATACTTGTTCAGTATTTATTTATTTTAATATTGCTACTTTGGTAATGGGTTTGTAGTATAAGATGTAGAGGAGAATGAAGAAAAAGATGAAGTTTATTAAAGAATTTAAAGATTTTGCGATGAAGGGAAATGTTATGGATATGGCGGTTGGTTTAGTAATTGGTGGTGCTTTCCAATCAATTATTAAGTCATTGGTTGAAGATATTATAATGCCATTTACAGCACTTTTCACAGGTAGTGTAGATTATACTGATTGGGTTATAGAAGTTTCTACTGCACAAATTCGTATAGGTTCTTTTATAACAGCTTTAATTAATTTTTTAATTCTTGCACTTTCAATATTTTTAGCTTTGAAGGTGGTAAATGGAATTAATAACAGATTAGAAAAAATGAATAAAGAAGTTGAAGGAAAACTTGCTAAAAAGTTAAAGAAAGGTAAGAAAAAGGAAGAGGTTGTTATTGAACCTGAAACAAAAATATGTCCTTATTGCTTATCTGAAGTTAAATATAAAGCGACCAGATGTCCACATTGTACATCTGAATTAGAATAGTCGGTATAGCAGAGAGAACGCGTGCTTGATGTGTAAATTAGCTTAGAAACCTCTTTGCTTTCTGCATATATCGAAAAGTTTACATACTTTTTTCAAAGAGAAACATGCCAATTTGTGGTATGTTTTTCTTTTTTGTGTGAATAATAAATTTGAGGTGTTGATAGATGGAATATAAATTAACTGAAGCTTCAAAAAATGTATGGAATATTTCAGAAAAGATAGCTAAACAATTAGGACATTCTTATTTAGGAACAGAGCATATTTTATATGGGCTTATGAAAAATGATATTGGTGTAGTTGCTAGTATTGTTAAGGAAAACAAGATAAATGCGGAGTATATTTATAAAAAAATTGAAGAGATTATTGGAAAGAATTCAAGAGTAGATAGAATAATTGGGCAGACTCCAAGATTAAAGTATATTATGGAATGTGCTTATTTGGAATCTAGAAAGATTGGTTCTGAATACATAGGAACAGAACAGATTTTGGTTTCGCTATTTTCTGACAAAGAATCGCTTGGATGTAGAATTGCGGTTGATAGTAGTATTGATGTTAATTTGATGATTAGACAGTTATATAAGAAAATTTATAATACACCAGAGGATAAAGGAAACAATCTGAAAGCTCTTGAACTTAGTAAATATAGTACTGACTTTGTGGAACAGGCTTTTAAGAAAGAATTTGATGGAGCTTTTGGAAGAGACAAAGAGATTGAAAGAATAATAGAAATTTTAGGTAGGAGAAATAAGAATAATCCTTGTTTAATTGGTGAGGCAGGAGTAGGAAAGACTGCAATTATTGAGGAATTAGCGCTTAGAATTTCAAAAGGTGAAGTTGAAGATTTCTTGAAAAATAAGAGAATTATAAGTTTGGATTTAACACAATTATTGGCAGGAAGTAAGTATAGAGGTGATTTTGAGGAAAGGTTAAAGAAGTGCATAAAAGAGATTATAGATAATAAAAATATAATTTTATTTATTGATGAGGTTCATATGATTGTGGGAGCTGGTGCGGCAGAGGGAGCGATTGATGCGGCCAATATATTGAAACCGTTGCTTGCAAGAGGTGAATTGCAATTAATTGGAGCGACGACTATGGAAGAGTATAGAAAGTATATTGAAAAAGATACTGCTTTGGCTAGACGTTTTCAATCTGTTATTGTTGATGAGCCAAGTGAAGAGAATGCAATTAGTATTTTAAAGGCTACTAAGAAAAATTATGAAAAGTATCATAATGTTAGTATTTCTGATTCTGCAATTGAAACTGCTGTAAGACTTTCGATTAAATATATTCCTGAAAAATTTTTGCCAGATAAGGCAATTGATTTATTAGATGAAGCTTCTTCAAGAGTGAAAATTAATGAGGAAAAAGAGGTTGTTGAAGATGTGGATATTGAGAGAGTTGTAACTGCGTTAGTTGGCGTTCCTTTGAAGAATTTAAATGAAAGTCAAATTGATAAGTTGGTTAATATTAAAGAGAGAATAGAAAATAGAATTATTGGTCAAGATGAGGCGGTTGAAACTGTTGTACGAGCATTGAAAAGAGGGGCATTGAAATTAAAAAATTCATCTCGTCCAATGGGAACATTTTTATTCTTAGGTCCAACAGGGGTGGGAAAGACTGAACTTGCTAAGGTTATTGCAGAAGAGTATTTTGAGAGTAATAAAAATATTGTTAGACTTGATATGTCTGAATATATGGAACCTAATTCTGTTTCTAAAATAATTGGTGCGCCTCCACGGATATATTGGTTATGATGATGAAAAAAATTTAGTTAATACAATTAGAAAAAAGCCTTATTGTGTTGTTTTATTTGATGAGATAGAGAAGGCTCATGAGGATGTTTTGAATTTGCTACTTCAAATTTTAGAGGATGGAAAGCTTACTAATTCTAATGGTGTTACAGCAAGTTTTCAGGAGACGTTTGTTATTTTAACTTCTAATTTAGGTGCAAATATAATGGAAGGAAAGGGTAAGATAGGTTTTCAGAATAATAGTGAAGGATTTGCTAAAAGTGAAGTAATAGATGAGGTTAAAAGATTTTTAAAACCTGAGCTTGTAAATAGAATTGATGAAGTTATTGTGTTTAATCATTTGAATGAGAAAGATATTTATAATATTTTAAATAATGAACTAAATCAATTGAAAGATGTAATGAGAAGAAAGAATATTTTGTTTGATGTTTCGAAAGAATTTAAAAGATATATGGTAGGGAAGTGTAATTATTTTCAATATGGTGCAAGAACTGTTAGAAGAGAGATTGAAATGGATGTCGAGGATTTTATAGTGGATAAACTAATCAATAATGCGATTAAAACAGATGAAAAGATATTGCTCGATATTTATGATAATGAGAAAAGAATTATTCAACTGAAGAGTTAAGAAATGTAAGTAATATGAAAAATGTAGAATGTGATGAGAAATATAAATAAATTAGATTGTTTAGAATTTTTTATGTGTGATACAGTAAAAAAACAATGGAGGTCATTGTGAACTGTTTCCTAGAAAGCGTATAATAAATTAAAAAGAATGTTTATTTTAAGTGGATAGTTCATCAAGACCTCTGTTTTTTGTATATAATAATAGAAAATTACTTTGTTAATTTTATGTTTTTATTTTGTTCCGTATATTCTGTCACCAGCATCACCTAAACCTGGTACTATGTAAGCATTTTCATTTAAGTGATCATCTATTTTAGCACAATAGATTTGTACATCTGGATGTTTTTCTTGAACTTTTTTTAGTCCTTCTGGTGCAGCGATTATACATAAGAATTTTATTTTCTTAACATTTTTTTCTTTTAATAATTCTATTGCATCGATTGCACTTCCGCCTGTTGCAAGCATTGGATCAAGAAGTATAACTTCTTTTTGATCAATATTTTTTGGAACTTTGAAGAAGTAGTTTACAGGTTTATGTGTTTTTTCATCTCTGTACATTCCAATATGTCCAATTTTGGCATTTGGAATAACTGTTATTACTCCATCAAGCATTCCCATTCCAGCTCTTAATATTGGAACAAATGCATATTTATCTTCATTTAATTTTTTAGTTTTCATTTTGCATATAGGTGTTTCAATTTCTGTATCTTCTAATTGTGCATCTTCCATTGCTTTGTAGCAAAGAAATGTTGCAATTTCTCCGGCTAGTTCTCTAAATTCTTTTGTTCCTGTATTTTTATTTCTTAATATTCCTAATTTATGTTCGATTAGTGGATGGTTTAATTCGATTATTTCTTTTGATTCGCTCATTTTTTCTTGCTCCTTTGTTTGAGAATTATCGTTTGGTGTTTCTGTAATGTTTTCTTCTTTTTCATTTGGTAATAATAAATTTAGTAAAATACCTACGATTGCGGCTAAGCTCATTCCTGAGAATGATAGTGAGAAATCTCCATAATTGAATGATAGCATTGCTCCGCCAAGTCCTAATACAAGCATGCTTGAGGCTAAGATAACGTTTTTATTTTTTCCAAAATCAATTCTATTTTCAATTAAAACTTTAAGACCATTTACTGCTATGAATCCATAAAGTAGAAGAGATACGCCTCCAAGTACGCAGTTAGGAATTGTACTAACTATTGCTGTGAATTTTCCTAAGAATCCTAAGCAGATTGCAAAGATTGCTGCAAGTCCAATTACCCAAACAGATGCGATTTTTGTCATACCAACTACTGAAGTATTTTCACCATAAGTTGTGTTTGCTGGTCCTCCAAGAAGTCCTGCTACAAATGTTGCTAATCCATCTCCAAGAAGTGTTTTATCAAGTCCTGGATTTTTTAATAAATCTTTTCCGATTATTGCGCTTAATGCTGTGTGATCTCCAATATGTTCAGCAATTGTTACTAATGCAACTGGTGCAATTGTTAAAGCTGCTGCAAATGATGGAGTATAGTTTAAAAATGGTATTGAGAATTTAGGAATGCTAAAGAATGCTGCATCTAAGATTGGTTGAAAATCAACTAATCCAAAGCATATTGCACTTATGTATCCTACGATTATTCCTATTAAAAATGGTATTATTTTTAAGAATCCTTTTCCTCTTACCATTATTAGTGCTGTTGTTAAAAATGTTATTAAAGCTACGATTACGCCTTTCCATTCTAATTGTGTGTCTGATGAAAGACCTATTTGACTTATTGCATTTGGTGCTAAACCTAGACCAATTATCATTATCATTGGACCTATAACAACTGGTGGTAAGATCTTGTGAATCCAATCTTTACCTATTAGTCTTATAATGATTGAAAATATTACATATATAATACCTACAATCATTATACCTGTCATTGCTCCTGCAACTCCACCTTTTGCATAACCTGCTGCAATTGGTGCAATGAATGCAAATGAGCTTCCAAGGTACACAGGAGATTTTGCTCTAGTACATATAATATAAATTAATGTTCCAATTCCTGATGTAACAAGTGCTACGGGGATTGTTAAAACTTCTGCTCCTGCTGTTGAATTTACTAGTATTGGAACTAAGATTGTTGCTCCAAACATAGCAAATACGTGTTGTAGAGCCAATATAATCCATTGTGCTAGTTTTGGCTTTTCATTTACGTCTAAAATCAGTTTGCTGTTTTTTGTTGTTTCTTCCATTACAGAATACCTCCTTAAAATTTTTTTGGATAAAAAAAATACTAGAAACAAATCTAGTATTAAATCAAAATATTTAATTGAGATGTTAAAATGAAGAAAGTTTTTGCTTTCTTTTTCGTTACGTTTTTTTCAGTTAAATAATTCATATATTTTTTCATTTTTTGCACCCTGGTTATAATATTATAAATCGATTTATAATGCAATAGTTTTTTTGCTTTTTATTTTTAACAAGTGACAAAAGCCTTGACAGAGTTGAGATACAAAGATTTTAAAAATTAGGATTATATTATTGATATCTTTTTTTCTATATGTTATAATCCAAATAGATTTATACAAAGGAGTAAACAGATGACAGGGTTTCTTGTGATTGTTTTTATGCTTCTTCTTATAATTGTTATGTTGATCGCGTTAGCGGTATTTCAGATAAAAATGGCTGGAATGAATGTAAAAGATTTTTGGTCTTTTATTAAAGCTAATGAGACTTTAGATAAATTATATGCGTTTTCGAAGAAGTATGAAAAATTAACAACAAATGAACAATTAGTTTTTTTGCGTGAGGCTGAGAGAGTGTTTGATGCTTTTGATAAGGTACCTAATGTACTATGGGAAGAGGATTATCAAAAGTATATGGAGGTCTTGTCAAAGTATAAGGATATTAGATTGGTTAGATGGGAGAAAAGTTAATCTTTTCTCCATTTTTTGTAGTAAAAAAGTTTATTATATGATATTGTATGAAAAAGGGGGAGAGTATGAAAAAGATTATAACTGGAATAATTATTTTTATAGCTTTATTAACTGGAATTAGTTTTGCGAATACGTATGATGAAATGGTATATTATATACCTGTATTAACAGAAGAATCTAAGTGGCGGAAATTTACCTTTATTAATGGAAGGAATTGCTTTGTCAATTTTACCAATTGTTTTTTATAATTTTTTTAGGAAGATGAAAGGGAAAGAATACAATAAAAAGCTGAATATAGGTTTAATAGTTACTGCAATTGCTTTATTTGTGTTTTCGATAATGATGAAAAAAAATGATGAATATATCTGGGCAGAAAAGGTATCAATTTTGGAATTTTATGCAATGTTTGCGCAAATTACAATATGTGCAATTTTAGGAATTTATTATTCATTTTTTTATAATAAATTGAATAAGGTTGCAGTTGGCGTTTTAACGATTCTAGTGGGTATTATTTTAGAAGTTTTCTTTAGTGGAAATGAAATTATGAATAATTTTGCGGATTTATTGCTATTTTTAATGATTTTCGTAGGTATAATTATAATAATGGAAAAATTAGTTTTATTTACAGAGAAATCTGAAAGAAAAAATGTTGTAATAAATGTTTTTGCTGAAATTGCTTTATTTATTGTATGTACCATGATTGCATCTGCAGTTTTTCGTGAGTATATTTTGTTTGAAATTCTTATAATCTTATTTTATATATATGATTTAATAATGTTAAATAAGAGCATAAAAAAATATGGCTTGGGTGAAAAAAAACGTATGGCTATATCTATTTTTTCAATTGTTGTTTTAATAATACTTATTGTTGGATATTTGATGTTATTAAGATTTGGAGTATGGGAAAAATAAAATGAAATTTCTAAAAAAAGTAGTGGAACTAATAATGATAATATGATAGAATGTGAAAAGTATATTAAGATAGGAGTTGTAAAAAAATGTATAAAAGAGTTCTTTTAAAATTAAGTGGTGAAGCTATGGCAGGAGAACAAAAAACAGGAATTAATGCAAATGTAGTAGACGATATTTGTTCAAAGGTTGTAAAACTTGTTGAAATGGGAATACAAGTTGGTATCGTTACAGGAGGAGGTAATTTCTGGAGAGGAAAAAATGGCTATAAAATGGAAAGAGTTACTTCTGATTATATGGGAATGCTTGCTACGATTATGAATTCTTTGGCTATAAAAGATGCTTTAGAATCAAAAGGTGTAAAGGCTGTTGTACAAACATCAATGACTATGGTTCAAGTTGCAGATACTTTTACAAAAAGAGATGCGGAAAAATGTTTTAATGAAGGAGCTGTTGTTATTTTTGGAGGAGGAACAGGACTTCCATACTTTTCAACTGATTCAGCTGCTGCATTAAGAGCTGCTGAAATAGGTGCAGATGTAATTCTTGTTGCTAAAACAATTGATGGAGTTTATTCAGCAGATCCAAAAGTTGATCCTAATGCTATCAAATATACAGAAATTACATATGATGAAGTTTTAAATAAAGATTTAAAAGTTATGGATGCTTCAGCTATTGCTGTTTGTAGAGATAACAATATTCCTTTATTTGTTTTTGCCCTACAAGATACTGAAAATATTGTAAGAGCTGCAAAAGGTGAAAATATAGGAACAATAGTAAAATAAAAGGAGAGAAAAAATATGGAATTTGACAAATTAGAAGAGAGAATGAATAAAACATTAAGTGTTTTAGAAGAAAATTTTTCAGAAATAAGAGCTGGTAGAGCTAATCCAGCAATACTAAATAAAATTACAGTAGAGTACTATGGTGTTCCTACACCAATAAATCAAGTTGCTGGAATTTCAGTTCCAGAAGCTAGATTAATTGTTATTCAACCTTGGGATGTTAGTGTTTTAAAAGAAATTGAAAGAGCTATTCTTGCATCAGATATAGGTTTAAATCCAAATAATGATGGTAAAGTAATTCGTTTATCTTTCCCAGAATTAACAGAAGAAAGAAGAAAAGAGTTAGTTAAAGATATTAAGAAAATTGCTGAAGAATCAAAGGTTGCAATAAGAGCAATAAGAAGAGATGGAATTGATGAAGCAAAAGCTATGGAGAAAGAATCTTTAATGACGGAAGATGAATTAAAGAAAGCTGAAGATCAAATTCAAAAATTAACAGATAAGAAAATTGCTGAAATAGACGTTATTACAGAAAAGAAAGAAAAAGAAATAATGTCAATCTAATTTTTGAAGGGAATGAATATTATAATGGAAGAAAATAATATACCTACTCATGTGGCTATTATTATGGATGGCAATAGAAGATGGGCAAGGAAAAGAAATATCGATTATAGATTAGGACATAAAGAGGGTGCTAAAACTTTAGAGAAGATTGTAAGATATGCTAAAAAAGCTGGAATAAAATATATTACTGTATATGCTTTTTCTACAGAAAATTGGAAAAGAACTAGTGAAGAAGTAAGTGCATTAATGTTGCTTTTGAAAACATATCTTGATGATTATGGAAAAAGAGCTGATACAGAAAATATAAAAGTTAAAGTTTTAGGTGATATATCAGCATTAACACCTGGTTTACAAAAAAGCATAAAGAAATGTGAAGAAAGAACAAAAGATAATGATGGAATTTATTTTTCTATTTGTATTAATTATGGTGGTAGAGATGAAATAGTGCATGCTGTAAAAAATATTGCACAAGATGTTAAAGATGGAAAAATAGAAATAGATGACATTAATGAAGAGTTAATGAATAATTATTTATATACAAAAGAAATTCCAGATCCAGATTTGATTATTAGGACTAGCGGTGAATTGAGAACAAGTGGTTTTCTAACATGGCAATCTGTTTATTCTGAGTATTTGTTTATGGATAAATATTGGCCTGATTTTTCAGAAGATGATATTGATTTTGCAATAAAAGAATATCAAAAGAGAAATAGAAAGTTTGGAGCAAAATAATTTAAATAGGAGAAATAATATGATTAAAAGATCCTTGACTACAATTATCGGATTACCTGCAGTTTTGGTAATTTTGATTTTTGGTAATAAATATATATTAGATGTTATTATGGCAATTTTAGCTATTATGGGAATATACGAATATATGAAGTGTGTTGCTCATAAATTTAATCCTGTTTACTGGATAGGATATGTGGCAGCAGCGAGTATTGCACTATTACATATTATTCCAAGCAATTATCTAATTGAATATTTGCCAATAGTGATACTTTCATTGATAGCAGTTTTGTTTATGCATGTTGTTTTTACCGATATGAAAACTAATGCAGCAGATATTGCTATAACCTTATTTGGAATTTTATATATCGTTGGATTTTTCTCATTTGTAGCTTTATTATATGGATATGAAAGTAATGGTAGAAGCCTAGGAAAATTCTATATTGCATATTTATTTTTAGCAACTTGGGGAAGTGATATTTTTGCATATTTAGTAGGTGTTAAGTTTGGAAAACACAGATTTAGTAAGATAAGTCCAAAGAAATCTATTGAAGGTTGTATTGCTGGAACAGTTAGTGGTGTGCTTTTAGTTGTTCTTGCTACTGTAATATTTAATAATTTCTTTGATTTCAATGTAAATTATTTATTAATAACTATTATAGGATTGATTATTACAGTTCTAGGACAAATAGGTGATTTCTCAGCATCTTGCATAAAAAGATATGCAGAGGTTAAAGATTTTTCTAATTTATTGCCTGGACATGGTGGAATTATAGATAGATTCGATAGTGTTATTTTTGCAGCACCATTTGCGTATTATTTAATAACATTATTAATTTAGGAGGCGCTAATTGCTTACATTTTTATTAAATACAATAAAAATTATATTTGTACTAGGTTTTCTTGTTTTGATTCATGAAGGTGGTCATTTCTTAGTTGCAAAATTTTTTAAGGTTAAAGTAAATGAATTTTCTATTGGATTTGGTAAACAACTTTTTTCTAAAAAGAAAGGTGAGACTGTATATTCAATTAGAATGATACCGTTGGGTGGTTTTGTAAGTATGCTTGGTGAAGAGGAGAGGTCTGATGATGAAAGATCTTTCTCAAAACAATCAATTCCTAAAAGGATTGCTATTGTTGCAGCAGGTGGACTTGTAAATATTGCTTTTGGTATATTAATTTATTTTCTTGTTATGTTTTCAATTGGAAATTTTGCTTCTAAAAATATAGATACTGTTAGTGATGGATATGATGCAAAACAAGTGGGAATATTACCAGGTGATGAAATTGTTTCAATAAATGATAAACATGTTTTTATTACTAAGGATATTACAACACTTTTATCTAAAAATGCTTCTAATCCATTGAAAGTGAAGGTAAAAAGAGATAATGATGTTAAAGAATTTACAGTAAATCCAACTGAAATTAAAACAAGAACATTAGGAGTTTATTTAGATACGGAAAGTGAAAATAGTACTAAAATTTCTTATATGTTTGATAAATCACCTGTAAAAAATATATTACAAGTTGGTGATATCATATTAGAAATAAATGGTGAGAATGTAGAAAATGATTATGAAAAATTAACTAGCGTTTTGAATAAGACTGAGGGTGAAGTTTCTATTAAAATAAAAAGAGGAGAAAGTGAAGAAACAGTTAATATTACTCCTCAAGATTATTTTAATTATTATTTAGGTGTTACTTTTAAAGTTGCAGATAAGAAATTTTCAACAAGACTTTATTATGCATGGTTTGAAACAGGAAATTTTGTTATATCATTAGCTGATAATGTTAAAACTATGTTTACAGGTGGAGTGTCTGTTGACCAAATGATGGGACCAATCGGAATTTCTAAAACAGTTGCATCTACTAAGGGATTAGCTGATTTTATATATTTGATGGCATTGATTTCACTATCATTAGGTATAACAAACTTGTTACCATTTCCAGCACTTGATGGTGGAAAAATATTGATTCTTTTAATTGAAGCAATTAGAAGGAAGCCACTTAAGGAAAGTGTTGAAATTGGAATTCAGATGGTAGGATTTTCATTATTAATATTGTTATCAATTTATATTTCATATTTTGATATATTACGATTTTTTTAGAATTAAAAATATTAGAGCTTTATATTAACATTTGTTGTAGAAAGGAATGAAGTAATAATGAAGTGTAGAGTATGTGGGGCAGAGTTAAAAAAGGATGGAGAATTGTGTAATAATTGCTTAAATAGGCTTCAACAAGAAGAGAAAATTAGAGGTGATAAAACGCCAGTTTATGGATTTAAGAGTACTTTTATTTTAGGCTACGAAATTTTAAGACATTGTGAACAAATAGGTATTGTAATTTTTATGATTGCTTTAATATTGTCAGTAGATTTATCATATTGGAAGTATGCTGTTATAATAGGATGTGCGTTTGCAATATTTGGAATTTTATATTTATTTTATGATAAATTTTCAATTAATTCTGTTTCATGTACAATTTACAGAACTAAATTGATATATACAACTGGAAGAATAAGAAAGAAAGTTAAGGTTATACCATTTTCTGAAATTGAAGAAATTTTTTATAATCAAGGAAATGCTCAAAAGTTATTTAATGTTGGTACAATTCTTATAAAAAGAAAAACTATGAATATTTTTGAGAGAAATATTTTTATAGAATCAGTAAAAAATGTTGAAGATGTTTTTGGAAAGATAAAGGAAGTTTTTAAATAAGGTAGGCGTAATAAATGCAGAAGGTTAAAGATATATTTAGTGATTATTCAAATAGACAAGATAATATATGTGAGGCTGATTTTTTGAAAGCAAACTTGTATAAGAAAAGTAATAGGCTAGAAGTATGTTTAACAAGTTCAAATAAAATTTCTATAGGTGAAGTTTCTAATTTTGAAGATTATATCGTAGATAGATTTAAGGTTGGAAGCGCTAGAATTGAGATTCAATATCAAGATATTGATGTTGAGCCAACTATTGAAAATGATTGGCAAAATCTTGTTACATATATGTCAAGAAAAGAGCCAATGACAAGAGCTATACTTAGAAACAGTACTGTTAATATTGAAGACAGTACTGTTTGTGTTGATTTAAAAATTAAAGGTGCTGATTTTTTGTGCTCAAAGAAATTTGATAAAGGATTAGAGCACCTTATTTATAATTTGTATAATAAAAGATTTAAAGTTAATTTTCAAGAAGATCCTCAGAAGAGTAAAGAGGAATATGATAAATATTTGAAAGCTCAGGAACATGAAGCTATTATGCACTTACAAGAGATGGCAAGAAAAGAGGCTGAGGAAAAGGCAAATGCTCCTGTAGTTTCTGTTTCACCTGAGGGAGAAGTTTCAACAGAAGAGAAACATATTGATGTTGAACAATCTAACGGATTGATTATTGGAAAAGTATCTACTTTCAGAAGTAAATTTGCTTCTATTTCAGATATAAATGATAGTACAACAAAGGTAAATGTTGAAGGTGAAATAATAAATGTTACAACTAGAGAAATAAAAAATAATAGAACTATTATTAGTTTTAGCATTGATGATGGGAATGCAAGTATTACTTGTAAGTCTTTTGTCGATACAAATTTAGTTCAAGGAATATTAGAGCATTTAAAAGAAGGACAAGGCGTAAAGGTTGACGGAAATGCTAAGTTTGATGATTATGCAAATGAAATAACAATAATGGCTAATAATGTTGTTATTTCTGGTTTTAAATTGTCTGGAAAAGGTGGAGAAGCACCTGATGCTAAAGAAGAAACAGCACAAGATGAGCAAAGTCCTCTAATTTATGGTAGAAGCCTTACAATAAAAGCTCCGAAAACAAAGATTATTGATATAAATAATGATACAGATAGAGTGTGTTTGGAAGGTGAAGTTATAAGTACAGATACTAGAGATATAAAGGGAGATAGAACAATTTTAATGTTCAATTTATATGATGGTACAAGTACTATGACAATGAAAGCTTTTATCGAAACTAAGAAAACTAAAGAAGTTTTAGGAAGATTGAAAAAAGCAAAAGGAATAAAGCTTGAAGGTGTGGCTAAATATGATAATTTTGCAAAAGAAATTACTGTTATGGCAAATACAATTTTAGAAACTCCTGGTGTTGCAAAGACAAAAAGAATGGATACTTCTGAGGAGAAGAGAGTAGAGTTACACATGCACACCAAAATGAGTCAAATGGATGCTGTAACTTCAGCTGAAGATCTTTTGAAAAGAGCAATTAGTTGGGGATGGAAATCTATTGCAATTACTGATCACGGTGTTGCTCAAAGTTTTCCAGAAGCACATAAATTCTTGGGAAAAACTGGTGCGGATATAAAAGTTATTTATGGGGTTGAAGTATATTTCGTACCAGATAAAGATCCAAGTGTTGTTTATCCTAGAAAGCAAGATATTGACGGAGAATATTGTGTTCTTGACTTGGAAACAACAGGTTTGTCATTCAGGACAGAAAAAATTACTGAGGTTGGAATAATAAAAATAAGAAATGGAGAGGTTGTTGACGAATTTGAATGTTTCGTAAATCCTGAAAAACCTATTCCACAAGAAGTTGTAGAGGTTACTCATATTACAGATGATATGGTAAAAGATGCTGAAACAATTGACAAAGTTATTCCGAAGATAATTGATTTTATAGGTGATAGTGTATTAGTTGCCCATAATGCTGACTTTGATATAGGATTTTTAAAACATAATTTTGCGGAATATGGATATAGTTTGGATAATACATATATTGATACTTTGAGATTAGCTAAAGTTATATTCCCAGATATGAAGAGATATAAATTAGGCTTGATTGCAGATAAATTGGATATTGTTGTTGAGGTTGCTCATCGTGCTCTTGATGATGTAAAAACTTTGGTTGCAGTATTTAATGTAATGATTCAAAAACTAAAAGAAAATGGGGCAAAAACAGTTGATGATATAGATAATGTTATACAAGGTGATCCAGAAGCTTACAAAAAGCTTCCATCATATCATGCTATTATTTTAGCTAAAGATTATGTAGGTTTGAAGAATTTGTATAAGCTTATATCATATTCACATTTGAATTATTTTTATAAAAAGCCTCGTATTTTAAAAAGTATGTTTGAAAAGTATAGAGAAGGATTGATTTTAGGAAGTGCTTGTGAGGCTGGTGAATTGTATAGAGCAATTGTTGCGGGTAGACCAGAAGAAGAGATAGAAGCTATTGCTAAATATTATGATTATCTTGAAATTCAACCAATTGGAAACAATGAGTACATGGTTAGAAATGGAACTGTTGCAGATGATTTCGAACTTCAAAATATAAATAGAAAAATTGTAGAATTAGGTGAAAAATTAAATAAATTAGTTGTCGCAACTTGTGATGTTCATTTTATGGATCCACAAGATGAGATTTATAGACGTATATTACAAGCTGGTCAAAAGTATGATGATGCTGATTTTCAAGCTCCATTATATTTACGTACAACACAAGAAATGCTTGATGAGTTCGCATATTTAGGTGAAGAGAAAGCATATGAAGTTGTTGTAACCAATACAAATAAAATTGCAGATTTGTGTGATAAAATTAGTCCAATTTCTGATGAGAAATGCCCACCTCATATTGAAGGATGTGAGCAAACAATTAAAGATATTGCATATGGTAAAGCTCATGAGTTGTATGGAGATCCATTGCCAGAAATTGTGCAAAATAGATTGGATAAAGAATTAGACTCAATTATTAGAAACGGGTTCTCCGTTATGTATATTATTGCTCAAAAGCTTGTATGGAAATCTAATGAAGATGGTTATATTGTTGGTTCCAGAGGATCTGTTGGTTCTTCGTTTGTTGCCAACATGACTGGTATAACAGAAGTTAATTCATTACAAGCACATTATAGATGTCCAAATTGTAAATATTCAGATTTTAGTGACTATGGTGTTAAAAATGGGTTTGATTTACCTGATAAAGATTGCCCAAAATGTGGACACAAACTTGCTAAAGATGGTATGGATATTCCATTTGAAACATTCCTTGGATTTAATGGAGATAAAGAGCCTGATATTGACTTGAACTTTTCTGGTGAATATCAAGCAAAAGCTCATAAATATACAGAAGTAATATTTGGAAAAGGTACAACATTTAAAGCAGGTACAGTTGGTACAGTTGCTGACAAGACTGCTTTTGGTTATGTTAAAAATTATTATGAAGAACGTCATATACCTGTTACAAATGCAGAGATTGCAAGACTTTCAACAGGTTGTACTGGAATAAAAAGAACAACAGGACAGCACCCTGGTGGTATTATAGTTGTGCCAAAGGGAAGAGAGATATTTGAATTTTGTCCCGTTCAGCATCCAGCAGATGATCCAACATCAGATATAATAACAACGCATTTTGATTATCACTCTATTGATCAAAACTTATTGAAACTTGATATACTAGGTCATGATGATCCAACTATGATTCGTATGCTATTTGATTTAACTGGAATAGATCCAACTAAAGTTCCACTAGATGATAAAGAAACAATGTCAATTTTTAAATCTACTGAAGCATTAGGAGTAACTCCTGAGCAGATTCATTCAGAAGTGGGAACCTTTGGTATTCCTGAGTTTGGAACCAAGTTCGTAAGAGGAATGCTTGTTGATACAAAGCCAACAACATTTGCTGAATTAATAAGTATTTCTGGACTATCACATGGTACAGATGTATGGTTAAATAATGCTCAAGAATTAATTGATAAAGGAATAGTAACCTTAAGTGAAGCTATTGGTTGTAGAGATGATATTATGGTTTATTTGATGAAAATGGGATTAGAGCCAAACCATGCTTTTAAAATAATGGAAACTGTTCGTAAAGGTAAAGCTTTGAAAGATCCTGCAAAATGGGCAGAATATGTTCAAATGATGAAAGATCATGATGTTCCAGATTGGTACATAAAGTCTTGTGAAAAAATAAAATACATGTTTCCTAAGGCTCATGCTGCTGCGTATGTTACAAATGCTTTTAGAATTGCTTGGTTTAAGGTTCATCAACCAGAAGCATACTATACAGCGTTTTTCTCAATTAGAGCTGATGGTTTTGACTATGATATAATGTGTCATGGTAAAGAAAAATTGTTAAATAAAATGCGTGAAATAGATATGGCTGGTAATGCCGCTCTTCCAAAGGATAAAGATATGTATCCTGTTCTTGAGCTTGTTCTTGAGATGTATGAAAGAGGTATTAAGTTTTTGCCTGTTGATTTGTATGAGTCAGATGCTACTAAGTTTAAAATGGAGCCAGAGGGTATTAGACCTCCTTTAAATAGTGTTCCTGGCCTTGGGACTGTTGCTGCTCTTAGTATTCAAGCTGCTCGTGAGGAAGAGAAGTTTATGTGTATTGATGATTTGCAGATGAGGGGCAAGGTTGGTAAGTCTGTTATTGAGGTTCTTTCTAAAGCGGGGTGCTTGGAGGGGATGACGCAGAGTAACCAAATGTCATTGTTCGCTTAGCGCTTGAAGATATTGTTCAAATACTATGTTAACGTTTAGTTTGAAAAATCCTCACGTACCTTTGTACGCTCCGGTGTTTTCAAACTAACGTTGCCTTGTATTTGAAACAATCTTTTCAAGCCTGATGGGTTTGAAAAATGTACGGATTGATAATTTTAGAAACGAAAAATACATATTAAATTTTTGAATCACCGCGCAGGGACCAAACGAGCAAAGCGAGTTCGATTGAAGCATTCTACCCGATTTAAAATAAAAATTTAATATTTTTATTTTCAAAAATCGAAGAATGCGACAGCAAGGTGTGAAAAAATTAATATGTGTTTTTCGTTATATAAGATTATGAAAAAAGAAAGGAAAGTGTATGGGAGAATACGGAATGATATTTTCATGGCAGGGGGCTGTGATTTATTTGATTGTTATAAATATGATTGGCTTTTTTGCAATGTGGATCGATAAGGTTAAGGCTAAAAGAGGTTCTTGGAGAATACCTGAAAAGACTTTGTTTACTATTACTTTTTTAGGTGGTGGTTTTGGTACGATTGCTGGGATGTATACTTTTAGACATAAGACTAAGAAATTGTATTTTACTATAGGTTTCCCTGTTATTTTACTTACTGAAATTTTTATAGTTTTTTATGTTTTGTTTAAGTATGTTTGGAAAATAGTTTAGTTGAATTTATATTGGAAATACAAAAAAATTGAATGAAATAAATGTATAAGGACAAAATTGATATTTTAATATTTGCAGTTATTATAACTTTGTAGAGTATACAATTTTGTTCGTTTATGAAATTTGTAAGGCAGATTTTTGTGTATTGTAGAAATTTTAGAGAATATATATATAAATAAAAGGCAACAGAATCATCTGTTGCCTTTTTACAAGAAAGTCTTGTATTAACCCAAAATAATAACAAATAAATATTTTTGGCTTTTACCGCTCAAACATATCAAAATATTCCCTGAAGGTTAACCCATCAGCATTATTTTCAATAACATATTCTCCCATTCGTTCGAAAACACTTAAAAAATATTTCCGTTGTTGGGTTGATTTTAGTTTCAAAAGTTCGCTTTTTAGTTCATCTCCATAAGTCATTTCCCAGTAGCTGTATGACATGTGTGTGCCTCCTCTCATATAAAGACATATGAAAATTGATAAGTGTTTTGATAGCTGTATTATAATAGCATTTTCTTAAATAATCAAGATAATTTAAAAAAATAAAATTGTAACATTGAGTTGTTTAGCAATAAGTGATATATTAAATAAAACAAAATTTTGCAAATAATAGGAGATAAAAAATTGGATTTAAATAAAAATGTACAGTTTATAAAGGGTGTAGGAGAGGCGAGAGCTAAGCTTTTGAATCGCCTTGGAATTTATGAATTAAAAGATTTAATTACGTATTATCCTAGAACATATGAAGATAGAAGTATTCCTAAAAAAATTGAAGAACTTGTTGATGGTGAGGAAGCTTTAATTGAAGTAATGCCTGTTACAAGAGTAAGTGAAGTTAGAATTAGAAGAAATATGACGATATTAAAAATGAATGCAAGAGATGATACAGGTGTGTGTCAAATGACATGGTTTAATCAGTCATATTTAAAAGGTATGTTTAAACCTGGTGAATATTATAAATTTTATGGAAAAGTTTCTAAAAAGGGGAATAAAGTTGAAATGAATTCGCCTGTTTATGATAAGGCTGAAGATACTAAAAATACAGGCAGAATAATACCAATTTATCCAACAACATTTAAGCTTTCACAAACAACACTTAGAAAAATTATTGAAAATGGTTTGAGTGAAATGAATGGAAAGATTGATGAGAGTTTACCTGAATATTTAATAGATGAGTATAAATTACTAGATTTAAATACTGCTGTTAAGCAAATCCATTTTCCAGATAGTTTTGATGATTTTAATTTAGCAAGAAAAAGATTAGTTTTTGAGGAATTATTGTCAATGCAACTTGCATTGCTTGCTTTGAAAAATCAGTATTCTAAGGATGTTAAAGGAATTGCTTTTGATAAAGATGCTAAGATGTCAGACGTTATTAATAAATTACCGTTTTCTTTAACTAAGGCTCAGCTTAGAGTTTTAGAAGAAATTGACTCAGATATGGAACGAGAAAAGCCAATGAATAGATTGCTTCAAGGGGATGTTGGTTCAGGTAAAACCGTTGTAGCATTAATTGCTGCATATAAGTGTGTTAAAAGTGGATATCAAGCTGCCATAATGGCGCCAACTGCGATTTTAGCTAGTCAGCATTTGGAGAGTTTTTCAGAAATTTTAAAAGATACTGGCATTCGATGTGAGTTGCTTATTAGTGGAATTACAAAAAAGAAAAAAGAGGATATTTTAAAAAGGCTAGAAGCGGGTGAAATAGATATTTTACTTGGTACACATGCATTATTAGAAGAGAATGTTGTGTTTAAAAATTTAGGATTAGTTGTTACAGATGAGCAACATAGATTTGGTGTAAGACAGAGAAGTATAATTACACAAAAAGGTGATAATCCAGATGTTTTAGTTATGACTGCAACTCCAATTCCAAGGACTTTGGCGTTGATTTTGTATGGCGATTTGGATATCTCAATTATTGATGAGTTGCCTCCTAATAGAAAGAAAATTGAAACATATGCTGTTACTAAAGGAATGGATCAGAGAGTTAATAATTTCTTAAAGCAACAGATTGATCAAGGAAGGCAGGCATATATTGTTTGTCCTCTTGTAGAAGAAAATGAAGAAATTAATGCAAAATCTGTTATGGAACTTGCGGAACATTATAAAAATGAAGTTTTTTCAGATTATAGAGTAGAGTATTTGCATGGAAAAATGAAGCCAAAAGAGAAAGATGCAATAATGGAAGAATTTAAAAATGGGAATATTGATATTCTAATTTCTACTACTGTTATTGAGGTCGGTGTTAATGTCCCTAATAGTAATATTATGGTTGTTGAAAATGCTGAGAGGTTTGGCTTGGCTCAGCTTCACCAATTGAGAGGAAGAGTTGGAAGAGGTGAGTATCAATCATATTGTATACTAAAATATAATGGAAATTCGCAAGTAATAAGAGAGCGTATGAAGGTTATGACTTCAACTAATGATGGATTTGTTATTTCAGAAAAAGATTTGGAACTTCGTGGTACTGGTGAGTTCTTTGGAACAAAGCAACATGGTTTACCTGAATTTAAAATTGCAAATTTATTTGAAGATATTGGAATACTAAAGGCTGTTCAAGCGATTGCAATTAAAATTATTAATGATGATCCAAAGCTGGAAAAAGATAAAAATAAATTACTTAAAAAGGTAGTTGATGAAAAATTTGGTAGTAGAATAGAAATATAGATTGTCGAAAATTGCGATGAAATCAATAATTGTAGACTTGCAATACAAACAAAATGGTGGTATAATGTTATTGTTAACATAATAAATAAAGCAGCAGGCAGATGTGCCTAAGAGAAAGCATGAGGTAAAAGATATGCAGAAGGAAACAAGAAAATTAAGAGTAACTTTTGACAGAGAACGTTTACATTCAGCCATTGTTTTATCTATGAGACGCCGGAGAATTCCAAAAGAGTTTGTAGGTTACGATATTATTCGTGGTACAGTTTTTGGAATGATTGATCATCCGGAGTATTCATTTGAAGAAGCTATAGCGAAGGCTGTTGATGTATGCAGACTTCCAGGTTCACCGGAGACAGTTGAAGATGGAATCGAAGAAGCCTTTGAATGCGTTGACGTAGTGCTTCGCGAAAAGGATTTCTATAATCCGGAAACAAATGAGAGATATTCTGATGAGCAGCTGGTAGAAAAAGTCGTACAGGCAATGGTATATGACATTTATAAAGATTTCTGCTATACGCAGACAATGGCATATATCAAGAAACTTAAGTTGAAAGAAGAGCTCAGAACTGAAGTTATCAAGAACATGTTGTTCAAGAAATTGGTTGCTGATGATTCTACACAGCAGTGCATCTATGAGTATGCGTTTAAAAAATCTTTTGTTTGGTCAGCTAGCGAGCCGATTACAGATGAAGAGATTATGCAGAAAGTTGATGCAGTTCTTGGAAAGATTCCAGGAGGATTTACACCGTATGAATATGTCATGAAAATGGCAGATGAAATTTATGCGGAGAATGCAGCAGAGTAAAAGTTACATAGTTTTCTGGGAAGCGCCTATCACTATTGTGGTAGGTGCTTTTCTTAATTTTAACGATAACCCTACAGTTATATTTGGCGATAATTATGGTTTAATAATAGGAAAATTTTCTGAACTTTTTCATTATATAAAAATAACAATGTTATATGCGAGATTTAAAATGCTATGTATTGTGTTAGTATTTTCTACAATATTTTGCAAAGTGACTAGGTATTTGTTTGGTCATTGACTTTTGAATATGAAATAGGTATAATGCTAATGTAATTTAAGTAAAAAAGGATGTAGAAAATGGATTTATTTTTAAGAATGTTAGGTGCAGTATTTGTTTTAATAGGAATAATTTTAATATATGATGCAAGACCAATTACTAAAAAGTTTTTTAGCTTTGGAGATCAAAATGAAGGCGCACTTGGGCTTAAGATGTTCGGATTTATTTTTACTGTTATAGGAGGAGTTCTATTATTATTTTATTTGTAATAATAGATTAATATATTAACTATAATAAAAGGACAGGAAAAATATTTCTTGTTCTTTTTATCATTTATATAGAAAGAATATAAGACTTTATAAAAAAAGGTTATGGAAGGAGAAATGTTTATGAGAATTACTTATGAGGAAAAGGTTTTTGAATCAAATAAACCAGTAAAGGTTAATGAGATTTTAAAAAATGATATTAATGACAAGCATATTGCTTGTATTGTAAATAATCAGGTTCATGCTCTTGATTATGAAATAAGAGAAGATGCAGAGGTTAGTTTGCTAGATCCTAGTACAAAAGAAGGAAGAAGTGTATATATTAGAGGAATTATGTATATAATGGGTAAAGCTTTTCATGATATTTACCAAACTGCATGGCTTACAGTTAATTATCAATTACACAATTCAATGTTTTGTCAATTAGATAATATGGAATTAACTGAAGAGATGATACAAAAAGTTAAAAAGAGAATGCAAGAAATTATTGATGCAAAATTGCCAATTACAAAAACAGTTATGACAATGGATGAGGCTAAGGCTTTTTATGCTCATAGCAAAAATGCTAATGGAAGATTCCAGGTAAATACTCATACTAAAGAAATTTCATTATATTTTTGCGAAGATTATTATAATTATTTATATGGACCAATGCCGTTACATACAGGTATGACGCCATATTTTGATATTGAATTATATAAAGATGGATATTTAGTTCGTTATCCAGATAAAAAGAAACCTTATGAAATGGGTGAGTATGTTGAAACTAAAAAATTACTTGCTACATTTGATGAATATGAAGATATTTATAGATTATTAAATGTTCATACTGTTCATAAATTAAATCAAAAAGTTGAAGATGGTACAATAAATGACTTTATCTTACTTTCTGAAGCTTTGCATGAGAAGAAAATATCAATATTAGCAGATAAAATTTGTAGAAGAAAAAATGTAAAAATGGTTTTAATTGCTGGTCCTTCTTCTTCAGGAAAAACAACGTTTGCTAGAAAATTATCTTTAGCATTAAGATTAAATGGATTAAAGCCAGTTACAATTTCTGTTGATAATTATTTTGTTGAAAGACAAGATACTCCTAGGGATGAATTTGGAAATTATGATTTTGAATGTATTGAGGCTATTGATCTTGATTTGTTTAATGATCATTTAGTTAAGTTGTTAAATGGTGAAACTGTTGAAGTTCCTAAGTTTGATTTTAAAGTAGGAACTAAGAGATATGATGGAACTACAATGTCACTTGGTAAAAATGATATTTTAGTAATTGAAGGTATTCATTGTTTAAACGATAGGTTAACAAAAGCTATTCCAAAGGATGAAAAAGTTAAGATTTATATCAGCGATTTAACTGTTTTAAATATTGATTATTTCAACAGAATTTCTACTACAGATACACGTTTGATTAGAAGAATTGTTAGAGATTATAAATTTCGAGGATATGATGCTTTAAATACTTTGAAGAGTTGGTATTCTGTAAATAGAGGTGAGGAGAAGAATATTTATCCATATCAAGAAGAAGCGGATTATATGTTTAATTCTTCACTTATTTATGAACTTGCTGTTCAGAAAAAATATGCAATTCCTTTATTAAAAGAAATTGATAGAAGTCATAAGGAATATGGGGAAGCTCAAAGATTAATTGAATTTTTGGAGTATTTTGATGATATTCCAGATGATGATATTCCAAATACTTCACTATTAAGAGAGTTTATTGGTGGCAGTATTTATCATAAGGAGACGAAAAAGAAATAATGGCTAATTTTGTTGTTATAGATGAAGAATTTATTTGTGAAAATTGTGGATTTCATGTTCCTAAATTAGGGTATTCTTGTAGAAATCACTGTCCTAAATGTTTACACTCAAAACATGTTGATATTAATCCTGGAGATAGAGAAGAGACTTGCCATGGGGATTTAGAGCCTGTTGGTTTGGAGATTGGAAAAAAAGGATATGTGATAGTGTTTAGATGTAAGAAATGTGGAGCAATAAGAAAAAACAAGGCAGCAGATGATGATGATATGAATTTACTTATAGAATTGAGTACAAAACAATATTAATGTAAATACTATATTTTGGTAAAAAACACGAAAAGTATTGAAAAATCATGAAAAAGATGATAGAATAATTGTTACACAAAATATAGGAGGTGCTTTTTATGAAAAGAGAACGGAAGAAACTGAGGGTGCAACTTGCTGATGAAGATATGATTCTGTTAAAAGTGCCGGATAAAGGTATTGTTGAATGGAAAATTCTTCAGGTTTCAAAGGATTTTGTTGAGTTTGAGTATGCTCTTGATGATGTAATCTTTCGTCCCGGTGAATGGAACGAATGCAGACGCGAGCATATAAGACACTATGTTCTGGATCCAAAGAAGCAGAAAATCTGGCGTGCAACTGTTGCTTATACAAGTGCATTGATTGATTTGAAAGCTAAGAGACCGTTTGTATTTTGCACACATGGTAAGTTGATGCCGGTTAAATTGTCATCAGCTGAACTTGGTGATTATATGTGCTGTGGAGATCCTTCCAAAGATATAGAGCCAAGATTTTATCAGTTGAGAGGATTTAACTTTAACCGGTTACCAATGCAGAATGTTCGACCAATCGGATTTTTCGCAGAAAGCGGTAAAACCTACGAGCTCAAGGTAGTTGAGCTGTAACAATGTGTAATAACAAAAAGCGGATGCGGTATATTTACCGCACCGTTTTTTGTAAGATAAGATATTTGAAAAAGTAGAGTATAGAAATTTGATTAAAAAATTGTATTTAAACATAGAGATAGAAAAACAAGTTACTTTAAAATATTTTGTTTTTAAAGTAACTTGTTTTTCTATATTTCTCTATTTAAATTTGCATTTGTGTATTGATTTCCTTTTAATTTTTCACCTTTAGTAACTGTGTCGACTATTTGTTGTATTTCGGAAATATTTTCTTCCAAAATATCTATTCGAAGAGAAGTAATATTTTTAAAGTCATTTGGTGCAATTGATGTGATTTTTGAATTGTATAATGTAGATACAGTTTGTATGTTGTCTGGTTCGATTGGAAATTTTAAATTTAATCTATCTTTTAAATAATAGTTGTTATCTGTGTTACATCTCATTTTACATTCTGGATAGCATCTATTGCTTTTTCCAAGTGGACAGTAATTCATATTCATTAACGGTGTTCTACCATAGCAAATTAATTCTTGATTTGATATTTCTAAAAATTTATCTATGGTGCTTTTATCTAGTTCTGGTGAAATTGTGAATTTATTTATTCCTAGTTTATCAAGTTCAGCTAATGTGCGTTGATTAAAAATGTTAAATGTGTAGTTTGCAATAAATTCAAAATTTTCTGTATTGAAATCTTTTAAAAACTTGAAGTTTGATATATTGGAAAGAATGAATCCTTTGATATTGTAAGTATTGATAGTTTTTTCTATATTGGCTGCAAGTAGATTTCTATAGTTAGATTTTATTATAGTAGGTAAATAAATATATAGATTAAATTTATTACTTAGGCCATTTATTACTTGTTCATATTTCTTTTGAGTAAAGAATTTTAACGGGATATATATGTTATTTATTCCTTGTAAGCTTGTATAATCTTCGTTTAAATTGATTTTATTTAATAGTAAAGATATTGTTTTTCCTTGATTTGTTTTATTATAGTAGTTCATATTTTCAAATTCTTTATCTGTTGCTCTTTGAATTTTACTTTTTGCAAAGTCTTCAACTAGTGTAAGGGCAGTTCTTCTAAGTTCATTTAATGCTTTTATGTTTGGTAAGAATGTGTTTTCGTCTAATTTTATTTTAATATTTTTAAAGTAATAAGGTGTGTTATTTGTTTTTGTAATTTGTGATATTACTTTTTCTTTTTCTAGAGGATGTTTTATTGAGTCTGTTGGAATTGCATCAATTTCACAATAGATATTTAACTTCCTATATATTTCTAAATCACAAGCAGAACTTACATGTATTGAAATTGGTGAGTTTTTAACAATTTTTATTTCACAGTTAAGAGGTATTTTTTTAGTTTGAATGTCGTTTTCAAAAGAAGAGTAGGCAAGTGATGTTAGCGGTTTTGATGACATTTTATATATTTTATCTCCAACTTTAATATTTCCTTTCATTCTACCAATGGTTACAAAATCGTTTGGATTAGCTGTTTTTATGTTAGTATTTTTAGTCATTAATTCGGAAATTGTGTATGTTCCATTTTCTTTTTCTAAGGCAATTGTATCTCCAATTTCAACTGGTTCGTTTAAGTTAAGTGTGATTAAACCTTTTGACGGATTATATTTGGCAACATGACCTAAAAATAATCCCATATTATTAGGCTTTTCAGAGAATATCAAATCTTTATTTGCATGAGGATTTAGATGTCCTGATGAGAAGTTACCTCTATTAAATACTTGCATTAAATCTTTTCTGTCTTGTTCATCTATTTTGTATGGTTTATTTGATTTAGCTAAATTGATATATTTTCTATAAATTCTTGTAACTGTTGCAACGTATTCAGGTGATTTCATTCTTCCTTCAACTTTTAATGATTTTACGCCACAATTTATTAGTCTTGGTAGGTAGTCTAGTGAGCATAAATCTCTAGGACTTAATAAGTAGCCCTTATCCAAAGTTGTTTTTCCATTTTCTATAAGTTCGTATGGAAGTCTACAACTCTGTGCACATTTGCCACGGTTTCCTGAACGTCCACCAATCATACTAGAAAATAAACATTGACCAGAATATGAAATACAAAGAGCACCATGAATAAAACATTCTATTTCAATGTTTGAATTTTCACAAATATATTCAATTTCTTCAATTGATAATTCACGGGATAGAACAACTCTTGAAAAACCAAGTTCTTGTAATTCTAAAACTCCTTGAAGATTATGTACAGACATTTGTGTGCTAGCATGAATAGGTAGGTCTGGAAAGTTTTTGATAAGCATTTTTGCGAGACCTAAATCTTGAACTATTATTGCATCTATTCCAGATTCATATGCTTTTTTTGCAACATTAAACGCTGATTCTAGTTCATCATCTTTTATTAATATATTTAGTGTTAAATTTGTTTTAACACCTCTAATTTTACAATATTCGATAGCTTTTGCGAGTTCATCATCATCAAAATTATTTGCATATGCACGAGCACTGAATAGGTTTGCTCCAAAATATATGCAGTTTGCTCCGTTTTGTACAGCAGCTTTAAGACATTCAAAATCACCGGCTGGTGACAAAAGTTCTATTTCTGACTCCATAATTTTTCCTCTTTTCTTTTTTTAGAACCAAAGCGGACATTAATAATGGTTGCACTGATTATAACTTTTTAAGTCCGCGTTTTTGTTCATGTGCGAAATTTGCAAAGCAAATTTCTGTGTATAGTTAAATTTATATAATAGAAAGTTCTTCAATCTTTCCTATTATATAAAATTATTATATCATAAAAAAATTTTTAGTATAGAGAAGAAGAATGGAAAATGTAACAAAAATAACATATTTATTTTATTGACTAAAAAATACGTATAATATATACTAATTTTGAATAAAAATGCCGTATTTTGCGGTGAGGAGGAACAAATGAAAAAATTAAGTATAAAATTAGTAGTTTTTATTCTTGTAATTTCAATTATATTTAGTTTTATTCAAATATTTTTTGTAAAATCAGAAGTTCATGCTGCTAATCTTAGCAGTTCATATACCCAATATATAAAGTCTGGAATAAGTGCGTTTCCAGAGAGTTATCAAAAGAAATTAGCGTATTTAAAATATAATCATCCAAATTGGCAGTTTAAAGCATATTATACGGGAATTGATTGGAATGAACTTACTTCTAGTTCTGCTGAAAATCAATGTTTAAAAAATACAATGTATAAATCTGCTTTAGTGGATCCATCAATGTTATGTGTTTGTGGTAGAAATGGTGATCCAGGTTATTATTGTGCTTCTGCTAAAATGGTTAATTATTATTTAGATCCAAGAAATTTTATGGATGAATCAATGATTTTTCAATTTTTAGATTTAGCTAATGGTGATGGTGTTACAAGAGCAGTTGTGGCAAGTGCAACAGCTAATACATATTTATATCAATATGTTGACGATATTATGACAGCTGCTTCGGAAGCTGGAATAAATCCATTACATATTGTTGCAACTATTTTCCAAGAGCTTGGAAGAACTGGAACGCCAAGAGCTATTTCTGGTACGGTTCCTGGTTATGAAGGATTGTATAATTTTTATAATTATGGTGCTACAGACGGAAATGGGGCTGTTGAAAGAGGTTTAGCTGAAGCTGGAAGACAAGGCTGGACTTCACCAAGATATGCTTTAATAGATGGGGCAAAAAAAGTATTGAAAAATGATTATATTGCAGCAGGCCAAACTACAAAATATTTTTATAAATTTGATGTTGTTGGAAATGAGATTTTAACTGAAAGTATGGGGCAAAGAACATATGCATTAAAATATTTTTATGGACATCAATATATGACTAATTTAAGAGATCCTTCTAGTCAAGCTGGTTCTTTATATGATATTTATGCTGATGGAGAAATATTGAATGAGCAATTAACTTTTTTAATTCCTGTTTATAATAATATGCCTGATGCTACTATTCCTGTTCCAACGTCACTTACAGCTAATCAACAATCTTTATATTATATAAATAGTATGAAGATTGGAGGAATTAATTTTAGAAAATCTCCAAATGGAGATTCATTGGGATCTGTTTATAAAAATACTGTTGTAGAACTTTTGGATAATCAGGGATATTGGTCAAAGGTTAGAATTATTAGAGCTACATCATATGTTCCTGGAGAAAAGAGATGGAATTCTGAAAGCTTAGAAGGTTATGTTGCTACATCTTATTTAAAGAGTGTGACAGAAGATATTCCGGATTATAGAAATCAAGTTGATATGGGAGATGGTGGAACAAATCCAACACCAACCCCTAATCCAGATATAGGTTCATCTGATTTTAAGATTGATGGAGATAGTCTTGTTATGACTCCAGCAACAAATGTAAAGAGTATAAAAGAGAAATATGCTGGTGCTGTCGTAAAGAAAGCAGATGGTACAGATATTTCAGGAACAGAAGATTCAATTGGAACTGGCATGACAATTACGATTGATGGTAAGACATATACAGTAGTTAAGTATGGAGATGTTAATGGGGATGGAGCGATAACACCTTCAGATTATGTAAAAATCAAAAATAAAATAATGGGTGCATCTTCTTTAAATGGAGCGTATGAAAGAGCAGCAGATGTTAATAAAGACGGAACAATATCTCCAGCGGATTATGTAAAAGTTAAAAATCATATAATGCAGGTAAGTAGTATAACGTTATAAAAAGTTAATTAGAAAGGAATTTATATAATGAAAAAAGATATTTTAATAAAGACAATATTTATAATTATAGCTATGTTAATTATAATGTTATTGATGTCAATTAAGGCAAATGCAGTTTCTTTAAGTATTACTCCTTCGAAGAAGACTGTAGCACCAAATGAAACTTTTACAGTCACAGTTACTCTTAAAGATGGAGCGGGTTCTATTACTGCTGGTGGAAGAACGGAATGGTTAGATAATTCTTCTTTTACATATTCAGTAACAGCTGGGGCAAGTGGAAGCGTTGATTTAAGGGCGTCTGGTGTTGCAGCGGATTATAAAACTGAAGCTGATACACCTGTAACTGCTAGTGCATCAGTAAAAATAGCTTCAAATGGTCCTAACAATGGTGGTTCTACTAACAACGGTGGAAATACTAACACAGGAAATGGTGGAACAACAGATTCTGCTCCAACATTAAGTAATTTGGGAATTCGCCCAAATGATTTTAGTGGATTTAAGCCTGGTAAAAAAGAGTATTCAGTAACTGTTCCAGCTGATTGTACATCTATTGAAGTATATGCAAGTTCAAAAAATGGAACTGTTTCAGGTACTGGAACAAAAACACTAAAAAACGGAACTAATAGATTTGATGTTACAGTTACAAATGGCTCTAAAAAAACTACATATACAATTTTAGTTACAAAGAAAAGCGATGAAGATGGAGAAACACCTCCAAATACAATTGATGAAGAAAATCCAGATGAGACAATACAAGAGGGAATTGGTCTTGCTTCTCTTGAAATTGAAGGATATACATTAGATAAAGAATTTAAAACAGATGTATATGAATATACTGTTAAAGTTAATAAACAGCTTACATTAGAAGATTTAGAAGCAATAAAAGAAAAAGTAAAAGCAGTAGCAAATACCGAAAATGTTACAGTTGATATTGCTACGAATGTTTCAGAAGATAAGGTTTCGACAATTGTTATTACTGTAAAAGATGAAGAAAAAGAGTATGCTAAGTATGTTGTTACTTTTGAAGTTAAAAAAGAGAATACTAAAGTTGCTGGAATTATAAAGAACAATTCAAATAGTCCAACAATAGGAATGTTTGGATTAACAGAGGAACAGCAAATTTATGCTATTTTAGGTGGAATAGGAATTACAACATTTTTAGCTATTGTATTTGCTTGCGTCTCATATGCTAAGAGTAGACGTATTGCAGAATATGAAGAAGATGATGAATATGAAGAAGAAAATTCTGATTTTGAGAAAATGAATCAATATTATATTGGAATGGAAAATGCTAAAACAGAAGAAGAACCTACTTTAGATAGATCTAGTGAAATAACGAGTGAGCCTTCTATTGCTGAAACAATTGAAGATACTGCAACAAGTTTAAGAAAAACAAATGGATATAGAAAGTTATCTCGTGGAAGACGTTCTTATGGAAAACATTAATATTTAAACGGACTGTTATGGTCCGTTTTTTTTGTGTTAAATTTTTATTATTTTTTTATATATTAGGAAGTTCTAAGAAATTTTTTATCATGTAAAAAGTTTTTTATCATGTAAAAAGCAAAAGCAGAGACTTAGGGGAATCTCTGCTTTGCTTTTAATAATTTTTAGTATTTATATTATCACTTTTTATCTAATATTACATTTTATATATGGCTTATAATTTTGATAATCACGGGGCCACGGAGAAAATATCAAAATCAAAACTAAGGCATATTAAAACTCCTTTCTTTTGTGATTTTAGTTAATATTTATATTAACGCATAGCAAGACCATTTTTCTGAATATAAATAGCTAAAAATTATTATTATATATTTTAATTTGGGGAAGAATTGTATTAGGTAAAATACAATTGGTTAGAAATAAAATACGTTAATAAAATATTAACTATTGAGATTATACTATGTGTTTTTATAAATTGCAAGAAATTTCCATTGACAAAAATGGACAATAATCGTCAAATATGCTACGTTAAAAGAAAAAAGTAAAGTACGATACATGTTGAAAAAAAGCAATGATGTATGCTATAATTTATGCGTAACTTGGTAATGTGCTTTTGAAAGGAGCGTATGCGCATGAAGGAAATGACATTAAGAGAGTATTTGGAAGTTGCTTGTCCATATTTAGAATGTCACTTGGTTGGTAGAACACCAACTGAGGAAAAAGATTTTTTCAAACGGATAGCAGAGAAGTATGATCTTGAAAAGGTGTTCAGAGCAAAAGCAAATGAAGACATTTCTTGGTCGAATTTGGCTGAGAAAGAGGTTTTCTATTTCGTAGATGTTGTTAAAAATGGTCTACGTATTTCAAGAGTTGATCCAGAAATTAAGTTGTTGAAATTTGAATTTGGAAAAAAGGCAGTAATTAAGCTGATGGTTGATACCAAAACTGTTCATAGTTTCAAATAGAACTGCTGGTTCACTTGTGACGAGGAATGTACCTTCAATTTTTTGAGGGTACATTTTTTGTGTACAAATATTTAAAATAATAAATATAGCTTTTTAAACAAAACGTACATAAAATATACTTTGGGATTTTTACAATGTTTATATTGAAAAAATTTTCTTTTTGAGATATACTGACGGTGATGCAAAGGAGAAGTTATGAAAGAGAAAAAAACATTTATTTTAGCGGTTCCAACTTTGATTATATTTGTAGTTGTTGTTATTGGAATTTGTATTATTTTTTATAATAGAAATTTTAAGAAGATGACAAAAGATGATGTTAAAATTTTAGCTCAAAAAGTGGCAACTATTAATAATATTTCTTGCGAAGTGCTTACAGAAAGTAGTGAAGTTGAAATTGCTGGTACTATATCTGATTATAAGTTGTGTAATAACAAATTGGTTAGCAATGTTGATAATTTTAAGATGTATGATGATAAAAATGAAAAAACATTGTTACAAATAGATGAAAAGCAAAAGATAGTGTATCAGTATAAAGAGTATAACAGTGCGCTTGATGAGTTTGAAACGATGATATGCTCTGTTGCTAAGTTGCTAGAGAGTGAGGAATATCAGTATGAGTTTAAGAATTATGAGACTGTTAATGGAATAAAATGTGTTTCTTTTTCATTGTCAAATGATAGTATAGTATTTGATATTTGGTTGGATAAATCAACTGGAATGATTGTGAAGATGATTTGCCATTATATTGGAGATGGTAGCAATAGTATTGACACAACATTAAATTATAGATATCAGCTAAATAATGTTACAGATGAGGATGTTAAAAAACCTGACTTAACAGGTTATACAATTACAGAAATATAAGGTGTACAAATGAGGAGTGAAAAGTAATTTATGAATGGTTCAAATTATTTGGTTAAATTTTTATATGATGTAGATGTTTTGATATCTGAAATAAATAAGTTTAACAGTAAAAAACGTTTATATAAAGCCAATTCAGAAAAATTTGGAATAGAGTATGATGTTAGATTTTCAATTTCTCCAGATTATTTTATTAAATTGCGTGATTTTTTACAAAAGAAAATAGAACATGAGTGCTGTTATGATAGAAATATTGTTAATGTTAAGAGAGAATTTTCGAGGGAAGTTCCTTACATTAAAACAAAGATTCAAGAAGAGCTAATTAGGATTAATTATGTTCAAGAAAAAGAAATGAATAAAGTTGTAAGACAAGCTATTTATGATTCAAAGATAGAAAATGAAAATAAGATTATAAGCAGTTTAGATTGCGAGGATTCTTTGTGGGATAAATTTGTTGGTAGAGCAAAATATAGAAAGCTAGCTATAAAGAATCACGAGTTAAAAAAGAAAGTTATAGCTCAAGAATTTGAAAAAGATAACAATGAAAAAAAGACTATTTTTGAATTGGTTAATATGATTGAGAATGAAGAGACTAAAAGCGGTGAGCTTTTGTGTATACAAGATGAGATGATAAAATTTTTTATGATAGATAGAAATGTTATAAAAAGAGATTCAGCTTCTTCTTGGAAAGTGGCTAATATTGTGCCTACAGGATTTTTTAATCAAAGAGCTTATTATAGAATTCTTAATAAAAATTTAGAAGAAAAAAATGTGACTTTGAAAAATAGTTTAAAAGATTCTTCAAAAAATGGTTTGAGCGAATGTAGTTTTACTAAAGATGGATTAATGAGAATAAATGCAAAACTTGCGAAAATATTAAAAGGAAAAATGGTTATAGATTCATAGTAAAGGATGGAATAATGGAAGCAATTAAAAAATATTATACGAAGTATGAAGAGGTTATAAAATATTTATTTTGGGGAGTTATGACTACTGTTGTTAATTTTGCTACTTTTTATTTACTTATTACTATTATAGGAAGTGGTAAAGGTAGTTGGAATGCTTTATTTACTGATTTTAATAGGTATAGAGAGATTATTTCTGATATAGAAACATCAACTTTTATTGGAAATGTTTGCAATATTTCTGCAATTATAGTTTCAATACTTTTTGCTTATGTTACTAATAGGAGTTTTGTTTTTAAAGATAAGGCTCATGGTAAAAAAGCAATTATGAAAGAAATGACTTCATTTTTTGCTTGTAGAATTTTTACTATGGTTGTTGATACTGCAATTTATTGGATTGGATGTACAACTCTTAAGTTCCCAGCTTTGATAGTAAAGATGGTTAGCCAAGTAGTAGTTATAGTTTTAAATTATGTTTTTAGTAAGCTTATTGTTTTTAAGAAAAAAAGTACTGATAAATAAAAGTAGTAAATAGGAAAGAGTGTTTTTATGAATTTTTTTGTACCAAAGGAGTACGTTAGTGAAAATCAGATTGTTATAAAAGGTTCTGATGTTAATCATATAAAAAATGTTCTAAGACATTCAATTGGTGATGTTTTAGATATTGTTTCTGATAATGTTAAGTATTCTGCAAAAATTATTGAAATAAGTTCAGATTTTGTAAGATGCGAGATAGAAGATGTACATAAAGAAGATACAACTAATATTAAAATTACAATTTTTCAAGGTTTAGCTAAGGCTGATAAAATTGAATATATAATTCAAAAGTGCACAGAGCTTGGAGTGTATGAGATTGTACCTGTTGAGATGAAGCGTTGTGTAGTTAAACTTGATTCAAAAGATAAAGTTAAGAAAATTGATCGATGGAAGAAAATTGCGGAGGTTGCTGCAAAACAATCTCTTAGAAATGATATTTTAAGAGTTGAAAAGGTTTATTCTTTTGAAGACATGGAAAGTTGCTTGAAAAATTATGATTGCGTGATATTAGCTTATGAAAAAGAAAAGGATGTTACATTAAAAAGTTTTCTAAAGAAAATAAATTGTGATTCTTGCAATATAGCTGTTATTATTGGCCCAGAGGGCGGATTAGATGAGAGTGAAGTTGAAAGATTAGTTGGTCAAGGTGCGATATCTGTTACTCTTGGAAAAAGAATCTTGAGAACTGAAACTGCACCTGTTGCTATGTCTGCAATTATAATGTATGAGCTTGAATCATAATTAGTAAGAAAGGATTTAAGAATGGAATCAACAGATAAAGAAGTAGAAGTAAAAAAAAATATTATCAACAAGATTAAAGTCCCAAAGGAACAAAGAGAAAAAATTTATGTAAAAATTTTTAAAGAATTTGGTATAGCTATTTTAATTTTTATTTATTTTTTCTTTCTTAACTTAGGATATGTTAGAATTGAATCAAATATTTTTAAAGAAGATTTACATACATTTGCTGGAATTTTAGTAATTTCATCAATATTACTTTTTGAAAGTGCGTATAGAAAAGATAGTGATGATATAGCTATACATGGTGTAGAATTATTAATTGTAGCAATTCTTACTTTGTTTATGCCTTATATATATTTTTATAGAGGTGTTTCATTTAAGTTTTTATATTCGATATCTCCTATTTATATTGCATTTTATTTTTTAGTAAAATCGTTTATTATTTATAATATTGAAGTAAGAAAATATAGAGATAGCTTAAGTGATGTTAAAGAAATATTGACTAATAAAGAAAAGTCTTATTTAGATGAGGAAAATATAAAGAAGTTTGACGAAATAAAATTAGAAAACCAAGAGCGTGTTAAAAAGGCAAATACTAAAAAGAAAATGGCTAAGATGATAAATGATAATAGAAAAAGAGTTAGAAATGACAAAGATAAAAATATTAAAGAAAATGATCAAAAGAAGAATGAAAGTAAAGAAAAAGTTGAAGCTAAAGGTACTTCTTTTAAGAAAAGTACAGTAGGAAAAAGTTCTAACGAAAGTGCTGAAGAAAAAGTTGTAAAGAAGACATCTACCAAAACTAAGAAAACTACAATGACTACTACAAAAAAGAGAGGAAGACCAAGAAAAAATACAAAAAAAGATGTTAAGCCTCTTGCTACGGCAGGAAGAACTAAAAAGAAAGATGGAGATAGTAAAAATGATTAAAAGTATGACAGGCTTTGGAAGAGCTAGATTTGAGTGCGAAGGAAGAGAATACAGTGTTGAGATTAGATCTGTAAATCATAAATATAGTGATATTTCTATAAAAATGCCTAGACAGATTTCATATTTGGAGGAGAAAGTTAGAAAAGAAGTTTCTGCTAAAGTTTCTAGAGGAAAAATTGATATTTTTATTACTATGCAAGATTATAGTGAAAAAGGAAAAAATATTAAGATAAATAAGGAACTTGCTAAGATTTATATTTCACAATTAAGAGAATTAGCTGAGGAAACTGGAATTTCAGCTAACATTGATGTTATTGATATTTCAAAGTTTCCAGAGGTTTTAAGTATTTCTGATGAAGACAATGAAGAGCTTTATTGGAGCGAGTTATCACAGGTTTTGAATATTGCTTTAGATAACTTTGTTTCAATGAGAGAAGTTGAAGGAAGTAAAATATGTGAGGATTTAAAAGTTAGAATTGACCGTATTCAGAAAAAAGTTTCTGAGATTTCTTCGTATTCTGCTGGACTTGTGGACGAATATATAGTAAAATTAAAAGGAAGAGTAAAAGAACTAATGAATACAGATATTATAGATGAGAATAGATTAGCACAAGAAATTGTGATTTTTTCTGATAAGTCATCTATACAGGAAGAGCTAACAAGATTAAATAGTCATATATCTCAATTTTTGAGTTTAATTCAATCTGGTGCATCTCCAGTTGGTAAGAAATTTGATTTTATTATTCAGGAGATGAATAGAGAAGTTAATACTATTGGATCAAAGGCTAATAGTACGGATATTTCAAAATGTGTAATTGAATTAAAAACTGAAATTGAAGATGTTAGGGAACAAATTCAAAATATTGAGTAGAAAGGAAGATGCTTATGCAACTAATTAACATCGGTTTTGGAAATATAGTTTCTGCAAATAGAATAATCTCTATAGTGAGTCCTGAATCTGCACCAATAAAAAGATTGGTTCAAGAAGCAAAAGACTCAAAGATGGCAATTGATGCTACGTACGGAAGAAGAACAAGAGCTGTTATTATTATGGATTCGGGACATATTATTTTATCAGCTGTCCAACCAGAAACAGTAGCAGGTAGATTAGATAAAGATGTAGTTGAAGAATAGATTAATTTGTAAGGAGGCGTATTATTATGATGGTAAAACCTACAGTAAATGAATTACTAGAAAAAATAGATGATAGATATCGTTTAGTTCTAGTAACTTCAAAAAGAGCAAGACAATTAGCAGAAGGTGCTGAACCTTTAACTGATAAACATGAAGAAAGTTTTGTAACTCTTGCTGCGCAAGAAATTGCTGAGGGAAAAGTTACAGCAGTTGATGATGGAAATTCTGAGGATGATGACGAAGAAAATATTGATGAACCTGATATTGAAGCTAATATCGAAGTTGAAAATCCAACAAGAAAATAATTAAAAAATAGCGTATTTTGTTATGAATACGCTAATTTTTTCTATTATAAGAATAACTTGTATAAAATTTGCTTGCAATTTTATATATAAATAAGGATGCAAACTTAAAAAGTTATGATGAAAAAATGTTCTAATAGGAAAGTATTAAATAAAGGAGGAAGTGAAATGTTACTTATTTTATCTGGAGTTGCTGGCTCAGGAAAAGACACAATAAAAAAAGAATTAATTAAAAGAATGGAAAATGTTGAGTCATTGCCTTCTTATACTTCAAGACCACAAAGACCAGGGGATATTAATGGACAAACATATTGTTTTGTTACTAAAGAAGAATTCGAAAAAATGTTAGAAAATGGCGAATTTTATGAATATGATGTTCATCACAATAATTATTATGGTACTTCAAAGAAATTTTTAAATGATAAAATTGCTAGTGGTAAAATAATTGTTAAGGATATTGATGTTAATGGAACTGAGCATTTGAAAGAAATTTTAAAGAATGATACTAAAGTTGTTACTGTATTTTTAAAGGTTCCAAAGGAAGAGTTAAAAAGAAGACTTGAGAATAGAATTGATAAACCAGGTCCTGATGAGGTTAAGCTTAGACTTAATAGATTTGATTATGAAGAATCTAAAATTGGTTTATATGATTATGTTTTGAAAAATAATGATTTAGAGAAAACTGTTCAAATTATTATGACTATTATTGAAAATGAGGTTCGTTTAGAGATTGAAGGAAAATAGTTGGTTTAAATAGGATTTTTAGGGGACGTTGAAAATGACAAGTGTGTTAATTTCAACGTCTTTGTTAATGTTGATTGACTAAGAATAGAAAAAGTTTATGTAACAGTTCGTGATGGTTATTGGATGATGAGGTGCATGTCAAAAAGGACGTCCCCATGACATAGATGGTGAAGGGTGGTTAAAAAGAATATTCACACGATATTTTGCGATGATTGCTGAGGTTGAGGTGTATGCTTGAAAGAACGTTCCTATAACACTTTGCAATGGTTACATTTTTTTGTTATACTTACATGGGTAAAGGAGTTAATATATGTTTGCTTCAATTTTAATTAATACTAATGCAAAGGAATTGAATAGAGTTTTTGATTATGTGGTTCCAAAGGAGTACGAGAATGTGATTTCTGTTGGGGCTAGAGTTTTTGTGCCATTTGGTAAGGGTAAGAATTTGTCAGAGGGGTATGTTGTAGATTTGATTGATTCTTCTGAATTTGCTAATAAGGAGATTGCGAGTATAGAGGACTCTATTTTAACAGAGGATAATGTGGAACTTGCTAAATTGATGGCTCAGAAGTATTTTTGTAATGTTGCAGATTGTATTAAATTAATGTTACCTCCAGGTGCTTCAAAAAAGGATTTGGATAAAAGGGTTAAAGATAAGACTGCTAGATTTGTTTATTTAAATAAAGAAAAAAATGAGATAAGATTTGATATAGATAATAATATTAAGAGCGATAAGCATAAAAAATTGTTGGAGTTTTTGCTTGAAAATGATGGGTTTGATGTTACAGATTTAGAGACTATTACTGAAGTTAGTAAGGGGATAATGAAGACCTTAGAGAAAAATGGTTATATAAAATTTGTTTATGAAAAGGTAAATAGAAATCCGTTTGCTCATAAAAATATTGAAAGAGATTCTAAGCTTGAACTTAATGATGAACAACAATCGGTTTATGATCAGGTTGAGTTTATGATTGAAAATGAAGAGTTTGCGGAGTTTTTATTGAAAGGAATTACTGGTTCTGGAAAGACAGAAGTGTATTTACAAGTTATTGAAAAGGCTTTGAGTATGGGAAAAAGGGCAATGGTGCTTGTTCCAGAGATTTCTCTTACACCTCAAATTGTTGATAGGTTTTTAGCTAGATTTGGTGATTGTGTTGCTGTTTTGCATAGCAAATTGTCAGATGGTGAGAGGTTTGATGAGTGGAATAAAATTAAAAATGGTGAGGCTAAAATTATAATTGGCGCTCGTTCAGCTATTTTTGCTCCTATAGAAAATTTAGGGATAATTATTATTGATGAAGAGCATGATAATTCATATAAATCTGATATGATACCACGTTATCATGCAAAAGATATTGCGAGATTTATTGCTAAAAAAAATAATATCCCTTTGATTTTAGGAAGTGCTACCCCTGATATTTGTGATTATTATAAGGCTTTGAATCATGATAAGGAACTTGTTGAACTTACGAAACGTGCTAATAATGCTAGTTTGCCTAATATTGAAATTGTTGATATGAGGCAGGAGTTGGCTGTCCGGAAATAGGTCAATGTTTAGCTTGAAGTTGCAAGAAAAATTAGCTGAAAATTTGAAAAACAAAATGCAGACAATTTTATTTATAAATAGAAGAGGTTTTTCAACATTTGTTATGTGTAGGGATTGTGGTTATGTTGTTAAATGTCCTAATTGTAATATTGCACTAACATATCATAGTTTTGGAAATATGCTTAAATGCCATTATTGCGGACATGAGCAACCAGTTTTGAAAGTATGTCCAGAGTGTGGTAGTTCTAAAATAAAATATTTTGGAACTGGTACTCAAAAGGTTGAGAGTGAAATTTCGAAGTTATTTCCAGAGGCATCTACGATTAGAATGGATATAGATACTGTTAGTAAAAAGAATTCACATGAGAATATTTTAAGTAAATTTAAAAATGAGAATATAGATATTTTAATTGGAACACAGATGATTGTTAAGGGACATCATTTTCCAAATGTTACTTTGGTTGGTGTTATTGCTGCTGATGGTACTCTTAATATTGGTGATTATCGTGCAGAGGAACGTACATTCCAGACTATTACTCAAGTTGCTGGTAGAGCTGGTAGAGGAGAACAAAAAGGTGATGTTATTGTTCAGACTTATAATCCAGATAATTATGCTATTGTTTGTAGCAAAAATCAGGATTATGAAAAATTTTATGATGGTGAGATCATGCTTAGAAAAAGGTTGAATTATCCGCCTTTCTGCGATATAATACTTATCAGGGTTAATGGAGAGAACTTGGAAAATGTTAAAAAAGTTTCGGCAAAATTGTATGAAGAATTGCTAAAAGAAAGAAATGAAAATTTACTGATTTATAAACCAGTTGCTTCACCTATTGATAAAATTCAGAATACATATAGATGGAGAATTATTATTAAAGGAAAGCTTAATAGAAAGGCAATTTATACGATAAATAGTGCTATAGGAAAATTAAAAAAGGTTAAAGATATTAATATAATTGTTGATACTAATCCAAGTAATATGATGTAGAAGAGGAGAGAATTAATATGGCAATACGTAGTTTAAGATATGAAGGAGACGAAATTTTAAAGAAAAATTCAAGAAAAATTGAAGTAATTGATGATAGAATAAAACAATTAGCCGAGGATATGTTTGATACTATGCATAAATTTGATGGATTAGGACTTGCTGGTGTTCAAGTTGGAGTTTTGAAAAGAATAATTGTTATTGATTTATATGATGATGTATCAAAATTTTGCTTAATCAATCCTGAAATAGTTGAAACTTCAAAAGAAACTGTCGAATTAGAGGAAGGATGTTTGAGCTATCCAAATCAATTCGGTAAAGTTGTAAGATTTGCTAAGGTAAAAGTTAAGGCTTTAGATTTAGATGGAAAAAAGGTTACACTTGAGGCTGAAGGACTTTTGGCACAAGCATTACAACATGAAATAGATCATTTAAATGGTCAAACTTTTAAAGAAAAGATTTTACCAGGAACATTTGAAATTATTACACCTCAAGAAGATGAGAGAAGATAATTATAAAGTTTGAAAGGAGATTTTTTAATGAAGATTGTTTTTATGGGAACTCCTGATTTTGCTAGGGATTCATTAAAGGCTGTTGTTGAGGCTGGACATGAAGTAGCTCTTGTTGTTACAAATCCTGATAAACCAAAGGGAAGAGGTATGAAGCTTATTCCTTCTGATGTTAAAAAATATGCAATTGAACAAAATTTAGAGGTTGTTCAACCTGTTAAAGTGAGAAATAATCCAGAGTTTGTTGAACAATTAAAGAATATTAATCCTGATGTTATCTGTGTTGTGGCTTATGGAAAAATAATTCCTAAGGAGATATTAGATATTCCAAGATTGGGTTGTATTAATGTTCATGGTTCATTACTTCCAAAGTATAGAGGTGCTGCTCCAATTCAATGGGCTGTTTTAAATGGAGATAAGGAAACGGGTATAACTACAATGTTTATGGATGTTGGAATGGATACTGGTGATATGATAAATAAGGAAGTTGTACAGATTGGTGATGATGAAACTACTGGCGAACTTTGGGATAGATTATCTATTATTGGTGCTAATTTGCTTGTTAAAACTTTAGAAGATTTAGAAAATGGAACATATAAAAGAGAAAAACAGGGTGATGATTTTACTGTTGCTCCAATGATAAAAAAAGAGATGGCAAAAATTGATTGGGAAAATCAAACATCTAGTGAAATTAAAAATCTTGTTAGAGGTTTAAATCCTTTTATGGGTGCATTTTCATTTTTGAATGATAAGAAAATTAAAATTTGGAAAGTTGAAAAATTGAATGATAAATCTGAAAAAGAGCCTGGAACTGTATTGGTTTCTGATTCTAAAGCTGGATTAGTTATTGCCACAAATGATGGAGCTGTATCCGTTTTAGAAATTCAAGGTGAAAATTCTAAAAGAATGGGTATTTCAGATTATTTGAGAGGAAATAAAATTTTAGTTGATGAGAAATTCAAATAATGGTTGTAAAAAATTTGCTTAATTGATATACTATTAAAAGATTAAGGAGGATTTGCAAATGGATGAAGAAAAGGATTTAACAGAGGTTAATGTTGAAAATTCTGATGGAGAAGGAATTCGTATTGCAAATGATGTAATTGCAGCAATTGCAAATAAGTCAGCTTCAGAAGTTCCAGGAGTTTTTAGTATGTCTGGAGGAATTTCAGATGTTTTTGGAAAGAAAATGTCAAAAGGAATTAAAGTTGATGCTGATGAGAAAAATACTAAAATAGATGTAAACATCATAGTTGAATATGGTGTTAGAATTCCAGATATAGCATTTGAGATTCAAAATCGTGTAAAAAAGGCTGTTGAGTCAATGACTGGACTTGTTGTAACTGAGGTTAATGTGCATGTTCAAGGAGTTAATTTGCCTGATGAAGAAAATAATGAAAATTAATTTTACAGAAGAGGAGAGTAAAAATGAAATTAGTTGATAGATTTAGTATGATTGTTTTTTCAATTATTGTATTTATATTATCTGGATTCACAATATTGGTTAGCACAAATATTATAGATGTAGATATATTTAATAGTATGTTTGATTTGTTATCAGAAAATATTGTTCTTACAGTTTGTGCATGTATTTTATTATGTTTATGGTCAGTTTCAAATATTTTTTTTAGAAATGGTTCTAAAAATGAAAATGCCAATGGAGTTTTATTAGAAAATGCAAATGGTTCATTATTGATAACAAGAGAATCTATTTCTAATCTAGTTGAATCAGTTTTGAAAAAGAATGATGAAATAAAAGAGGCTAGTGTAAAAATTGAATTTGATGCTGATAAAGATGTTATTATAAATATTGTTGCTATTATTAAGGATAATGCAATAATTAAGGAAACATCTTCAAAATTGCAGGAAAACATTAAACTTGCAATTAAAAGGGCAACAGATTTAGAAGTAAGTAATGTTAATATTAAGATAAAAAATGTTGAGCAAGAGAAGAAAGTAACACCACAATAAAGGAGAGATTTCTATGGAAAAATTTCTACAATTCGTAATCGATAATAAGTATCCAATTATAGGATTTATTGTAGCGATAGTTTTAATTGCTACTGGATTATATAAATTAATAATTCCTATAGCTTTAATAATTTTTGGAATATATGGTGGAATATATTTTCAAAAGAATAAAGAAGAAGTAAAAGAAAAAATTAAAAATTTTATTGATAAATTATAAAAGGAGTAAGAGATGAACAGATCGTCAATGAGAGAACTTGCTTTTAAGGCAATGTATGGAATGGAAATTCAAAAGGAATATACAAAAGAGCAATTAGAGTTATTTTTAGAGGATAATGAAATAACTGATGAAGTTGCTGTAGAGTACATAACTTCTGTTTATGAAGGAATAGAAAAAAATAAAGAAGAGATATTGGATTTGATTTCAAAGAATTTAAAAAGAGATTGGACTATTGATAGAATTTCAAAAGTTAATTTGGCTATTTTAAAAATTGCTATTTATGAAATTAAATTTAATGAATTGCCATTTAAAGTTGTAATCAATGAAGCTGTTGAACTTGCAAAAAAATATGGAGATGAGGCTGCTCCTCTTTTTGTAAATGGTGTTCTTGCTAGTATAGTAAATTAAGATTTAAAAGATTATATTTAAAAAAGGCCTACTTTTTTGAATATAATTTTTTTGTATAATGGAAAGTTCTTCGAAATTTCTATTACATAAAAATAACAATATACAGAAATTTGCATTGCAAATTTCGCGTGCGAACAAAGATGCAAAAATGTTATAATCAGCGTAGATATTATAAATAGTCTGTTTTATGCGGAAAAGTCTATATGGAAAAAATAGCTATATAGATATACTGCTTTTTATAGAAATTTTATTTTATTAAATCCTAGTGCAGAAAGGTATGTAGTTATGAAAATTGAGCCAATATCAGTTTCAGATTTGAATAAATATATGAAAGATAAAGTAGCGAGTGATGAGTATTTAAAAAGTGTCTTTGTTAGAGGTGAAATATCTAATTTTAAGCATCATTATACTGGTCATATGTACTTTACTCTTAAAGATGAAAATTCATTAATAAAGTGTATTATGTTTAAATCATCAACTCTTACATTAAATTTTGTTCCAAAGGATGGAATGAAAGTTAATGTTTTAGGAAGTGTAGCTGTTTTTGAAAGAGATGGTGTTTATCAAATTTATTGCAAAGCTATGCAGCAAGATGGTGTGGGTGATTTATATGCTAAGTTTAAAGAGTTAAAAGATAAATTAGAAAAAGAAGGACTTTTTGATGAGGAACATAAAAAAAGAATTCCAATGATGCCTAAAGTTATTGGTGTTTTAACTTCTAATACAGGTGCAGTTATTAAAGACATAATAAATGTTTCAACTAGAAGAAATCCTAATTGTTATATTAGATTGTATTCAGTGCCTGTTCAAGGACCTGGAGCTGCGGAGAAAATCGCAGATGCTATTAGAGTAATGAATGAGAAGAAATTAGCAGACGTTCTTATTGTTGCAAGAGGTGGTGGATCACTTGAAGATTTGTGGCCTTTTAATGAAGAGATTGTTGCAAGAGCAATATATGATTCGGAACTTCCTATAATTTCGGCAGTTGGACATGAAACAGATTTTACAATTGCGGATTTTGTGGCAGATTTAAGAGCTCCAACGCCATCTGCTGCAGCTGAATTAGCTGTTACTGATATATTTGATTTAACAGATAGAATTGGATTGTATAAAAATAGATTACAAATTTTACTTAGAAAAAAAGTTGAAATATTAAGAATTAGATATGAAAAATGTATGAAGTCTAGAGTTTTTACAGAGCCTTCATATATGTTACAAGATAAGTATTTAAGAATTGATTCTATGGTAAAAGATTTAGAAAAGATTATAACTTCAAAAATGAAGGATTATAAATTAAAAACGGTTGAAAAAATAACTAAGCTTGATGCAATGAGTCCACTTAAAACATTGGCTAGAGGTTATAGTGTTGTTGAAGAAGATGGAAAACTTATTAAATCTGTAAAAGATGTTAAAAAAGATGATATAGTAAATATTAGATTGAGTGATGGAAAAGTTGATGCTAAAATAGTGTAGAGTAAATTAGAAGGGGAAATATACAATGAAAGATAAAAAAGATTTTGAACAAATGTTAGATGATTTAGAGGAGATTGTACAATCTTTAGAAAAAGATGATTTGAAATTAGATGAGTCTATTGCGAAATTTGAAGAAGGAATGAAGATTGCTAAAGAATGCAATAAAGAAATAGAGGAAGCTGAAAAGAAGATTACTATTTTGATTAATGAAAATGGAGAAATTAAAGAGGAAGACTTCAAAACAGAAGATTAATAAGTTGTAGGAGAATAATGATGAGTGATTTTTTAGAAAATAAATTTTTAATTGTTCCATTTATAGTGTGGTGTTGTATTCAATTATTTAAATTTATTACAGATTTAGTTATAAATAGAAAGCCAAATTTTAAAAGATTATTTGGCGCAGGTGGAATGCCAAGTTCTCATTCTGCAGTTGTTGCTACATTAACTACTTTAGTTGGAAAGGAATATGGATTGGGTAGTGCAATTTTTGCAGTTTCTTTTGTGTTTTCTTTGATTGTTATGTATGATGCTGCGGGAGTTAGAAGAGCTGCTGGTAAACAGGCTACTATATTAAATAAGTTAGTTGAAAATTATCCAAACTCAAATGTAATTGTAACTGAAAAATTGGTTGAAGTATTGGGACATACACCTTTTCAAGTTTTGGTTGGCGCAGTTATTGGAATATTAGTTGGAACATTATATGGTATTTTTTAATTGATACAAGATATGAATGAAAGGAATGTGAAAAATATGAATGATATTGAAATTGCAAGAAGTGTAACACCTAGAAAGATTATAGATATTGCGAAGAAATTAGAGATTTCTGATGAGTATATTGAACAATATGGAAAATATAAAGCTAAAATCTCAAATAAAGCGATGAGTGATTTGAATGAAAGAAAAAATGCTAAATTAGTTTTAGTTACAGCAATTAATCCTACTCCTTTAGGGGAAGGAAAAACAACTATATCTATAGGTTTAGCTGATGCATTAAATAAACTTGATAAAAAAGCTGTACTTGCACTTAGAGAGCCATCTTTAGGACCTGTTTTCGGAATAAAAGGTGGAGCTACAGGTGGAGGATATGCACAAGTTATTCCTATGGAAGATATTAACCTTCATTTCACAGGTGATATTCATGCAATTACTTCTGCAAATAATTTGTTATCTGCAATGATCGATAATCATTTATATTTTGGTAATAAATTAAATATAAAGACTGTTACATGGAAAAGATGTGTTGACTTAAATGATAGAGCTTTAAGAAAAGTTAAAGTTGGTCTTTCTGAAGAAAAGAGAATGGTGCCAAGAGAAGATGGCTTTGATATAAGTGTTGCTTCAGAAATTATGGCGATTTTCTGTTTAGCAAAAGATTTAGATGATTTAAAAAGAAGACTTGGAAATATAATTATAGGATATAACTATGATGATGAACCTGTTTTTGCTAGTGATTTAAAGGCTGAAGGTGCGATGACAGTTTTACTTAAAGATGCGTTTAATCCTAATTTAGTTCAAACTTTAGAAGGAAATCCTGCTATTATTCATGGTGGACCTTTTGCAAATATTGCACATGGATGCAATAGTGTTGTTGCAACTAAAATGGCAATGAAATTAGGAGATTATGTTGTTACAGAAGCTGGTTTTGGAGCTGATTTAGGAGCTGAGAAATTTTTTGATATAAAATGTAGAAAATCAGGATTAACACCAAATTGTGTTGTTTGTGTTGCTACTATTAAAGCTTTGAAATATCATGGTGGACAGGATGTTAAAGATGTTGTAAATGAAAATTTAGAATGTTTAGACAATGGAATAGGAAACTTATTAAAGCATGTAGATAATATAAAAAATAAATTTAAAGTACCAGTTGTTGTTGCAATTAATAGATATAATCAAGATACAGAAAATGAAATATCTTTATTACAACAAAGATTAAATGAAGCTGGAGTTAAGATGAGTTTAACTGAGGTATGGGCTAAAGGTTCAGAGGGCGCAATTGATTTAGCAAATAAGGTTATAGAAGAATCAGAAGAAAAAAATGATTTTGAATTCATGTATTCTTTAAATGAAACAATTGAGCAGAAGATTAAAGATGTCGCACAAAAAATATATGGTGCTCAAGATGTTGAATTTTCTGATGAAGCAAAAGCTGAGATTGCAAGAATTGAAAAATTGGGCTATTCAAATTATCCAGTATGTATTGCAAAAACTCAATATTCTTTTTCAGATGATGCTAAAAACTTGCAATGTAAGGAACCATTTAATATTCATGTTAGAGAGATTAATTTGAAAAATGGAGCTGAATTTATTGTAGCTATTACTGGAAAAATATTTACAATGCCAGGACTTCCAGAAGTTCCATCTGCTGAAAAAATTGGTCTTGATGATTATGAAAATATTGTTGGATTATTTTAAAAATTATATAAAAAATAGGAATAAACAAATTTTCTTGAGTAATACTATATGTAGGAGATTATGGTATGAAAAAGAAAATTTGTTTTATTTTATTAATTATTATTTGTATAACAACTACCGCATTAACAGTATTGGCAACATCTAGGAGGGGTTCTAGTGGTAGCGAAGTTAGGAAAATACAAGAGAAACTTAAAAGATGGGGATATTATTCTGGTAGTGTTGATGGGATTTATGGAAGTGGAACTGAAAGTGCAGTTAAGAAGTTTCAAAAGGCTAATGGATTAAAAGCAGATGGAATAGCTGGAAAAGCAACATTAAACGCTATGGGAATATCATCATCGAATTCTAGTTCGAGTTCTGGTGGAAACAATAGTAATGATTTGAATTTACTTAGTAGGGTTGTGTATTCAGAAGCCAGAGGTGAGCCGTATGTTGGACAGGTTGCAGTTGCTGCGATTGTTTTAAATAGAGTTTCTCATTCGTCGTTTCCTAATTCAGTAGCTGGTGTTGTGTATCAGTCTGGTGCTTTTGATGCTGTTTCAGATGGGCAGATTAATTTAACTCCAGATTCAACGGCTAGAAAGGCAGCTCAGGATGCTATAAATGGTTGGGATCCAACGTATGGCTGTATTTATTATTTTAATCCAAGTACTGCTACTAGTAAGTGGATTTGGTCTAGACCTCAGGTGCTGACGATTGGGAAGCATATTTTTTGTCGATAAAAAATTTTTATATTATATTAAATTCAAAAAAACATATTAATTTTTTCACATCTTGCTGGCGCATTCTTCGTTTCGCTTGTTCCCTGCGGATGATTTAAAAATTTTTATATTAAATTCAAAAAAACATATTAATTTTTTCACATCTTGCTGTCGCATTCTTCGAAATTTGAAAATAAAAATTCAGATTTTTATTTTCAATACGGGTAGAATGCTTCAATCGAGCTTCACTTCGTTTCGCTTGTTCCCTGCGCGATGGTTCAAAAATTAATATGTTTTTTTGAATTTTGTGCTACAATGAAATTGGCTGAATAATTGACAAAGGTTAGTGTTTTTTGATAATATTATTGTGATAAATAATAAAAATTGTTTAGCGATTTTAAGATAGATTGGAGAGAAGATGAACGTTTATCCGAGTCTTTATTTAGATAGTGTAAAGAATATTAATCCTATGTTATTGAAGAAGAATAATATTAAAGGACTTATTTTAGATGTTGATAATACTCTTATTGATTATTATAGAAATTTGGTTGAAGGTGCTGAGAAGTGGTGCGAGGAGCTTAAGAATGAGGGAATAAAGTGTATTATTTTATCTAATAGTAATAAAAAAAGAAAAGTTGAAGAAGTGGCTGAGAAGCTAAATATTGATTATATTATGTTTGCTAAAAAGCCGTTAAAATCTGGCTTTAAGCGTGCTCTTAGTAAATTAGAACTTAAACCTGAAGAGGTTGCGGTTGTGGGAGATCAGTTATTTACAGATGTAATTGGTGCTAAAAGAATGAATATGTTTTCAATTTTGGTTAAGCAAGTGGGTGAAAAGGATATATTTATTACTAAATTGAAAAGGCCAATAGAAAATGCAATTATAAAAAAATATTTGGAGAAGGGTAAAAAATAAAATGTATTTTAATGATATACATATTTTAATATATTTAGTAGTTGGATTACTTGGATGCGTTGTTGGACAGGTAATTGGTTTAGTAAATGAGAGATTAATGAATCATGAGAGAATAATAGAAGAAGGTTCTTTAAGAAAATTTAAAAAAGAATTTATTCCGCATTATGGTTTAATGACAGTTATGTTTATTTTATATGATATTGTTTTATATGTGTGGGGAATAGATAGAGAGAATTGGTATGCTAATGTTAAATTAGTTAGTTATTTTATATTATTACCATTGTTAGTTTCAGCTTTTGTGATTGATTGGAAGAAACAAATAATTCCTAATAGATTGGTTTTAACAATTTTTGAAGTTGGGTTACTTGTAACTTTCTATGAAGGAATTGTTAGTCCAACAGGGATGACTTTAGCTTTGAATAGATTTGAAGGAATGTTTGCTGGTGCAGGTATTTTCTTGTTGATAACACTAATTGGTGGACTTATTGCTGGAAGAGAAGCTATGGGAATGGGCGATGTAAAATTAATGGGAGCTATGGGATTATTTTTTGGATTAAGAAGTATTATTTCTATTTCTGTTTTATCATTTTTAATTGGTGCTGTAGCTAGTATATTTTTATTGGTTTCTAAAATTAAGAAAACAGATGAATACATACCATTTGGACCATTTATTGTTGTTTCTGCAATGCTTGCAATGGTTATTCCAGAAGAAGCTTTGTTTGGATGGTTATGGGTTTTCTTTTCAGGACAATGGTTTATAAATTTGATTAAATAAAATAAATTTTGGGGAGGATACTATTATGAATATTAAAATCAAATGGCTAAGAGATATTTTAAAAACACAAAATTTGCAAGGTATGATAGTATCAAATCCTGTTAATATTAAGTATTTAACAGGAATAGAGGCTGAAGGAGTTTTTTTAATTACTTTAAAGGAAAACTTTTTTATAACAGATAGTAGATATGTTGAAGCGGTTAATACTATTTTGACAATCGAAGATGAGATTCTAGTTCATGATAAAAAGAATTTAAGTAGAGAAGATTATGCTTCATTTTTTATGTTTTGCGAAAATGTTGGATTTGAAGAAAATTATGTTACTTACGCTCAATATAAAGATTTACTTCAAAGATATAGAGTTAATTTAGTTGAGACAGAGCATATAATTGAAGCTCAACGTGTTATTAAAGATGAAAAAGAAATTAAGTATATTGAAAAAGCTTGTGAGATTACAGATAAATGTTTTGAATATTTACAATCATTTATTAAAATTGGAATGACAGAAAAAGAAATTGCTTTTGAAATAGAAAGATTTTATAAAACTAATGGGGCAGATGATGTTTCTTTTGAACCGATTGTTGCTTCTGGACATAATTCTTCAATGCCACATGCTGTACCAGGTACAAGAAAGATAAAAGATGGTGACATTATATTAATTGATATGGGATGTAAATATCAAGGATATTGTTCTGATATGACTAGGATGCTTTTTGTTAATTATATGGAAGATGAGTTTAAAGAGCCTTATGAGATTTGCTTAAAAAACAATGAAATGTCAGAAAAAGAAATAAGAGATGGTAGAAACATGAAAGCTATTGCACAAAATTCAAATAATGATTTGAAGCAAAACGGATTCGTTCCATTACACTCACTTGGACATGGAGTTGGATTAGATATTCATGAAGAGCCTTTCTTTGGAATTGTATATGATCAGCCTTTAAAAGAGAACATGGTTGTTACGGTTGAACCTGGAGTATATAAGCCTGGACAGTTTGGAATTAGAATTGAAGATACTGTACTTGTTACTAAACTTGGTTGTCAAAAGTTAACTAGATCACCAAAAGAGCCTACAATTATTCGTGGATAATTGGTGATAAAAAATACAATAATATAGAAAAAATGTCGCAAACACTTGATTTTATGCATAAAATATAGTAATATATTAAAAGACTTTAATAAGAAATATAATAAAAGATTATGTTTAAATATAAATAAGGAGGAATTAACAATGGCAGATGTATACATGGCAGGAGATTTAAGAAACGGAACTACATTCGAAATGGATGGTTCTGTATATAAAGTTGTTGAGTTTCAACACGTAAAACCAGGAAAAGGAGCTGCATTTGTTAGAACAAAATTAAAAAATGTAATCAATGGATCAGTTTTAGAAAAAACTTTCAATCCATCTGAAAAATTACAAGGTGCAGAAATTGAAAAAAGAGATATGCAATATCTTTACAATGATGAAGATTTATATTATTTCATGGATAATGAAACATATGAGCAAATCCCTCTTAACAAAGAACAATTAGGTGATGCTTTAAAATTTATTAAAGAAAACATGAATTGTAAAATACTTTCTTTTAAAGGTAAAGTATTTGCTGTTGAACCACCAATGTTTGTTGAGTTAGAAGTTACATATACTGAACCTGGATTTAGTGGAAATACAACAACAACTTCTGGAAAACCAGCTACACTTGAAAATGGATATGAAATATCAGTACCTTTATTTGTTAATATTGGTGATGTAATAAGAATCGATACTAGAACTGGTGAGTACATGGAAAGAATTTAGTCAAAAGGAGACTTAAATTAGTGTCAGATTTAGAAAAGCAATATCAAAAAATGATTGAGACTTTGGAAAATTCAATTAAAGATAAAGATGAATTAATGAAAGCAAAAGAACAACTAGATGATATTGTATCCATTGTTGTTGATGATTGTAATGAGATAATGGATAGATATGATGAGAGAATTAAAAAAATTCAAGATAAAAATAGTGAATATGAAACTAGAATTACAATTTTAGAAGAAAAACTAAGATATTTTGAAAAGATGGTTGAAAGCGAAGATTATGATTTCTTTATTACTTGTCCTTATTGTGGATTTGAATTTCAAACTGATTATGACGATGAGGTTGATGAAATTGAATGCCCAGAGTGTGGCCAGATTTTTGATATAGAATGGGACGATGATGATTCAGATGATTCGCTAAATGATAATTAAAAATAATTTAATGGATTGACGGCTTTGCCGTCTTTTTTTATTGTTAAATGAAGATGACATCCTGTTGTAGCTCCGTTTGTTGGATTTCCGTTTGGAATCTTTATATGGATTTCCAATTACGTTATAAACATTTTTAGGGCCGACATGTGCGACTATTGTGTTTGAAGTTATATATTGACCTGTTGAATATAAGTAATTAGGGGATATGTGACAATATGATGCTGAGATGGCGCCATTTTCAATAGTTAAGGTATATCCACCAGCTCCTTTAAAACCTGTGAAGGTTACTTTACCTGGAAAACATGAATATATTGGTGTTCCTTCGGTTGCAGCTATATCTATTCCTGAGTGAGATGAGGATGCACCAGATGTTGGAGAGGTTCTTTTTCCGAATGGAGAGGTTATGTTATGGTTCCCTGGCAGTGGCCAATTAAATTGGTTAGAGGAGATAGGAACGTATTCTTGTTCTGAGTTATATGGGTATTTGATTATAAAAAATGATATGAAAATTAGTATTAATGTGATGAATGAAAAATATTTTAGGAATGAATTGAACATTGTATTTTTTTTTATGTAATATTAGATAAAATGATAATTTAATATGGAAATAAAAATTATGCAACCTGAATACCTGTGTCTATAATTTCTTTTATGAATGGAGTAGAGATATTTATATAATCTTCTGTTTTTATTGGATGAGGTTCTATTCTTGCATCTATATCCCATGTCATTCCCATTAGGATAGCCATGCAATCATAAATGTCATCAAAGTCGTCAGAAACAATTGCAATGTCTATGTCGCTATTTTCGTTTTCTGTTCCTTTAGCGTAAGAGCCAAATAATATAATTGCTGTAATATTATATTGCTTTTTAATTTCTTTTATGAATTGGTTAATACTATCTACAATATTTTTATTTATTGTTCTTTCAACCATTTTCGAACCTCCGTAATATTTTTTACTTGTTTGGACGTATATGAATCTGTGCATTTTTTATTAAAGCTTTTTTTATAATCATCATATCTTGCGCTTATATTAAATGTGTTTATGATTTGTATTTTTTCTTGTATATGAGTTGGTATTTTTAAATGAGCTTTTTGAGAAAGTAATATTAAGTTATGTATTTTAGGTGCTATTGGGTTTTGGGGATTATTTCTTGCATATAACCCTTTTAATAATTTTTCAATTACTAAATGTCCAATAAATAAGCACCAAGTGTTTCTTTTATTAGTATATAATATTTTCATGGTTTTATAGTCATTATTTGAACTTTCAAACCAATATTGAATTAAATCGTTGTTATTTATATATGTTCCTCGCTTTCTATTGTATCATTAAAATAATTTTTTTACTATATTTTAGTAGTAATATTTTTGGAAAAATTATATTTTGTATATTATTGACAAAACATTTTTTTCTATTGATATTTAAAAGTACTTTTAGTATAATTTAAGGCGAATGTGAAGAAGGAGAAAAAATTTTATGAAAAAAGTTGTTTGTAGTTTATTAATTATGTTTATATTTTTTTCAGAATTTACAGTTTGTTTTGGTGCAACAAACGAGGTTGTATTATCAAATGATGTAGAGGTAAATGAGAAAAAATCTATAGAAGAAAATATTGATAGCAAAAATTTAGTTGAAAACGAAACAGAGATGGTTAGTAATGAAATTAAGGATAAAGAGAAGATAGAGAATACTATTGATGGCAATAATGAAAAGAATAATGAAGATTCTTATAAGGCCGAAGAAAGTGAAGCGAATAGTAATGAGAATGCAAATGAAGTTGTTCAATCAATTCGAACTCAAAGTGTAGGTGAATCTGATAAGAGATTAGTTGAGATTGATGGCGTTTGGCGTATGGTGATAGATGATGAGATTGTTTATGATTATACAGGTATTGGTAAAAATGAAAATGGTATGTGGTATATGGAAAATGGAGAAATTTCATATAAATATATTGGAACATGGTTTGAGGGTGAAGAAGCTTATGCAATTAAAAACGGTTGTGTAATTGCAGTAATTTCAAAAGATTTTACGGGATTAATGTGGTTAGATGACTGGAGAATGATAATAAATGGAAAAATTGATTATAATTATACAGGTATAGGAACAAATAAAAATGGTACATGGTATTTAGAAGATGGAAAGATAACTTATAATTATAGTGGTACATACTATGATGGAAAGAAGACTTTTATAATAAAAAATAGTGGTGTAATTAAAGAAATTCCAGAAGATTTTACAGGATTAATGTGGTTAGATGACTGGAGAATGGTTATAAACGGAAAAGTTGATTATGAGTATACAGGTTTAGGAGAAAATAAAAATGGAATATGGTATTTGGAAAATGGAAAAATAACATATACATATACTGGAGAATATGAAGATGAAGATGGAACTGTTTATAAAATAGAGGAAAGTAGATTTGCGGGAGTAATTGGAAGACAAGGATATTTTGGAAAAATGAGTTTGGAACAACCAGTACAAGGAAGTAAATATATTTCAGATTCATTGATTGTCTCAGGTTGGGCATTATCTTCTGAATTAAATGATAAAATTTTAGTGTATATTGATGGAAAATATATTGGTGAAGCATCTAGAGAAAATAGGCAAGACATATTAGATGAATATAGTGAAGAGTTTGGAAATATGTACAATACAGAACTACCTGGATATGTATATGATTTAACTGGATATGGACTACCAGTAGGTTATCATATAATACGAATTGAAGATGTTACTGCAGATGGCAGTGTAGTAATTCAATCTAGAGAGATAGGATTTTCTATTATGGCTCTTTCTAAATCATATGGGATTGATGTTTCACATTATCAAGGAGAAATAGATTGGGAAGCAGTAAAAAATAGTGGTGTTACATTTGCAATATTAAAGATAGGCGAGTACTGGACTAATAGTAAAAGAATTGTATATGATCAATTTTTTGAGAAAAACTATCAAGCTTGTAAAAGATTAGGTATAGCAGTAGGTGGATATTTCTATTCTTATGCTTTCAATAGAGATGAAGGAAATGAAGAAGCTGATATTTGTTTATCATTAATTAAGAATAAAATATTTGAACTACCTATATTTATAGATGTAGAAGATAAAGCTATAAAAAATGCGGTTGCAAATGGTAAAACTGATGTAGCTAATGTTACTGATGCGTCTTTAGCTTTTTGCGAAAAAATAGTAAGTGCTGGACATCAAGCAGGTGTTTATGCGAGTAGGGACTTTTTCTATAATTATTTTAATATTCCTTTAATTGAAAAGTATTGGATATGGGTTGCCCATTATACATCGGATCAAACTAATTATACAGGAAAATATAATTTTTGGCAGGCTACAAGTGAGGGAAGTGTACCAGGTATTAATGGAAATGTTGATATAGATTGGTTTTATAAGAGATAAATAAAAAAATAGCAACTATGGTATAGTTGCTATTTTTTTGGCAGGGGTAGAAGGATTCGAACCCTCACAGGCGGTTTTGGAGACCGATGTGCTACCATTAACACTATACCC
>OIYY01000063.1_pt1 | contig 78554 bp, 86 predicted proteins | sample 1588341 | NCBI WGS metagenome assembly OIYY01 (sample SAMN03283287) | human gut metagenome | biome: human-associated habitat; material: feces | host: Homo sapiens | place: Peru | collected 2012
AATCAAGCCCTGCATCATCTTCTTGTGAGTAGTCCTCCGGCTTTTCATCCATTTGCTCGATATATTGGATGCTTGGAGCGCATATAATTGCGCCTGCCGACTCGCCGATCATCAATTTTCCATTTGCCAATTCCTTTTTCAGCAGCCCATCAGTTCCCGTTTTACGGAGCTGGTCCATAAGAAAGAAAGAATTTCCGCCGGTAAAATATATCACATCCGCATCTTCAAAAACAGACTGTATCGTTGAATAAGCCTCCGTTGAAATATCAATTTCAGTTACGATTGCTCCCAACTTTTTGAATAATTTTCGAGCCGAGCCGACATAACCGGTGTAGCCTTCACGCAGTGAAGCTGTTGGAATAAATGCGACTTTCTTATTTTCAATTTCTTCCTTTATCAGACTTCCCACACTTGAAAAGTGCGAACATAAAAATAGCTTCATCAATATTCTCCTTTATAAATTTCGATTGTTTTAATTCTTCTCAGTTCCACCTTCTTGCCCTTCGGACAAGAAGTATCCCTCGCTCAAAGAGCTCGGTCAATTCCAATTTTGTGATATAAATCAAGCATTTCCGCCTCTTTCCAGTCATTATTTCTCATCAACGACCTGGAAGATAAAAAACTTCAGATAATAACTCTCATCCGCTGCCCACAAAATCGGATGATCCGGAGCCTGTGTACGAAATTCAATCTGTCTCAACCGCTTGTGTGTTGCCTTGGCTGCCTCCTTGATCGTCTTTTGCAGCAATTCCTGTGTCATAAAATGAGAGCAGGAACAGCTTGCCAGATATCCTCCGTCTTTGACAAGACGCAGGCCCTGCATATTGATCTCGCGATATCCCTTGATCGCATTTTGGGTAGCCTCTTTTGCCTTGGTAAATGCAGGAGGATCCAGGATCACAACATCATACTGCTTTCCTTTTGAAACAAGTTTTGGAAGCTCGTCCAAAACATCCGCTGTCCTGAATTTGACTGTTTCATCCAGTCCATTCAGTCTCGCATTTTCTCTGGCCTGTTCAATCGCAAAATCCGAAATATCCAGTCCTTCTACTGATTTTGCCCCGGCAATCCCGGCATTTAAGGCAAAGGTTCCCATATGGGTAAAGCAGTCCAATACATCCTTATCTTTGCAGATGTGGTGCATGGCCTTTCTGTTAAATTTCTGGTCTAAGAAAAAGCCTGTCTTCTGGCCGTTTTCTACATCCACCATATAGCGGACACCATTTTCAACGATCTCAACATGCGGATCAAACGCTTCTCCGATAAAGCCCTTATGTAAAGGAAGTCCTTCTTTTTTGCGCTCCTTGGCATCGCTTCGTTCAAACACTCCACGTACCCGGAAACCATCTGTAAGCATCAGTTCTTTCAGGATATCAACAATCTCTTCCTTAAACTGCATCATGCCAAGTGCCAGACACTGTACAACCAGAACATCTTCATATTTATCTACGATCAGTCCCGGCAGCCAGTCTGCCTCACCAAAGATCACACGGCAGCAGCCAAGATCATCGGGCATCACGGTCTTGCGGTATTCCCACGCATTTTTCACCCGCATAACCAGGAAATCATGATTGATTTCCTGATCCTTTTTACGGGTCATCATGCGGATACGGATTTTGGAATTTTGATTGATAAAGCCTTTTCCCATCGGATAGCCATCAAAATCATGGACTTCAACGATATCCCCATTGTGAAAGGCTCCCATGATCGAATCGATCTCATTGTCAAAGATCCAGCTTCCACCACTTTTTAATAAACGGCCTTCTCCCTTTTTTAACGTTATAATTGACATACTTTTATCCTTTTTGTATCTGTTTTTATCTGCACTCTGTCAAAATATAAATAGACGGAATTTGTATCCTCTGATATCACCTCTTATTTAGCAAGTAAAAATGCCTCATAGCCTCTCTTAGCTTCATACAAATCGGCCTTTGAGGTTGCCTCAAACGGTGCATGCATATTTAATACAGCAACACCGCAGTCAATAACATTCATGCCATACAAAGACAGAATATAGGCAATTGTTCCGCCGCCGCCAAGGTCTACCTTGCCAAGCTCGGCTGTCTGGAAGGAAACCTCTGCATCATCCATGACCTTGCGGATAAATGCCAGATACTCTGCATTGGCATCGTTGGAACCGGATTTTCCTCTGGAACCGGTAAATTTGTTGAACACCATACCATGACCCAGATAAGCCACATTTTTCTTATCAAAGCTGGATGCATAGGTCGGATCAAAGGCAGAGCTTACATCGGATGAAAGCATACGCGAATTAGCGAGACATCTGCGAAGAGACAGCTCCTTAAATTCACCCAAAAGCTCCATCACCTCTGCTGTCATATTTTCAAAAAATCGAGACTGCATACCGGTTGCTCCCACGCTTCCGATCTCTTCTTTATCTACCAGGAGACAGCATGCCGTTCTTTCCGGTGTCTCAATGCTCAACATGGCATCCAGAGAGGTAAACGCACATACTCTGTCATCCTGTCCGTATGCCAGTGTCATACTGCGGTCAAATCCGGCTTCTCTTGCTCTTCCGGCGGGTACGACCTCTATTTCGGCTGAGATAAAATCTTTTTCCTCTACATCATACTGCTCTTTTAAAATCTTCAGGATACCTGCACAAAATGCATCCTTTTCGGTTCCTTTTAACGGCTTATTGCCCACAATGACATCCAGAGCTTCTCCTTCGATTACCTTGGTTGCCTTTTTGTCCATCTGTTCAGCGGCAAGATGGATCAGCAGATCAGAAATAAAGAATACCGGATCATCCTCTTCCTCGCCGATATTGACTATGGCTGTTGTGCCGTCCTTTTTGACAATAACACCGTGCAGAGCTAAAGGAAGTGCTACCCACTGATACTTTTTGATGCCACCATAGTAATGGGTATCCAGATATGCAAAATCACCATCTTCATACAGAGGATTCTGCTTCACGTCCATACGGGGCGAATCAATGTGTGCGCCAAGGATATTCATGCCTTCTTCCATCGGAGCTTTGCCAATGTGATACATCACAACGGATTTATCCATGTTGACAGCATATACCTTATCTCCCGACTTGATCTTTTTGCCGTCCTTTAAAATCTTTTCAATCTCAACATAGCCTTCATCCTCGATCCGGTTTACGATCTGACTGACACATTCACGCTCTGTCTTGCCCTGATCCAGAAATTGACGATAATCAGCACTTAAGCTTTCGAGTTCTTTTAACTGTTTCTCGGAATATTTATTCCATATGCTTTCTGTTTTCATACACTTATACCTGCCTTTACTTTTTATATTTCAGCTTTCCCATTTATCCTGCTGTTAAACCTGATTAATAATATTTTCATCAAAATTATAGCATGATATCAGGGTCAAAAGGTAAAAAGTCGTTCGTGCTTGCACGATAAGACTTTTGAACTTGGGACCCGCCAAACATGAGAAAGTAGCGATTTACGCAGTAAATCAGCGGATTTCGAATGTTTGAGAATTGCGGGAGCTGCTTTGCAGCGGAGCAATTTGTGGATATCAAGTCAGGGGCAAAAGGTCAAAAAGTCATTCGTGCCTGCACGATAAGACTTTTGAACTTGGGACCCTAACATCAATATATATTGATGCCGCCGGAAGTCACAGATATTTCCGCGCATCAGTTTGGAGGCAATACAAATGAATCAGAGCGCATTCATTACAGGTGCATCCAGAGGCATAGGCCGCGCTATTGCCAGGGAGCTGGCAGCGCAGGGTTACGATCTGTATCTGGTCTGCAAAAACAACCCTGCTCTTTTACTGGATCTGCAGGATGAACTCACACAGCATTATCCGGTAAGCATCACCTGCTTTACCGGGGATGTAGCTTCTCCTTCCTTTATAAAGGAATGTTTTTCAAAAATCGGGCATCTGGATGTACTGGTCAACAATGCCGGTATTTCCTATGTAGGACTTTTGACGGATATGTCGGAAAAAGACTGGGACAATGTCCTCTCCACCAATTTATCCTCCGCCTTTTATACTGCCAGACAGGCTATACCGCTTATGTTAAAAGAGCACAGCGGACAGATCATCAACATTTCCTCGGTCTGGGGCAATGTCGGTGCATCCACGGAGGTGGCCTATTCAGCCTCCAAGGGTGGGCTCAATGCATTTACCAAAGCTTTAGCCAAAGAGCTTGCTCCCAGCAACATCCGGGTCAATGCCATTGCCTGCGGCATCATTGATACGGATATGAATCATTGTTTTACACAGGAAGAAATCAATTCTATAATAGAAGAAATTCCCGCAGACCGGCTCGGCACTTCACAGGAAGTGGCCCGGATGGTACTGCAGGTCATCAACAGTCCCGCCTATCTGACCGGACAGATCATCACTCTTGACGGTGGATGGCAATAGGAGAATACACATGGATTTCATTGATTACATTCAAAAATATAAAGGACAGCATGTTTTTATACAGACGCACAATTTCCCGGATCCGGACGCTTTAGGCAGCGCTTACGGTCTGCGCAGTCTTCTTTTGCACTATGACGTGGATACCACGCTCTGCTATGACGGACGCATCGATAAGCTGAGCACCCGCAAGATCATGGAAGTATTTGATATGCATATTTATTCCAAGGATCAGTTAAAGGATATGGATGAAAACAGTCCCATCATTCTGGTAGACAGTCAGAAGGATGCAGGAAATGTTACGGATCTGATCGGAGACGAGGTCGCATGCATCGATCATCATCCTACCATCACAGATATTGATTATGAATATAAAGAGGTCAGACTTGTCGGCTCCTGTTGTACGTTGATTGCCGAATATTTTAAAAAATATGAGATCACTCCGGATGTCAAAACGGCTACCGTCCTGCTCTATGGTCTGAAAATGGATACCAACAATTTTACACGTGGTGTGACCGCTGAGGATATCGACATTTATGCATACCTTTTCCAATATGCGGATATGGCTCTGCTCAACCGCGTCGCTTCCAACACGCTGGAATTTTCCGATCTGTCTGCCTATGGCGCTGTCTTTAAGACCATCCAGGTATTTGACCGGACCGGCATTGCTTATATTCCGTTTCCGTGTCCGGATGCTTTGATCGCAATGACCTCCGACTTTATCCTGTCTCTGGAAAATGTAGATTTCGTCATTATTTATGCCAAAAGGGACAATGACTGGAAGTTTTCTGTCCGCAGTGAGACTCCTTCCATGGATGCCGGTGAGATCATCCATGAAGCTTTGCTCGGCATCGGAAACGGCGGTGGACATGCCTCCATGGCCGGCGGCATGATTGCCAAAGAAAATCTGTATCTGCTTGGCTCCAAGCCGGACAACCGAATCTGCGAACTGTTTTTAGATACGATCAAAAGACTGCAGGAGGAGGACGGTTAATCTATGTAATGATTGAGGTCAACCGCTCCTTTAATCCCGCTTACCGATCCGCAATTGGAATACTGCCACATCTGATATCCCCCGGCATATGCCGGTTCTACCTCATGCTCATAGTCGGCGACCCATACTTTTATTCCCGAAAGTGCCGACAGATCCAGAGTTTTCTCACGCAAAGCCGCAACATCATAATAGACCATCGGTTCATATCCGGCTTCCTGTATTTTTTTGCAGAAAGCCTGTGCTAACTCTGTACGTTCTGCCGTATTCAGCGCATTGGAGCGCTTGTCCACACTGTTATTGTATTCCAGGTCATATGCCACAGGCAGCTCCAATGTCTCATTTTTTAATATACCCAGCACATATAAAGCCTCTTCCTCTGCTTCGGATATGTTTTGAGCCTCGGAATGGAAATAGACACCTGTTTTCAGGCCTGCCGCCTTTGCACCTTTCAGATTTTTGGAAAAATTCTTGTCCGTATTGAGGCTGCCTTCTGCTCCATAGCCCCGGAATCCCAGACGGATCATGGCACCCTTTATTCCACCGTCGGCGACCTTTGTCCAGTCAACATTTCCCTGATAGGCAGAGACATCGATCATGGGTGTATAGTTGACGTTCTGTTCGGATTTTTCGTCGCTTGCTTTATCACTATTTGCTTTATCGCCATTTGTCTTGTCGCTGTTTGCTTTGTTATTGTCTATCTCCTGACGATATATTCCACTCTCCTGCTGCCACAAAAGCTTGGCATGCACGATCCGCAGCAGGGATTCATCCAGTCTGTCCTCCGATATGCTTCCATCCTGCACCGCCTGCATCATACCATCTGCCGCCTCTTGAAAATCAGCCGGCATCAGCAAAAGATCCGCTCCTGCCGTAAAAGCCCTGACACATGCTTCGGAAGATGAATACTTTTGCGTGATTGCACCCATATTGAGGGCATCCGTCACGATCAGGCCATCATAGCCAAGATCTGTCCGCAAAATCTCACGAACCATCTTTTCCGATAAAGATGCCGGTGTATCGTCTCCTGTGACAGTCGGCAGAGAAATATGTCCCACCATCACAACATCAATACCATAATCGCCAGCCTTTTGAAACGGCACCCATTCCGACTGCATCAGCTCATCATAGCTTTTTTGTGTATAGGCAAATCCATCATGGGTATCCTGTGCAACCGCACCATGTCCCGGAAAATGCTTGAAGGTACTCATCACATCATGCTCATGCAACCCATCAGAATAAGCCTTGGCTAACTCGGATACCTGCTGTGGATCAGATCCAAAGGATCTTTTACCGATTGCCACATCCGCTTCATTGGTCCGCACATCCGCATCCGGTGCGAAATCCAGATTAAAGCCCAGATCCTGCAAATAGGATCCGATATACTCTCCCGCCTTATAAGCCTCATCTACCTGTGTGATATCCTGCATATCGCCGACATTGTCTACACCAAACGATGAATTGGAAGCGATCCGTGTCACTTTTCCGCCTTCTTCATCCACACATAAAAGCAATGGCAGCTCCTGCGTTTCCAAAGCATAGTCCTGCGTGTTGGCAAGCATGATCTTTGTCTGCTCCTTATCCGTGAGATTTTTGGCAAAATAAACAAGACCTCCCACAGGATAATCGATAAGAGACTTTCTTGTCTGTTCTCCGGCAGCCACTGCCGGGTTAGCACCGGTTAACGCATCCGGTGTAACGATAAAAAGCTGATAGACTTTTTCTTCCAAAGTCATATCAGCAATCATCTGCTGCGCGCTCAGTAAAACGGTATCAACCGGCTCTTCCTGTTCTTCTATAACCCCGGTCCCATTCTGAGATAAATTTTCTTCAACCGGCACGGCTTCCTCTTCCACTCCGGCTTCCGAAACAGTCTCCTGTCCATCCGGGCTCTGACTGCCATTCTCCAAGGCCTGCTGCCTCCGGTACTTTTGGATCGTCGAAAATCCCCATACACACAAAAAACCAAGTCCCAAAACAAGTAATAATGCGACCGAAATATAAAGTATTCGCTCCAGTTGGTGTTTGCGGCGTTTATTCATGAATCTGATTCTCCTGCTCCTTCTGCTTGCGGTATGCTTCACGGATGTCTTCAATCGAAATCAGTCCGGCATCACGTTTTACATACCAGTTTAAGAAACCATTCAGTCTCCGTGCTTTGACGCCCTTTATATTGGCGGCAAGGCTGTGCATATCCACACTTTTTCCTTTATATAAAAGCTTTCCGTCAGACTGCAGCTTTCCGCCCTTCGTTCCATCTTTTAAATAAAAATATTCGTTTTCCACAAAAAATCCATCCCGGATCATGTCCGGCACACTGACCTTCAACGGTTTTTTATCAAAAACCGCATGTGCGATATCGCTGTCCTCAAACGTTTCGCCGTCGATCCTTTTTTTGCCATATTCATAATATCTTTTTTCACGCTCGATCATCAGATATTTACGTCCAAGTCTCTTGGCAATGGCACCTGTTGTCATGGTTCCTCCAAACGGATCCATGACCATATCCCCGACATTGGAAGATATCGCTATGATCCGATACAGCAGTTCCTCCGGCTTTTGTGTCGTATGAAGCTTCTCCCCATTGTCATCCTTTAAACGTTCGTTGCCGGAGCACACGGCAATCTTCCATACAGACCCCATCTGCTTGCGCGTTCCGTCTGCAAACGCTTCGTCATCCACATTGTCACGGTTTAATTCCTTGGCCGTTTTATAATGAAAGGTAAATTTGGACTTTTTGCTCTTTGTCGCCCAGATCAGGGTCTCATGGCTGTTGTTTAGCCGCGTTCCTTTAAAATTGGGCGTCGGATTCTTTTTGTGCCATACAATATCATTGATAAGCCAGAAGCCGATATCCTGCATAATGGCACCGATCGTATAAATGCACTGCATGCCGCCGATGACCCAGATAGATCCATCCGGTTTGAGCACCCGGTAACATTCGCTGAGCCACTCCCTTGTAAAAGCCTCATAATCCTTGAGACTTTCAAACTGATCCCACTCATCCATGCAGCCGTCAAAATCGGCGCCTTCCACACGCTGCAATACGCCCTCGACACGCATCCAGTACGGTGGATCTGCAAAGATCAGATCCACACAGCCATCATCCAGCTTTTTCATTTCCTCTATAGAATTTCCATTTATAATTTTGCTATCCATTCTTTAACCTGCTTACTTTTTAGACTTCATCTTTTTAAAAATATATCGCTTTGATTTTATCGAGCGTCTCTTTTATATAAAGCGCGCTTTTCTGATACTGCTCCATCACAATGTCAAAGCCCTGCGGATCATCACAGATAAAATTCCAGTAATCCCTGCCGATCAACAGCTCCTCATTGGCAAAAAACTGTTTGACCCTCTCCTGATTCCACGGAGCACCTTCGCCATATTTATTGTATGCGGTGGCTAAAAAGATTCTTACCTTTTCATCCGGTCTGTCGCGCAAAGCATTTTTCAGAATAAAATATTCCTGCAAAAGAGCCAGCTTCTCTGTCTTTGCCTTTTTGTTATCCAGATCTCCACCGGCTTTTAATTCGATCAGATAATGCTCTTTTCGATCCTTTTGATAAAAATAGTGATCCGTCACATGGGACTTTTCAAAGCTTCTGGTATCAGACGGAATCATGCACGTAAACTGATTGTAGTCCGAAACCTCCGGTGTGCGATGCCTTTCATATTCCGTAATGATATAATCCATATGCTGCGACTGCTGTGGCAGTAAAAATGACTTGATATTGCCACGTACTTCAAAAGAAAGGGCTCCGATCTCATTGCCGATCTTCTCAAGCACCTTGCCAAAGGAACTGTCAAAGCTTCGCACAAGCGCACTGTAAAACATAAATTCATTGCCAAGTGCAGGGACGAAACAGTTTTTCTTTTTGCTGTTGATCACACCATAAGGATTGTCTGCTTCCTTTTGGAAGCGGGCTTCGTAAGCATCTGCAAACTTTTTGATCTCGGTGTCTATGATAGTTTGGATTGCTGCTTTTTTTATCTCGTTCATGCATGCTCCGGTAATAACTTTTTATAATCCTGCGGGATTCTGATTAATATCCCAACTATAGTAATATAAATTTTATCACAATTCGCACAAAAAAACACCCCAGAACCAAAGTCCTGAGGTGTAATAAATCGCACTGAAATGTGTCCCAAGATATATAAAATCTTATCTCTTTGAGAACTGAGGTGCACGACGTGCTGCTTTGAGACCGTATTTCTTACGCTCTTTCATACGAGGATCACGTGTTAAGTATCCGGCTTTCTTTAATGTAGGTCTGTAATCAGCATCTACTGTTAATAAAGCTCTCGCGATACCGTGTCTGATAGCTCCGGCCTGTCCTGTGTATCCGCCACCTTTAACATTTACAAGGATGTCGAATTTGTCAGCTGTTTCTGTAGCTACTAAGGGCTGACGAACGATAACCTTTAATGTTTCAAGTCCGAAATACTCATCGATGCTTCTTTTATTGATAACGATATTTCCTTTACCGGGTGTTAAGTATACTCTGGCGATAGATTTTTTTCTTCTTCCAGTTCCGTGATATCTTTCTGCTGTTTTAGCCATTTTAATTTTCTCCTTTCAACTTCCTTTAATTAAAATGTTAATACTTCAGGTTTCTGAGCTTCGTGTTTGTGATCAGGTCCTGCGTAAACGTGAAGTTTCTTAAACATTTCTCTTCCTAAAGGTCCTTTGGGAAGCATGCCCTTAACAGCAAGTTCAATAACCTGTTCCGGTTTCTTGTTTAACATTTCTTTTAATGTAGTTTCTTTCATACCGCCTACATAATCTGAGTGATGGTAGTAAACCTTCTGATCTAATTTCTTACCTGTCACTTTGATCTTGTCAGCGTTGATAACGATTACATTATCACCTGTATCGATGTGAGGTGTGAAGATCGGTTTGTTTTTTCCTCTTAATACTTTAGCAACTTCAGAAGCTAAACGTCCCAAAGTCTGATCTGCAGCGTCAACTACATACCATTTTCTATCAACATTTGCTGTGCTTGCCATAAATGTTTTCATGTCGTGTTCCTCCAAAATTAATATAACAAATAATTACTTTTATAAAACCGGTTTGAGATTGACCGGCCCAAGCATTTTTAAGACCTCCATGACAATGTCCGAAATCATGGCACACGCCTTTATAAAATACTTTTTGATATCTTTGCAACCTCGTCAAGCTTCTCCGGGGCTTTGGAGATACTCAACAAATGTCGCCACTGTGAAACATTATATTATACGCATCCACGTGTGTCAACTAAAAAATTCATAGCCGATAAGCATCAGACCACGCGCCGGTGCTGTCGGTCCTGCCTTCTGTCTGTCGCAGGCTGAAAGGATGTCCTGCATCGCACATGGATCCAGATTTCCTCTGCCGACCTCCAGAAGTGTGCCGACAATAATTCTTACCATATTAAATAAGAAACCATTTCCGCTGATCCGGAATATCAGATAATCTCCTTCTGTAAAAAAACGCGCCTCGTATATCGTCCGCACCGTCGTAAGCACCTGTGCTCCCGTTGCGCAAAAGCTTTTAAAATCATGTTCACCGACCAGATAATCTGCTGCCTTCTGCATATTTTCCACATTGAGCGGCACATAAACAAAATGGGCATACTGTCTTCCGATGGGATTTTCAAATTTGCCGCGGTAAATCCGGTATTCATAGGTTTTTTTGCTGTCACAATGCCTTGGATGAAAATCCGCTGCCACCTCAACCGACTGAAAAACCCGGATATCCTCCGGCAGTCTGGCATTTAGTGCGGCACTGAATTTTTCAGGCGCAATTCTTGACTGTGTATCAAAAACAGCCAGATTGCCCATCGCATGTACGCCTGCATCCGTTCTGCTTGCACCGATGATGCGGATATCTTCGCCTGTCAGATCGCAGAGTGCCTGATTTAATTTTTCCTCTATTGTCACACCGTTTGGCTGGATCTGCCATCCGTGATAGGCTGTTCCGTCGTATGCCACGGTAATCATAATCCGCTTCATAAAGCTTTCCTTTCAAACCACTTCTGCTGATATACGGTCAGAAATTCAACATAAACACTTTGCCGGATATTCATTATTTTACAAAAAACTGCAATACGTGCAGCGGTAGGAATTTTCCGAGCAGGATTGCCAGTACCAGATAGCAGAGTAAAAACGCATATGCTATATAATCCTGTTTTTTGTAGATCAACGGCTTCATTTTGGTCCGGCCTTCTCCACCCTGATAGCAGCGCGCCTCCATAGCCATGGCAAGGTCGTTGGCTCGACGGAAGGATGAAATAAACAACGGCACCAGTAACGGGATCAGTGCTTTTACCTTTTTTATGATATTTCCGCTTTCAAAATCAGCGCATCTTGCCATCTGCGCCTTCATGATCTTGTCCGTCTCTTCCATTAAAATAGGAATAAATCGAAGTGCGATCGACATCATCATGGAAATCTCGTGTACCGGCACCTTAATCTTTTTCAACGGTCCCAGCAACCGTTCCAGACCATCTGTGAGCTGATTGGGTGTCGTTGTCAGTGTCATAAGGGAAGATCCGATAATCAAAAAAATAAGACGTACTGCCAGATAAAATGCTGCAGCAATACCTTCATATGTCAACGAAAACTTCCAGATCGTCACGATCGGCTTACCTGCTGTCAGAAACAAGTTAAACAAAGCCGTGATGATCAATAAAAACACAATGGCCTTTAATCCTCTGACGATATAAGAAAACGGCACCTTGGACATCCGGATGACAAAGATCAGGAAAAGGAGTGCAAACAGATATATCGTAAGATTGCGGAACATAAACAATGAAATAATATATACGATTGTACCGACAAGCTTCACCCGCGGATCCAGCTTGTGGATCCTGGAATCTGCCTGATAATATTGTCCTAATGTAATATCTTTAAGCATTTTTGTAAAATCCTTTGATGGAAAAATTTATTTTATGAACGCGCCTGATAAAGTCCGACCAGTGCATCCGCAGCCTCAGGAAGTGTTGTGATGTTTTCATCCACAGGATAGCCCAGTTCTTTTACCCGGTGCATGATATCCGTCACGGTCGGAACAGCCAGTCCGATCTCTTCCAGCTCTTTACGGTGTGAAAATACCTCACGCGGTGTACCGTCCAAAAATACCTGCCCATGGTTCATCACAATGATTCTCTCTGCATAATCCGCAACATCATCCATGCTGTGTGAAACCAGAATAATGGTACATTTCATCTGATTGTGAAGATCCTGTATCATATTTAAGATTTCCTCCCTGCCTTTGGGATCCAGACCGGCAGTCGGCTCATCCAATATGAGCACCTGCGGTTTCATGGCAAGGACACCTGCGATCGCCACACGTCTTTTCTGTCCGCCGGACAGATCAAATGGTGACTGGTAAAAAAATTCATCCGGAAGCCCTACCATTTTTAAGGCTTCATAGGCTCTCAATTCCACTTCTTTTTTGGAAAGTCCAAGATTTTTGGGGCCAAAGCAGACATCTGAAAAAACATCGGTTTCAAATAACTGATGCTCCGGATACTGGAAAACAAGACCGACCTGACTGCGCAGCTTTTTTTTATCAAAATCGGCATCATGAATATCCTCACCATTAAAGTAAATTTCTCCGCCGGTCGGCTTCATCAAACCGTTTAAATGCTGCACCAGCGTGGATTTACCGGAACCGGTATGTCCGATCAGTCCGATAAACTGCCCATCCTCCAGCTTGAGATTGACATCCTTTAAGGCTGCAACCTCCATCGTCGTTCCTTCTTCATATATACAGTTTACGTGATTTAAGATAATAGACACTTCAATTCCTCCATAAACTCTTTGGTGGTAAGGATTCCTTTTGAAAACGGCATCCCCATCTTTCTGCATTCCTCTGCAAGCAGTGTGACCTGAGGAACCGTCAGACGCATGCTCTGCAGCTCATCCACCCTTGAAAAAATCTCCCTGGGCGTGCCTTCCATCTTGATGCTGCCCTTATCCATGACAAAGACCTTGTCCGCATATACAACCTCTTCCATATAATGCGTGATCAGAATGATTGTGATGTTTTCAACCTCGTTTAGCGCGCGAACAGCCCGGATGACCTCTTTTCTGCCCTGGGGATCCAGCATGGCCGTAGGCTCATCGAGCACGATACATTTGGGATGCATGGCAAGGACACCGGCAATGGACACACGCTGCTTCTGGCCGCCGGAAAGCTTATTGGGGGAATGCTTGCGATATGCATACATCCCGACAGCCTTGAGGCTTTCTTCGACGCGCTGCCAGATTTCTTTTGTCGGCACGCCCATATTTTCGGGACCAAATCCAACATCCTCTTCCACAACCTGTCCGATGATCTGATTATCCGGATTTTGAAATACCATTCCGGCATTTTTGCGGATATCCCAGATATGATCGTCATCTCTTGTATCCATTCCTGCGACATAGATCGCACCCTCTGACGGGGTCAGTATCGCGTTCATATGCTTGGCAAGCGTGGATTTGCCGGAGCCGTTGTGCCCCAGTATGGCAATGAAATCGCCCTCTTTGATATCAAGGTCCACCCCATTGACAGCCTTGGTTATGCCCTCAACATTTCCTTCTTCATCCCTGTGGATATATTCAAATGTCAGTTTTTTTGTTTTAATCATGCTCATTTATTTTACCTGTTATTGATATATTTCCAATTGCTTTCGCAATGTTTCATCTGTACGCAGCTTTCCAAACTGTGCTATACTTATCAAAAATCGATGAACGACTGATATGGAGACATTATGGCAAAAAATTTCAACTACGACGACTTTAATAAACCGCAGAAGCAGACAAGAGAAAACTTCCGTCCGCTCCTCATGGCTGTGATCGCTATTTTTGGCATCGGCTACCTGTTGGTATACCGTGTATATTTTGCATCGCAGCCCGGCACCGGATCTGTTTCTGAAAATACCGCAGTGACTTCTGTATCTGAAAATTATTCTGATACGGATAAAAGCTCTGGGGGTTCTAATACAATATCTGATATTTCCAATAGTTCCGAAGATTCCGGCTCACAGGATTCTTCTAACGGAGTTGAGACATCCAATTCCGAGACAACTGAATCTCAAACATCTAAAACACAGACACCGGATGCAGCTTCTGATAAATCCTCTGACAAAACCTCCGGCAACACAGAAAATGTAATCTCTTCTGACATATCCACCGGCACCTCTTCATATACTAAGGATACAAAAACAAACCGGACGGAGACTGTCATGTATACCGATGACCGCACCACCTATCAGGATGGATTTTTCTATCAGCCCATTACCGATGATATCAAAGAACGCATTTACGGACTGTCCTATAAGACGGATTGTACCATTCCCTATGAGGATCTCCGTTATATTTCTGTCAAGTATTATGATTTTGACAATCAGGTACAAACTGGTGAGATCATCTGCAATAAAGCGATTGCTCAGGATCTTGTTGAAATCTTTTATGAGCTCTACTGCAACGAATATCAGATCGATAAAATCCGCCTTGTTGATGAGTATCAGGCTGATGATGATTTATCCTGCGCGGATAACAACACCTCCTGCTTTAATTTCCGTACAGTTGACGGGACCTCCACTTTGAGCAAGCATGCTCAGGGACTTGCCATCGATATCAATCCGTTTCAAAACCCCTATGTCACCTATCCCAATGGTAAGGAGCGTATATCACCTGCCGGCAGTGAGCCTTATGCAGACCGTTCAAGCGGCCTTCCCCATATCATCACGGAAAATGATCTCTGCTACCGGTTATTTACTGCCCATGGCTTTACCTGGGGCGGTCACTGGAAAACACTGAAGGACTACCAGCATTTCCAAAAAGCTCTATAATATGCGCAATACAGATTATCTGTATCTGTCAATCCTACCTTCCGGCCATATCCTGGATCTGTTTGATCAGCTCCAGATCTGACTGCTGTACACGGATATTGGTTGTCACAGGATCCTGTCCCGGATTGGTCACGGTCAGCTCGATGATCGTACCTTCTGTGATACCTCTTCCAAACATAGTCTTAACAAAAGCTACAAACTTGGGATGTGTAGCTTCAAATTTCTTAAATGCAGCTGCAATCTGCATCATTGCTGCGGGATTCATCATAATATTATCCTCTTTTCTTTGTGTATTTATATAAAATGATATCCGGGTCAAAAGGTAAAAAATCGTTCGTACCTGCACGATAATTCAAATTAATCCTTCAACCCAAGTAAATAGCTGAGTATTCTGTCAGCAACCTCTTCCTTAGAAAGAATAGGAAGCTCTTTCACCTCATCCTTTGTGATCAGTGTCACAATATTGGTATCTGTTCCAAAACCGGCACCTGCCACTTTTAAATTGTTGGCCACAATGACATCCAGATTTTTCTTTTTAAGCTTTACCTTGGAATTTTCAAGCATATCTTTCGTTTCCATGGAGAAACCGCATAAGATCTGCCCTTCCTTTTTATTTTTGCCAAGATGGGCCAGAATATCATCTGTCCGTTCCAGCGCAATATTCATATCGTCGCCTGATTTTTTGACCTTATCCTCATAGGTTGTAACCGGGCGATAATCAGCTACAGCGGCAGCCTTGATGATCATATCCATCTTATCCGCTCTTTCCCATACCGCATCAGCCATATCCTTCGCGGACACAACCGGCACAACCTCTACCCCCTTGGGAGCCTCCAGGGCAACCGGTCCACTGACAAGCGTTACCTTTGCGCCGCGCATCCCGGCCTGTTTTGCAATTGCATAACCCATTTTCCCGGTGGAATGGTTGGAAATAAAGCGAACCGGATCTATTTTCTCCCGGGTCGGTCCTGCTGTTACCAGCACATTGTATCCGGTAAGGTCCTTGGGCGTCAGTGCATCTATGATATTGTCATACAGCTCTTCAACCTCCGGCATCTTTCCTTCACCGGTATCTCCGCAGGCAAGATATCCGCTTGCGGGCGTGATCACCTTCATGCCGTATTTCTTTAATATCTGCAGATTATCCTGTGTGATCGGATTTTGATACATTCTGGTATTCATGGCAGGCGCAAACAGCTTGGGACAGGTTGCTGCCAACAGTGTCGTTGTCAGCATATCATCTGCGATCCCGTGTGCAGCCTTGGCTATGACATTGGCGGAAGCCGGTGCTACCAAAAAGACCTCAGCGGCCTTGGCAAGCTCTACATGCTCCACATCATATTGAAAATTGCGGTCAAAGGTATCGATCAGGCATTTATTGCCTGTCAGCGTTTCAAAAGTGATCGGATTGATAAAATTGGTCGCATTCTGCGTCATGATCACAGTCACATCGGCCTTTTTCTTTTTCAACATACTGCAAAGACCCGCAATCTTGTAGGCTGCGATACTTCCGGTTACTCCAATCACAATTTTTTTATTTTCAAGTTCTATCATATGCGCTTTCTTCCTTTACACACGTTAAATCTACACAAAATATTTGAAGCTGTAACTACCTGAGCCGATGATGTATCTGATAATGAATCTGACGATCAATATCGGAATCCATCCGACAATTTATTGATAGCTGCATCGGTGTGTTATCCCACACCTCATTACTATCCTACAGTATTGACCACACTTTTATTTTTGATTTTTATCATAGATCAGAGACAGACCAATCAGTGTCAGCTCATTATCCACCTTTATATCATGCTTACACTGGGGGATGATCTTGGAAGCAAGTCCACCGGTCGCTATAACCGGACTTTCATATCCCAGTTCCTCGTTGATCCTGTCGATAATACCGTCAATGGATGATGCCTGACTGTAAATGATACCGCTCTTCATACAATCAACTGTATTTTTACCGAGGATTTTCTTTGGTGAATCCAGACTGATCTTGGGAAGCTGCGAGGTACGGTTTACAAGTGAATCCAGGGATACCCGCACACCCGGGATAATCATTCCCCCGATATAATTGCGGTTTGGATCCAGTACACTGATCGTCGTAGCCGTGCCCATATCAATCATAATCAGAGGAGCACCGTACAGATGCAGACCTGCTACTGCATTTACTATAAGATCTGCACCAACCTGTGCCGGATTATCCATCAGAATATTAAGACCTGTCTTAACTCCCGGTCCCACGATCATACATTCCAGACCAAAAAGCTTGTGAATCGCCATCTGCAGAGTACGGTTGATCGGTGGAACAACCGAAGAAATAATGCATCCGGTCACATTCTTTTTTTCTATATGATACAATTCAAACAATACGTTGAGCGTTGCAGCATATTCAAGCTCGGTCTTTAACGTATCGGTTGCAATTCTTTCGAAAAACATAATTTTTTCATTTTGAATACAACCAACAACAATATTGGTGTTTCCGACATCAATGGCTAAAATCATATCCATGCTCCTCTAATTTGTGTGTTATATTATGCCAAAGCCAACAGCCCGGCAGATATAGGTAAAATCCTATCTTTTCAATGCTTTATGCAAAGCCAGTGAAATGGCTCCGGCTAAAATACAGCATGATACGGCTTCAATCAGTCCCTGAATGCCGACCAGTGCAATGATAAAGGAAATCGGGTTGGATACGCCAAGTTTATCCACCAGTCCCTGTATGTAATCGGATGAGTAAAAGAAAATAACAATACATCCCATGAAAAACAGAGTATTTAACAACGGACAGCAAATTGCACCGAGAAAATAAGCTGCTTTTCCGGTTTTTAATTTTTTAAACAATTTAAAAAGATATGCTGTACACAGGCCCTCTAAAAACCGGGGTACCAAAATCGTAAATACCGCAAAAAAAAGGTTCACGCTCATCAGCGTACTCATCATTCCGCTGGCACCGATCAAAGCATTGTAGAGACTGGTAAAGCCAAATCCCAGACCACATACAATTCCCCCAATCGGTCCAATAATAATGGCACCGATTGCAACCGGTATTGTAACCAATGAAACGCTTAAAAACGGGGTACGAATCGTACCGAGAGGGGTAGTTCCCATGATGATGGTAATGGCAAGCAGAAGTGCCATTTCTACCATAGTGAGTGTGTCAAGTTTCTTTTTTGTTTCCATTTTTCTTCTCCTTTGATAAAACGTCTTTCGACTGTCTTTCTAAAGCGAAACAATCCAGAGAGCACATTGACATAAATGATATGTTTATATAGATATATGGTTGCCGCCAGACGGTCAGCACCAAAAGATGTTTGCACAGATATATCGATGCATTTTCCTCTGGAATAACGCTCAAATAAAAAATATCATAGCAATACTGATTTGTAAATGATTGTTTTATATTTTGTGCATAAAAAAAGACCATCGGCAACCTGTCGATGGTCTTTTCATCTGCTGTTTGTGTATTGGAAAGGTCTTAAATTAAACTAACTCAAGTACAACTTCCATTGCTGCGTCACCTTTACGTTCGCCAATTTTGATGATACGTGTGTAACCACCCTTACGGTCAACGTATTTGGGAGCAACTTCGTCAAATAATTTTGCCACAAGATCAACTTCTTTTGTATTTTTCTTCTTACCGGCTGCCTGAGAAGGAACCTCGGTAACAGGATATAATACTTTTAACATCTGTCTTCTGGCATGAAGTCTGCTGGGAAGATCTTTTTTGATTTCCTTTTCTACTTCATCATATACGGTAACTTTCTTGCCGTCTTTAACTTCTTTTACTCTCTTGCCGTCAGCATCTTTTCTTGCAACTTTAGCTGTAACCTTAACAGTTTCAAAGTTGTCTTTTTCTTTTACTGCAAGTGCGATCAGACCTTCTGCGATTTTGCGAACTTCTTTAGCTCTTGCTTCTGTGGTAACGATCTTACCATGATACAGTAAATTGGTTACCTGATTTCTTAATAATGCTTTTCTCTGGCTGCTTGTTCTGCCAAGTTTTCTGTATTTTGCCATTTTTATATCCTCCATTCATGGTGCCACCGGACAACGCTCTTTGGTCTTAGATATCCGGCAGTTGTTGATTGCCATTCATGAGTGTACATATAAATACTCTTTGGATTTACTTTATATGCCAATCAATTTTATTCTTCGCCTGAATTTAATTCAAGGCCTAATTCTTTTAACTTAGCCAAAACTTCCTCTAATGACTTACGTCCGAGATTGCGGACCTTCATCATATCATCGGGAGTCTTGTTGGTCAATTCCTCTACAGTATTGATATTTGCTCTCTTTAAGCAGTTGTATGAACGAACAGAAAGCTCTAATTCATCAATGCTCATTTCAAGAACCTTTTCCTTCTCATCATCTTCTTTTTCAACCATAACTTCTGCGCTCTTAGCGTTTTCGGATAAGTCGATGAAGAGCTTGAGATGCTCGCTAAGTACTTTTGCTGCAAGACTGACAGCATCATCCGGATACAGAGTTCCGTTGGTGTATACATCCAATGTTAACTTGTCGTAATCCGTAACCTGACCGACACGGGTATTTTCGACGGTCATATTTACTCTTTCAACAGGTGTGTAGATGGAATCTACTGCGATAACACCAATGCGTAAACCTTCGCCCTTATTTTTGTCAGCGCTTACATATCCTCTACCGTTTGTAATGGTAAGTTCCATGTATAACTTGCTGTCTTTACCACCGCTTAATGTAGCGATAACCTGATCTTTGTTGATGATCTCGATGTCTGAATCAACCTGAATATCAGATGCTCTTACAACGCCTTCGCCTTCAAACTCAATGTAAGCTGACTTGGGTTCGTTAGATGAACTGGTATTTTTGATTGCAAGACTCTTTAAGTTCATAATAATCTCTGTCACATCCTCTTTTACTCCGGGGATGGAAGAAAACTCATGTAATACACCATCAATCTTAACCTGGCTTACTGCGGTTCCGGGTAAAGAAGAAAGCATGATTCTTCTTAAAGAATTACCAAGGGTAATACCATAGCCTCTTTCCAAAGGCTCAACAACAAATTTTCCGTACTTCTTATCTTCTGAGATTTCAACAACTTCAATATTCGGTCTCTCAAAATCAAACACTGCAATACCCTCCTTACAAAACGGTTATTATTTGGAGTATAACTCGACGATAAGCATTTCGTTTACAGGAACGTCGATCTGTTCACGTGTAGGAAGTGCTTTAACTGTTCCTTTGAGTGCTTCCAAATCCTGCTCTAACCATTCCGGTGAAATTCTGCCGGCTGTTACTTCAACGATATCTTTGTATCTCTGTAAGCTCTTAGATTTTTCTCTGATTTCAATAACATCTCCTGCTTTTACTAAGTATGAAGGGATGTTTACTGACTGACCATTTACCAATACATGCTTGTGATCAACGATCTGTCTTGCTTCTCTTCTTGTTCTGGCAAAACCAAGACGGAAAACAACGTTGTCAAGTCTTGACTCAAGCATTGTCATAAGGTTATCACCAGTCATACCTTTTTTACGGTCAGCTTTTTTGTAGTAATTTCTGAAAGGTTTTTCCAGTACGCCGTAGATGAATTTAGCTTTCTGTTTCTCACGTAACTGTAAGCCGTACTCGCTCATCTTCTTGCCTGCTCTTGCAGATTTACGGTTGGATTTTTTGGTATAACCTAAATATGTGGGATCTAAATCTAAAGATCTGCATCTTTTTAATACCGGTGTTTTGTTAACTGCCATTTTTAATTATCCTCCTACTATTGTTTACAATGATCATTATCCACGTGATATTGTGTGGATTCATCTTCTTCCAATGGTTTTAAGTTTTCAAGTTTATTTATAGTAAAAATTATACACGACGGCGTTTGGGCGGGCGGCATCCGTTGTGAGGAACCGGTGTTACGTCTTTGATACTTGTAACTTCCAAACCTGCTGCCTGAAGAGCACGGATTGCTGCTTCACGTCCTGATCCGGGTCCTTTTACAAAAACATCTACTGTCTTTAATCCATGAATTAATGCTGCCTTTGTTGCAGTCTCTGCTGCCATCTGTGCTGCATATGGAGTAGATTTTCTTGAACCTCTAAAACCAAGACCACCTGCACTTGCCCAGCTTAATGCGTTACCTTCTGTATCAGTCAAAGTAACGATTGTATTATTGAAAGATGACTGGATATGTGCCTGTCCGCGTTCAACGTTTTTCTTAACACGCTTTTTTGTAACTCTTTTAGTTGCTACTTTTTTAGCCATTTTAAACTAACCTACTTTCTTGATATGCTTCTAATTATTTTTTCTTGTTTGCTACGGTTCTCTTAGGACCTTTTCTTGTTCTTGCATTTGTCTTTGTCTTCTGACCACGAACAGGAAGTCCTTTTCTATGACGGATACCTCTGTAGCATCCGATTTCCTGTAATCTCTTGATGTTTAAAGCGATTTCTCTTCTTAAATCACCTTCTACAGTCTGTGTTGCGTCAATTACTTCGCTGATTCTTTTAACTTCTTCATCTGTTAAATCTCTGCAGCGAGTGTCAGGATTAACATTTGCTTCTGCTAAAATACGATTAGAACTTACTCTACCGATACCATAGATGTAAGTTAAACCGATCTCAACACGTTTGTCTCTGGGTAAGTCTACACCTGCAATACGAGCCATTTTAAAAATTCCTCCATTTGTTTACTTGTTGCAATCATAAAATTGCAAGCAGATACTAATTGATTGGGGGATGCACATATCCCCAACCGGGTATATACCCGATCTTTCCGATACTAAAGGTTGTCTTCTCGGTATCAATAAGTAATCTCCCGTAGGCTCATCTACGTTCAATTATCTTAAATTGTACACATTCCGATGACGGCGGTCTGTGTACATCAGCCGCTTTTTTGATTCCTAAAAGCTCCACGTCTGGTCTGTTAATTGTGGATTATCCCTGTACCTGTTTGTGCTTGGGATTTTCACAGATAATTCTGATTTTCCCTTTTCTTTTGATTACTTTGCATTTTTCGCAAATCGGTTTTACTGATGATCTAACTTTCACGTTAAACCCTCCTTTCACAAAAAGACCATTTTGTATTATAGCATCAAGGCGCAGCAATAGCAAGCACTTTTTCATAATTCAGTCTGCTTTTTACGGAAGCGCCGCCATAATCTGTTATTTATCTCTCCAAATAATACGTCCCTTGGATAAATCATAAGGTGATAACTCCAAAGTAACTTTGTCGCCCGGTAAAATACGGATAAAGTTTTGTCTCAACTTACCGCTGATATGGGCCAACACTCTGTGTCCGTTTTCCAGTTCTACCTGAAACATGGTATTGGGTAATTTCTCAACTACTGTTCCTTCAATTTCGATTACATCTGCTTTTGACATATTATACCTCCGCATTATTCATGTGTTGCCAAAATAGTTTTAATGTTCTTTTTATTTCATGATCATACAACGGATCATTCTTTAGAAGCTTTTTGGTAAGCTCATCTGTCGGATATTGTTTGTTAATCCGGACATGTTTTAGGGATTTACGCTTGGGATTGGAAAGCTTTTTGATTTCTCCGTCCACCAGATAAACAAATCCGTTTTCTTCCTTTATTATGATGTAAGCATGACCTTTATCATGTCCTGCCATTGATATTGCAATGTTACCAGTCATATCAGTTCCTCTTAATACAACGTCAGGATATCCGGTTCACCATCCGGTTTGATCAGGATGGTATTTTCATAATGAGCTGAAATACTGTGGTCTGCTGAAACAACTGTCCAGTCATCATCCAGCCAGTCAACCTCAGCGGTTCCTAAATTGATCATCGGCTCAACAGCCAGTGTCATGCCGGCACAAAGTCGGATACCACGTCTTTTCTGTGCAAAGTTTGGCACCTGGGGATCCTCATGAAGATGTGTTCCGATTCCATGTCCCACCAGATCTCTTACGATTCCATAACCGAATTGTGAGATATAAGCATCGATGGCATTGGATATATCATGAAGATGATTTCCATCTTTTGCCATTTTTATACCTTCAAAAAAGCTCTGTTTGGTACGCTCCATCAGAAGTGTTGCTTCTTCACTTACTTTTCCGACCGGAAAAGTGCGTGCCATATCGGAATGATATCCTTTATAGATAAGACCTGCATCAAGACTTATGATATCTCCCTCTTTGAGTATTCTGCTCTTTTTCGGAATGCCATGTACGACCTCTTCATTGACAGAGGTACAAATGGATGCAGGATATCCGTTATAATTTAAGAAATTCGGCTCGCAACCGTGTGCACGGATCAGTTTATCACCAAGCTGATTGACCTCCATGGTTGAGATACCCGGCCTGACAGCCTGCTCTAAATTGTAAAAAACATCGGCTAACAATTTGCACGATTCGCGCATGAGTTCAATTTCTCTTGCAGATTTAATTGAAACAGCCATTTTTATTCTCCCAAAATTTCAACAATCGCAGCAAAAACATCTTTCATATCTGCTGTACCATCAACACTCTTTAATACACCTTTTCCTTCATAAAAATCGATCAGGGGCTGTGTCTGCTCATGATATACCTTTAAACGGTTTTTAACGGTTTCGGGCTGGTCATCATCACGGATGATCAGTTCTTTTCCGCAGTTATCGCAGATTCCCTCTGTCTTGGGTGCATTGTATACAATATGATAGGTTGCTCCGCAGGCTACACATGCACGTCTGCCACCCATACGATTGATAATATTGTCGTCCGGGACATCAACGTTGACCGCATAGTCAATCCTGTCACCGAGTTTTGTCAATGCTTCATCCAATACATTGGCCTGAGGGATTGTTCTCGGGAAACCATCTAATACATAACCGTTTTTGCAGTCATCCTGTGCTACTCTGTCAAGCAGGATCTTAACGGTCAGTTCATCGGGAACCAGCTTACCCTGATCCATATACTGTTTTGCTTCTTTACCAAGCTCTGTACCGTTTTTGATATTTGCTCTGAAAATATCACCGGTAGAAACGTGGGGAATACCATATTTTTCTGCAATCATCTTGGCCTGTGTACCTTTGCCGGCACCGGGCGCACCTAACATAACGATTTTCATTTGAAACCTCCAAGCTAATACGCAAGCATGGGACATAACGGTAAACCGCCTGCCCCAAATTGCGTTTTCATATTCTAGTCATTCAAGAATCCTTTGTAATTTCTTACCAAAAGCATGGATTCGATCTGTTTGATTGTCTCCAGTACTACACTTACGATAATGATAAGGCTTGTGCCGCCAAATGAAACGCTGGCACCAAACACACCATTAAAGATGTAGGGAACAATCGCAACGATCAGAAGTCCGCAGGCTCCGATAAAGATAATATATTTCAGGATCTTATTCAAGTATTCAGTTGTGGGCTTACCAGGTCTGATACCCGGAATAAATCCACCTGACTTTTTAATGTTGTTGGATACTTCCAATGGATTAAATGTGATGGATGTATAAAAGTAAGCAAAAAAGATTACCAATAATACATAAACAAGCAATCCGATGGAATATACCGGAGTACTGGGTTTGCACCAGTTGTTGGAATTTAATCCTCTTAAAACCTCTCCCCAAAATCCCTTTTCCTGTACATTTAATAACTGACAAATGACGATTGGGAACTCCATCAGAGAAGAAGCGAAGATAATCGGGATAACGCCGGCCGTATTGACCTTTAACGGGATAACGGAGCTCTGTCCGCCTACGGTACGTCTTCCCTGGATTTTCTTAGCATACTGAACCGGAATTTTACGAATGCCGCCATTTAAAATAACGACAAGAACGATCATACCGATTATAACAGCTATGATAATAACCGCAGCCACAACTCCAAGTGCGATTGTAGATGCACCCTTTACAAACTGATCAAACAGATTTGTCAGGTCGTTGGGCAGTCTTGAGATAATATTGATGATCAGGACGATGGAAATACCATTTCCGACACCTTTTTCTGTAATACGCTCACCTACCCACATCAAAAATGCACTACCGGCTGTTAAAGCAGCTATAACCACGATATAGTCAATAACTTCTATGTCACCCTGCAACAGACCCTGATTACCAAAACCGATTGCCATGGCTGATGATTCGATCAATGCCAGACCTACGGTCACATAACGGGTAATTGCCTGAATTTTTTTACGTCCGTCTTCACCATCTTTCTGCATTTCTTCCAATTTCGGAATTGCAATTGTTAAAAGCTGCATAATAATGGATGATGTAATATAGGGTGTGATATTCAATGCAAGTACGGACATTCTTAAGAAAGAACCACCTGTAAATGCATCAAAAAAGCCAAAAGTACCAGCTGTCTGCTGTTCAAACCACTGTGAGAAAAAATCTCGGTTTACACCCGGGACGGGTAGTTGGCATCCAAAACGGATGACAACTAACATCGCGAATGTGAACAGTAATCTGTTACGGACCTCTTTTACTTTAAAGGCATTGGTTAAGGTTTTTAACATTAAATCACCTCTGCTGTTCCACCAACGGCTTCAATCTTAGCTTTAGCTGCTTCAGAATAAGCATTTACTTTGACTGTAAGCTTTTTGGTAATCTCTCCGTTTCCGAGGATCTTTACTCCGTCCTTTGCTGCATCGATAACGCCTGCTTTGATCAATGCTTCAACATCAACTGTAGCGCCATCTTCAAATTTCTTATCTAATGTAGATAAGTTGATTGCAACGATTTCTTTTGAATTTCTATTTTTGAAGCCTCTCTTGGGGATTCTTCTGTATAACGGCATCTGACCGCCTTCAAAGCCAACTCTGGGTGCTCCTGAACGAGCTTTCTGTCCTTTGTGACCTTTACCGGCTGTTTTTCCGTTACCAGATCCATGTCCACGGCCTCTTCTAAAATTATCACTGTGTTTAGAGCCTTCAGCAGGTCTTAAATTTGATAATTCCATGATCGTACCTCCTTTAGGAATCAATTATGCTTCTTCAACTTTTACTAAATGTTTTATCTGGTCAATCATACCTCTTACGGCTTCATTGTCCGGTAATTCAACTGTCTTGTTAACTTTCTTTAATCCTAAAGCGGTAACTGTTGCTTTATGTTTAGGAATAGCACCGATAGGGGATTTTACTAAAGTCACTTTAATTTTATTATCTGCCATCTTTATTTCCTCCTTATGCCATGATTTCGCTTACTGCTTTACCACGCTTGTTAGCTACTTCTTCAGGAGTCTTTAACTGGCTTAAGCCTTCGATTGTAGCAAGTACAACGTTCTGCTTATTGTTGGAACCTAAAGATTTTGTACGAATATTCTTGATGCCTGCAAGTTCACATACGCTACGAGCGGGACCGCCGGCAATAACACCGGTACCTTCCGGAGCTTTCTTCAAAAGTACAGATGCACTTCCGAATTTTCCGTAGATATCATGTGTAATACTGTTGTTTTCATCTAATGCAACGCTGACAAGTCTCTTTGTTGCGTCTTCTTTTCCTTTGCGGATTGCTTCCGGAATTTCAGTAGCTTTTCCAAGACCTGCACCAACGTGTCCATTGCCGTCACCTACAACAACGAGTGCTGTAAAACGCATGTTACGGCCACCTTTAACTACTTTTGTTACACGTTTGATGGAAACAACTTTTTCTGTAAGCTCTAAATTGCTTGTATCGATGATTGTTCGTTTCATTTAAGTCTGTCTCCCTTCCTAAAATTCCAAACCGGCTTCTCTGGCTGCGTCAGCCAAAGCTGCGATTTTACCTGTGTATACAAAGCCGCCTCTGTCAAAAACAACTGTCTTGATGCCTTTTTCAAGAGCTCTCTTTGCTACTACTGTTCCTAAATATGCTGCTGCTTCAACGTCATTGGTTTTCTTTAATTCAGCTTTTACGTCTTTTTCAAGTGTAGATGCTGCAACTAATGTATTGCCAACGGTATCGTCGATAATTTGAGCATACATATGATTATTACTTCTGAAAACAGCCAGACGGGGTCTTTCAGATGTTCCGCTTAAAGAATAACGCATTCTTTTGTGCTTTTTAACACGAATTTCACTTCTTGATTCTTTATTAACCATTTTTTACACTCTCCTTATCTTATTTCTTACCGGTCTTACCGACTTTACGTCTGATCACTTCATCAGCATACTTAATACCTTTACCTTTGTAAGGTTCAGGTCTTCTCTTGTCTCTGATCTCAGCTGCAAACTGACCAACTTTTTCTTTATCGATACCTTTCACGATAATGATGTTCTGTCCGTCTAAAACTGTCTCGATGCCTTCAGGATCTTCCATTTCAACCGGGTGAGAGTAACCTAAGTTTAAGGTTAATTTTTTGCCCTGTTTTGCTGCTCTGTAACCAACACCGTTTACTTCAAGTTTCTTTTCAAATCCCTGAGTAACACCAACAACCATGTTGTTGATCAGTGTTCTGGTTAATCCGTGTAAGGATTTCATTTTCTTTAAATCGTTAGGTCTGGAAACTACTACTTCAGCACCTTCTACTTTGATATCCATTTCTGAAGGTAACACTCTTTCTAATGTTCCCTTAGGACCTTTTACAGTCACTTTGTTATTTTCTGCAACCTCTACAGTTACACCTGCAGGAATTGCGATTGGCATTCTTCCTATACGTGACATGCCCGTACCTCCTATTAATTGTCAGGGTTAAGTTGATATAGTTACGATTTTGACCGTATGTGGCCTGATGCGAAATGTTGCATTGCAGGATTAATAATAAGTCGCCTAGATACTAACCGTATTTAGGAGTGCGACTCCACTAAACTCGAGCGGCGCCCCTGAGGGGCTTGCTCTCATTAAGTGTCGCTGCAAGGCTTCGCACTAAGCTTCATGCGGCGCTTGCGCTTGCATGAAGCAAGTGCTCAGCCTACCACACAAATGCTAATACTTCGCCACCGACCTGAAGTTCTCTTGCTTTCTTGTCAGTGATTACACCCTGGTTGGTAGAGAGGATTGCGATACCGAGACCACCTAATACTTTAGGAAGATCTTCTTTACCAGCATAAACTCTTAAACCGGGTTTGGAAATTCTCTTGATTCCGGAAATGATCTTATCGTTTTTGTCTTCACCGTATTTTAATGTGATGTGAAGAGTTTTGAAGTTTCCGTCTTCAACTAAATCATATTTCTGAATATATCCTTCGTCAACTAAGATATTTGCGATTGCAATTTTCATCTTAGAAGCAGGAACATCTACTGTATCATGTTTTGCAGTATTTGCATTACGAATTCTTGTAAGCATATCTGCAATGGGATCACTCATTGCCATGTTAGTTGCCTCCTTTTCTCTTTTTACCAGCTAGCTTTCTTAACGCCCGGGATCTGTCCCTTGTATGCTAACTCACGGAAGCAAACTCTACAGATACCATATTTTCTAAGGACTGAATGAGGACGTCCACAAACTCTGCAACGTGTATATTCTCTGGTAGAGAATTTAGCAGGACGCTGCTGTTTCACTTTCATTGCTTTCTTAGCCATGCGAATTTACCTCCTAATTATTTTTCAAACGGCATGTTGAATAATTTCAATAACTCACGAGCTTCTTCATCAGTTTTGGCTGTTGTAACGAAGATTACATCCATACCTCTTACCTTATCGACTTTATCATATTCGATTTCGGGGAAGATGATCTGCTCTTTAATACCAAGTGCATAATTTCCTCTGCCGTCAAATGCGTTGGGATTAACACCTCTAAAGTCACGTACACGAGGTAATGCGAGGTTTACCAAACGATCTAAAAACTCATACATTTTCTCGCCACGTAATGTAACTTTACATCCAATTGCCTGACCTTCTCTGATCTTGAAGTTAGCAACTGACTTTTTAGCCTTTGTTGTGATAACTTTCTGACCGGTGATTGTCTCCATGTCTTTAATGGCTGTTTCCAGAGCTTTGGCATTGTCTTTTGCTTCGCCAACACCCATGTTGATAACGATCTTATCAAGCTTCGGAACTTCCATGATATTTTTATAACCAAACTTTTTGATCATAGCGTCTACGATCTCGTCTTTGTACATATCTTTAAGTCTGCTCACGAACTAGACCTCCTTCCTATTTGTCAATAACCTCTCCGGTTGCTTTTGCATAACGTACTTTCTTGCCGTCTTCGAACTTAAAGCCAACTCTTGTAGCTTTGCCGCCTACAACTAACATAACGTTGGATGCATCAATCGGGGCCTCTTTTTCGATTCTGCCACCTGCCTGATTGGCAGCTGAAGGTTTTGCATGTTTGGTAACTACGTTTACGCCTTCAACAACGATCTTGTTGTTTTTGGGATCTACGGAGATTACTTTACCTTCTTTGTCTTTATTTTTTCCTGCGATAACTTTAACTGTGTCGCCTTTTTTAATCTTTAACATTACGGCACCTCCTATAATACTTCGGGAGCTAAAGAAACGATTTTCATGAACTGCTTGTCACGAAGTTCTCTTGCTACCGGTCCGAAAATACGTGTTCCTCTGGGAGTCTTGTCATCTTTAATGATAACTGCTGCATTTTCATCGAATTTGATATAAGATCCGTCTTTACGACGAGCGCCTTTAACTGAACGAACAACAACTGCCTTCACAACATCGCCTTTTTTAACAACACCGCCGGGTGTTGCATCTTTAACAGAAGCAACGATGATATCTCCGATGTTCGCATATCTTCTTGTTGATCCACCCATAACACGAATGCAAAGTAATTCTTTCGCACCTGTGTTATCAGCAACTTTAAGTCTGCTTTCCTGCTGAATCATGCCAATTCTCCTTCCTAAAAGCTTATTTAGCTCTTTCTACGATTTCAACAAGTCTCCATCTTTTATCTTTAGATAAAGGTCTTGTTTCCATTACTTTAACGGTATCGCCAATGTTACATTCGTTGTTTTCGTCATGAGCTTTTAATTTGTAAGTTCTCTTTACGATCTTTTTGTAAAGAGGATGCTTTACATGGTCTTCTACAGCAACAACGATTGTTTTCTGCATTTTATTGCTTACGACCTTACCGGTACGTGTTTTTCTTAAATTTCTTTCTTCCACGATTTATTCTCCTTCCTGTCGAGAATTATTCTGCAACACTGTTTTTCTGTGTGATAACAGTCTGAATTCTTGCGATGTTCTTGCGAACTTCTTTGATTCTGCTTGTGTTATCCAGCTGGTTTGTTGCATTTTGGAATCTCAAATTGAAAAGTTCTTTCTTGGCAGCTGTTAATTCTTCTGCTAATTCAGTAACAGATTTAGCCTGTAAATCTTCTACATATTTATTAGTTTTCATTTGATACACCGCCTTCCAAATCTGCTTTTGAAACAATTTTGCATTTGCAGGGGAGCTTGTGAGTTGCAAGACGTAATGCTTCTCTTGCTGTCTCTTCCGGAACGCCGGCAATTTCAAACATTACACGTCCGGGCTTTACAACTGCTACCCAATATTCAAGAGTACCTTTACCGGAACCCATACGAGTTTCAGCAGGTTTACTTGTAACCGGTTTATCCGGGAAAATTTTGATCCAAACGCGACCACCACGTTTGATATAACGTGTCATAGCAATACGGGCTGCCTCAATCTGGTTGGATTTGATCCAGCAGGGCTCCAGTGCTACGATACCATATTCGCCGTAAGTAATTGTATTACCTTTTGTACATTTTCCGGCCATAGAACCACGGAACTGTTTACGACGTTTAACTCTTTTAGGCATTAACATTATTTATCGCTCCCTTCCTTATTTCCTTTAGTAGGAAGTACTTCGCCTTTGTAGATCCAAACCTTAACACCAACTTTACCGTAAGTTGTATCTGCTTCAGCGAAACCATAGTCAATATCTGCTCTTAATGTCTGAAGCGGAATAGTACCTTCACTGTAGAACTCTGTACGAGCCATATCAGCACCGCCAAGACGTCCGCTACAAGATGCTTTGATACCAAGTGCACCGCTCTTCATTGTACGAGACATGCAGGATTTCATAGCACGTCTGAATGTGATACGGTTTTCAAGCTGCTGTGCAATGTTTTCAGCAACAAGCTGGGCATCTCTGTCGGGTTTCTTGATTTCTTTGATATCTACAGAAACTTTCTTGCCAGTCATCTTAGCAAGTTCCTGTTTGGTAACTTCGATTTCAGCTCCACCTTTACCGATTACAACACCGGGCTTAGCTGTATAAAGAATAACTTTAATTCTGTCAGACTGTCTTTCGATTTCGATCTTAGAAACGCCTGCGCTGTATAATTTTTTCTTAAGGTATTTTCTGATATCGTAATCTTCAACCAAGTAGTCAGCGAACTCTGCATCAGCATACCATTTAGAATCCCAATCTTTGATAACGCCGACTCTAATTCCATGAGGATTAACTTTCTGTCCCATTACTTTTCCTCCTATCTTTCATCAAGCACGATTGTAATGTGGCTTGTTCTCTTTAAGATTCTGTAAGCTCTACCCTGTGCTCTGGGCTGTACACGTTTCATTGTGGGGCCCTGGTTTGCGTAGCACTCAGCAATATAAAGCTTATCAGCGCTCATATGATTGTTGTTTTCTGCATTAGCAACTGCAGATTCTAATAATTTCTTAATTACGCTGGATGCATATCTGGGATTGTATGCTAAAATACCGATTGCTGTCTCAACGTCTTTACCTCTGATGGCATCTAATACGAAACATGCTTTCTGAACAGGAATTCTAGCGTAGGAAATCTTAGCGCTGGGTCTTGTGTCCTTATTCGCATTTCTTTCTCTTTTAATCTGGGATCTATGTCCTTTTGCCATGGATAAAACCTCCTTTCAAATTATCTAACCTTAGATTTCTTTTCGTCTTTTCCATGTCCTCTATAAGTTCTGGTTGCAACGAACTCTCCGAGCTTGTGACCAACCATATCTTCTGTAACATATACAGGCACATGCTTTCTTCCGTCATGAACAGCAAATGTATGTCCTACGAAAGAAGGGAAGATTGTAGAACGACGAGACCAGGTTTTGATAACTTGTTTCTGTCCTGCTTCGTTCATAGCATCAACTTTTTTCAGTAAGCTTGCGTCTGCAAAGGGTCCTTTTTTAAGTGATCTAGCCATTGTGATTCCTCCTTAATTACTTAATTGCTTTTCCGTCTCTGCGTCTTACGATTAACTTGTTGGACTGTTTCTTTCTCTTACGAGTCTTAAGACCGAGAGCAGGTTTACCCCAAGGTGTGCTCGGACCGGGACGACCGATACCGGTTTTACCTTCACCACCACCATGCGGATGGTCGTTGGGGTTCATAACGGAACCACGAACGGTAGGGCGGATACCCATGTGACGTTTACGTCCTGCTTTACCGATTTTGATCAGGTTGTGATCGCCGTTGCCTACAACACCGATTGTTGCGCGGCATCCGATCGGAACCATTCTCATTTCGCCTGAAGGAAGACGTAATGTTGCGTATTTTCCTTCTTTAGCCATAAGCTGTGCACTGTTACCAGCGGAACGAACCATCTGTCCGCCTTTACCGGGCATCAGCTCGATGTTGTGTACTAAAGTACCAACCGGAATATCTGCTAATGCTAAGCAGTTTCCTACTCTGACTTCTGCTTCTGCACCACTCATAACAGTCATACCGTCTGTTAATCCTTCGGGTGCAAGAATATATGCTTTTTCGCCGTCTGCGTAGCAGATCAGTGCGATGTTAGCTGTTCTGTTCGGATCGTATTCGATACCGATTACTTTTGCAGGGATACCATCTTTTTTATTTCTCTTGAAATCGATGATTCTGTATTTCTGGCGGTTACCGCCTCCCTGATGTCTGACAGTGATTTTTCCCTGATTGTTACGTCCGGCATTTTTCTTTTTAGATGCTAAAAGAGATTTCTCCGGGGTTTTCTTTGTGATTTCGGAAAAATCAGAACCGGTCATATTTCTACGGGACGGTGTATAGGGATTATATGTTTTAATACCCATTGTTGTTTCTCCTTTCGATTGCATTTGTCATCACGCTTGTGTGCGTATGGGCGGGCATCTTATAAACCTGCGAAGATTTCGATGTCCTTACTATCCTCTGTAAGCCAAACAATAGCTTTTTTGGTCTTAGCTGTTTTGCCGTATACAAGACCACGTCTCTTTGTCTTACCATCGTAATTCATGGTGTTGACTTTAGCTACCTTTGTTCCTTCGAACATTTTTTCAACAGCTTCTTTGATCTGTGATTTGTTTGCTTCAGGATGAACTAAGAATGTGTATTTCTTTTCTCCCATGCCAGCCATACTCTTTTCAGTAATAACCGGTTTCTGGATTACGTCATAATACATGATTGCTGCCATTATGCATACACCTCCTCAATCTTTGCAACAGAGTCCTTTGTGAGAACTACTTTCTTTGCTTTCATGATATCGTATGTGTTGATTGTGTTTGTAAGAGCTGTATCAACTGCAGCCATGTTTCTTGCAGATAATACTGTGTTCTGATCATTGTCAGCTAATACTACAAGACCTGCTTCAACATTTAAGTTGTCCATAACTGTCTTGAATGCTTTTGTTTTGATCTCGTCAAACTTAAGCTCATCAACTACGACCAGGTTGCCTTCCTGTACTTTGCTTGTTAAAGCTGATTTTAAAGCAGCCTGTTTTTCTTTTTTGTTTAATCTGATTGTATAATCTCTCGGTACGGGAGCGAATACAACGCCGCCTCCTGTCCACTGAGGAGATCTTGTCGAACCCTGTCTAGCATGACCGGTTCCTTTCTGTCTCCAAGGTTTTCTTCCGCCACCTGAAACTTCAGAACGTGTTTTTGCTTTCTGTGTTCCCTGACGTTTATTTGCAAGCTGTGCAACAACTGCCATGTGTACAAGATGTTCATTTACTTCAACACCAAATACCGCATCGTTTAAATCGATTGTGCCAACTTCTTTGCCTTCCATATTATAAACAGATACGTTTGCCATCTGAATGGTCCTCCTTTCCTCCTAATTAAGCGTTTACCTTAACGGTTTCTTTGATTGTTACTAATGCTTTCTTAGGTCCGGGTACTGCGCCTTTAACCAAAAGCAAATTCTTTTCAGCATCTACCTTAACAACTGTTAAGTTCTGAACTGTTACTTTCTTGCATCCCATGTGACCGGGCATTCCTTTTCCTTTAAATACCTTTGAAGGAGAAGAACAAGCACCGTTGGAACCCTGATGACGATGGAACTTAGAACCATGAGCCATAGGTCCTCTGTGCTGGCCAAATCTCTTGATAGCGCCCTGGAAGCCTTTTCCTTTGCTGATCGCGCTAGCGTCGATTCTGTCGCCTTCTGCAAAAATGTCTGCTTTGATCTCAGCACCGAGTGTATACTCTTCTGCGTTTTCGAATTTGAATTCTCTCACATATCTCTTGGATGAAACACCGGCTTTGTCAAAATGACCTTTTAAAGCCTTTGTTGTACCATGTCTGTGAACAATTTCTTTCTTGCCTGCTTTGTCTTTGTTGACTGTTTTGTCTTTTTTGTCAACAAAACCAACCTGAACTGCTGTGTAACCGTCGTTTTCTTCTGTCTTAACCTGAGTTACAACACAGGGGCCGGCCTGAAGTACGGTAACAGGAATTAAAGAACCGTCTTCATTGAAGATTTGAGTCATTCCGACTTTTGTTGCTAAAATAGCTTTCTTCATGTTTTTGCCTCCTTGTTTCTACAGCGGAACGGGTCATCAGTTTCCCTCACCGTTCATACTAGATCCGGGATCATATAAGTGGAACTTGCGTTGCTTCTATATAAACCTAATAAAGGATCTAATCTGTTACTAAAAAAATTATTTCATTTTGATGCCGATGAATACACCAGCGGGCATCTCAAGTCTCTGTAATGCATCAACAGTTTTCTGTGTCGGTGCAATTACGTCGATCAGTCTCTTGTGAGTTCTCTGTTCGAACTGTTCACGCGAATCTTTGTATTTGTGAGTAGCTCTTAAGATAGTAACAACTTCCTTTTTAGTAGGAAGCGGTACAGGGCCACTTACCTGAGATCCGTTCTTTTTGACTGTTTCGATGATTTTTTTGGCAGATGCATCAACTAATTGATGATCGTAGGCTTTTAATGTAATTCTCATTACCTGCTGATTTGCCATAAAAAAAGTCGCCTCCTTTTCGCACTTTTTTGATTGAAGTACGACAAGCGGTGACTGTACACTCTCCCGTGTGTGTCGCAATGACTTTCACACGTCGTTTCTATCCTCGGATAGACTTTTTGATTTGTACAGTGACTTGCCGTCAGTTTCCTAACTTGACATTCGCTCCACGGAAAACCTGCAACTATGTGCAGCAACCTCACGCTTCATAGCTATCATGCCACAGCACTTGATAATATAACAGAAAAAAGGAGCTTGCGCAAGCCCCTTTTTCTCGAAGTTTATAAAAAATTGTATTTTTTTAAGTACATTGTTATTTTTCTGCTTTCAGCTCAGCATTTACCGCTTCAAACTCATCTACGATCTCTTTGGAAGGTGCTTTTGTCAGAAGACTTACCAGCACATTAACTAAGATTGCAACGATGAATGCAGGAAGCAGTTCATAGATATTCCATGCGCCGCCCAAAGGTCTTACTAAGAACTTCCATACAAATACCATGACACCGCCTGCCACCATTCCGGATAAAGCACCCCATTTGTTGGAACGCTTCCAGAACAAAGCCAACAGAACAACCGGTCCGAAGGCTGCGCCAAAGCCCGCCCATGCAAAGGATACAATACCAAATACAGAGCTGTTGGGATCTCTTGCGATAAACATGGCTACCAATGAGATCAGCACTACAGATACACGCGCGATGATCATGGCTGCTTTTTCACTCAGATCCTTGAAAACAACTTCCTTGATAATATTTTGTGATACAGAGGAGGCTGCAGCTAACAGCTGTGAATCTGCAGTTGACATGGTTGCTGCTAAAATACCGGCTAAGATCAGTCCGGCGATCAACGCTGCCAGCACACCGTGTGAAGCGATCACCTGGGCGATCACGATGATAATGGTTTCTCCGTCACTCAATGAAGGGATCACAGAAGCCTTTGTCATTGCATTACCGACAATACCGATCATGATCGCAACACCCATGGAGATCACAACCCAGACGGTAGCGATCCTTCTCGATAAGGTCAGCTTCTTGGGATTTTCGATCGCCATAAAGCGCAGCAGGATATGAGGCATTCCGAAATAGCCAAGCCCCCATGCAAGTGTGGATGCGATCGTGATCGCACCATAGGAGGATGCACTGTTACTTGCCGCATCATGAATGGCTGTCAGGTTGAAATAGCCTGCCATGGAACGGGCATTGTCCGCAACCGCTCCGATACCGCCCGCCGTAGCTACACCATAACCGAGAACCACAACGATGGCAATACTCATAATAATACTCTGGATAAAGTCTGTCGTACTGGCTGCCAGGAAGCCGCCAAGTGTCGTATAACCGACAATGACAATCGCACTGATGACCATTGCCACAACATAATCCGCATCAAACAGCGTACTGAAAAGCTTTCCGCATGCAGCAAAGCCGGATGCTGTATAAGGCACAAAGAAAACAATGATCACAATTGCCGCGATCAGTGAAAGAATGTTTTTGTCATCACGGTAACGGTTGGAAAAGAAAACCGGGATCGTTGTGGAATTTTTGCATTTGACAGTATACTTACGCAGTCTTTTTGCCACAATAAGCCAGTTGATATATGTACCGATCGCCAGACCTGCTGCCGTCCAGAATGCATCTGCAAGTCCTGTTACATATGCCACACCGGGAAGTCCCATCAAAAGCCAGCTGCTCATGTCCGATGCTTCCGCACTCATGGCAGTCACAAAAGGTCCAAGCCTTCTGCCTCCCAGATAAAAATCATCTGTTGTCTTGTTTTTCCTCGAAAAAGCAACTCCGATATAGACAACCACTGCAAGATATGCAATGATCGAGATTAAAATACAGATGTTGGATGTTGTCATTTTCATAATCTCCTCTCATTTGAAAACATATTGGGTCTATCTCAAAAGCATCCGTTTCATTATGAAATCACATTGCCATTGAAAACTCTTACTGCCGCTGATGCGATATTGTCCGTTAAGAAATTCGGATCCTCTGCAATTGCAAAGACCATAATACATAAATATCCCAGTCCAAACACAAATGCCACGATCGATACGATCAGACCTGCGATCGCAAGGCCTTCCATTTTACCATCGTTGTCATTTCTGGATAAGATAGCCAGAACTACGCCTGCAATTCCCAGAATAACTCCCAAAATTCCAAAACCGCAGCAGGTCACGATTCCGGCAATACCAAAGATCAGAGACAGGATTGCCTTTGTACTGGTCTTCTTTTGGGGCACGAGATTGTATGCATTTTGACTGTAGCCGTCGGCATAGCCCTGCTGATTGTACCCATTATACCCCTGTGGCTGATAGCCCGGCTGTACATAGCCTTGCGACTGGTAGCCCGGCTGACCGTTGCCCTGCGGCTGATAGCCTGTCTGGCTGTAGCCCTGCGGCTGGTAATCGCCCTGTCCGTTGCCCTGCGGCTGATAATCTGTCTGGCTGTAGCCCTGCGGCTGGTAATCGCCCTGACCGTTGCCCTGTGGCTGATAGTCTGTCTGACTGTAGCCCTGCGGCTGATAATCTTCCTGCCCGGTAGTCTGCGATGAGAATCCCTGTGGATCAGTACCCTGCGGAACATAGCCGGAATTTATATTATTGTAATTTTCATCCATATAAATACATTCTCCTTCTACGTGTTTATTCTCTGCTGATGTAACACATTAAAGTAAATTATACAAGAAGAATACTTTTTCAACAAGCTTTTTTGACGAAAGAACGAAAATCCATTAAAATACCATTAAACAACGGCAGGGTGTACGGACATTCTGTTTCATCACGGGAGTACCTCTATGTATTTACATTTTCACATAAATAAAAAAAGATATCTTCTGCTCACAGGCATATTCCTGCTATTGGTTCTTCTTTCCTTTGGCTATGTATATATCGCTCCGGTTCTGTCCGATACATACCCTGTCATCTTCTGGGAATGTGTCTTTAAAAACTTTTTTCATCTGTACTGTCCCGGCTGCGGCGGCACACACGCGCTTTACGCTCTGTTACACCTGCATCCGCTTGAGTCCTTTCTTTACCATCCGCTTGTAATTTATGTTGTATTTTTTTGCTGTTTCTTCTATATTAAAATAGGTGTTGCATTGAAAAGACATCATGGAGAAACGGATGTACAGATTCCGGTTATCCTTTTTTATATCGCTTTCATATTAGTCATTGCTTTTTTTATCCTGAGAAATGTCCTGCTCGTACGTTTCGGTCTGGACTATCCGGGAGAATTGAAAGCCTTCTGGGGCTTTTAATAAACTATCAACAATCAATTATAGGAGAATATTATGTGGATTGCAGATCAATGGAAAGATTATGAAGTCATAGATACTTGTTCCGGTGAAAAATGTGAGCGCTGGGGCGACTATATCCTGGTGCGTCCCGATCCTCAGGTCATCTGGGATACCGGACACCACAATCCGGCATGGAAGAAAAAAAACGGTCACTATCACCGCAGCAATAAGGGCGGCGGCGAATGGGAATTCCGCAATCTCCCGGAGGAATGGTCCATTACCTACCGTGACCTGACCTTTAACTTAAAACCCTTCAGCTTCAAGCATACCGGCCTTTTCCCGGAGCAGGCTGTCAACTGGGACTGGTGCTCTCAAAAGATCAAAGAGGCGACCAGAGAAAAAGGACGTCAGTTAAAGGTGTTAAATCTCTTTGCCTATACCGGCGGTGCAACGATTTCTGCTGCCGCAGCCGGTGCTGCGGTAACGCATGTAGATGCTTCCAAGGGCATGGTGACCTGGGCAAAGGAAAATGCTTTGTCATCCGGTCTTTCCAGTGCTCCCATCCGCTGGCTGGTGGATGACTGCGTCAAATTTGTCGAGCGTGAGATCCGCCGCGGCAATACCTATGACGGAATCATAATGGATCCCCCGTCATACGGCAGAGGACCCAAAGGTGAAATCTGGAAAATCGAAGAGTCGATTTATCCGTTTATTCAATTAACCGCAAAGCTTTTATCAAAGGATTCCGTTTTCTTTCTGATCAATTCCTATACAACCGGACTGCAGCCCGCTGTATTATCCTACATGATCAATACGGCAATCGTACCGCAGTTTGGCGGCAGGGTGGAAGCCGGAGAAATCGGTCTTCCGGTCACAGAGAGCGGTCTCATACTTCCCTGCGGCGCCAGCGGCAGATGGTGTAAATAAAGCTTTAATCATCCCGTGATTCCCAACTATCGTTGATCACTGCATTTTTCATGGCTTTCTTCAGATCCTGAGGGAATCCTTTTGTATACAATGCATACTGCGCCGCTTCTCCATCCTTGGAAATAACCTTTATGAAATAATCCTGATCGGCCATCATATCAACCTCTAATGTATTCCAGTGTGCTTCCATCGGGAATGCATCCGCCATAACCTCTTTGCCAAGCTCTGACTGAGGATCCAGTTCTAAGACAAGCTGTGTCGTGGTATCATCCGTTTCGGTTGTTGTATACACATTTATCTTAGAAACCTTATCTGCCGGAATGGATGTATCTGTATTTATACCGATGGACTGCAGAAATGCTGTCGTTTTCTCATCACATTCATAGACACTCATTATGATGGTAACAGCTCCGGCATACTCATCCCATCTGGTCTCCCATCCGTTCTCGCCTTTTACAACCTTCCCGATACCAATGTCAATATATCCGACAGGTGCTTTATCTATCAGATCCTTATATGTCCGGGCATTCAGATCATCCTTCATTGCTGCGCAAAGCTTATCGATATCCTTTCCGTCGATTCTCCGGCCATAGGAATCTCCCATTCTTGATTCAAAATCATATCCGGTATATGTGGCTTCCGCATCATATGAATCACTGCTCAAACGGTCCATAACAACCGGATTATCAAATAGATTGACCGCCTTTTTATATCCCTGCGTCTCATACACAACAGAATATATCTTTCTGATATCAATCTCGGAGAGCCAGTATTTTCTTTTCACGCTCCGCCCGTTTTTCAGATGATATTCAACCACCGCACTCTCGCAATCATACCGGTCCCTGTAGGTCAAATCACTGTCAACACCCAGATCATCTCTCACAGAATAAGTCTCATCCCGAGGGAAGGTATCTGTCGACCGATACTGTTCTTTATCCATTGCATCCTGCAAAACGGTGAGCAGGACCTTTTTGGCATTTTCATCGGTAATATGCATATCGGCTGTATCCCCCAGCTCTGAGGCGGACCCATTGTTTTGCGGTGCAGCCCAGTCATAGTCTCTGACAAATGAGAAATCGGCAAGTTTATCTTCCTTTGGCAGGTACGTATTATATCCGAAAATATCAAATGCATAAACAGAAAAGATCAGGCAGCACAGAACACCTGCCGCAAGCGATGCTGGCAAATGCTTTTTGGGATGACGGATAATACTGTTAAAATCACCCTCCATGATGGAACAAAGTATGATATGCAATACGATCGTCGATAAAACAATACCGATAAATCCATACATAATGACCTTTTCATAATAGGTACCCGCAATCGCCATCAATACGCCGACATACAGAGAAACCGCAAAAACAATCGCAAACTGAATTAACGGAACCGCTTTTTTAAATACAATGGCCTTTCCTCCTGTCTGGGAGGCTCTTTTTTTGTAAAGCCAGTAAGCGATCAACGTATATACGATCAGCTGCAGCAGTAAAAGCACAAAATAATAAGCACATTTTGTTGATACACCGGCTCCGTAGCGGAAATAATTATACTGTGCAAATGCCCGGTTCTCGATGGAGAGAAATGCACTCAGCCCGGAAAAAATCGGCGAGGTCAGGTTACCCGTTGCGAACTGACTATAGCCCGTGTCCCCGCAAAAGGTATCCAGAAACTGTGTTTTAAAGGCAAGTATGGATGCCCGGCAGGCAACTTCTACAAATAAGAGAAATACGCCGCCAAAAAATGCCAGTACCATGTTGCCGGTCAATAACTGTGCGATCAGCACAAGCATGTATACACCCATAAATGTCAGCACACAGACAACAAATATCCAGGCACTTGCTTTTAGAAAGTCGCTGTTATATATTCCATATCCTAAAATGATCAGGTTGGAGGCTAAAAGCCCCAGTGCCAGCGGAACGGCATACATAAAGAGACTGTTTAAATGGATATACACAAAACGTTCTTTTTCCCTGACCGGAACGGATTTGTACAGATCCACCTTCTGGCGCTTGTTCATCCAGGAAAGACTCTGGATCGCCATTATAATTCCCAGAACAATCGCAATGAAAAAGTGTAAAATGTTGTAAATATTTCCCATCAGAATAGAATAGCACATCTGATTGTAAGCAACGGCAGTCTTAAGTTCCAATAACTGATATTCAGCAACCGCTCCGGATACGGATAAATAAGTAAACATAGGCAGTGCAAAAAATATAAGTCCAATGCTTAAGAATAATATCCAGCTTCTTTTTTTGATATTCCATAAACTATACTTCCAATATGAGCTTCTTGATGTCATAACCCACAACCTCCGTTTCACTGATAAAGATTTCCTCTAAGGAAAGCGGCAGAACCTCGCAAAAAACGGTATCGATCTGATTGAGCTTTTCAGCAATTTCCTCACGACCGCCGCGGACTGTCAATGTATAAAGGGAACCTCTGTGTTCTTTTTTCATAATGTCAAAAATACTGAGTGCATTTTCGTAAGCAGCTCCATCCTTGAATACACACTGGATCTTCTGAAGTCCGCACTTCATTTCATCCAGATCCTTGGATAACAGGACGCCGCCCTTGTGCAAAAGACCGACCGTATCGCAGATATCTTCAAGCTCCCGCAGATTGTGCGATGCAATGACCGGTGTCAGACCTCTTTCTCCCATTTCCTTTGCCAAAAGGCTTTTCACCGCCTGACGCATAACCGGATCCAGTCCGTCAAAGGTCTCATCACACAGAATATAATCTGTCCGGCTTGCCAGTGCCAGAATGACCGCCAGCTGTTTTTTCATGCCTTTTGAATAAGTGGCTATTTTGCGCTTCGACTCCAGCCCAAACTGTTGTAAGAGCTTGTAATACTCTGCTTTATCAAAGCTTTTATATACCATACTGTAGTACTGCTCCATATCGACTGCATTTCCATGTGAAAAAAAATACGGTTCATCCGCAATAAAGAAGATTTTCTCCTTTGCTGCCGGATTGTCGTATACCGGCATGCCCTCAACGGTAATCCCGCCTTCGTCCGGCTTCATCACACCGCACATCATACGAAGCAATGTGGACTTTCCGGCTCCGTTGGTACCGATCAGACCGAATACCATGCCTTCTCTTATATCGATATCAATCTGATTGACCGCTATATAATCATCAAATTTTTTGGTAATTCCTTTTATGGATATCATGTTTCTCCCTCCTTGATTATTAGCCTACGCTAACTGCTTTTCCTGTCAAATATCCTTATGACGGGAACTGATATAATCCGTCAGTACAGATATTTCCACACCGGCTTCCTCTGTCTCCCGAAGCAAACCCTCTAATTTTTCCAATATTTCTGCCTGCTTCATATCCTTCAGGTTGGTGTTTTCAGCGACAAAATTGCCTCTGCCCTTGACCGTATAAATAAAACCCTGACGCTCCAATTCCGCATACGCTTTCTGAATCGTATTGGGATTGATGGAAAGCTCCATCGCCAAGGATCTGACGGATGGCATTTTCTCACCCGGTGTCAGCACATTGCGCACGATCAGATTTTTGTATTTACTTACGATCTGCTCATAAATCGGTGTCGGATCGGTATAATCAATCCAGATCATTTTCATCCCTCCTTGCTGTCAGATAGATCGCTCTGTTTTTGTGTTGCTGCATTTTGTATGCTTTTGTTTCATTTTGTTTATTTACCGCTTCGTTATAAGTGTACTATCACATGTGGTACACTTATAAATTAACATATGAATTTGAGGATGTCAAACGATTTTTCATTTTTATAAAAATATTAAAAAAAGCCGGCAGAATATCACATTGATATTCTGTCGGCTCATCCAATTTTATCTGTCCTTATTCTCCATAAATGGTCTGCTTCAAAAACTTCTTATTGGCATCAAAATCCACCTGCAATACAGCCATACTCCGGATGGTTGCATCTGAATAGGTGCCCTCCTGCGGTACACACTGCTGCACCATATCGTATCCCACAATCTTGTAACCGCCAAGTGCGATCTTGTAGCACTCGCTCTGGGTCAAGTTGGTCGTCAGATTAGGGAATAAGCCATTGATAACTTCGCTTGAGTTGGTCACCATGGCACCCGGAAGCTTTTTAAACACTTCCGACAGAACCTTCCGCTGTCTCTCGGTACGTCCAAAGTCCGTACCAATATAACGGTTACGCGAATATGCCAGAGCCTGCGGACCATTCAGATGAATGACCCCGCTTGCGGAAGCATCCAGCCAGTCATAATCCAGATTTCTGCCAAGCAGCTGGTTGTATTCCATCAGGTATCCATTGATCAGCTGCACCTCATCATTGGTCACGTCCAGATCAATTCCGCCGACCGCATCAACCAGATTGGCAAATGCTTCAAAATTGACCAGCGCATAACGATGCACCGGAATGTCAAAATTCTGCTCGATTGTCTGCATCAGAAGCTCTGCTCCACCATAAGAATATGCTGCATTCAGACGGTTTCCGTCATGTCCCGGAATATCCACATACATATCTCGCAAAAATGATGTCATCGTGATCGTCTTGGTCTTATCACTGATCGATATCAAAATCATTGCATCCGATCTTCCGTCATCGCCGTTTAGCCGCGAGTCATTACCAATCAGAAGCACATTGACAACTCCGTCTTCCTTGCAGGCTTCCTTGGCGACACTGTCCACTTTTACATAATTCATTTTCTTGTAGACATTACCAACCAGCATATAGAGGCCGCCAAAAATCAGGATAAAAAGAATTGCAACCACGGTCAGCAATGCTTTTGCGGAGCCATTCTTTTTTTTCTTCTTATCATTTTTCTTGGACTTTCGATTCTTTTTTCCGGACATTTTTTTCTCTACCTTTTTTTTGCGTTCTTTTGATTTGCGATCGTCTTCCCATTCATCATCCATCCGGCGCTGTGAAAAGCTGTAGGTTCTTTCACCGGTACGTCGTTTGTCTGATCTGTTTTCATTCTCGCTGCGGTGTCCGGATGTTCTGCGGCTATCCTCTGCACGTCGTCTGTCTGATCTGTGTTCATCTTCGCTGCGGCGTCCGGATGTTCTATACTCATTTCTGGCATGCTGTCCGGATAATCTGTGTTCTTCTCCTCCGGTATGCTGCACAGATGTTCTATGCACCTCTCCGGCATGCTGCCCGCCTGCTCTGTGCTCTTTTTCTCCTGACATATCCTGATAACCGATGATATCAAAATCCTCTCCCCGGTCCACGGAACGAGGGATTCCAACATGGGAGGCCGGGTTTACCGTCTGATTTACCGTTGTTTTATTTTCGGTTGCCCTACCGGGTTCGGAAAGCGAATAATCCAGAGTCAGTTCCCGGTCTATAAAATCCTCCAGCCCCTTTTGAATATCCTCATTTTCAAATCTTTTTTCATCTGCCATATTTTTCTTCCTATCACATTAACCTTTCAATCTGAGAAATAAAAAAGGCTGCCTTTTATGACAGCCCCTCTTATATTTTATTTTCGTTTGCCAAATAACTGCAAAAGCTTTAAAAACAGATTGATAAAATCCAGATATAGTTCCAACGCACAATACAGTGCTATGGACATTGCATTGTCACTGTCTGTAGTCAACGCCAGCCGTTTTGTCTTGTTGGCATCATATGCTGTCAAACCAACAAAAACAAGAACACCGACAATACTGACCACAAAATCAAACATGCCGTTTCTGATAAACACCATATTTGCAACTCCGGCAATGATAATTCCGACAAGTCCCATCATACAGATGCTTCCAAGGCTTGACAGGTCTTTGCCTGTGACCATACCGTAAATGGCCATAACCGCAAACATTCCGGCACACATAAAGAATACGGATGCCAGCGATTCGCCGGTATATATTACAAAGAATATTGAAAACAGCATACCTGTCATATAGGAGTATACCGCAAACAATACACCTGCTATAATCGGTTTGTTTTTGGCAATCGCACTGTTGGCTCCACATACAATCGCTATCTCTGCTGCCACAAAGGCCCAATAGCCGTTACTCAATATGATCCTCATGGCAAAATCCGGAGAAGTAGTAAGTGCTGCACCTGCTGTAATAAACAAAGCCACCATCATAAACAAGTAAGATTTGGCAACTACTTCATTGGAAATGATATTTGCAAAATTCTTGAGGCCGGACATCTGTACGGGATTGCCGCTTTCATATCCACCGCCCATATCGTAACCGTTCTGCGCATATCCGTTGGCACCATATCCGCCTGTTGCATATGGATTGGGATCATAATTGTATCCGCCTGTCGTATTATAATTCGGTTCATAGCCATACTGGCGGTTCTGACCATAGCTATTATCGCTATAGGAACTGCTCTGGGAAACACCCTGCTCTTCGGGTCTGTAAGTATCCATGATTTAATACCCCCTTTTCTATCGTTAAACGTATCATACATCGTTTCATTTTTCAATAAATTTTATTTTAATTTAACCCTTTTTTAAATTTCTCTTATTAACCATAATTTTTCTTGCAACCTCAATTCCCACCTTATACGGAACCGGACGCAGCACTCTGTCGGCCTCCTGCAGCTTTTCCCGGATTGCGATATGCTGCGGGCAGTGTTTCTCACATTTACCGCACTTTATACACTGGGAAGCCATGCAGGAATCCTTGCGGAGTCCCATGTTTCTGGCAAATTCTTTTCTCGTCGTGCTCTTCTTTTCAATAGAAGATAAATTATAATAATGAAAAATCCCCGGAATATCAACACCCTTCGGACAGGGCATACAGTAACGGCACCCTGTACAGCCGACCTTTTCCTTTTTGCGGATCGCTTTCCTGATCTCTTCTATGGTCTGAAAATCGGTTTCCGTAAACTGACCGACTGTCATTTCCGATGCAATCCGGATATTTTCCGCCACCATTTCAGATGAATTCATTCCGGAAAGCACACAGGTGACTCCCGGCTGATCCCAAAGCCACCGAAGCCCCCATTCCGCTGCCGTATAACCACGATCACTTTTTGCAATCGCTTCATGAGCCTCCTTAGGAAGCATATTGACAAGCTTTCCGCCACGAAGCGGCTCCATAATAATAACAGGAATCCCTTTTTTGTAGGCAGCCTCCAGTCCCCGTCTGCCGGCCTGACTGTGTTCGTCCAGATAATTGTACTGGATCTGGCAGAAATCCCAGTCATAAGCATCGAGGATCTTTAAAAACATATCCTGATCTCCATGATAGGAAAAACCGATATTGCGGATACTGCCGTCTGCCAGGTGACCTGCGATCCAGTCCTCGATTCCGATATGCCTGAGATTTTCCCACTCATGAATATCGGTAAACATATGCATCAGATAGTAATCTATATAATCTGTCTGCAGTCTTTTTAATTCCTCTCTAAAAGTCCTTTCCACGGCATCAATGGAACGCAGCATATACTGTGGCAGCTTCGTCGCAATGTGGATCTGCTCACGTACACCGTTCTTTTTAAAAATTTTACCCATCAGCTCTTCGCTGCCTGTATAAATATATGCGGTATCAAAATAATTTACACCGGCACGCACCGCCTGCATCACTTCTTTTTCCGCCTTGTCAAAATCAAACGCATTTCCCTTTTTGGTAAAACGCATACAGCCAAAGCCAAGCTGTGAAATTTCATTTCCTTTTCGGTCTTTTCTATATAACATACATCTTTGCTCCTATTTTTATCTAACCGCATGTGTTGAGTTAGTTTATCATATTTTATTTTTGTATACAATTACCGTGGCGGATGTTTCATCAGAAATAAGCAAAAAAATAGTGGAAACCGTATCAATTCAAACGATTTCCACTACTTTGAATGTTCCTTATTTAGTTTTCTCATTTTGCTTCACGATGTGCAAACTCACCATAATATGCACTTAAGAACTCTGAAATAACTTTAATCATATGAGTGCGCCTCCTTTCCTTAATTTGTATCTCTTTACTTTTATTTCTCTTGTTTTCCTTTGTTGAGTTTATAGTAGCATATGGTTCTATATTAGTAAAATACATATAATAGTTGCATATCCATACCTTTTAGGTATACACTAATACCAGGGTCAGACGGTCAAAAATCGACGCAAGCTTGCTTGCAGGAGATTTCTTGACCACCTGACCCACCCAAAACATGAGTAAGGAGCCATTTTTCCCTGAAAAATGCGCGGATTACGAATGTTTTGAGGATTGTGGAGTGCAAAGCACGTAGCAATCCGGGTATTAGCCTCACAGCCCCCACACATCAACATAAACATAATGTGAAAAACATGCATGAAACATATTCTTGAAGCATAGAAAGGAGCCCCTCCTATATGGAACTACGACACATTCACTATTTTCTGGTCCTCGCCGAAGAAAAAAGCTTCACCAAAGCCGCCGAAAAGCTTTTGATCGCCCAGCCGCCGCTCAGCCGCCAGATCAAGGATCTGGAAGAAGAGCTTGGTGTGCCTCTTTTTACCAGAAGTCCGAGAGGTGTTGCCCTGACCGAGGCCGGGGTCAAATTCAGACAGTATGCCCTCCAGATCGAGCATCTGTCCCATCAGTCAATTGAAGTTGTAAAAGAAATGAACAAGGGATTGCAGGGAACTTTATACATTGCCTCTGTAGAAGGCCGGGCCCCGCATCTGATCTCAGAATGGATTGCCGGTTTTCACAAGCTGTATCCGCATGTTGAATTTAATCTGTGGAACGGCAATTCGGATGATGTTTTGCAAAGACTGCAAAACGGGCTGTGTGACCTGGCTGTCATCGTCGGACCATACAATGCAGAAAATCTGGAAGCACAGCCGGTATTTGATGAGCCCTGGGTTGCCATGCTTCCCGCCAGCCATCCTCTTGCCAAGGAGCCGGGCGATTCGATCCCTCTAAAAAAACTGGCTCCCTACGAACTGATCATTCCTTCCAGACATTCCAGACTGCAGGAAATCACAGACTGGTTTTCCACCCAGAATGTCAAGCCGAAGATCATCTGCCGGATGGCGCACGTCCTCAATGCCTATGAGCTGACCGAACAGAATGTGGGAATTGCCATCTATCCTGCTGCCGCATCCATTTACGCCAACAGCAAAAAGGTCGTTGCCAAAAAACTGATCGAACCATCGGTGACTGCCAGCTACTATCTGGTACAAAGAAAAGAAAAAAAACTCTCCCTTGTTGCGGAAGAGTTTTGGAAATATGCTACTCAGATTCACAAATAGCCTTGCGGACAGCTAAGATAGAAGCCGGTGCCACCGACAATTCATCAATGCCCATTTTTATAAAAGTTTCGGTCAGACCGGTATCTGCACCAAGCTCACCGCAGATGCCGACAAAGATGCCTTCCCGGTGTGCGTTTTCGATCACCATCCGGATCATGCGCAAAATTGCCGGATGATGTGGATCAAAAAAGCGATCCAGCTTGTCATTCTGCCGGTCAAGTGCCAGCGTATATTGCAAAAGATCATTGGTTCCGATACTGAAAAAATCAACCATCGCAGCCAGCTTATCCGATATCAGGGCGGCAGCCGGTGTTTCGATCATAATCCCTTCTTTGACCCTGCCAAGCTCCGCATTTTCACGTTGCAGTTCTTCTCTGACCGACCGCGAAATCTCTTTGATCTGCAGCACCTCTTTTTCAGAAGTGATCATCGGATACATAATGGAAAGATTCCCATACGCACCGGCACGGTATAAGGCCCTTAGCTGTGTTTTAAAAATATCCGGTCTCGTCAGGCATATCCGGATAGCCCGGCAGCCCAATGCCGGGTTTTCTTCTTTATCCAGTCCGAAATAGTCTGCCTTTTTATCCGCACCGATATCCATGGTACGGATGATGACCGGTTTTCCATTCATAGCCTGCAAAACCTCTTTATAAATAAGAAACTGTTCCTCCTCGGTCGGGAAATCATTCCGCTCCAGATAAAGAAATTCCGAACGGAACAATCCAATGCCTTCAGCCCCATTTTCCAAAACAGCCTTGATATCCTCCGGTCTGCCAATGTTGGCATAGAGGTCAATGTGCTTCCCGGAGCCCGTGATGCTTTCTTTTTCCTTCCAGTCCAGCAGCTGATTCTTTTTACTGTCATATTCATCCTTTTGCTTTTGATAATCATTTAATGTCTCTGCATCAGGATCCAGGATCAGGCTGCCACGAGAACCGTCAACCACGCACATTTTTCCGTCGTATTCCGGCAAAATCCGTATTCCCGAGAGAGCCGGTATCCCCATTATTTTTGCCAAAATTGCCATATGTGAATACACGGAGCCGGACTGTGTGACCAGGGCCTGTATCATTTCTGCATCAATCCGGACAGTCTGTGACGGCGACAGATCATCAGAAGCCAGTATGACCGGTTCTCCAGTATAGATATTGGTCAGGCTGCGACCGCATAGAATCCGGATCAGGCGGTCTGATACATCCTTGATGTCTGCACTCCGCGCGCAAAGATAGTCATTGTTCATCGCAGAAAGCTTTTTTGCGATAGCATCCCTTGTCTCCATAACGGCATACTCTGCATTAATCTGCTCCTCTTTGATCAGTGCAAGTACCCTGTTTCGGTATTCCATATCCTCCAACAGCATAATGTGCATCTGAAAAATTTCAGCCTGCTTTGCTCCAACCTTTTCCTTAGCCTCTTCATAGAGCTGTTCCAGCTCCGTGACTGCCGCTTTTTTTGCAGCCTCATACCGATTTACTTCATGCTCTGTATCCTCGATATGAGTCTTAGCCACAGAAGAATCCTCTGTGGCTAAGTATTTTATTTTTCCGATTGCAATTCCTTCACAGATACTTTTTCCAAAAATCTTTTCCATGGCAGGCTCCTGTACTGAAAATCAGACTACAATATCTGCTTCTATTATACTTTAATTTTTGCATTTCAACTACTGCTTATTGTCTGTATTTTGATCTGTTTTTTCAGATGATCCCATGTCTTCCGGATTCTTCGGTCCCTCTGCCCCATCCGGTGGCTCCATACCATTCGGTTTCTCCGTTCCATCCGGTCTTTCTGTTCCTTCCGGTGGTTCCATGCCCTCCGGCAGCTCAGGTCTTTCCGTTCCATCCGGCGCTTCCATATCACCGTCAGGCCTGCCCATGCCTCCGGGACCTCCCATACCTTTGGTTTCTCCATAGATCAGGCTGTCCATTGTTGCCTCTACGCTCTGTTCTCCGGCGCTTACAGTATATGTGTTACCTACTGCTAACTCAGGACAGCTTAAAACAACGCAGTTGTAGCTTTTTGCCGGTGTGTAGGTTAGCAGGGTCTTACCTTTTTCATCCGTCAGTGTAATCTCCATTTCAGAGGCCTCTGTCAGTGCTGTATCAAATGTCACCATGATGCTTCCCTGTGTGGAATCGCTGCCAAAGTTTTGCGCCATGCCGCTATATCCGGCTGCTGCCACAATTCCTCCGCTGATGCTCGCACTGCCATCATAATCAAGGGCGCTGTTTCCATCATTTTCCGGTCCGCTGACATATAATTCTCCGCCTGATACATGCAGGGTGCCATTCGTATCAACCCCATCCCCTTTTGCGTCAATGCTGGTCACACCGCCGGCAATCCTTACATAACAGCCTTCCGTTGCCTGGAACGGTGCCTGACCGCCCTCTCCGGAAGAAGATCCGTCTGCGGCATTGATACCGTCATCTTCCGATGTAATATTGATCGTACCGCCATTGATATCTATTGTTTTTCCTTCAATACCTTCGTAACACTCGTTAATCTCGATATTTCCATCCTCAACAACCACTGCATCATCTGCATGTATTGCATCATCTCCGGCGGTAATCTCATAGGAACCATCCTCAATGATGACAACACCGTTGCTGTGGATAGCATCGTCCTCGCAGTCAAACCGGTAAGTGCCGTTGTATACGACAATGCCCTGAATACCCTTGATACCTTTCAAGCTGGTGTCATCCTGACTGTCGCTGGTAGTGTTATGTGTCTTTACATCACAGGTACTTTCATTCATAACTAAAATATTTTCCGCCTGAATACCATCTTCATCTGAATCGATCTTCAGACTAGAGCCGGTAACCACAATATTTCCTTTCTCTTCATCACTGTCATTGGTCGAACGCAATGCATCCTTTGTGCTCGTAATGGTCAGATCCGCATTTTTTACGATACAGTCATCTTTTCCGGTCACGCCATGATTTATGGCATCCACAGTCACCGTTGCGTTTTCGATCACCAGATCATCCTTTCCGGTGATGCCGTTTTTATGATTGGCTTTCACAGTCAGCGTACCCTTACCGGCAATCACAAGATCTGACTTGGAATAAACACAGGCATTTGGTTCATCATCGTCTTCGGACGCATATTCTCCATCATAGGAATATTCTGCCGCATCCGTCAGGGTATTGGTACTGCCCTCAGCAAGATATACCGTAGTCTCTTCCGATTTGTATACATAGAGAGCGCTGGTATCGGAAGAAGTGATTTCTGCCTGATCAAGCACCAAAACAACCTCTTCATCCGGTGCGTTGACAACCACATTGCCGTCTGACAGGGTTCCTGTTATCAGATAGGTTCCTCCTTTTACAACAGAGATTTCTCCGTCAGCGACTTTGACACCCTCTCCGGAGACATCAATATTCTGATCTGAAAGCGTGATCTTTGTTGCATTTACAAGATCCGGTTCCTTTGTCTCTTCCTTATTTAATGCTTCAGAAAGCAATTCGTCGGCAGCTTTCTTTATTTCATCCGTATCTGCAGAGTTTTCATCCGCATCGGATTGGTCTTTGGACTCCGTTGTCGTGGACGTTTCTGCACCGGTATCTGTTTTCTGATAACCGCTGCAGCCTGCCATGGTCACCGAAAGTCCAACCATGCAAAGTGCTGTCATTCCTTTCCTATACCATTCCTTTGTCTTCATATCCGTTCCTCCATTTCTGATCCATATTCTTTCCAATCAATATTTTAAATTTCCTGACATTATTTTCATATCAGATTGTTTCAGGTTTTCCTGATTTCCTATAGCATACCTTCCTTTCTTAAAGCCTACCTAAAGGATTTTTATTTTTTTCTTTAGGTAAGCTTTAGGTAACAAGATTATGATAAACGTACAAAGGAGGTCATCAGATGAAAAAAACAGTCCAATATCGTTTTGAAAGATATGAAAAGAAATATTTTATTACCCCGCAGCAACAGGAATATCTCTTATTCCTTATGCAATCTTACATCAAAGCAGATGAATTTCAAAACTATCCTATCTGCAATATATATTATGACACAGACAACTGGCAGGTTATCCGTGCTTCCATCGACAAGCCTGTATATAAGGAAAAGCTACGGGTACGAAGCTACGGTGTCCCCAAAAAGGACGACAAGGTCTATATCGAGTTAAAGAAAAAATACATGGGCATCGTATATAAAAGAAGGATTTCCACGGAAGTCTCCCTTTCGGAGTCCTATTTAAAAAACCGTATTCCCTCACAGCCTTATGGACAGATTGGACAGGAAATCAACTGGTTTCAGAAAACCTATCATTCCAAACCAAAGGTATTTATCCGTTATGACCGGATGGCATTTTCCGGGATTGAAGATCCACAGCTACGCATTACCTTTGATACCAACTTACGCTGGCGCAGTACCGATCTGGACTTGCGGCTTGGCGATTTTGGGCAGCCGATTTTGCAGGATGACCGGATCCTGATGGAAATCAAAATGCCCGGATCCTGTCCTCTGTGGCTTTCAGCTATGTTAGCAGAGGCTAACATCTATCCGACATCCTTTTCCAAATACGGCACCTGCTACTCAGAACACATTGTAAAAAATTCAAACCACAATTATAAGGAGGATATTTATTGTGCTTAATTCCATTATTCAGTCAGAGATCTCTCTGTCATCATTTCTCATATGTACCGTTGCATCTCTTATTTTAGGGATTGCGACCGCTTGCATCAATATGTACAGATCCCGATGCTCCCAGAGCTTCGCCATCACGCTTGCCGTCATTCCCGCGATCGTCCAGATCATCATCATGCTGGTGAACGGAAATATCGGTGCCGGAATTGCGGTTGCCGGCGCTTTCAGTCTGGTCCGCTTTCGTTCTCTTCCCGGTACTGCCAAGGAAATTGCTTCCATCTTTTTAGCCATGGCGATCGGACTGGCAACCGGTATGGGCTACATATACCTCGCCGTCATCTTTTTTGTTATTGTGGCACTGGTCATACTCAGTCTTACCATGCTGCATTTTGGTCTGGGCGATGCAGCCGGACGGATCCTAAAGATTACCATTCCCGAAAATCTCGACTACGACGGGCTTTTTGATGATCTGTTTGAAAAATATCTGAAATCCTATTCACTGGATAAGATCAAGACCAGCAACATGGGAACTCTCTTCGAACTGCAGTATCAGATTACCTTAAAAGACAATGTTTTACCCAAGAAATTTTTTGATGAGCTCCGCTGCCGCAACGGCAACCTCAATATCATCTGCAGCAAGGAAGCCGACAGGGATTTATTGTAATTGATTTTTTACAAACCACAATTTATACTACAGACAGATATTGGATAAATCTGACACAAAACGATCATAGACACTTGTATGAAATGAGGTGGGAAGCATGCACTTACTGATTGCCGAAGATGAACTGGATCTGGCAGAGGTTTTAACCGTATTTTTTGAAAAAAATCACTTTGTGGTCACGACCGTCAATGACGGGCTGACAGCCTATGACTATGGTATGTCGGACCAGTTTGACGCGATCATTCTGGATGTTATGATGCCTAAAATGAACGGAATTGAAGTTTTAAAAAAATTACGGGAGCAGGGAATCAAAACACCGATCATGATGCTGACAGCCAAGGTCCAGAAGGACGACCGAATCCTCGGCTTTAATTCCGGAGCCGACGATTATCTTCCCAAGCCCTTTGAGCCGGATGAGCTGATCTGCCGTGTCCGCGCCATGTTAAGAAGAAGCGAAAACTACAAACCGGACATCTTATCCTACGGTGATCTTTTGCTCAACACCGCCAACGGTACGCTGTCCTGCGGGCAGCAGTCCATCCGTTTAAGTGGCAGGGAATTTCAGCTTATGGAGCTTTTTATGCGCTCCCCCGGCAATGTTTTTTCCACCGATCATATCATGGAACGGATCTGGGGCTTTGAAAGTGATGCCGAGATCAATGTCGTATGGGTGCATATCTCCAACCTGCGTAAAAAATTGAAGTCCATCGGATCCACGGTTTCTGTCTATGCCAACCGCGGAATGGGCTATGTATTGGAGGACAGACAATGATCAGGCAATTAAGAAACCGTTTTATTCGGATCACTATGCTGTCCGTATCGGTGGTTATGCTGATCCTTACTTTGATCGTCAATGCAGCCAACTTCATATCCACCAATGCAGATCTGGAGGATCTGCTAGATATGATCTGTGAAAACAGGGGTTCCATTCCTACTGACCGGTTTATTCCGGATGCCAAGCCGGATAAACCTGCTGATTCTGTTGACAACTCCGATTTAGAGCCAACCGGCACCACGCCACCTGCGCTTCCAGATAATATTGCTGATTCAGGCCCTGCAAACAGTCAGTCAGATCCTGCATCTCAGGATAATAACTCAGATATAGAAGATAAAATAAACGACACGAATCCACCAACACAGCCTTGGAAATTCAAGGCTCCCATGAACCCGGAGACTCCGTACTCCACCCGCTTTTTCTCCCTGCTGTTCGATCAGGATGGAAATCTCATAAAGAAGGATCTGGCTCATATAGCCGCGATCACAGACGATGACATCGCCGAATATATCTCCGTCGCTTTAAAGCACGGTGAGGGCTATGGCTATTATTCCGATTACAAATACCGCGTCATCTTACAGGACAACAGGGAATACATGGTCGTTTTTCTGGACTGCTATCAGGAAATCCACGCGATCAGGGTGCTGGCACTTTGTTCCTTTGCAGCCATGGTAATATGTATCGGTCTTGTTTATATTCTGGTGGTGATCTTTTCCAAACGTGCCATTGACCCTGTGGTGCGAAGCCAGAAGCAACAAAAGCAGTTTATCACCGACGCAAGTCACGAGCTCAAGACACCGATCACGGTCATTGCCACAAGCCTGAAAGTGTTGGAAATGGAAGTCGGACAACAGAAGTGGATCGATAAAGCCCGCAGCCAGACAGAAAAGCTCAGGGATCTCGTCAATTCCCTCGTAACCTTATCCCGCATGGATGAAGAGGATTCTCCGTTAAAATTTGAACATTTTTCAATCAGCGATGCTTTACAGGAAACGGTTGATTCCTTTACGGACTACGCAGAGTCAAACGGACATGCACTCAAGGTAACAATTACCCCGGATCTGGATTTTTACGGTGACGAATATGCCATCCGCCAGCTTGCTTCCATTTTGCTGGACAATGCTGTCAAATACGCTGCTGCCGGTTCGGATATTACATTTTTCCTAGTAAAAAATAAGAAGCATATTCTGTTAAAAACCTCCAACGTCTGCCAGGATCTTGACGAGGATGCGCTCCGACATTTGTTTGACCGTTTCTACCGGCCGGATCAGTCCAGAAATCACGAGACCGGCGGCTTTGGAATCGGCCTTTCCATTGCACGCAGCATTGCCGAGGGACATAAAGGAACCATCCATGCCTACTGCCCTGTTAAAGATCAGATTGAATTTACGGTTAAATTATAAAAGAAGGCGGACCACCGATACTATCCGGCGATCCGCTTTCTTGTCCGTTTTATTACTTCTTTATCGGATTAGCAAAGAATGCCACATCACTGTTGTCCGGGATCGGACCATCATCCCCATATACATCAACGGAATTGCTAAAGCTTCCGTCTTCCTCGATTTCTTCCATATAATCTAAAGCAACACCGATTACATTTCCGTCCTCATCAACCAAAAGAATGGTAACAGGTCCTTCATCGCAGGCAGTTCCATCGGTTGCATTTACAGTATAATCAATAGTCAGATATTCGCCGTCATCACTGAAGTTACCTTCGTATTCACCTTCCCACGGAACAAATTCCTGATCGGTTTCTGTGGCATCGCAGTCTTCCCACTCAATTCTGCCATCCGGAAGGGAATCACAATCAATGTATTCAACAATGGTATTGCCGGAGCCAACGCAGCCTTCATAAATATAGGTTTCTCCAACGACCGAACCATCGGCTGCAAGTGCCTTTGCAGTACCTGAGAAGCAAAATCCATCTTCATACAGATTGGTAATAGCAACGATTAAAACGTCGGATCCAAACTCTTTTCCCGGAACGGTGCTCACAACAACTCCCGGATTTTCTTCAAAAACAGAATCAACATTTGTCCATGCTACCTTTGCATATTCGGCATCCAGTTCACTGATCAGTGACTGCCAGTCATTGACATCGTCCAGATTGATTTCTTCCTCTTCGTCCTGCACATCGGTTGTTTCAACATCTTCCACGATTTCTTTTTCAGGCTCTTCTTCCTCTTCTTTTACTGCTTCCTCTTGTACCTCCTCATCCTTTTTTTCATCGGATGAGCCGGTGCTAACATGAAATTCACAGGCTGTCAGCCCCATGGCCATGATCAGCATTGCCACGAGAATCATCAGTTTATTTAACTTTTTCATTTATGTTTCCTCACTTTTCCATTTAAAATAATACTTTGTACTTTTCTATATCAGGTGCCTCGTCCTGATCAAATTCTGAAACCTTTACACAATAATAGTGCTCTGCATCTATTTTAAGTACTCCCGCTAATGTCCCCTGCATGATGCCATCTTCATTTTTATGGTATTTGATAAAATACTGAATAGCACCATTTTCTGTTTCTTCTGTATTGATATCACTTTCATCGTCACGCTCTAAAAACGTCAGGCGCATCTGTCGCAGCCATTCATCGGCGTCAACCGTAACATCATTGTATACAGCAGAACGTTCCGGATGATCCGGATCCAAAATTCCTACATCTTCCTTATGTATCTTGTACAGGTAGACATCGACCACTTTTTGATAATCATGGTCCATATATTCCTTCATGCATCCCCCGTCTATCGCCAAATCCTCATATTCTAAATAGAAGCCATCCGGAAGGGAATACTGAAACTTCGTCTGATCCATTTCCAGCATATCCTGTGAAACAGTTTCTTCCATTCCACGGTCCGCCGGTATCATGTCTTCGGTCCTGTTGGTATCTTCATCATAGCCTTTTCCATTTTGGTATATCAATGCAGCGATCACAGTGATACCAGCCACCAGCAAGATCACAAATGTCAAAAGCAGTCTCTTTTTTGGATTCATCCATCTTCTCCTTTCCATTTTTATCCTGTTTTTCTGTCGCGCGCTTTCTGTGTCCGAAAAACAAATTAAGCTTATAAAAATGGCACGGATTATTCCAGCAAATCGCCTTTACAAATGTGCAAATTCTGCTTGCAATCCACTATTTTCAAGCATTTGAGGCATTTAATGACTTAAGCTTAAAAAAAGAAATGCCAATCATCGTATCCAGAAATACCAGACAAAGAAGGCCTAAAAAAGGAATGAGCATGGTCTTTTTATAATATTCAAATTTGAGTTTTTTCGGCGTATCAGGATCGGTAAAGGAAAAAATGTAATCCCCCTCTGAAAGATTTCTCGTATCCAGCCACACATGATCCTTGGTATAATTTCCGGAACCGTCCAGCTTGACAACCTCCGCGTAGGAATACTGATCCAGTATCCGCTCAACCGTCACCAGATTGGAATTCAGATTTTCACTCTTTCCTGACAGATGCCCCATGATATGAGAAAGCAGGATCACAACCGGGATACAAAGCAATGTACACACGATGCCCGCGATCAGCAAAAATCTTTTGGTATGCAAAAGACCTTTTTTATACTGTTTCTGCTTTTCTATGTCAATTTCCTCTATGGGTGCAGTCTGTCCGTCTGTGGGCTGCTCTGTAATCTCTTCCTGTTTTCCATATGCGATATAATCCAGACTGACATCATAAATCTGGGCAAGCACTAACAGCTTATCCGTATCCGGCAGAGATTTATCCAGCTCCCAGTTGGACACCGACTGCCTGCTGACATTTAACTTTTCTGCAAGCTTTTCCTGCGTAATCCCTTTTTTCTTCCGAAGCTCAAATAACCTGTTTCCTATTGAATCCATTCCGGTGCCTCCAAAATTTCTCTTATCTTTGCCTGTCCATTTTATCATAGATCGATTGATGATTTCCATAGTCGGGCGCGTCCTTTGTCAATTTCTGTCGTCCTTTACCGTTTCTTTTTTTACACAGTCCCCGTTTGCGCATAATTGTTTTATTATTTTTCAAAAAGGCGCAAAAAAATGCTTGAATTCCATCTTGAAAAAGCAATATATTAGTATTACTAAAACACAGAAAATATCAGATAAAAGACAAGGAGTGAACATTATGAAACAAAAATGGTGGCATAACAAAGTTGCATATCAGATTTACCCCAAAAGCTTTTTGGATACCAATGCTGATGGGATCGGTGATTTACGCGGTATTATTTCAAAACTGGATTATTTAAAGTCGCTGGGAATTGACATCATATGGCTTTCCCCTATTTATCAGTCTCCCTTTGTAGATCAGGGATACGATATATCCGATTATTATGCCATTGCCAAAGAATTTGGTACGATGGAAGAATTTGAAGAATTGTTAGCCGAGGCTAAAAAACGTAATATGTACATTATCATGGATCTGGTCATCAACCACTGCTCCGACAAGCATGAGTGGTTCCAGAAGGCTTTGGCTGATCCATATGGTGAATATGCCGATTATTTTTATTTCCGCAAGGGTAAAAACGGCAACCCGCCGAGCAATTACCGTTCCTACTTTGGCGGCAGCTGCTGGGAGCCGGTTCCCGGTACGGATCTGTACTATTTTCATATGTTTGCCAAGGAGCAGCCGGATTTAAACTGGGAAAATCCCAGACTTTTGGATGAGCTTTACCGTATGATCAACTGGTGGCTTGACAAGGGGCTTGCCGGTTTCCGTATCGACGCAATCATCAATATCAAAAAAGATCCTGATTTCCCCGATTTTGAACCGGACGGACCGGATGGACTGGCTAACTGCTGGAAAATGGTTGAGCATGTTCACGGTGTAGGCAAGCTGTTGGAGGATCTGAAAATTCACACCTTCCAGAAATACGATGCCTTTACCGTTGCGGAAGTTTTCAATATGAAGGACGATGAATTGAATGAATTTATCGGTGAAAACGGACATTTTTCCACCATGTTTGACTTCAGTGCCCATACACTGAGTACCGGTGAACACGGCTGGTATGATGCCCCGGAGATTTCCTTTAAAGAATGGAGAGAAAGTATCGTCAGATCCCAGCTGCAGGCACAAAACTACGGATTTGAGGCCAACATCATTGAAAATCATGATGAACCCCGCGGTGCATCCCGCTATCTTCCGGAATATGCACAGAATCCAATGGGCATCAAAATGCTTGGTACTACCAGCGTTCTGCTACGCGGAATCCCCTTTATCTATCAGGGACAGGAAATCGGCATGCAAAATGCAGTCTTTGAAAGCATTGATGAATATGACGATATCAACACCAAGGACCAGTACCGGTTAGCACGGGTTGCCGGGCTGACCGAAAAAGAAGCCCTCGCTGCCTGCTATCGCATGAGCCGTGACAACGCACGCACTCCCATGCAGTGGAGCAATGATTCCAATGCCGGTTTTACCAAGGGAACACCGTGGCTCAAATTAAATGACAATTATCATAGCATCAATGTGAAAAGCCAGATTGACAATCCGGATTCGGTACTCAATTACTATAAGGCTCTGATTCACCTCCGCAAGTCCGAGGCTTATCAGGAAACCTTTACATATGGAAAATTTGTACCTGCATATATGGATCGTGATACAGTGATGGCATATTACCGCCAGACAGACAGTCAGAAAATATTAGTCGCTGCTAACTTCGGAAAGGATCCTGTCAGCCTGACGCTTGAAGCTCCGGCAGCAGAAATTCTTTTATCCAACCGGGGACGTACGGATCTTCCAAAGGATGAGTTGACATTGGAAAGCTGTGAAGTGATGGTTGTATTGATGTAACAAAACCTGTCATTCATTCAGATCGTGACGATACAGATACAGGATGGATCCAAAGAAACCGATAAAGATTCCCGGATATCCGACAAAGCATAACAGCCAGGATATTCCGGGAAAATATATTTTACCCAGAACCAGCCAGATCAGTCCGCCGATCAGACAATATTCCACGATTGACAACAGGATAAACAATTTATTTTTATACTCATTTTTTAAACGCAGTGTTTTTATGGTATTCCAGATCTTTTTCATAATTCTTACCTCCCAAATGACAGGTTTATCATTGGTCCATACCGGCGAATTGGTCCGCCGGAGGAGCTTTCATATGATAAGAATAAACCCCGATTGTAAAGTGCAATACCATGCTCGCGTAAAAAATATGTAAAAATCTCCATGATGCATATGATAACTATGATCATACATATCATGGAGATTTTCAATTCCCATATTGACTTTATCATTGCTCCGATCCATTCTGCATGTATATTTTTTCTTCCTGCAGCATCGGATAACGGATCAGGCTGTGACCGTCCAGATCTTCCCTGTGCATATCCACGGCGCTGATCTGATGACCGGTATATGTCGTGTAATAATAAATTCCCTTCATGGCATTCCAGCAGGATGTATAGATCGTGATCTCATATTTTCCTTCTGCCACCTCGCAGCAGCCTCTCTGCTGGTCGACCGATCCCAATATATGAAAAAACTGTCCGACACTGTCTGTCTCACTCTCGCCAGATACCGCATGCATTTTCACAAAAGCCACGCGTACAAAGCGGGATGCGGATGACAGATCTCCGGGAAGCCCCAGGGCCCCCATTCCACGGCTGTAGGTCTGCAAAGAAAGCTTGTCAGAAAACAGATTTTCCGGCTGCTTTGACGATAAATGCATATAGTTATTGAGGTTAAACAGCTGCTTGTCAAAGGGTGGATTGTTGGTAAGGACACCCACCGGATTGTCATAGACCTTCAATCCATCTGCCACCGATTCGACGGTAATCGATCCGCTTTGATCCGCGATGATCCAGTGAAGCTGTGCCGCAGGGAGCTGTTCGCTAAACGGCGTGCCTGTTAAATTGGTTTCTTTTAAAAGCTTCCTGGCCTCTTCCAGATTTTGGCACCGGCTGAGTATCCACGGAATAAATTCATACTGCGCCACATTGCATCCATCATCACAGGGCTTTGCATAAACGGCATTGCCCACAAAGTTAAGTCCTGCCATTCCCAGTCCTTTTTCATTGACCGCATCATAATAAAGCGGATAATCTCCGGCTACATGTGCCATTCCGATTATTGCATAATGTGTTTCTCTTTTTCCCTGATAGCGGAATGACAATGGATAGTTCCTGGGCATGATCGTAATTTCTTCCCCATATGAAAATTCATAATCGAGGGTGCGACCCATATAAAAATCTTTTGACTGATAAGTTGCTGCTGTACACATATTAAAGCCTCTCCTGTTATATCTTAAAATCCTGCATAATTTCCGGTCCTGTCTGCCGGCAGTCCATGTCCGTATATAATTATATGATACCACATATATGATATTTTACCCACAAATTTCAGAAACCTCGCCGGCAATGCAGATATGAAGCCTCTCAATTATCCAAGACATTTATCAATCATCTCTAAAATCTGATCCTGTCTTGCAGGCTTAAGCAGATATCCGTCCGGCTTTAATTTCAGAAGCTCTTCAATATATTCCCGGTCGGACACAGCTGATAAAATAACCACCGGGAGATTTTCATACCTTTGATTGGAACGGATAACCCGCAGCACCATCTTTCCATTGATCAGCGGCATTTCATAATCAAGAAAAATCATATCCGGACAATCTTTTTGCAGGATTTCCATGGCCTGAGCACCGGAAACCGCTATGGAAACTTTGTATTTATCACTTATAAGTGCTTTCATTGTGCGTAATAGCAGGGGATTGTCATCGACAAACAAAATGTGCTTTCTGCGTTCTTCCTTTCCCAACACCTTTTTCTCATAATCGGAATAATCTACCCCGGTTATCCCGCAAAGAACCTGTATAATTTTCTGGTTGCTTACCGGACGCATAATTCTCTGTGCATTTACACATTCATCTATCCAGTCATATGCTTTCATTTCATAAGCATTTCCCACAATAATCGCATTCAGGCTGCGGTTTTCCTTCAAAAGCATCCGTATTGTTTTCATATCCATTTCACTAATACGACTCAGCAATACGAGTATCACATCAGGTTCAAAAACACGTAGAAGCCTGCCGGCAAAAGAACCCTCCGGCAGGCAGAGCTGTACCCGAAAATATGGCAGCAATGCCTCATTCATGCTTTTTGTAACCTCATTCATCTCAGCTATCAACAACACCCGCTTCATACTTCATTCTCCTCTATATCACAAAGTATTTTTTTTCCTATTTCCACAGCCTTTTTATCATCCAGATCACGCACTGCATCGAGAAGCCTTTCAACATCCTCCTGATACACTCCTTCATAAAAATCCATTCTCAGCTTCCCGGCCAGGCGGTCTGCCTCATCAAAATCAAATTTTTTCATGGCCTCCATCAGCAGCTTTATCAAAAATGTAAGTTCTTCCGGATCCGGAGTTTCTGTACCTTTTTCTTCTTTTGTCTGCTTTTTTATGGCAGTCACAGATGCGAGCTCCTGTTCCGCCACTTCCATCTCATCCATTAAGACAGGCAGGAGATGCTTCATCTTATCCACATTCCGATTCCTTGCAGCTGTCTCCAGAATACGTGAAAGCCCGGAAATCGATACTGCCCCGACCGTTGCTGAAAGTCCCTTTAAGGAATGCACCTGAATCCGGAATTTTTCTATATCAAATGCAGCATCCTCCTCACAAAAAGCACTCCACTCCCTGCGTCTGTCTGAAAGTGTCTGTAAAAATCCGTTTAACAAATTCACAAGTACCTGTTCATCCGGGATATAAAGCCTTGCATAATCCCACATAAAGGATGACAAATCAGGAAGCTCTACTGCACTTTCCGGCACTGCACTTTCCGGCACTGCACTTTCCGGTCCTGCCTTTTCCGGATCTGCTTTTTCAATGGATAATATTCTTTCTTTGTCTATAAACCTACGGATTATTGTTTCCATTTTCTTTGGATCAATCGGCTTTGATAAATATCCGTCAAATCCGGCGCGCTCATACTCTTCCTTTGCTCCGGCAATCGCATTGGCGGTCAGCATGATAACCGGAGTTATCCGGTTTTTTCCATCCGGGTCTGCCTTGAGCTTATGCAAGGTTTCAATCCCATCCATATCCGGCATCATATTATCCATAAATATCAGGTCATATTGCTCTTTTCCTGCTTTTGCAAGACATTCCACTCCACTACCGGCTTCCGCAACCTGTATGCCGGTCTGCTTTAAAAGACAGCGGAACACCTTTCGGTTCAGTTCAATATCATCTGTTACAAGCACCTTCACATCCGGTGCCCTGAAGCCGGCTTCGTGTATCTCATTTCCGATATCGGCATGCAGCCTTTTTCCCAGGTCACCGACTTCCTGCCAATTATTGATTTTCTGCTCAAGAGTAAATGAAAAAACAGAACCCTGCCCATAAATACTCTCAACACAGAGAGTCGAATTCATAAGCATAAGCAGTTGTTGTGTAATGTTGATCCCCAGTCCGGTTCCTTCAATTGAACGGTTACGCTTTTCTTCAAGCCTTGCAAACTCTGTAAACAGCTTTTCTTTATCCTCATCCCTGATTCCAATTCCGGTATCCTTTACCTGAAAATGAAGATTACAAATGTCATTTTTTACCTCTCCCGTTATCTGCAGGGTCACACTTCCCTTTTTTGTATACTTCACAGCATTGGTCAGTAAATTGATCAATATCTGTTTCAGGCGGATATCATCTCCGCAAAGACCGGATGGAAGTTTCTCATCGACTTCAATGCTAAAAGTAAGTCCCTTATCCTCCGCACGTTTTCCTATCAGCAGATAAACATCATAAACCAGACTGGACAGCTGGTACGATACCGGAACAATCTCCATTCGTCCGGATTCGATTTTGGAAAAATCAAGAATGTCATTAACAATCCCAAGAAGTGCATTAGACGCAGAATGAATGTCTCTGGCATAGGACAGTATCTCTTTATCACTGCTTTCCCTGAGGATCATCTCACTCATCCCGGTAATCGCATGAAGCGGTGTCCTTATCTCATGTGACATATTTGCCAGAAAGGTCGATTTGGCCCGGTTTGCACTGTCTGCCAGCTTTTTTTCTTCCTTTAGCTGCTCGATCAGGTGAATATCCGGACTTTCCACAGTCAGAAAAAATCCAATATTGACCAATGTAATTCCCAGACAGGATACAAGCGAAAGCGGCACCAATGCCTGATAAACCGAAATTCCGACCTGGAATAAGATTGTAACCACAATGATCCGGCGTTTCTTTTTTTCCATTTCCCGGTAATGCAAAAACAGTGAGAAACACATCATAACGGTATAAACGGCGACCCCAACATATGTCACATAAGCAGCCGGTCCATATGAATAATTTCCCCGATCCGTCACCCGGTAATAAAGAGGCAGTATTCCGCTTGCCAAAACAGTGACTACCCAAAATACGGATGAGGCCCTGTGCATCGGACGTTCACCAAATATCATAAGCAGAACATAATGATAGATCAGATAAATGCAGGTCACCAGACTGATCAGAAAGCATCTATGCATGACATGATTAAAAACAGAAGGAACGTCATCCATATGATTCACGGTATAAACCGTAATCCAATCAAAGATCAAATAAAAAAAAGAGATAAACAGTAATGCAGAATATACCTTGTGTGATCCGGTTTTGATCCGCTTTACCGAAAAATAAAGCAACATGATAAATACTGTAATTATAAAACATCCTATCTGTAATTTTGCCATCTTTACCTCAACGTGATCAACTTATTTTCCTTTGCAATCCTTAGTGCCTGTTGTCTGGATCTGGCATTCAGCTTGGTATAAATATTTTTGATATGAAATTTTACCGTATTGATGCTGACGTCCATAAATTCTGCAATCTCGTTATTGGATCTCTCATCCTCCATCAGACACAGGATTTCCTGTTCTGTTTCAGTTAGCGGTTGATAATCTTCCTTGGGTCTGCGCAGATAGTCCGGATATAAAAGTGCCATTCTCTTTGCCAACAGAATGAGCTGATCTAAATATGCCCGGTCGGACTGCCTTTCTTTTTTATAGTTGCGAAGCAGAAAATACACTTTCTCTCCTTCATCTGCAACCAGCCTGTCAAATCTTCTTTCTTCTATGATGGGAAGAATGCTATCCAAAATCGTATAAGCCTCTGCAGGATTCCCATCAAGGAAATAGCTGATGGCACACAAAAGCTCTATCTCACACAAGTCCATAACTCTTCCACCCTGCTGCAATGGTTTCTTTAAATATTCCGAAAGTGATATAGCTGCCAGATATTTTTCTTCCAATATATAGGCGCGCATTTTGACCATATACTTGTATGTATCCAGCATGCAGAGCTCACCCAGTTCATTGGGAGCCTCATTCTTCATCCATTGCAAAATCGTATGCACGTCCCCATCGTACAACATTCCTTTGGCTCGCAATGCACTGAAATTCTCAAACAGCCACCTGCTTTTTCCGGCATAAAGCCTTTGATATATCTGGTCCAGCATCGGATATACAACCGCAATCTGCCCTGTGGCAATCATAATTTTCATCTGAAGACTCAGCGCGACAAACAAAACCGCAATCTCCCCTTTTTTTTCAATAAAAGGAATACTACCCACCAGGGTCGTAATGGCAGCAAAGCAGTCATTTCTCTGATAGCACACTTCTGCATAGACAATTTCAGCCATGCCCACCGCACTGTCACCGTAAAAACATGTCATATACTCCTTTAACTGCTCTTTATGCTCTAACACCCAGTCTCCATATACTGTAAAATCCCTGAAACCATTGATCAGCGTAAGCCTGCCTGCTGCCAGCGGAAGATTCGGTAAAACATCATGCTTCTGCTGCATATGGAACAGCTTTTCCAACGCCCTGATAACCCTTTTTTCATCTGTTCCCGGAATCATCACATCCAGATGGAGTTTCATAAGAGGTTCACTCTCTACACAGGCTGCATACCGTTCTGCCTGTTCCAGATTACCATAAATAGCACTAATGACAGCTGCTGCCGTGGCCAGATAGGGTGTGCCTGTTATTTCTTCATCTGTGAAAATCTGCAGATATTTTCTGCAGTTCTTAAATCCATTCAGACAACAAGGGCAGGCAAGTATTCTGCACAGCTGATCCCTTAATGCATTTTTATCGCCCGCCTCAACCAGTTCATCCAGATTCTCTTCTATAAAAAATTCATTATCCCGGTTTTTCATGCTTCCCCTCCATGCAACATATCCTCACAATCTGTCTTTATTTTTAGGATAACCGCTTTTTCAACAAACGTAAACTACCCGAAAGGGTAGGTTTTTATTTTATTTATATGACAATTTTTTCGTAAAACAAAGAGAGTCCGGATCATGAATTTACCTCATGTATCCGAACCCTTTCTGTTGAAACAATTTATTTATCGATACTGTATATCAAATCGTTTTATCAAAACAATATATTAAAACTGTATATCAAAGCTGTATACGTAAATATCAATCCACACTTTTTTTCATGCGAACCTTCTCGCTGACGTCATTCGGATAAATATCCTTATACCGGTAAACGCTCATAACAATCCCCGCCAAAGCATAACACAACAGAATATTGCTTGTACCCAGAGAAAAGAAGGGTAAAAAAGATGCCGCCGGTGGAAACACTCCGACTGAGCAGAGAATGTTGATCACAATATTCAATAAAAATATCATACCGCAGCCAAAGCCCATCATCATGCCGAGTTCATTTTTCTGTTTCAGGGAAAGATGGAATATCATCATCACGAGCAGGGCCAGGTCTGCAATCACAAGGATGGCGCAGATACTTCCATAACTATTTAAAATATAAGCAAAGATATAGTCACTGTTGAAATTGGGCAGTTGCCCGATAACATCCTTCCCGCTGTTTCCAAACCACGGGATGTCCTGACACATCTGTCGCATTACCGCAGTCAGATAAAAGCCGTCCCCACTTGCTGAAAAGAAAGCCCGCAGTCTTTCTTCCTGATAGGATGCCATCATATGGAAAAAGTACATGATGCCCAGCATCACAACCGGCAAAAGTAAAAATGCTGTCCACAGACCTGCAATCGTTCTTTTAACCGGAATTTCAAAAAATCCGCGATACACCGCAACTGTAAGCAATACCAGCATACTGACCATCATAATCCCTGCGGCCACAATGCTCGGCTGACGGAAGGTAATCCATACCGGCACCAGCATCCATGCCACTGCCTTAAAAAATGCTGTCCATCTGCCGCCTCTGTACTTGTACAATATGGCGCCGTAGATCGGCACATAAAGCATCATCAATGCAATCACAGAAAGATGGATACTTCCAATCGAAATGGTCCGGTACTGACCGTTTACAAAACCGCCCGTAAAATCAGCCCAGATCTTCAGACCGGCGATCATGATACAAAGACCGATGATCTTGGAATATTTTGCAATGACCGTATAGTCCACAAAATATATGGCAAACATCAGCACAAGACCGGCAATAACCGCGCCGGTATATCCGATAACCGATGCCCGGTAGCTGCCAAATTCCTGCGATGCTGTATCGATCTTTGAAAAAATCGAATACTGGATCGCAAGCCCCAGCAGACTGAAAATTCCTATGATCACCAGTAGCTTTACCGATATCTGCGGCTTATGTATCCTGTCCATGGAAACCCCGACCGCAACCGGGTCTCCCATATCAAGAACAGCATTTTTCTCGGCTTCCTCCCTTGACATTCCAAGCTCCTCATTGTCCGCAATCTGATCTTCCATGTGGCCTCTGATCTCATCCGCAACATAGGGGCGTGCTTTTTTGCATCTGATCTGGGATATCAGCTTTTCAATATATTCTTCCATATCCATACCTCCTAAAAATTAAATGCCAGCACACACGAAACCGCTGCCTGATATTCATTCCACTCTGACTTCTTCTTTTTCAACACCCCTTTGCCTTCCTTTGTGATGCTGTAATATTTCCGCACCTTTCCGGCAAATTCCTGCTCATAGGATGTCAAAAGTCCCTTTGATTCTAAAGAATGTAACAGCGGGTACAGCGTCCCTGCCTTCAATTCAAATACATTGTTGGACTTTTTCCTGAGCGTATCGATCATCTCGTAACCATACATGTCCTTTTCTTCCAGTAATTTTAAAAGCAGCATTGTCATACTGCCGGATAATAATGTTTTGTCTACTGCCATTGCTTCGTCCTCCTTGTCACCTGTCAGTCATGTGGGCATATTTCCACATCGGCATTCGCCGTTTACCGTTTGCCGTCCGCCGTTCGCCGTTCACCGTTCACCGTTTGCCAATTGTGCAAGCACATTGGCTCTCTTGCGCTCATTAGATCATAAAAAAGAGCTATCTGTTATATAGATAGTCTATATATCGGATAGCTATATATTATATCGGTGTTCGATATATGTCAAGTTGCTTTTTTAAAAATCAAAATGTTTTTACTGGTTGCCGGAAAATTTTTGACTTGCTTTTTGCATTTTACTGTCTGGCTGGCGATTTGCGTCTTTAGCCAGTACCTCGACAAATCCCATGTACTTTTCAAGCAGCAATCAGTCTTGCTTCTCCCGGACCATTTGTGATACGATTTGATATATAATAATTATTAGATACCTTCAACACACCTATATTGTCAGCCAAAATAGCATACCGCTACAATATCTGACACCGTATATTCCACAATATACCCGCTTCAAAAAGGAGAAAAAAATGGGACTTCTTCCGGAAATCAAAACAAAGAAAAGAAAGGGTACGCCCGAACCAAACGGCTTTATCCTGTTCAGAGGCGCTGTTTTTTTAGCCATCGGCATCACAGCAATATCCGCAATATTCACCGACTTTGATCCGACACCCAAAATGGTATTTGTCATAATCGGTGTATTATGCTGCATCTTCGGCCTGGTCAGTATCTTTCAATATACAAAAGCATATAGAGCATTCAAAAAATTTGTTCCAAGATGGGATGCCGGCAGGGGAATGTACGATAAATTTGCCGAAGAACTCAATGCATGGTATCAGACCGGCCAGAAACCGGAATGCTGCGATGGCGACACTTCCTATCACCTGAAATTGCAGCAGGAACGCCTGAAAGGAAAGGGCATAAGGATGCACAACAGCATCACTCCTATTAAGGGAACGGGCTACGGCACCGCGACCGTATCACGCAAATCACTGTGGTACACAACAGATATGTCATATGAAAGCATTTACAGAAAGATCGCATTTTCCAATGCGGGCGGCACACTCTACGAAAGAGAGCTGGGACAGACTATGTATGAGATCATTGCCCATACTCCAAATGATGCCGAAACAGAAAAAATCTCACTGACATGCCCAAACTGCGGATTTTTAAGCCCTGTAAAAGCTCTGGAAGATGGCTGTCCTTACTGTGACACCAAATTCAGGATCACGGATTTATTTCCAAGAGTTGTAAACCTTTATTTTATAAAAAATAATGCCTCACCCAATACCAGCCTGTTTATGCAGAAAACCATCACAGCCTGCATGGCGGTCATATTTTTGATTTTTGCAACAATCAGTGTGATTGGCACACATTCACTACAGGACATCCCTGCGGGCCTTGCCATGACATTTTTTGCGACCTTATTTATAGGTGGTGGTCTTGGATATTTACTTAGTTCCATCCTGATGTTTGCCGGACTGTTTGACCGGGATGGCATAAAACCCATGTCTCCCATAAAGTGGGCACGTACCAAAAGACAGATCACCAATACATTAAAACAATACAATCCTTCTTTTTCTTATGATAAATTTGAAGGCCAGCTGGTATCGCTTATCCGAATGGCTGTTTTTGCACAAAATCCGGAAACTCTCGCCTGCTATCGCAGCACCAAAAGAGACCCCCGGTTTTCCGACATTTTAGAGATGACCTACACCAATGGAACCGTTCTTAAAAATGTAAAAAGAGACGGCAACCGGATCATATTATTTTTGCGCACATGGTGGATCAATTACAGCGAAGTAAAAGGACAGATCAAAAAGACCGGTGACTGCATCGATGTAGTCCTAAGCCGTGATATCACCCAGAAAGAAATTCCCGGCTTTTCCATCACCTCTGTACAATGCGCAGGCTGCGGCGGAAGCTTTGATGCCGTCAGACAGAAGATCTGCCCTTACTGCGGAAATGAATACCACATGGAAAAAGAAAACTGGGTAATTGAGAGTATGGAGCTGGTGCGGTAAATCCCCACCAGCTTTATACTCTGAACTATTGCATAAGGACAATCTCATATCAGGAAAAACACTCTCTTTTTACCATTAACCTGGGAATCAGCCCCGCAACTGCCCCAAACACCGGGATGCATACAAGTATTGGCCAGACCACATGGTGATAGCTGAACATGATCGTGCTTCCAGCTATCAGATATACAAAGTAATAATTGAGGATCTGACCGACAGTAAGCACAAAGGCAAATGTAAGTCCCATTCGCAGCAACCCTTCAAATGAGAGCATAGATGCAATCTGCTTTTTTGTCATTCCGACAGACCACAACACCTTCAGCTCCTGTTTCCGCTCATGAATGGATGTATAAGTCAGATTGATAAAGTTCATAATGCCAATCAGAGCAAGGATTGCGCTAAGCGCACCTCCCACGATCAAAAACATGTTGATCAGATCTTTAAAATCCTGCAAATACATGGTTCTTGATTTATAATCTAACTTCTCGTTTACCTCATCACAATACTGTGCTACATAATCCTCATCCTCCTGCAGATGATCCTTTTCTACATTGATCAGAAACTGCAGAGCTCCTTTCGTTTCCGGAACAACCTTCAGATATTCCGTCGCAGGTATTGTTATATAAATATCCATCATATGGCTGTGCATAGCTCCCATGGAGTACGGAACATCTCCTATTCCGATGACCTCATATTCCTTTGTCGTGCCATCTGGCAGCTCAACCGGTATTTTTTCTCCCACCTGATACAGTGCATAATCCGCATCGTTACCATCACTATCCAGCATGGAAGATATGATTTCATAATCTCCGGAGCAAAAAGTATCCCAGTCCACTTTTCCCGTATCCATTTCCAGCGCATGAAAGATCATCTCGTCCACACCATACAGATGGGAATTGATGCTTTTCTGATCGTAGACACAATAATCAAACCACTCTTTATCACCTGTACTTCTTACATACCAGTCAGGATGTTCTTCATATATTTTTTTCAACCGTTTCCATGCAACACCGTCCATCTTCTGCTCTGTTTCCGCCATATAAATAGCACCGGCTTCTTTGATGCCATCCATTTTTTCAAGTGCTTCCATATCCTGTGCAGACACACCCTCCATATTTTGATCAAGGTAATTCTGATTATACAAGGTAGCATCCGCGATTGAAAAATCACTGCCTACAAAACCGGAAATGTATTTTTCTTCATCAAAGCTGGAAATAATGGACACTGTTGCATTGATCATCAGAATACTGAGCACCATGGACAGAATCACTGCTGTCGTTCTTTTCTTATTCCTTTTCAGGTTTTCCCAAGCCATGGAAAATGGAGTTACCCGCTTTGCTCTTTTATTCTTTGCCAGTTTTTCTACCGGACAGTCGTTATACCTTACAGCTTCTACCGGAGATATTTTACGAATGATCCTGCAGGGCTTTGCACAACTGACCCTGACTGTGAACCATGCAAAAAGGGCACATGCCAGAAATACCAGTATATTGGGATAAACCCTGCATTTTTCATCAAGCATATTGTTGGCAATGAGCGGTACTACAACATAGGATAATACATAGCCTAAAAGCATTCCCACCGGGATCGCGCCCATGCTTAAAAACAATGCTTGCTTTAAAACCATCTTTTTCAGTTGTTTATTGGTCATTCCGATCGTCTTTAGCAATCCATAGTAGTGAATATCGGATGTAACGGCTATCAGGAAAATATTATAGATGATCAAATAGCCTGACAAAACGATCATGAGCAATATGAAAGCAACAATTATAACCGTCGTTGCATCCAGTCTGCTTGTTGTGTATGCCCAGTTAATACCATCCTTGATTTCGTCACCAAAACCAAGTCTATCTTTTAACGCAGCCATTTTTCCGGTAATATTAAAGGAAGAATTGAAATTAAAATCCGGATTGATGGAGCCTGCATAGGAATTTACCCGCATATGCCTGTCATAATCATCATGATTTTTCCAGACTGGCGCAAAGCTTTCCTGAAATTCTTTGGAAAAATAGATTTCATTTGCCAGTGTGGCTGCCGGTTTTTTCCAGATTCCACAGACTTTAAAATTTCCTTCGTAAGTATCAAATCCATTGGTAAGCTGCAGATGAATAATCTGTCCAAGCTCATAAGGAAGGCCAAACGCATCCAAAACATCTGTACAGGTTGCCACTTCATCGTATTTTTCAGGCAGCCTTCCTTTTTCCGGATAAGAATAGCTCTGCTTTGCACAAAGCGGTTCTGTATATCTGACCTCTGTATATGATTCACTCAATTCCTTATTTAACACATCACCAAGCACGATATTATAGGACAGATCATAAATCTGATTAGCCGTTGCTAACTTATCATATTCCTCCTGTGTCAGATATTTGAAGCCGGCATGTGTACTCGTACCGACCTGATAACAGGTTGATGTCTCAAATGATTTTATCAGACTGCTTGCTACCGTAAAAAGAGTTGTGAGCATAACGGTTGTCAAGATAATCGCAATAAACAGGATCACATTTCTTTTTTTATTTGCCAGCATGCTTTTTTTACTGATGTTTGTAATACATTTGCCATTTTGAACCTTACGCATGGACCTGACCTCCTCCCGTCACAACGTGACCATCCTCAATACGGATGATCCGATCAGCCATCTGCGCGATTTCCTCATTATGTGTGATCATAACAATCGTCTGTTTAAACTTCTGACCGGTTACCTTAAGCAAACCAAGTACATCCTGACTTGTCTTTGAGTCCAGGTTTCCGGTCGGTTCATCTGCCAGAATAATGGAGGGTTTTGTGGCAAGAGCCCTTGCAATCGCCACTCTCTGCTGCTGCCCGCCGGAAAGCTGATTGGGCAGACTGTTTTTCTTTTCCGTAAGCCCTAATGTCTCAATTACCTGTCCTATAAATTCCTCATCCACCGTACCGCCGTCCAACTGGATTGGAAGTACGATATTCTCATACACATTCAGTACCGGAACAAGATTATATGCCTGAAAAACAAATCCGATCTTTCTTCTCCTGAAAATAGTCAGTTCTTCCTCTTTCAGATCAAAAATCTTTTTTCCATCTACCACTACAAAGCCTGCAGTCGGACGATCGAGTCCTCCCAGCATATGCAAAAGTGTAGACTTTCCACTACCGGATGTACCGACGACTGCCACAAATTCTCCCTGCTCTACAGACAGCTCCACACCATCCAACGCTTTCACACATACCATGTTCTGGTCATAATATTTCTTCAGATTTTCTGTTCTTAAAATTTCCATTCTGATTCCTTTCTGACATAACAAATAATGCCGGGTATTTCTTTACAATACCCAGCATATCATACTGTTCTTTCCAGATTCTTTCTCAAATCTTACAATGTTGAAATATTTGGAAAGCATATATCAAACGTCGACCCTTTACCGATTTCGGACCTGACCTTTATATATCCTCCGTTGTTTTCCACGATTTCACGCGCCAGATATAAACCGACACCTATCCCTTCTTTGTCATGTACCATCCTGCCTCTGTAAAACCGGCCGAACAATAATGGGATTTCTTCTTCCGCAATGCCAATGCCCTGATCTGTTATCCGTATTCCCGAAAAAATTTCATAAGAAAACTCTTCCACTTGAATGACAGTGCCTTCTTCCGAATACTTGATCGCATTATCTAAAATATTGTAGACAGCTTCCACAACCCATTTTTCGTCAATATTTGCCTGATACCTGCTGCCATCTTTGACCTGAATCGTTATATTCTTTTCCAAAGCTCTGGGGCGCGCCTGTTCCATGGCTTTATCAATGATCGTCTGGTACAAGGTTTCTTTTTGATCATACTGAAAGATCCCGGTCTCAAGCCGTGACATCTTTACAAGTGCCCCGATCAGACTTTCCAGCTTCTTTCCCTGCATGTGAATTTCACCGGCATATTCCTTTTCCTGCCCAGTCTGCGCTATCTCTGTCAACAACTCCGCATACATCAATATATTGGTCAGGGGCGTTTTGGTCTGGTGCGAAATATTGGTGATCAGCTCTTTTATGCTGTTTTTTTCTTCGCGGATCTTTCTTTCGGACATCGATGCTGTGGACAGATACCGCATCAGCTTGGTCTGCAGTTTGGAAAGTTCACTTTCATCAAAACAGCTTTCTTCAAAAGTGCCCGCTATTGCATCATCCAGCATCTGATTTAAAATTTCATATTCACTTCTTCTAAACTTCATGCTTTTCACCTAAAAACATAGCCGATACCATATACCGTATGGATCAATCGCTCCCCGGTGCTTTCGATTTTATCCCTTAATCTTTTCACACTGACAGATAATGCATTTTCATCCACATACTGCTGGTTTTGCCATACGTATTCAATCAGCTTTTCCCGCGAAAGTGTCAGCCCTTCGTTTTCTGTGAAAAATTTCAGCAGGCGTATTTCCGTCTTGCTAAGCTCCATTTCCACACCATTTTTCTGAAACAACAGGTTGCCAAAATCCAGAAACAAACCATGCTTTTCATATATATTGGCAGCAGCTTCCTCTTTCCTTGATCCCGCTCTTGCCAACAGATTGTGTACCCTGAGCCTAAGCGTCATAAGAGAGAATGGTTTGGTCACATAGTCATCGGCTCCCAGCGTCAGTCCTGTCACCTCATCAAGCTCTGTATCATTGGCCGTTAATATCAAAACCGGTACATCAGATGTCTTTCTGATCCGTTTCAGATAATCAAATCCATTCCCATCCGGCAGATTGATATCCAGAATCACAAGATCTGCCTGCTCTATGTTTTGGATTTCGCCCAATGTAAAAAACTGCCGACATTCATATTCCTCATTTCCAAGCGTCAGCTCTATGCCATGATTTAATGCTGCATCATCTTCGATGATATAGATCACCTTTTTGCCCTGTGTCATTTTTGTTCTCCTGTCCGCCGAACTTACTGATGATTATTCTATCACTTTTCTTAGAAAGTTCTCAACAGGCATTTAGATGATGTCTAACGCCATAAGGTCCACCTATATAATAAATCCTCACCAATCTGCACCGGTTCCACGCTTAAATTTCCTTCCTCAACCTCAATATTGCTAATATATGGATTCAGCGAATATCCTTCACACGGCTCCTTATCAGAGGAAACAACACCATTTCTGACATAGAAATCAACAACTATTGTTTGTAATTCCGCCTTGGCGGCGTATTCATTTTCCGTCTCCAGCATTTCTTTGTATTCGTCTGCATCCAACAATCGATTCGTATTGCTTTTCCCGGAGCACACAGACATCTTTCATGTTTGTTCTGTAATAGTGTGCATATGTCGAAGATATACTATCTCCCTGCGTATTATAAATTACAAAATTCAGAATTATAATTCCCCAAACTATGCCAAGACTCGCAATCCCCAGTTCTTTCCACGGATTAACAGAAGCCTTTTTAATCTTCATCTCTTTATATAAAACTATAAGTTTACCAAGCTCACAGCTATTTAAGTATGTATTGTAAACATAGTTTCTTAGAAAAACAGAATAATATAATACCCCGGCAAACACGATTGCGGAATCAGCAATATAAAGTATGGCATGACTTTGCACACAATAATCTATTAATAATAAGGAGCAACATCCCCAAAATAAAAGGCATGGTTGCACAAATTTTTCTATGTTACTCATTGGTCCACTCCCTCAACATCGTAATTATCAACGTGAATGAACCTGATAAAAATACCAATTATCAACAATTTTCTCTGTCTCATAACGATAGTAAGGGCCATATTTTATATATGTTTCATTAATTTGCTCCCATTGATTTGTTTCTTCATTACTCCATGTTAAAGGAACACCATCCGCTGAATAATATATACCACAGTATTGATATCCACTGATGGAGGACCAAAAATCAATTGAAAATTCAACACTATTTTTCTTTTCTTTATCTATTATCAATGAATTAATTGGATATTTTCGAATCAAACTATCAGCACCAGAAAACCGATATTCTAAATAAGTTTCACTTCTAATATGAATCCTATCTTCACCCTCTTTTTCAGAAAATTCTTCCAACTTTTTCATGAGATCTTCTAATTCTTTTTGATTATCCAATACAAATTGATAAGCATCTTCTTTCTCTTTTATCTTCGGAGCTATACGAAATGAAAAGGGATTTTTATAATTTATATATTTTAGTATTCCAACAATACAAATTCCAATAAATATATGTAAAAGTATATTTTTTACTCTTTTTTTCATCTTTTTCCCCTTCTAATTTTAATCATAATATATTTGTATCCAACTATTTCATATGTAAATTAACCAAAAAATCCAGGATCATCTCTTCACTATCGATTATGTCCGTCTTTGTGATAATTGCATGCAGGATCACGTTAATAATAACTCCTAAAACAAGCACAACGATTCCCGTATACGGTGCAGGTATTGCAAACCATAACAGCATGATCCACATGATCGTTATGAAGAAAAAGTAAAAAAACTTGATGTGACCTGCCGGAACAAATTTCCCTTCAAGAATAACACCATTTTCATCTTCCTTTAGTGTGGCATCAAATCCCTTAAAGCCACTTTGAGGCGCAGCACTATTGCGGCCTGTATAATATATAAAAATTTGATCTTCCTGAATCTTGCTTAAAAAGCTATTTGCCATATATGTATTGGTCAGATTATATTGATATGTTTTTTCTTTTAGGAGACGTAGATAGTCTTCTTTCTTCAGGCCATTCCATAAGGTTATTACATTTTCAGTATTCATCTTACATCACTGCTCCTAATATCTTTCATGATAGGTAATCGTCTCCTCCGGATCATAGTTCCAAATGCGCTCAATTCTCTCCAGCTCTAATAGATACAATTATTTTCAATCGCATACATCGTAATAGACAAATTCCATAATCTTCTTATTCATTACTATCAGTCGTCTTCATCATATGTAATTCCCAAATCTTCCATAAGAATTTCATCAAATTCCTCTTTTGTCAGAAAATCCCTTGTTCCATCTGCATGACGCTTCACATAATATTTCCCCGGTTCTTCCATTTCAGGTCCATATTTGTCTTTCCATGCTTCCAGACCTTCCTCAGCAATATACGTGCTGTCATAAGCATATAAAGTGTATTTCTTTACCCGTGTCCAGTCTTTCTCATAAGAAATTGGTATAAATGTTCTTCTTTCCCATAAGAATCCATAGTGTAAAGAGTTTGCCAACTCACCATTTGGTCCTACAATATAAAACTCACTATAATCTACTGCATCCCAGTGTATACATTCTGCATGATCTTTTTCGCATGCAAAAATTCCCACAACAACTTTACTCCCTTTCCAAGGTTCAAAATCTTCACATAATATCAGATCATCAATGTCATCGTTGTTTAAATCTCTTTGAACCCAGCTAAGATCGCCACTCGATTTTAACGCTTCATAAACATTTCTTATTATCCCTCGGCTACGCACATCATCGTTTAAATATCCAAAATTTCCATTCTTTATTTCTTCTGTAATATTAATCTCTGTTTGATTTTTCTTCTTAAAATATTTCCTTTGATCAGCCTGCTCTACATCTGCATCCCCAACAATCCCTATATATAAACTATCTGCTCCTGTTCCGTATGTACTATCAAACCAAAGCAACTTTTGTGGTTCATTCCAACCAGACTCTTCATGATAATATCTTCCATCTTTCCACCATTCCGTTCTCTTACAGATTCCACTGTTGATTTCCGTCTTAATAACAGCATGTTCTAATTCTACTTTATTCTTAAAATTCTCTTCACAACATACAAGTGCAGATTCTGAAATCAATTTATCATCCGTATCCAGATATTCAATAACCAAATCATCTTCATAAATTGAAATTTCCTCTCCATCCCGATTTATATAGGATGGCACTCGGTAGATTTTATCATTTGTCACATAAAAATATATATTCAATCGTTCTTCTCCAAAATAGTCCTG